>ENA-OWPP01002694-OWPP01002694.1-human-gut-metagenome-genome-assembly--contig:-NODE-2694-length-11713-cov-2.734946_pt1 | contig 11713 bp, 8 predicted proteins | sample MGYA00248265_ERZ651848 | MGnify/ENA primary metagenome ERZ651848 (study PRJEB26924, sample SAMEA4378233) | human gut metagenome | biome: human gut; feature: human-associated habitat; material: faeces... | reverse complement strand
CCTCCTTGCGCTGTCCGATGGCGTGATGCTCGACCTCAAGTGCTGGGATGATTCGTGGTTTGTCTCGCTCACGGGAACCGACGGAAAGACCGTCCGCAAGAACCTCGCGTTTCTTGCGGAGCAGGATAAGCTGGCTGAGCTTCGCGTCATTGTGACCGTGGACCGCAACGACCCCGAAGCTGCAGTACGCGGAGCAGCTGGTGTGCTTGGGGAGAGAGTGGCCTCCACGCGTCTGAGGCTCATGCGCTTTCGCCACTTTGGTGTCCGCGGGGAAATGGAGGGAGCGCCCTCCCCTACTGACGAGCGCATGGACGCCATGGAGGAGCTTGCGAGGTCGTTGGGATTTGGCACCGTTGTGGTGAGCTAGCTCGGCGTATATCGACGAGGGCAAACGGCCGGCCTGGCACGGATTGTGCCGGACCGGCCGTTGTAGTAAGGCGGCTTCTATGGAGCTAGGCGTTAGCCCTCGACAATCTTGATGCCTGCACTGCAGCCAAGGCGGTCGGCTCCCGCCTCCACCATGGCAAGCGCTTCCTCCTTGGTGTGGATGCCACCCGCTGCCTTGACCTTGCAGCGATCGCCGACGGTCTTGCGCATGAGCGCCACGTCGTGCACCGTGGCGCCTCCCGTCGAGAAGCCGGTGCTGGTCTTCACGAACGAGGCTCCTGCGGCAACCGCGTCCTCGCAGGCGCGGACGATCTGCTCGTCATCGAGGAGGCAGCACTCCAGAATGACCTTCACGGGGTGGCCCTGGGCAGCCCTGACGACGGCTGCTATGTCATCGATGACGTACTGGTCGTCGCCAGCGACGAGGTGACCGCCATTGACCACCATGTCGATCTCTGTGGTCCCGTCCGCCACGGCCTGGGCGGCCTCGGCGGCCTTCGCCTGCGTGGAGCAGGCACCCAGAGGGAAGCCGATGCAGGTGGTCACGCCCACGCCGGTGCCCGCAAGGCGCTTGGCAGCCATCGCCGTCCAGCACGAGTTGATTGCAACCGTCGCGAAGTGGTACTTGGCCGCCTCGTCGCACAGGCGCTCGATGTCTGCCTGCGTCGCGTTCTGCTTGAGATTGGTGTGATCGATGTAGCCATTGAGTTCCATAACATACTCCCGTCTTACGAAGACCCTCCCATAGCTTCCAGCCCACACCTTGGCACAAACAAGATGCTGACGCAATGAGCGCCTCGGCAGCCGTATGGCATCCCACTCATCACTGACGGCTACACACAGACCCAGGTGAGGCCTAGTTCGCCCAATACTGATTCCTGGCATCAATTGACGGTTGGGATACGGTTTATCGGGCACCCACTGAGTACAAACTGGTTCGAGATTTGTTAAACACCTGGTAGACGAATTGCCATCATGACGATTACATATCATTATTGAAACCAAAACTGCTGCCAACCGGAAGTCGCCTTTTGCATCAGTACAAGCGCTCGGATTCCAAGGGGCGCCGAGGGTCATCGCACTTCCGGTTAGCAGCAGTTATTGTTCAAGTCTTTATATGTCATTATGCATATCGCAATTCTTTGACCTGCGCTTTAACAAACTTCGAACCATTTGATACTTGGGGGTACCCTCAAAAACCGCATCCCAACCAGAAATTCTTGCCAGGCAGGGGCGAGGAACCAGCCCACAGCTCTGCGGTTAGCCAAAGGAAAAGAGGGACGGAGCCAAAAGGCTCCGTCCCTCGGGTGGTAACGCCAATGCTACTTGGAGCAAGAACTAGAAGTTGACCGGCTCGTCGTAGTAGCAGCACTTGAGGATCTTCTCGAAGTCCTCCGCCTTGGTCTCGCGCGGGTTCTCCGGCGTGCAAGCATCCTGAACTGCGTTGGCAGCAATGGTGGGGAGCTTCTCGAGGAACTCCTTCTCGGAGACCATGACGGGCTCGCCGGTCTCGTCAGCCTTCACGCCGCCATTGGCGTAGTTGTTGATGCTCTGCGGAATGTGCAGCTCGTCGTTCATGCTGCGGATCTTCTCCACAAGCGAGTCGATAAGCTGGTCGTCGGTGGTGCCGGGAAGGTGCAGGATCTCCTTGGCAACATAGGCGTAGCGCTCGTGAGCACGCGGGTCCTTGGCGTTGGCGGCACCGTGGATGATGTGGCCGTTCTCGAAGGCAGCACCGGTCTTGTGTGCCATGGAGTGCACGATGCCGAGCAGGCCAGAGGAGAACGCCAGGCCGGCCAGGCACTGGGCCTCGTGCATGTGCTTGCGGCCCTCATGATCACCAGTGTAGGAAACGGGCAGCCACTGCGTGATCTCGCGGATGCCATGCAGCGCGTCGGCGTCGGTGAACATGGAGGCTGCGGTCGAGACATACGCCTCGAGGCAGTGCGTAAGGGCATCCATGCCGGTGTGCGCGCATAGCTTCTGGGGCATGGAGTAGGTGAGCTCGGGGTCAACGATGGCCACATCGGGCGTGATGTTGAAGTCGGCCAACGGGTACTTAATGCCGTGCTCGTAATCGGTAATGACGGAGAAGGCCGTCACCTCGGTAGCGGTGCCCGAAGTGGAGCTGATGGCGCAGAAGTGAGCCTTCTGACGCAGCTCGGGGAACGAGAACGGCTGGATGATGTTGTCGAACTTCTCATCGGGGTACTCGTAGAACACCCACATTGCCTTTGCGGCGTCGATGGGGGAGCCACCACCAATGGCAACAATCCAATCGGGGCCAAAGTCCTGCATGAACTTGGCGCCCTTCTTCACCGTCTCGATGGACGGGTCGGACTCGACGCCCTCGAACAGCTTGACCTCAAAGCCGGCGTCCTCCAGGTCCTTCTGAACGTCCTGCAGGAAGCCGCCACGGCGCATGCTGTGGCCACCGGAGACGATGACGGCCTTCTTGCCCTTGAGGTTCTTCACCTCGTGGCGAGCGCCCTCACCAAAGTACAGGTCACGCGGGTTGGTAAAACGTCCCATAGCACATCCTCCAATTCACCGGCCGCCACCGATGGCGGCAAATGCCTGAGAAGACCCCTCGGCCTTCCCTGATGCCCTACCTGGAACAACTTGAAGCCGGACGAGCAGCGAAAAACGCACCGCCAGTCCGAACCTGAATGCGGCCCCATCCTATCAGATAGACGCCAGCGAGAGGCCACTTACGGCAGGCGGCTTCGCGCAGGAACAAGGCCGTATCCCTGCTCCACCGACGTCCATACCCTTGGTCTTCTCCGACACCCCGCTGTGACTAAAACTACATATTTTCATCACATTTTGAAGCAGGAGGAATACGAGAAGGGCGTCCGATGCCACCGGCACCAGACGCCCAGCCAAACACTCTGCGAGAACCCGCCTTACGCAGTGACCTCGGTCTTGGTGTCCACCGCAACGTCGCGCTTGGACTCCTCAACGTGCTTGCGGCCAAGCTCAGACCACTCGGGCTCCTCGTCGGGAATGGAGCCAGGCTTCTTGGTGAAGAGCTCCTTCAGGCAGTTGTACGCCACGATGACACCCAGGACCACGATCAGGATGGCGATTACGAGCTGCAGACCCTTGGTCGCGATCACCGCAAAAGACTGGTCGGCGGCAACGGCAGTCCAGCAGCCATAGATGCTCATGCCAAGCGACGTGAAGGTGCATGCGAGCAGGAATGCCACGGGCACGTAGAGCATCCAACCCTTGCGACCAGTGCACTTGCAGAAGACGGCGAGAGTGATCATGGTCATGCCGCCAAGCAGCTGGTTGGAAGCGCCAAACAGCGGCCAGATGTTGAGGTAGCCGCCAAAGCACAGGGCGATGCCCAGGACCAGCGTGACAGCGATGGAGAAGGCCGTGTTGGTGACGACCTTGCGGGCACCGGACTGCTCGGAAGAGCGGGAGGCGGCGTCGTTGGTCTCGTAGAAGAACTCCTGCCAGCTGGTGCGACCAATACGGGCAACGGCATCAACGGAGGTGAGTGCCAGCGCAGAGACGTTCATGGTCATGAAGACCGTAGCAAACGTGGCGTTGAAGCCCATGAGCTCCATACCGCGAGCAACGCCGGCGGCGAAGATCTGGAACGGCGTTGAAGCGGTGCCAGCGTTGAGGGCGCCCGTGCCGGCGGTATTCATGTCACCAAACATGATGCCAGCGGTCACGATGGCAAGCACGCCCACAAAGGACTCGAGGACCATGGCGCCGTAGCCAACGGGAAGCATGTGGGTCTCGTTGGAAATCTGCTTAGAGGAGGTGCCGGAAGAGACAAGGCTGTGGAAGCCGGACAGGGCACCGCAGGCAACAGAGACGAACAGAACCGGGAAGAGGTAGTTGCCCTTAGCTGCCAGGGCGTCGAGCGTCTCGGAGCTCACAACCATCGGCGCCGTTATAGTGGCCTGGCCATTGATGCCCAGCGCGATGATGCCGAGGACGGCGCACGCGATCATGGCGACCATCATGATGGTCGTAAGGAAGTCACGTGGGGTCTTGAGCGTCTGGATGGGCATGGCGCTTGCGAGAATCAGGTAGAGCGTCACGACGGCAATCCAGCCAGTGGCGTTGAGGTAAATCGGGAACACCATGCCAAGCGCAAAGGGAACCGCGATGCACGCAAGGGCAAACAGGAACTTTGCAACGCCCTTGAGGTCCCACTTGCGGCACGCCCACCCAAAGAAGATGGCGGAGAAGGTGAGCAAGATGGAGATGGTACCCGCGCAGCCACCGGCGTAGGACTTGGCGAAGTCAACGGAACCATCGGCAGCAGCGGTGGTAGCAAACGTGCCCGCCACCATCGAGACGAACGCAGCGATGACAATGCAGCAGAACAGCCACGAGAAGGCCAGGAACAGATGGCGACCGGTCCTGCCAATGTACTTCTCGATAAGCTGGCCAAGCGACTTGCCGTTGTTCTTGACAGAAGCATACAGGGCACCAAAGTCATGAACGGCGCCAAAGAAAATGCCGCCAACAAGGACCCAGAGAAGCACGGGGAGCCAGCCAAACATCATGGCGACAATGGTGCCCGTGACAGGGCCTGCGCCACAAATCGAGGAGAACTGGTGGGCAAACACGGAGAAGCGCTGCGCAGGCGAGAAGTCCTTGCCGTCCTCCATGCGGACCGCAGGGGTGAGGACCTCGGGATCGACGCCCCATGACTTAGCTAGCCAGCGCCCGTACCCGAGGTAGCCAATAATCAGGACCACCGCACTTATCAAGATGATCGTGATGCCATTCATGTCGTCTTACCTCCTTAGGGTAGGGCGCTGCGGACCGTTTCCGCTGTTTGCGCTCGGTGGGCGGCATGGTACAACCTTGAGATGAAATTGAATGTCTGTCTAACGCCAATAATTATTGGATATTTTTTACAGAATCTGGATATTTTTGGATATCTTTCAAATAAATTCTCTTGTTATTGGATATTATTCGCTAGTTCAAAAAACCGTTCGCAATAGCGCTCCCTGGAAACATTCTCCAAGATGTAATCGTTAGGGAACTCGTTTCGAAACATTTTTCAACCGTTCACCGTATTTTGATAACCGTTCAAAGCATTTGAGAGATTGCGATTATCGAATGCGGACAGGTTGGCAAGTTACCCGTGGCGTCCTTGTCGTGCCACGCATGGGATACCATGAGAACGACGAAAGGAGGCGCACCGTGGCGTTTGACCCCAGGAGAGAGGACTACCAGCGTCTGGCGCTACGCTATGCGCAGTCGCTGCCCAAGGGGAACCCCGTAGCCGCCGCCAAGGCGTTCACGGACTTTGGCCGTCGCTTTGCCCGTGATCGGGACACGCTTCCCCAGTCCGATGCCGACCGCGCCTTCCACCTTGTGGCCGTTGCCGCCGAGGTCATCGACTACCAGCTTCCCTTCTCGAGTGAAGAAAGGGCAGACGCGCTCATCAACCGTGGGCGAGACCTTCTCGACGAGGCAATCTCGCTCGACCCCAAGTGCCACGACGCCATCCGCATGCGCGCCTCACGCGTAAGCCCCAGCTTTGACGCCCAGTTCACCTTCCTCCAGGAGGGCGCGGACGAAGTCCTCGCGTCCTGCCAGGAGGCTCGCGACGCCGTGCAAAACGACGGGGACGATGAGCGCATTGCCCTTGGCCGCGACATTGCCCTGCGTCCTTATCGGCGCTGGATGGCCGCTCTGGCCGAGGAGGCACTCATCTGCGGCCGGAACCACAGCTGCATAGAGGCAGGCGAGCGCCTGCTGGAGCAGGACCCCTCGGACCAGGCGGACGTTCGGTTCACGCTTGCCCTTGCCTACGCAAAGCTCGAGGATGAGGCATCCCTTGACGCGCTGGCCAAGTGCTACGGCACCATCATCCCGGCACGCCCCGCAGACGACGCCTGGATGGGAATCGCACGGCTGGCGCTAGCGCACAAGAGCCACGACATGGGCCAGGCCCGGCAGCTTCTCGAGCACCTCATTGCCGTCTATCCTGGCTGTGCGTCCGCGCTCATCACGCAGACGGAGCTACCGGACGGCGTCTTTGCCCGCCTCGCCGTACCACCTTACAGCGAGGACGAGCTCATCCTTGCCGTCTCCGAGGCAACGGTGCTGCTCCAGGAGGGTGACGACAAGAGCGGGCGCGGAGTTCTCGGCTCTTGGGTTGCGCGGACCACGGCCAAGCTCTACCCCGAGGCGCTGGCCGAGGCGCAGGAGTTCTCCACCCCTTACTACCAGCAGGACGAGAAGGGCCCGCAGGACGGTGATGCCTCGTGAACGGACGGGAGGAGCTTGTGCTCAGGTGCGCCCAGCGGCGCCGCGAGAAGATTGGCACCCTCTCTGACGAGGGATTTGCCGAGCTGTGTCTGGCCGTGCGCGAGAATCCCGCGGCCTTTGTCGACTCCCCCGAGCAGGCCTCGTTCGCCACGCTCGTTGGCGCGCTGGACGCGTTTCACCGCGCCGGCGCCGATGACGACCTTCTCGACGACGAGGAGTTCCGCGCGGCACGCGAGCGCAGGTTGCAGACGCTCTCGGCAGCATGCGACCAGGCGCTCTCTCAGGACGGTGGCTGCCTGGACGCACGGCTCGTGCAGGTGCTTGCCGCAGACCTTGACCCAGATGACAGGCTTGACGCGCTACTCGAGATCGAGACAAAGGCCGACGAGATGAGCGAGCTTACCCTTGGCTCCACGGGCGATGCCTGGGATGACGTCTTCACGCGGCCAAGGCTGCGCCTGTGGGGCGCCATTGCACGCACCTGTCTTGCCGGTGGCCGCTACCGCATGGCGCTTGACGTCTCGCGCGGCCTCATGGCAGCATCACCAAAAGACCAGGTGGGCGGCAGGCTCACAGCTGCGCTGGCTCTGGCACGCCTGGAGGACGAGGCGGGCTTCAACGAGCTTGACGCGCGCCTTGCCGGTCGCGAGAACTCCTGGCTCAATCTGGGGCGCACTATCCTCCTGTACAAGCTGGGTCGCATGAACGCCGCGCGGCGTGCACTGCGCGGGTACGGCGAGCTCTGCGAGGGGGCGGCGTACGCCCTGCTCAGACCCACGTTTGTAGAGATCTACCTCCCCGACAGGCCAGAGGTTCCCGCAGGGGGCTTCGAGGAGGCAACGTTTGCCGTCCACGAGGCGGAGCCCATCATTGCAGACGTGCCCGACTTCATCGCCTGGGCGGACGCCTTCCCGTGGTTCCACGCTTCTGGCGAGGCATATGCGGAGGAGAACGGCTACGACTGGTAGAGGCGCGCCGCTCTGATATACTCTCATCTGCGTCCCCATCGTCTAGCGGTCAGGACATCGCCCTTTCAAGGCGACGACACGAGTTCGAGTCTCGTTGGGGGCACCATTGGTACCAGGCTGCGGCCGTTCCTAACCCAGGGGCGGCCGCTTTTTCGCAGACAGAACAGACGGCACCGCCCCCGCGAACCGCGCCATCACGCTACTATGGCTGATAAGGTCACGTGCCCACGAGCGGCGCCGTGCCGCCCGCACCGAAGGGAGCTCGAGCATGTCGGACAAGAAGAAGCGCATCCTCATCGCATGCGGCTCCGGCATTGTCACCTCGACAATCGCGCGCAAGAAGATCGAAGAGCTTCTCGACGCGCACGGTTACAAGGGCAGCTACGAGATTGCGCAGGTGCCCCTGAGCACGGCACCCGAGAAGTCGAAGGACTGCGACTTCATGGTGGCAACCGCCATCCATCCCTCCGAGCTGAGCTGCCCGTTTGTCGACGGCACCCCCTACCTCACCGGCACCGGCGAGAGCGCCACCAACGAGCAGATCCTGCACCTCATGGAGCAGTAGGTCCGCGGCTACGCCGCGCGGCGGAGCGCCAACCTACCCCAGCCTGGCAAGTACAGAGGCCGCAATGCCCTCGGGCGTGAGCCCCGCGCGCTCCAGCAGGCGAGCCTGCTCGTCCGCCTCGGGATAGCCGTCGGGCGCACCCAGGCGCAGCAGCCCAGGGGTAGCGCCGCGGTCGAGCAGCTCCTCGGCGAGAAGTCCGCCAAGTCCGCCCACCACGCTGTGCTCCTCCACCGTCACGTCAAGCCGCGCGTTGGCGAGAAGCTCAACAACGTGCTGGTCAAGGGGCTTTATCGTACCCACGGTCACCACGCGGCAGGAAAGCCCCCGCCCACGCAGCAGCTGGGCGGCAGCTAGCGCGCGAGACGCGATGGAGCCGCAGGTAGCAATCGCAACGTCTGCCATGCGGCCGGGCGCGTCATCCGCAAGTACGCGGCAGAGCCCAAGCTCGAAGTCCCCACTGGGAAGCGCAGGGTCGCCCGCGGGCGCCTGCGTGATGCGCACGTAGGCCGGTCGCGGATTGCGCGCGAGCTCCGCAAGCGCACAGGCAAGCTCGGTGTTGGTCGCCGGTGCCACCACGGTGAGGCCCGGGATAGAGCGCATGCACGCAAGGTCCTCCAGGGCCATGTGGCTGGGGCCAAGGATGCCCGCGTGGTAGCCTGCGCCGAGCCCAACCAGCACGACCGGCGACTCCATCATTCCCAAGTTGACGCGCACCTGGTCGAGCACGCGAGCCGTGATGAACGGCGCATAGGACGGCGCAAACACGTGGAAGCCCTCGTTGGCAAGGGCGGATGCAACCTCAACCTGGTTCTGCTCGGCAATACCGCACTGAACAACGGAGCCCGGCAGCTTTGAGCGCAGCACATCGAGCGCAAGTCGGCGGCCGTAGTCCGAGATAACGGCCATGACCTGCGGGTCATTCTCGGCAATCTTTCCAAGCGCCCGGCCAAAGGCCACGCGCGAGTCCAGCCGGTCGAACTCGGCCGGGTCTGCGACGACCGCAGACTCCACAGCAACAGCTTCCCTAGACATGGCCCACCTCCCGACCAAGCTCCCTGACCGCCCGCGCATAGAGCTCGTCGGTCAGCTTGTTGTCGTGCCACTCCACGCAGTTCTCGGCAAACGAGAGGCCCTTCCCCTTGGTGGTGTGGGCAAGCACGGCCCGCGGCCGCGTATGGCTTGGCGCAAGCACGCTCCAGAGGGCGCTCACGTCGTGGCCGTCCACCTCGATTGCCTCGAAGCCAAAGGCGCGGAACTTCTCCGCGAGGCTGCCCGTGTCGAGAATCTGCGCCGTAGGGCCATCGAGCTGCAGCCCGTTGACGTCGACGATAACCGTGAGCGACGCCAACCCCATATGCCCTGCAAGCGCGGCAGCCTCCCAGACCGAGCCCTCGTTGCATTCGCCATCGCCAAGAAGGCAGAAGACGCGTGAGCCGCTCGCACGCCTGTTTGCGGCAATCGCAAGGCCGCACGCATAGCCCAGCCCCATGCCCAGACTGCCACCGGAGGTCTCGATGCCACGAGCGGGGTCTCGCCTGGGGTGCTTGAACAGCACCGCATTGGGGCCGAGAAGCCCGCGGTCAATGTCCTCCTGCGAGACCAGGCCCGCATGAAGCAGGGCCGGGTAGAGCGCGAGAGAGGCGTGACCCTTGGAGAGCACAAAGCGGTCGCGCTGCTCCCAGGGGGTGCCGTCCGCTCCAGTGCGCATAACGCCCCCGTAGAGCACGGCGAGAATCTCTGCCGCAGAGAGGCTGCCACCCAGGTGGAACGGCATGTTTGGGTTAGCGTGCGCAAACTCGACGACGGTCTTGCGAATGTCCAGGGCCAGACCGGAGAGCCGACGCCGTTCAGAGGGGGCAAGCGCGGGGGCAAGCGCCGTGGGTAGCCAGCCGTCCTGGACCGAGGTCCCAGCCACCTCCTGGCCGGCACGCAGCCAGGTGAGGCCCCACTCGATGACCGTTGCGTCCGCAAGGCCTATGGTCTGGCGCAGCACCAGCACGGGGTCGTTCTCGCCACATCCCAGCGCCTCCGCGCGTTCCCCTGCCGAAGAGGCGGAGTAGCGCACCTTCGACCAGGTAATCTTTCGGCCAGAGCAGCGCTCCACGGCGTCGAAAGCCGTCTCACACGAGAAGTCCGCATCTTCCAGGCCCGGGCACTCCCCCAGGTTCTCCCAGCCCTCCTGGCAGATGACCGGCTTGCCGTCGACAGTGCGAACGCGCAGCAGGTAGAGCACCGGACTGCCCGGCTGTATGCGCAGGTGCTCGGCAACGTCTGCGGGAGCGGGGATCACGCGCTTCTCGAGGACGTGGGTCACAAAGTCTTTGCCCTGCTCGCGGAGGGACTCGCCAAACGAGAGGGACCGCTCGCCTGCGGGATGCGAGAGAGCGCGCTCCGAGACAAAGGTGCCCGAGCCGCGCACCTGGACGAGAAATCCCTCGTCCACGAGCTCGCTGATGGCGCGGCGCACGGTACCGCGCGAAATGCCAAAGCGGGCCATGAGCTCGTGCTCGGAGGGAATACGTGAACCGGGGGCCCACTCGTGCAGGCCGATCTTCTCGCGCAGGAGGGCGGCCAGCTGCGAGTACACCGGGGCAGAGCCCGCCTTGCCTGCAGAGCGCTCTGTGGACCTGCTCGCCACCGCCTGTGGCGCGCCCCCAAACGCATCCATGCCGTTCTCTGCCATGCTGCCCCTCCCCCACTCCAAGCGCATCGAAGTTGCGAGACATAGTTGTACACCACTTGTCCCTACGTAGGACACGCAACGGGATGTTCTGGGCGCATGCGCCAAAACAACACGCCAGCGGCAGACCGGCGAACCTGTTGGCCAAGACCGCGACACAGGATTAACAAAGGCTGGTAGGGGCGGTGGGACTCGAACCCACAATCCTTTCGGCGAGGGATTTTAAGTCCCCTGCGTATGCCAATTCCGCCACGCCCCCAGCTTGTCTTGGGAACCCTACTCCCCAGACGGCCGAAGCGGTCTCATGGTGGGCTTCCACACCACCGGAGACTCGCGCCCATCTAGCATAGCAGCAGCGACAATGGAAAGGCCAAAGAGAAGGTCGCTCTCGCTCACCGTAAGGCTCGAGAAGCCCGTCTGGCGCACAAGTTCTGAGACCGCAACGGCACCGCCCAGGATCACGGGAGCGCGCTTGGCCTGGATTCCCTTGAGCGCGGCACGCTCCTCCTGCGTGAGTGAGGCAAGGCGGCGCTCGAGCTCATCGACCTTCTCGCCAGAGAGCTCGTGAAGGTGCACGTACGCAGGGTCATATGGGTCGAGACCGGCGTCGATGGCCACCAGCGTGGTGACCGTGCCGCCCGTGACCACGAGCGTCTTGGGGTCACCAAGGCGACCCCCTGCCTCTTTAAGCGCCTGCGAGAAGGTCTGTGCGGCGTACTCGTGGGCTTGGGCCAGGTCCTCTGCGGAAGGCGGATCCTCGCGAGAGAGGAAGCGCTCCGTGAGGCGCCTGCAGCCAACCTGGACCGAGGTGACCCACCCCAGGTCAAGCGTGCCGCCGGAAAGCTCGCCCACGGCCAG
>ENA-OWPP01002693-OWPP01002693.1-human-gut-metagenome-genome-assembly--contig:-NODE-2693-length-11714-cov-13.517969_pt1 | contig 11714 bp, 6 predicted proteins | sample MGYA00248265_ERZ651848 | MGnify/ENA primary metagenome ERZ651848 (study PRJEB26924, sample SAMEA4378233) | human gut metagenome | biome: human gut; feature: human-associated habitat; material: faeces... | reverse complement strand
CTTCCGATCTCTGGACTGCGGTGAATTACGATCAAAATTGGAAAAAAGGAAAGGCTGCTTTCGGGACGAAAGAAATGCAGCATCTGGGAACCGGATGGGATACCGAAGACATTTGGATACGCCGGACTTTCGAGTTGGAAGAAAATTTGAGTAAAGCACCGGTATACCTGAAATATTCCCACGATGATATTTTCGAGCTGTACATCAATGGTATTCAAGTCGTAAAAACCGGTTATACCTGGAAAAACGGTGTCTTGCTGGAATTGAGCGAAGCCGTCAAAAAGACCTTGAAGCCCGGTAAGAACGTTATTGCAGCGCATTGTCACAACAAAGAAAACGGGGGATATGTAGATTTCGGACTGTTTAGAAAACAGTCGGCCGATAATAATTTTTCTGCCGATGCAGAACAACTTTCGGTAGATGTATTGCCGACACAAACCTTTTATTCGTTTCGTTGCGGGCCGGTGATCCTGGATGTCATCTTCACTTCTCCTTTGTTGGCGGACGATCTTGATCTGGTGTCCACGCCGATCAGTTATATCACTTATCAGGTTCGCCCGCAAGATGGGAAATCGCATGAGGTGCAGGTATATTTCGAAGCATCGCCCCAGCTGGCCGTACACGAAGATAATCAACCGGTGGTGTATGACCGGGAATTGAAAAACGGTATTTCTTACCTTAGGACCGGTACGGTAAATCAACCGATACTCGAACGGAAAGGAGACGGTGTCCGCATCGACTGGGGATACGCTTATCTGGCTGCTCCCCGGACGGCTGACCGGGAAATGAGCCTGGGCGAATATTTTCAGGTGAAACGTCACTTTATTCAAAACGGTCATTTGCCTGTGAGCGCTGCTCCCGATACACTCGAACGGAACATGCTGAAAGAAATGAACGTATTGGCGTATTGTGACCGGATGGGAAAAGTCGGTGCAGAAGGTAAAAGTGGGTATGTGATGTTGGGATACGACGATATTTATGCTATCGAATATTTTTATGAACCTGTATTGGCGTATTGGAAACACCAGGGGAAAGTGGATATTTATCAGGCTTTCGAGCGGGCGGTGCGTGATTACGAAAGGATTATGAACCGTTGCGGGACATTCGACGTGCAATTGATGGAGGAGGCAGAAAAAGCAGGTGGGAAAGAGTATGCCGAATTGTGTGCTTTAGCTTACCGGCAAGCGATAGCGGCCCATAAACTGCTGGAAGATAAACGGGGTAATCTGTTGTTTCTTTCGAAGGAAAATCATAGTAACGGATGTATCAATACCGTAGATATCACTTATCCGTCGTCGCCTTTATTCCTGATTTATAATCCCGATTTGTTGAAAGGGATGATGACTTCGATTTTCTATTATAGCGAAAGCGGGCGCTGGACCAAGCCTTTCCCGGCACATGACCTGGGTACCTATCCGGTTGCCAACGGTCAGTTGTACGGTGGCGATATGCCTGTCGAGGAAGCAGGGAATATGATTTTGTTGGCTACTGCCATTTCGAAGGTAGAAGGCAATGCCTATTATGCGGCTAAACACTGGGAGACGTTGACTGTATGGGCAGATTACCTGATCCATGCCGGGCTGGATCCGGAGAACCAATTGTGTACGGATGATTTTGCCGGTCATCTGGCACATAATGCCAATCTTTCGGTAAAAGCGATTCTGGCTGTGGCCGGTTACGGACAAATGGCGGAAATGCTTGGCAAACAGGAGGTAGCTGAAAAATATATCGGTGCTGCCAAAGATATGGCCCGGGAATGGATCAAAATGGCGGATGACGGTGATCATTACCGATTGACTTTCGACCGTCCGGGCACTTGGAGCCAGAAGTATAATCTGGTATGGAATAAAGTATTCGATATGGGAATCTTCCCGGACGAGGTAGCCCGGAAGGAAGTGGCTTTCTATCTGACGAAACAACAAAAGTACGGCTTACCGTTGGACGGACGAAAAGATTATACGAAATCGGACTGGATCATGTGGAGTGCCTGTCTGGCCGACCGGCCTGAAGATTTCCGTTCTCTGGTATCCCTGATCTATAAATATGCAGAGGAGACACCGTCCCGGGTACCTTTAAGCGACTGGCACGATACGAACGAAGGGCATATGATGAACTTCAAAGCCCGTTCTGTAGTAGGAGGCTATTTTATGAAAATGCTGGAACAAAGAATGAATAAATAAGTTTTTCCTGATTGGTTTTGGAGAAGGGTGGTTAGAATTGTTCTGCCACCCTTTTAAATTCTTGCTGATATTCACTTTTTTGGTCAAAATTTGTTATTCCTTGGTTTATAGTTTTCTTATTTTTTACCAGGAAATGGGTTACTTTGTCTGGATAAACTCAAACATTAGCAATAAATATACTTATGAACAGACTGAAATGGATTGTGATAGGGGCATTATTGTGCCTTTTTTCGGAGGCTGGGGCAGCCGGAAAAGATTGGGTGAAATATGTCAATACCCTGCAAGGAACCAATTCTTCTTTTGAATTGAGCCGTGGAAATACGTATCCGGCAGTAGCTATGCCTTGGGGAATGAATTTCTGGACACCCCAGACCGGAGAAAACCGGAATGGCTTTATTTATCGTTATGCCGAGGATATTATCCGGGGATTCCGGCAGACTCATCAATGTAGTCCCTGGGCGAATGATTATGCGGCTTTTTCTTTAATGCCGGTATCGGGGGAATTGAAGGTCACCCAGCATAATCGCTTTCGTCATTTCCGTCATGAAGATGAGATCGCTCAGCCTCATTATTACAAAGTGACTTTGGACAACCGGATTACCGCCGAGATGTCACCGACCGAAAGGGGGGTATTTATGCGTTTTACCTATCCCGAAGGGAAAGATGCCTATGTGGTGCTGGACCTGAATAAAAGTCATAACAAAATCAAGATCATTCCTGAACAACGCAAGGTGGTCGGCTATACTACGCATGCCAGTCAGGCTGTTCCCCAAGGATATGCCAACTATTTTGTGATTGTTTTCGATCAGCCGATTGAAGGTTATGGCACCTGGACGACCGATGAAGGAAAAATCCGGCCCGGGGTGGCGGAGGAAGAGGGCTTTTTTGTAAGCGGTTATCTGAAGTTCGCTCCCGGAGGACAGGTGAATGCCCGGGTGGTGTCTTCTTTTATCAGTGAGGAACAGGCCGAAGCCACCGCCAGCTCCAACTACAGCTACTGGGGCAGCACCTTCCGTGCCTTTTTCAAGAACAAGTTCGCCGTGGCCCTGCTGATCGCGCTGGTGGTCGTGGTTGCCTTTGCCTTCATCCAGCCCCACCTGCCCGGTCAGGCAGACCCGAACCTGTGCGCCGTGGACCCCGTGACCGGCATCCAGTACCGCAACATCGCCCCCGGGCAGGACGGCTTTATCTGGGGTTCCAACTCCATCGGTCAGGACCTGTGGGCACGCATCTGGGCCGGTGCACGTACCAGTCTGACTATCGCCTTCTTCGTGGCCCTCATTGAAGCTGTGGTGGGCATTACCGCCGGTGTGCTGTGGGGCTATGTGCGCGGGCTGGACTTTGTGTTCACCGAGCTGTACAACATCTTCGATAACATTCCCACCGCCATCGTGCTGATCCTCATTTCCTACGTAGCCACCCCCAGCATCTGGACCATGGTCCTTGGCATGGCCATCAAGGGCTGGATCGAAATGGCACGCTTCATCCGCAACCAGATCCTCATCATCCGCGACCGGGATTATAATGTGGCTTCCCGCTGCCTCGGCACGCCCACCACCCGCATCGTGCTGCGCAACCTGCTGCCCTACCTCGTCTCGGTCATCATGCTGCGCATGGCCCTCACCATCCCGGAAGCCATTGGCAACGAGGTGTTCATCACCTACATCGGTCTGGGCCTGTCCGTGGAGACCCCCTCGCTGGGCAACCTGGTCAACGACGGCCGCAAGGTGATGATGCAGGCCGGGCTGCGCTACCAGCTGCTGTATCCCACCCTCATCCTGAGCTTTGTTACCATTGCGTTCTATCTGATCGGCAACGCCTTCTCGGACGCTGCCGATCCGAAGAACCATCTGCAGTAAGGAGGGGACATCATGGAACACAACCAGCTCATTCTCTCCGCAAAAGATGTCAACATCCAGTTCAACCTGCGTGGAAAAGTGCTGCACGCCATCCGTGGCATCGATCTTGACCTCTATCAGGGCGAGGTGCTTGCCATCGTAGGCGAGAGCGGCTCCGGCAAGAGCGTTTTTACCAAGAGCTTCATGGGCCTGCTGGATGCCAACGGCTCCATTACCAGCGGCACCATTGATTACTACGGCATGGCGGACGGCAAGCCGCTGCGCCTTTCTGACCTCAGAACCGAAAAGGACTGGCTGCGGGTACGCGGCCGAGAGATCGCCATGGTCATGCAGGACCCCATGACCAGCCTGAATCCGCTGAAGACCATCGGGGCACAGATCATGGAAGCCGTTGCCCTGCATCAGGGCTTAAAGGGTGCTGCCGCCAAGGAAAAAACGCTGGAATACCTGCGGGATGTGGGCATCTCTGACCCGGAAAAGCGCTTTAAGCAGTACCCGCACGAGTTCTCCGGCGGCATGCGCCAGCGTGTGGTCATTGCCATTGCGGTGGCCTGCAACCCCAAGATCCTGATCTGCGACGAGCCTACCACCGCACTGGACGTGACCATTCAAGCCCAGATTTTGCAGCTTTTGAAGGAAATGCGGTTCAAGTACGATCTGACCATCGTCATGATCACCCACGATCTGGGCGTTGTGGCAAACATTGCAGACCGCGTGGCTGTGATGTACGCAGGCGACATTGTGGAGATCGGCACTGCTGACGAAATTTATTACGATCCCCGCCACCCCTACACATGGGCACTGCTTTCCAGTATGCCCCAGATGGGCGTGAAGGGCGAGGACCTGTTCAACATCGTGGGCACACCGCCAAACTTGTTTGCGGAAATTCGCGGCGATGCTTTTGCACCCCGCAACCCGCAGGCGCTGAAGATCGATTTTGTCAAGTGCCCGCCTTACTTTAAGGTAACGCCCACCCACAAGGCTAAAACATGGCTGCTTGACCCCCGGGCACCCAAGATCGAGCCGCCTGCTGCGGTAAAAATGCTGCGAGAGGAGGGGCTGTAAGATGGAAAATGAACGCGAGATTCTTGTGGAAGTGAACCACCTGAACGTAACCTACGGCTCCGGCAAAAAAGCATATGAAGCTGTGCAGGATGCCAACTTTAAAATTTATAAGGGCGAGACCTTCGGCCTTGTAGGCGAAAGCGGCAGCGGCAAAACTACCATTGGCCGCGCCATCCTGCGCATTCTGCCCACCTCCGGCGGCGAGATCCTTTATAAGGGCCAGAAGATCAACGGCAGAATTTCCCGCCAGCTGGACAGGCAGATCATCAAAGAGATCCAGATGATCTTTCAGGACCCGCAGTCCTCGCTGAACGAGCGCGCCAAGGTGAGCTATATCGTGGGCGAAGGCCTGCAGAACGTCCGGCCTGATCTTTCCACCGCCCAGCAGGAGGAAAAGGTGCGTCAGGCTCTGCTGGACGTGGGTCTGCTGCCGGAATTTGCCTCCCGCTTCCCGCACGAATTTTCCGGCGGACAGCGCCAGCGCATCGGCATTGCCCGGGCCCTGATCGTGGAGCCGGAGTTCATCGTTGCCGATGAGCCCATCAGCGCACTGGATATGTCCATCCGTGCACAGGTGCTGAACCTGCTGCGCCGCCTGCAGAAGGAGCGCGGCATCACCTACCTGTTCATCGCCCACGATCTTTCCGTGATGCGCTACATCTCCGACCGCATCGCCGTCATCCACAAGGGCCGCATCGTGGAGCTGGCCGGGGCCGAAGAGTTGACAGCCCACGCCATCCACCCCTATACCCGCAGCCTGCTTTCCGCCATTCCCATGCCGGACCCCCGCCGGGAGCGGCAGAAAAAGCTGCTGGTGTACGACCCCGCCATGCACGACTACTCCAGAGAGGCCCCCCAGTGGCGCGAACTGCGGCCTGAGCATTTTGTACTGTGCAGCGCTGCCGAAGCCGAGCAGTGGCTGCCGCGCTGACCCCCGACATTTCGGGCTGAATCGTTGTTTTACGGTTCTTTTACGCAACATTCATAGTTTATTTCTTGACATTCTCCGGCAGCTCCACTACAATAGAATCTGCATCATTGATTCTGATTTTTGAGTTATTAGCGTGTTCTGACCGGCGGCTTTCATCTTCTTTGCAAAGTTGTCGGCTTTTGGCAATGAAAAGAAGAAGAAAGAAAAGAGGACTTTATTCTATGACTACTGAACAGCGTGAACCGCTCTATGCGTCCACTGCGAAGCCCTGGCTGAAGTACTATGACCAGAAATACATCGACATGCCTCTTCCTAAGTGCAGCGCCTTTGAGTATCTCTGCCATCAGAACAAGAACCATCTGAGCGAGACCGCTCTGGAGTATTATGGCCGCAAATTCACCTTTGCAGACCTCTTTGTGAATGTCAAGAAAACCGCTGCCGCCTTCCGTGCTCTCGGCGTGAAAAAGGGCGACATCATCACCGTTGTCAGCGTGATGACCCCCGAGGTGATCTATGCCTTCTACGCTGTCGATATGATCGGCGCAACGCTGAATCTGGTGGACCCGCGCTACAGCGTTGAGGGCATCCACGAGTACATCGAAGAGGTAGATTCCCGCCTGCTGATCTGCCTGAATGTGACCTATGAGCGCTGCCACAAGGCAGAAAAGCGCACCAATGTGGAGCGCGTTCTGGTCATCAGCCCCGCAGACTCTCTGCCGCTGCATCTGGCCGTCGGCTACAAGCTGACCAACCCCGATAAGAACCGCTACAAGTCCAATGTGATCCACTGGAAGGACTTTATTGCACAGGGCAAGGATCAGAGCATGAACGCCGAACCCTACGACCCGCAGCACGCCTGCGTGGTGGTGCACACCGGCGGCACCACCGGTTCACCCAAGGGCGTTATGCTGACCGACGACTGCTTTAACTCTCTGGCCCACGAATTCATCGCCCAGAGCAACCTGTTCTGCCGCGGCCAGAAGCTGATGAACGTCATGCCTCCGTTCATTGCCTACGGCTATGCCTGCGGCGTGCACATGCCGCTGGTCATGGGCCTGCACGTCGTTATCATCCCCAATCTGGACCCCGACAAGCTGGGCGCACTGATCTGGAAGCACAAGCCCGAGCACATGTTCGGCGTTCCGGCCCACTACCAGCAGATGGCAGCTTCTCCGCTGCTCAAGAAGAAGAAGGATCTCTCCTTCATCCGCAACTATGCCGCCGGCGGCGACTCGCTGCCGCTGGGCGCTGAGTTGACTGTGAACGAGTTCCTGAAGGCGCACAACGTGGAATATCCGCTGGCCAAGGGCTACGGCATGACCGAGGTCGCCTCTGCCGCTACCGTTGCCGCCGGCAACGTGACCAAGCCCGGCAGCGTGGGTATTCCCATGCTGAACACGGTGGTGTCCATTTTTGAGCCTGGCACCGAGACCGAACTGCCCATCGGTGAGCGCGGCGAGATCTGCATCTGCACCCCCACCGTCATGAAGGGCTACTACAATAAGCCTGAGGAGACCGACATGATCCTGCGCCGCCATGCAGACGGCCAGATCTGGGCACACACCGGCGATGTCGGCTACATGGACGAGGACGGCTTTGTGTATCTGGATTCCCGCATCAAGCGCATGATCATCCGTCACGATGGCTTCAAGGTGTTCCCGTCCATGATCGAGAACGTCATCAGCCGCCACCCGGCCGTGCATCAATGCTCGGTGGTGGGCTGCACCGATAAGGACCATGTGCAGGGCCGCCTGCCCTTTGTCTACGTGGTGCTGGACCCGGAAGGCGACAAGAAAAAGCGCCAGATCGTGCGGGAACTGCGCCAGCTGTGCAATGAAGAGCTGCCGGAGTATGTGCAGCCGGTGGGCTACAAGTTCATCTCCGAAATGCCCTTTACCCCTGTTGGCAAGGTGGACTACCGCAAGCTGGAAGAAGAGATCACTCCCCGCGATTACTGATCCTGAACTTCACCCTGTAATTTTTCAGACACTGAGCTCTCCCGAAAGGGAGAGCTTTTTTGTATGGAAGAAACTGCAGAATACGGACGCAGCGATGGCCGCAATTTTTTGAATTTTGTCAGTTGACAATTTTTACTTTCCATTTTATCATAGAGACAACAGCTGTGCCGCACAGGTGCAGTCATTCCAGAAAGGAGGAATTACAATGAAAAACAAAAAGTTTGCCAGCTTTCTGGCCGCAGCGGCAGCGCTTGTGCTGCTGGCCATGCCTGCATTTGCTGCCGACGAACAGACGGAGCTGCCTGCCGCCGAAGCAGCAGAGGTGCAGCAGGAGCAGACCGCAGCGCCTGCCGAGCAGGAGACCGCCCTGCCCGCCGATGCCCAGACAGCCGGCGAACCGGAGCAGCAGCTCACCTATGTGGCGCTGGGCGACAGCATCACCTCCGGTGTCGGCCTTGCCGATATGAAATACAACATCGCCCAGATCGGCTACGATCTGCAGCCGAACTTTGAGGGCTACCCTTCCCAATGCTACACCGCCCTTGTGGGCAAGGGCCTTGGGCTGGACCGCCAGCACGCGATCAATCTGGGCCTGCCCGGCCTGATGAGCCCTGACATGCTGGATATGGTGCAGAACAGCGCCATGCCCAAGATGAATCAGGCTTCCGGCGCATATTACGTCTACCCGGAATATCAGGAGTATCTGCGCAAGGCCGATATCATTTCCATCCAGATCGGCTCCAACGACGCGCTGGTGCCCTGCATCGTGGGTCTGGGCGAGGCCACCAACTGGAAGAGCGAGCAGCTTGCCGCACTGATGGTCAGCGGTGCCCTGCGTGATTTCAACTTCCAGAAGCTGGGGCTCTTCCTCGAAGCGCTGAACCGTATGACCCTTACCTTTGACGAGAGCCGCGCCACCAACCGCCTGCTGTTCCGCGGCATGGATGAGATCTGCGATCAGGCCTATACCAATGTGACCGCCAGCCTGCCGCAGATCGTGGCCAGTATCCGTGCACTGAACCCGGATGCCAAAATCGTGCTGCTGGGCTACACCAATCCCGTGCCGCTGCTGCCCGCATGGAACAGCTATTTCAGCAAATTGAACCGCTTTGCCAAAGACCTTGCCGCACAGGAAGGCTTGATCTATGTTGCCATTCCCCGTGCGCAGACCGCTGCCGACGGCCACCCCACCGTTAAGGGCCACCAGTACATTGCAAACCAGATTTTGAATGCTCTGAAGTGAGCTTTCCATCAAAAAAGCCTGTCTCATTTTACGAGACAGGCTTTTTTTGTTTGCGCTGTTCTGTTTTCAGCTCAGCCGGCCGCTTTCCACCGAAAAGCTGATATCTGCCGCAGCCATGGTAGACTTGCGGTGGGAGACCAACAGCACCGTTTTGTCTTTGCACTCTGCCCGCACAGCCTTGAGGATCACGCCCTCATTCAGGCTGTCCAGATTGGAGGTAGGCTCGTCCAGCAGCAGGAAGGGTGCATCATGCAGGAAGGCACGCGCCACACCGATGCGCTGGCGCTCGCCGCCGGAAAGTGCACCGCCCAGCTCACCCACCGGGGTATCATAGCCCTTGGGCAGGCTGTGGATAAAGCCGTCCAGTGCAGCCTTTTTGCAGGCTGCTTCCACCTCTTCCCGGGTGGCATCCCGCTTTGCAATGCGGATGTTGTTCTCAATGGTATCGTCGAACAGCTCGGTCTCCTGCGTCACAAGGCTTTCCTGTTCGCGCAGGGCGGCGGTGTTCACGCGGCGGATATCCTCTGCGCCAAAGCGGATGCTGCCGCTGGATACATCCCAGAAGCGCATCAGCAGCCGCAGGAAGGTAGACTTTCCGCTGCCGGAGCGGCCGGTGATGCCCACGATCTTCTTTTCCGGAACGGTCAGGCTCAGGTCATGCAGCACCTCCTCATTGGCATAGGCAAAGTTCACATGCTCTGCCGCAGCACCTGCAAATGCGGTGTCTGTGCCGTCGGTCACATCGGCGGTGACGGGCTGTTCGTCCAGCAGGTCCAGCACGCGGTCTGCGCTGGCGAACACCTGCGTCAGGCTGGCACCAAGGTTTGCCAGCGCCACCACCGGGCCAAAGGAGCTGAGGGCCGAAAGGGTGCACACCAGTACGCCCTCCACGCCCATTTTACCGCTCTGGTAAAGGTTCAGGCTCACACCCAGCACGGCCAGCACCGTGAGCAGGATCAAGGTGTTCGTGATGGCCACGGTCAGGCCCTCGCGGTATTTCATCGCCTTCTGCTTTTCACCCAGCATCTCACTGTGGGCCGTGATGCCATCGGCGCGGGCTGCGGTGTCCTGATACTGCAGGGTATCCTTCAGGCCGCGCAGGCTTTCCAGCACATAGCTGTTGGTATCGGCCAGTGCCTGACGGTACTCCCGGGCGGCACGGTCGCCGCGCTTTGCGCTCCACACCGGCAGGGCCACGCCCACCAGCAGATAGCCCGCCAGCAGCACCAGCGCAGGCAGGATGTGCCAGCTGCCCACAAAGCCCGTCATGCCGATGACGCAGATGCACGCGATGCAGATGGGCGAAATGGTGTGGGCATAGAACACCTCCAGCGCTTCGATATCGGCGGTGATGAGCGAGATCAGGTCGCCGCGGTCACGGCCTTCCAGCTTTGCAGGGGTCAGACGGCGCAAGGCACCGAACACCTTATCGCGGATCAGGGCCAGCAGCTTGAAGGCGATATAGTGATTGGATGCCTGCTCTGCGTAACGCAGAACGCCGCGCAGCAGGGCAAACACCAGAATGCAGGCAAAGGCCGTGCCCACGGTCCTCACCGGGCTTGCAAGCCCCAGCGCACGCAGGATGCCAAAGCCGCCGAAGATGGTAATGAAGGTGGCGCAGAAGTGGCCTGCCACCCCCATCACGATCGCTGCCAGCATAACGGGCAGCATGGGCTTTACCAGTACGATCAGCCGTCCCACAATGGCAAAGGGGCTGCGATGATTGCTCTTGTTCATGCTCAGGCATCCTCCTCTTCCAGTGTTTCCAGCTGCCGCTGTGCCAGATACAGGCGGCTATAAGCCCCCTGCTGGGCCAGCAGTTCGGCGTGGGTGCCCTGCTCCATCACCCGGCCATTGCTCATTGCATAGATGCAGTCGCTGTGCACCACGTTTGCCAGACGGTGGGAGATCAGGAGCACCGTTTTGGTCTGAGCCAGAGCCTGTATCTCCGCCAGGATGGCATTCTCACTCTCCATGTCGATGTTGGAGGTGGCTTCGTCGAAAAGATACACCGGACTGTCGTGGAGCAGCGCCCGCGCCAACGCCAGCCGTTGGCACTGCCCCCCAGACAGGTTGGCCGCCCGCTCCAGAAGGGGCGTGTCCAGCCCCTTCTTCCCGCGGAGAAAGTCCGCTAGTTTGACCCGCTCCAAGACGGCCCACATCTGTGTATCATCGGCTGTGGGGCATCCCATGCGCAGGTTATCCCGGACGGTCCCTTGGAACAGATAGCTTTGATGGCCCACATAGGTCACGTGTTCCAACAAATGGTCCTCTCGGATGTGGGAGAGTTCTTGGTCGCCCACCGTTACGGTACCACGGTACCCCCGGTTCCGTCCCATCAGGATCGAGGCCACGGTGGATTTCCCACAGCCAGACGGTCCCATGATAGCAACAAATTCTCCTTCTTTTACTTCAAGGTTTACATGATTTAATGCGACCGTCTCCACTTCGGTAGTACGGAATACTTTACTAATGTTT
>ENA-OWPP01002689-OWPP01002689.1-human-gut-metagenome-genome-assembly--contig:-NODE-2689-length-11727-cov-5.393077_pt1 | contig 11727 bp, 7 predicted proteins | sample MGYA00248265_ERZ651848 | MGnify/ENA primary metagenome ERZ651848 (study PRJEB26924, sample SAMEA4378233) | human gut metagenome | biome: human gut; feature: human-associated habitat; material: faeces... | reverse complement strand
CGCGCGACCGCGCGGCCTAAGGAATCCCCGCCCTTTAGGGCGGGGAGGAAGTCAATTTCTCTGCTTCAAGTAGTCGATCCCGCACGCGGCGGCAAAGAGTAGGAGTGCGTAGAGGAAGGCTTCCGAGGGCCGGGTGCCCACGAGCAGGAAGATGGCGAAAGCGAGAACGGCAAGTCCGCCGTTTTCGAAAAGAGGATGGCGTTTGCGAAGCATGGGGCGGGTCGTTTGAAAGGTTGAAAGGTCGGGTTGGAGCGCCCGGGCGAGCCCGAAGCGGGAGCGACGGGTGCGGGTCCGACCATTCTACGCCGTCGGGCGTCGGGAACATTCCGCTGAAAAACGAAAAGGGCGACCGATACGCGATCACCCTCAAGGCTTCGGATACTCGGGCCTTCATTTTTTCTTGCGAAACCTGCGGCTCGGAATCCTCCGGGCTACGTCGGCCGCTGCGACGTGCGGTTTGCGGCAGGAGCAAAACACAGAAGCGGAGTTCGGCAGAGCCGTCGCGCTTCGAGTCTTCTTTCCTGCGTTTTTGGCGGGAACGTCGAAGCAACGGGGCGCAAGGCGCCCCGCAAAACGCGAGTAGAATTCCCGAACGTTCGTGCCACGAATTTCGAGGTTCGTCACCGACCTCGTTCCCGTCGCTCCCGTTTTTCCGAAGGATTCCCGCCGCCGTGTCCCATATCCTTTACATCGCCGAAAAGCCCTCCGTCGCCCGAGCGATCGCCGCCGAGCTCGGCGTCCTGCGCCGCGAAGAGGGCGCCCTCGTTTGCCGCGGCAATACGGTCGTCACCTGGTGCTTCGGGCACCTTCTGGAGCAGGCGGAACCCGATGCGTACCTGACGGCAACGCCCGCGACGAAAAGCGGCAAAAAGGCCTGGCGCCTCGAAGACCTCCCGATCCTTCCCGAAACGTGGAAGATGCTCCCGAAAAAGGAGAAGGGTGCGGCGGCGCAGCTCGCGAAAATCGGGAAACTTCTGAAAGACGCCTCGATGGTCGTGCACGCGGGGGACCCCGACCGCGAGGGGCAGTTGCTCGTTGACGAAGTGCTCGAACACTTCCGTACGAGGTTGCCCGTAAAGCGCTTCTGGGTCTCGGCCGTCGACCCCGCGTCGATCCGAAAGGGTCTTGCGAATCTCAGGGAAAACCGCAACTACGCCGGGATGCGCGACGCAGCCCGCGGACGAAGCCGCGCGGACTGGCTCCTCGGGATGAATCTTTCGCGCGTCTATACGCTCACCAATCCGGGCCCCGCGGCGGAGGACGTTTCGGCGTCTCCCGGCTCTTCCTCAGCTCCTTCTTCCTACGGTTCTTCGTACGGAACACGCGGTCGGGGAACGAGCACCCGCGCCGGACGAGGAAGTCGTTTTTCCAAGGGCCGCACGCGCGCCCCCTCGAACCTCATTGCGGTCGGGCGCGTGCAGACACCCGCTCTTGCGATGGTGGCGCGACGCGACTACGCCGTGCAGCACTTCGTTCCCGTTCCCTTCTGGCGCATGGCGGCGGACCTGGAAAAACGGGGAATCGTTTTCCGTGCCGTCTGGAAGCCCGCGCCGGGGCAGCCGGGGATGGACGACGAGGGCAAGCGCCTGATCGATATCGACCGTGGACGGGCGCTCTGCGAGAGGCTCAAAACCGAGCGGGAAGCGCGGGTGATTTCCGCCGCCACGAAGCGCAAAAAAGCCTATCCCCCGAAGGCCTACACCCTGGCCGACATCCAGATCGAAGCGAACCGTCTCTACGGGTTCGGGGCGGACGAAACGCTTTCCGTCTGCCAGGCTCTGTACGAAAAGCACAAGGTCGCGTCCTACCCGAGAACGGACTGCGGGTACCTGCCGCGCTCGCAGCACGCCGACGCGCCGCGCGTGTTGGATGCGATCGCCAAAACCTGCCCCGCGGCCGCCAAAGCCGTGGCGGCGGCGAACCCCGCGCTTGTGAGCCCCACGTTCAACGACTCTAAAGTGACCGCTCACCACGGGATCGTTCCCGTCGCGAACGCCGTCGACCCTTCGGCCCTTTCGGAAAAGGAAAAGAAAATCTACCGTCTCATCGCCCGACGCTACGTCGCGCAGTTCTTTCCCGTGCACGAATACGACGAAACGACTGCGGAATTCGCCATCGGCGGCGAAACCTTCGCCGCCAAGGGCCGCGTCGTGACGGTGCGCGGCTGGAAGGCGCTTTTTGAAAAGCCGGAAAAAACTTCGAGCGCTTCGGCCGAAGCGACCAAAAGCTCGAGAGCCAAAACGACCGAAACGGACGAGACCGAAACCGATGCTTCCGGCACGAAATCCGACGAAGAGCGCTACGCGAAGCAACGCCTCCCCGAACTCGCAAAGGGCGAACTCGTTCCCATCCGGGAGCTGATTGGCACCGAATCCCAAACGGAGCCCCCGGCGTTTTTCACGGAAGGGACCCTGATTGCCGCGATGGAAAACATCTGGCGGTCGTTCGACGACCCGCACATCCAGGCGAAACTCAAAGAGGCGGGCGGCATCGGGACCCCGGCAACCCGCGCCGCAATCATCAAGGAACTTCAGCGCAAGGGTTATCTTGTCGCGGAAGGCAAGCACCTTCACTGCACGCCCGAAGGCCGCAACGTCCTCTTGCAGGCTTCTCCCAAGGTGCGCAGCGCCGCCATGACGGCCGCTTTCGAAACGAAGCTCGCCCTCGTCGAAGCGGGCGAGTACGCGCTCAATGCGTTCGTGGCGGAATTCGAAGCATTCGTGGCGGAGGAGGTCAAACGCAGGAAGGGGGAATAATCGAACGCCCGGCCGCCGTTCTCGCCGGTCCGCCCGAAACGTTCCGAACCTCCGAAGCGTCCGAAAAGCGAAATAAGAAAGGACGTCGACCCCGGGGTCGGCGTCCTTCTCGACCGAAATCGTTCCGATCGTGCGATTCGTCGAATTCGATCAGCTCGCGGTCGGGCGGTTTTCGTCTTCGATGTCGAAGGGGAGGGCCTTCGCCTTCACCGTCGCTTCGAAGAACGACCAGATCGCCGCGGAAATCGTCGTCTGGTACTTGGTTTCGATGATGTCCTTGATGACGGGCTTCAATTCCGTCGGGATGCGGCCCGAAGTGTTCGTCGAGAGATCCTTCGAAACCGTGTGTTCCGTGACGGGGAAGGGAAGCGTCCCCGTGCGGGCGATGTAACGACAGAGCGCCTTGATCGCGTCGGAGGGCGTCAGATTGAGGCCGGCGAAGATTGCGGTCGCTTCCTCCTTGAGGGCGCGGGGAAGGCGGGACGAGATGACCGTGGTGGCGTTGCGGGGTTTGGGGTAGGGATACATCGGGAAATAACCGTGAAGGGTTGTAGAACGGGACGCGGTCGGATTGGCTTGAAAACCGCAATAGTCGCTATTTTATCCCTTTGTTGACGGGGCGTGTACGGGACAAACGCCCGCAGACCTCCGGTAGGACGCCGTTTTCCGGGAGGGAAAACCCGAAGATTGCGGCGAATACCGCTCTTTGTCGGGGACGGAAGGCGAAAAGTTATCGAAAGGTCGGCGGGAAGCGGGAAAAACCGGAGGAAACCGCCCTCGATCGAGGACGGCCGAAAAGATCGCAGAAAAAAGCCGCGGCCCGGGCGTCTTCTCAGTTTTCTCGTCTCTTCAAAGAAGGCGAAAAGAACGTGTGACGCACCGGGCCGCGGCGTACTCACGCGGAGCGTTTCAATCGAGATCAGACGGCTTCGTATGCTTCGTCGATCGGATCGAAGACGTAGACGCGCCGGCGTTCGCCCGTCCACTTGGAGACCTCAACGAGAGCGGTCGAAGCGATGTTGCCGCAGGCAAGTTTCGACGTGGGTTCGTCCATCGTGAGCGTGTTCGAATTCCCGCGAAGGTCGAGGATCCCCTCCTTCGTTTCGACGGGGGCGTACCACGCGCCGTGATGCAGCACCACGACGCCCGGGAGCACCCGCTCCGTCACATAGGCGCCCGCCATCGCCCGCCCGCGCCCGTTCGCAACGAGCAGGAGGTCCCCTGAGCGGATGCCGCGCGCTTCGGCGTCCTTCGGATGGATCCACAAGGGTTCGCGCCCGTCGATGTTGGCGTAGTCGTGCGAGACCGTGCCGTCCAACTGACTGTGCATGCGGTAGCGGCTCTTGACGGCCATCAAAGCGAGGGGCGTTGCTTTCGTGGCCGTGTTGACGCCTTCCGACGGTTCGAAGTACGCCGGGTGCCCGAGACAGTCGTCGTAGCCGTAGCCCGCGATCTTGGGCGAGTAAAGTTGAATCAAGCCGCTTTCGGTCGAAAGGGGATTGGCCTTCGGGTCCTTCCTGAAGTCTTCGAAGGCGACGAAACGGCGGTCCTTTTCCTTCACGTCAAAGAGAACGTAACCCTTCTTCCAGAAGTCGTCGAATGCGGGGAGTTTCACGCCGATCCGTTCGCCCATCGCCTTCGACTCGTTGTAGAGACGCTTGATCCAGCCTTTTTCATCGAGCCCCTCGGTAAATTCCTTCGCGCAACCGAGGCGCTCGGCCAAAGCGCTGAAGATCGCGTAGTCGGACTTCGATTCCCACTGCGGACGAATCGCCTGCTGCATCGCCACGAGACCGTCGTTCGAGTAGGTGCCGATGTTGGTGATGTCGTCGTGTTCCCACGCGGTCGCGGCGGGAAGAACGATGTCGGCATGGCGCGCGGTGGCCGTCCACACCGTGTCCGTCACGACGACTGTTTCGGGTTTCGTCCAGGCTTCGCGCAGCTTGTTCGTCTGCGGCTGATGCGCAAACGGGTTCCCGCCCGCCCACATGACGAGTTTTACCTCGGGGTACGTGACCTTGCGCCCGTTGAAGTCGATCGTCTTCCCCGGATGAAGGAAACACTCCGCAAAGCGTGCGACCGGAATCGTCTTGCTCCCGACCCAGGGCTTCGTGACGGGTTTCACGGGCTTGACGGAGGAGGAAATGCCGCCGAGGAAGGGACCCCACGCCACGGGGGAGCCGCCGCTCGAATAGTGGTAGTTCGTGCCGATGCCGCCTCCGGGAAGACCGATCTGCCCGAGGACCGACGCCAAGGCAAAGGCCATCCAGTGAGACTGTTCGCCGTACTGGATGCGTTGAATGCCCCAGCCGACCATGAGCATCGTGCGGTGAGCTTTCAGGTCGTGTGCGAACCCGGCGATTTTCGCCGCGGGAACGCCGCACTTCGTTTCGGCCCAGGTAGGGGTCTTCGCAATGCCGTCCGTCTTCCCTTCGACGTAGTCGAGGAACTCGCGCCAGCCGGAGGTGTGGGTCTTGAGGAACTCGAGGTCGGCTTCCTTCGTGCGCACGAGCTCGTGGATCATCCCGAGCATCATCGCGCAGTCCGTGCCGGGACGCGGCGAAATCTGTTCGGACCCGAGGAATTCGGCCGTGTCGGTGCGAATCGGGTTGACGCTTACCGTTTTCGTTCCTTTTTCCTTCAAGGCGCGAATGTAACCCGTCCCGTTGTGAAGGGTCGTCAGCCAGTCGATGTCGTTCGTCACCAGGGGGTCGCACCCCCAGAAGACGACGCGTTCGCTTTTCTCAAGCACCACGTCCCAGGAGGTCGAGCGCGGATCGCCCGTCCCGACGACGTAGGGAAGGATTTTCGAAATGGCGGCGGTCGAGTAGCTGTTTTCACACCCGATGAAGCCGCCCATGAGGTTGAGAAGGCGTTGCTGGAGGTTGATGGAAGCATTCACTTTGCCGGTCGACATCCAGCCGTAGCTGCGCCCGAAAACGGCGCTCGGGCCGTAATTCTCATAGACGCGCGTCATTTCGGACGCAACGAGGTCGAGCGCTTTTTCCCAGGAGACACGTACGAACTTTTCCTTCCCGCGATTCGCGCGCGACGCGGGGCCCTTCTTGAGGTAGCCTTCGCGCACCATCGGGTAGCGGATGCGGGAGGGCGAGTAGGGAAGGTGACGAAGTCCCGGAAGATTGACGGAGGGTGCGTAGTCGTGCTCGAAGGGCGTCACGCGCACGAGCTTTCCGCCCTGCACGTGCCCGCGTACGACGCCCCAACGCGAGGCGGTGATGATGTCGCCCTCGTCCAGGGTCGAGCGCCCGAGGTTGAAGGTGTCGGTTAACGAGAGGTCCGAGGTCGGCAACGTTCCGGCCTCGGGCGCAAAGCGCGCTCCGGACGCACGGGCCGCCGGGTTGTCGGCGAGGTCGGGGCCGCCCGAAGCCTTCTTTTGAGCGGCATGGGCGGCGGGAAGCGCGGCGGCGCAGGCGGCAAGGCCGCCCGCTTTGAAGAGGCCGCGACGGGATAGGTCGGTCATGGGATTTGTCCTGTTTTCAGTGGTGGGGACGGTCGATCCGAAGGGCGACCGCGTCTTCTTTCATTCTGCGCCGCCTCCCGAGAAAACGCCGCTCCCGTGCATGCCCCCTTGCCGTCCGTCAATTCGGATCCATGAAAACGCCTGTGAAGCGGGTCGGCAAAAGCGACCGTCCGATAAGAGGGCGTACGGAAAACCGCAGCGACGCCGATCCCGGCGAACATTCGACGCGGCGAAATTCTGCCGAAGAGCAGGTACCCGCAATGCTTTTTCGGAGAAGCACTACGATTCAACGAGGTTCCCGAGCAAGTCCCGACCAACCCTACAAAGAGGAAAAACCGATGAACGATCCGCAACCCGACACGAAACTCGAAATTCCCGACCGAGCGGAGCTCGAACGCCGTTACACCGAGTACCGCTTTTCGCCCGAAACCGAAGCGAAAGAAACCGCTCGGATGATCGAATCGCTCAAGCGCAACAAAGGCCGCACGGACTTCGTCGCCTGTGCCGCCCGCGTCATTGCTTCGCGCCTGCGGGAGGACGCACGTTGCTACCTGCATTACGGTCCCTATTGGTGGCCGCTCAAGGAGGTGCTCCAAAAGGAGGGTCTCGCCTTCGGTCGATGCACGAACCGTACGATCGCGAACGCCTACCGTGCGAAAACCCCCGAAGGGGTGATCGTTCTGGCCGAGCTCTTCCGGGAACGGATCTATGAAGAAACGTGGGGTTCCGGAAACGACACTTTTTCGCTTGACGGTGAAACGGACTGGGTCCTGCGCGATCCCGACTATGAGGCGATGACGATCGAACATTTCTGGGACGACGGGTTCTGATTCCCGCTCATTCTCGGAATCGATCCCGCCAACGAACGTCGCGAGCCGGGCGTCGCTTCCTCTCCGAACTCATCGAAGAACGGAAAAGGAAAGCGTACCGGGCCGCGGCATTCTTTCGGCTTTTTCCGACGGGCGTTTCAGTTCGGCTCGACTCGACACGCTTCGCCTCATCGTCCTCGGGACGTCTCCTCCCGGCTCACCGGGCTTCCTCCACCGGATCGAAGACATACACGTCATGGCGCTCGCCCGTCCATTTGGAGACTTCAACAAGTGCGGTCGAAGCGATGTTGCCGCAGGCAAGCTTCGACGTGGGTTCGTCCAAGGTGAGCGTGTTCGAATTCCCGCGGACGTCCAGTGTTCCGTCTTCCGTTTCAACGGGAGCGTACCAGGCTCCGTGCCGAAGCACCACAACGCCCTTCGTGACGCGATCCGTCACATAGGCCCCCGCCAATGCCCGCCCGCGACCGTTCGCGACGAGAACGAGGTCTCCCGAGCGAATGCCGCGCGCTTCGGCGTCCGACGGATGAATCCACAGCGGTTCGCGCCCGTCGACGGCGACGGGTTCGGATGCCGGATCTTCAATCCCTGCTAGCCCGCCTCCCGACCGGTTTTCAAACACGAGCGTCCCGTCCAACTGACTGTGCAGACGCCGCCGACTCTTGACCGTCATCAGGGCGAGGGGCGTTGCCTTCGTTGCCGTGTTGACGCCTTCCGGCGGTTCGAAGTACGCCGGGTGCCCGAGGCAGTCGTCGTAGCCGTAGCCCGCGATTTTCGGAGAGTAGAGTTGAATCAAGCCGCTTTCGGTCGCAAGCGGATGAGTCTTGGGGTCCTTCCGGAAGTCTTCGAAGGCGACGAAGTGCCGTTCCTTCTCTTTGACGTCAAAGAGCACGCAGTCTTTTTTCCAAAATTCGTCGAATTCGGGCATTGCAACCCCGAGGGCGTCGCCCTTCGCCTTCGCGTCCTCGTAGAGGCGTCGAATCCACCCGTGTTCGTCAAGACCTTCGGTGAACTCCTCCGCGCAGCCGAGACGCTCGGCCAAAGCGCTGAAGATCGCATAGTCGGACTTCGACTCCCATTGCGGAGGAATCGCCCGGTGCATCGCCGCGATGCCGTCGTTCGAATAGGTGCCGATCGACGTGATGTCGTCGTGTTCCCAAAAGGTGGCGGCGGGAAGAACGATGTCGGCGTGGCGCGCCGTGGCGGTCCACACCGTATCCGTGACGACGATCGTTTCGGGCTTTGCCCAGGCTCGACGAACCTTTTCCGTATCGGGCTGGTGTGCAAACGGGTTCCCGCCCGCCCACATCACGAGCCGAACGTCGGGATAAGTGACCTTCCGACCGTTGAAGTCGATCGTCTTTCCCGGGTGGAGGAAACAGTCCGCAAAGCGGGAGACCGGAATCGCACCTCCGAACGCTTCGCGGAAGTGCTCGCAGAAGTTCGCGGTCACGGCTGCCTTCGCAGGCTTCGGCGTCCCCGAAATGCCGCCGAGGAAGGGCCCCAGCGCCACGGGCGATCCGCCGCTCGAATAGTGGTAGTTCGTGCCGATGCCGCCACCCGGAAGACCGATCTGACCGAGGACCGACGCCAAGGCAAAGGCCATCCAGTGAGACTGTTCGCCGTACCGGATGCGCTGAATTCCCCAGCCGACCATGAGCATCGTGCGGTGAGCTTTCAGGTCGTGTGCGAACCCGGCGATTTTCGCCGCGGGAACGCCGCACTTCGTTTCGGCCCAGGTAGGGGTCTTCGCAATGCCGTCCGTCTTCCCTTCGACGTAGTCGAGGAACTCGCGCCAGCCGGAGGTGTGGGTCTTGAGGAACTCGAGGTCGGCTTCCTTCGTGCGCACGAGCTCGTGGATCATCCCGAGCATCATCGCGCAGTCCGTGCCGGGACGCGGCGAAATCTGTTCGGACCCGAGGAATTCGGCCGTGTCGGTGCGAATCGGGTTGACGCTCACGGTTCGGATTCCTTTTTCCTTCAAGGCCCGCAGGTAGCTCGTGCCTTGGTGGAGCGTCGTGAGCCAGTCGACGTCGTTCGTTACCAGAGGATCCGCACCCCAGAAGACGACGCGTTCGCTTTTCTCAAGCACGACGTCCCAGGAGGTCGATCGGGGGTCGCTCGTTCCCACGACGTACGGAAGAATCTTCCCGACGGCCGCGGTCGAATAGCTGTTCTCGCACGGTACGAATCCGCCCATGAGGTTGAGAAGGCGACGCTGGAGCGTGACCGCACCGTTCACCTTCCCCGTCGACATCCACCCGTAGCTTCTCCCGAAGACGGCGCTCGGGCCGTATTGCTCGTAGACGCGGAGGATTTCGGATGCAACGAGGTCGAGCGCTTCGTCCCAAGAAACGCGCACGAACTTTTCCTTGCCGCGATTTGCTCGATGCGCATTCGAAGCGGAAACCGCCTTAGCCTTAAGGTAGCCCTCGCGCACCATCGGGTAGCGGATGCGGGAGGGCGAATAGGGGAGGTTCGCGAGACGGTCGAGATTGGGCGAAGGTGCGCGGTCGAGTTCGAAGGGCGCGACGCGCACGATCCGTCCATCGCGGACCGTTGCACGAGCGATGCCCCAGTGAGAGGCGGTGAGGACGGAGGTTTCGGCTGCGGAGTCGGTCATGGGGGCTCGGAAACGGAAAGAAGAACGACGAAAGGGCCAACGCATTGTGCCATTGCGCACCCGAAATCGGAAAATCCGGGCCGTGAAAAAGCCCGCGGGGATAACCCCGCGGGCTTCGAACTCATCGTGGCAGTCGACGGATTGCACGTTCCGTCGGGATCTGCCGCCGCAGACGTCGGTCAAAGGAAAGCGGACTCTTGCACGGACGCTCCCTTCGCCGACCTCTGCGGCTCGACTTCAACCGACGAAGCGATTAGAAGTAGTGAGCCATACCGACGGCAGCCTGGAAGTAGGAAGGCTTGTCGCCGTTCGTCTTGTTGTCGATGTCGTCCTGACCGTAGCCGGCGTCGGCATAAACAACGGTGCGCTTCGAGAGCTTGTATTCGTAGCCCGCACCGACGATGAAGCGGCTGATGTCTTCACCCTGAACACCGGCAGGAACGTTCTGCTTTTCGGCGTCGAGGTAGCCGGCCGTGGCCTTCAGCGTGCCGCCGAAGAGCGGAGCATTGGCGCCGAGGACGATGCCATAGCCGTCGTAAACGCCGCCATTCGCGTCGGCACCGGGGATGGCGCTGACCTTGCCGTCCTTGAAGTAGGAAGCGGCGAGGAAGGGCTTCACGACGCCGAAGTCGTAGGAGCCGCCGACCGTGACACGAACCGTGTCATCGACGTCCTTATACTTCGCGCCGAGGTTGACGTCGCCGCTCTTCTTGTTGATCGTGTCGACGATCGCGCGCAGAGCGAGGTTGTTGGCATTGTACGTAACACCGATACCGGCGTAGCGGTCGGTGGTCGGCTTGCCTTCAACCTGAGTCGTTTCGTCATCGGCGTCGGGGGTGTGCGACTTACCGAAGGAGTACTGAGCAATCACCTTGGCGCCCGCGAATTCCGGCGTGGCGTAGGTCACCATGTTGTCCAAGCGCGAGGAGAAGCCCGCACCCCAGATGAGGTTCTGGTTGCCGACGTCGCCCCAGCCCGTTTCGAGAGCGGAGAACTGGCCGATGCCGAAGGTGCCCGCCGTGCTGTTCATGATGCCCATGCGGCCGAAGGCGACTTCACCGAAGGAGCCCTTCAGGTGGAGCGAAGCCTGACGACCGAAGATCTTGTCGTCGCCGTTCGAGTCGAAGGAACCGTCGTCGGCATCGAAGCCGTTTTCGAGCACGAAGGCAACCTTCATGCCGTTGCCGAGGTCTTCTTCACCCTTGAGGCCGAAGCGGGAACCCGTGTAGTTGCCCGAGGCCATTTCGAACTTGTTGACATCGTCCGCATTGGCCTTGTCGGCGTCGGTGTTGGTGAAGCGAAGGCCGAGGTCGACACGACCGTACATCGTGACGTCGGCAGCGTAAGCGGAACCGGCAAAGGCGGCGAGAACCGCAACAGCGGCGAGAGACTTCTTGAACATAATATGAATCTCCGATTTTTTGAAAATGAACGTCACCCGCTGCGTGCTCGCGGAGGACGTGAGTCATTCTGTCCGCAAAAAGGAAGTCCGGAAAGTCATCCAATAACAGTAAAATTGTAAATTCTGTGTTAATCAAATAGTTAATTAAAAACGAAAAGTGTTGCATACAAGCAACACTCCCCCAAGGCTTAAGTGACAACCCTTATTGGACGAGACTGTAAATCAGGGTTATCCCCATATTGGACGCAGGCTTCTCATGAGGAACGATCGGGGCATCGGGGAGCCGGGAGGATTCCGTGTTTTGAGAGCTCCTTTTCTTCGAAATCATCCGAGAGCACGGGATCGGGAGGTCACTCGCCTGCCGCCGAGCAGGAAAACAGCGCCCGCTCTTCCGAGTTCGCACCGAACGGTCGCGCCCATGTCTTCCGAAAAACAAACCCTCGAATCGCCGACCGTACCAGATCCTGATTCCGGCATTCGAAACCCTCGCGCGCATCGCCGCTCCGGGCGATCTGTTCCTCACATAGAGCATCTCAAAGAGGCCCCCGAGCAGATGGTCCGGCTCTCCAAGCAGGCAGAAGACTTTTGACATCCTCTCCGCCCTAAAGGGGACGGAGATTCCCTACCGAGCCGTCAGA
>ENA-OWPP01002668-OWPP01002668.1-human-gut-metagenome-genome-assembly--contig:-NODE-2668-length-11794-cov-4.645796_pt1 | contig 11794 bp, 9 predicted proteins | sample MGYA00248265_ERZ651848 | MGnify/ENA primary metagenome ERZ651848 (study PRJEB26924, sample SAMEA4378233) | human gut metagenome | biome: human gut; feature: human-associated habitat; material: faeces... | reverse complement strand
CCGGGCGCGCCGCCTAGGAGAGCGGCTCCATCTCGCCGAAGCAGTTGATGTGGTGGCGAAGGAGTGCGCGGTTCTCCTTGACGACCATCATCGCCACCTCGTCGAAGCGGACCGGGGTGTCGGCGTAGTCGTCGCCGTTGCCGGCGAGCCACCTCGCCGCCAGCGCCTCGCGCAGCCCGCGCGCCCTGTGGGCCTCGGGGAAGCCGTCCGTCCCGATCCGGACCGTGGCGTCGACGAAGACCAGGGTCCCGTCCTCGTCCACCGCCACGAGGTCGATCCCGCCGATGCCCTCGGGTCCCTGCCAGGCCTCGTCGACGATCTCGTAGCCCTTGCGCTCGAGGAAGGCCTTGACCGCGCCCATCGCCTTTTCCTTCATGTCGTTCATGTCTTGCTCCTTAGACTCTGAGGCCCGCCCCTGTGGCGTGCCTTGCGCCGCGTGAGTCGCATGCAGCGCGGGCGTGCCTGCAAGGGAGGAAGCGAAGTCGGGCATGGAAATAGAAGTCTCCCGACGGCAGTTTTTCGCGTTGTTCGCGCGCGGAGCGCATGGGGCGAAGAACCCGAAAAAGTGTCGCGGCCCTTGCTGGCCGCCTGCCGGCGTGCGACCCTGCGCGTCCAAGGAGCGCCGGGGCGGGTATTCGGATCAAAGGGGCGCAGGCGTGCGGCATGGAATCCGGCGTGGGCGCCGAGACCCTCCGGGCATGGGATGCGGCCCATCGGCGGTTGCTGGGCTCCCGCGGGGATTGACGACGACGTCGTGGCGGGGACGGAGGCGGGTTCCCGAGTCGCGGCGCCGCGGCATGAGTCGGGACGGACGGCTTTCCCGTGCCGCTTGCGGCCGATATGCGCACGGGACCGCGGGCGGCGAGATGGTTCTCCGCATGGAACGGCTACGGTGCTGCGCGACACGTCCGTTGAGAGAAGGAGGCGAGCTGATGTTGAGCCACGAAGAGAAGTTGGAGCGCATCGAGCTCATCGATGCCGTGTGCGATGCCGGGAGGCTGGCGAGGGGCCTGGACCAGCTGCTCGAGTCCCTGGCGCATGCCGACCAGCTGGACCCGCTCGACGTCGAGGGGATTCTGGCCCTGAAGTCGATAAGTGAGAGGTGCGCCGAGCGCATCGGCGACGCCGCGCGAATCTTGGAGGCTCAGAACGAGGTTCTCTACGCCGAGGAATGGGCAAACGCCAAACCTCGCGAAAACGAGAGATGAGGACCCGAACGAAAGCGGCCATCCAAGCCCGATCAGGGCGTCCATCGCCGTCCGCGCTCATATAAAGCCTGGACATCGGCTGTCCTCGCATTCCCAGTGCCGCCGCGTGCCGTCGCGTTATAATGCTGCAAACGCATTTGTATTGCATTTCGAGCGATGGGAGCGCAGATGCCCGACAGCTACAAGGAGCTCATCAAGAGCAATCCCGACGAGACCGAGATCAGAAGCTTCCTGGTGGACGGCGACCAGGTCTCCGTGACCCTGCGCATCCCCGACACCCTGCGCGACGCGGCGAAGGAGGAGGCGGCCCTGCGGGGCATGAGCTTCTCCGCCTTCGTGCGCACCTGCATGATCGAAGAGCTCGCGAAAAAGGGGGCATAGAGGCGTGAAGTCGCTAAGCAACGTCGGCGCGGAGCGCCTGGGAGACGCCCTCGGCGAATCCATCGACGACGGCGCGAAGTTGTCGATAATCAGCTCGTATTTCACCGTGTTCGCCTACGGGGAGCTCAAAGAGGAGCTCTCCAAGGTCGACGAGGTGCGCTTCCTGTTCAGCGAGCCCACCTTCATCAAGCGCATGGCCGACTCGAAGGAGCCGCGCGAGTTCGAGGTAGCCCGCCGCGCGCGCGAGGTCGGCGTCGGCGGCTCGGGGCTCGAGCTCACGCTGCGCAACAACCTAAACCAACGCGCGCTCGCCCGCGAATGCGCCGAGTGGATCCGCGAGAAGGGCGTCTTCAAGTCCGCCAAGACGTCCGGCGCCATTCAGCCGGGCGGCACCTACGTGGTGGAGAACCCATCCGGCGACGACCACGCCTTCATGGGCGCCGCCGCGAACTTCACGCAGGAGGGCCTCGGCTACGAGCGCCGTCCGGGAACCGTGACCTGCGTGAGCCATTTCGAGAACGCGACCGAGGCCGTCGGCCTCAAGATGATGTTCGAGTCGGTCTGGGACAACCCTGCCATGGTCGAGGAGGTCACCGCGCAGGTGGCCGCCCAGGTCGAGACGCTCTACCGCGAGAACCCGCCCGAGTTCATCTATTTCCTGACCCTGTACCACCTGTTCCGCGACTTCATGGAGGACGACGAGGACAACGGCATCCGCCCCGGCCTCAAGTTCGAGGAGTCCGTGGTCTGGAGCAAGCTCTACGACTTCCAGAAGGACGCCGTCGTGGGCGCCATCCGCAAGCTGGAGAAGTACAAGGGCTGCATCATCGCCGACTCGGTGGGCCTGGGCAAGACCTACGAGGCGCTCGCCGTCATGAAGTACTACCAGGAGCGCAACGACCGCATCCTCGTGCTGTGCCCGAAGCGCCTGCGGGACAACTGGACCCTGTGGACGCAGGACAACGACGACCGCAACCCGCTGGCCGACGACCGCTTCAGCTACACGGTGCTCAACCACACCGACCTGTCGCGCTACCACGGCATGAGCGGCGAGGTGGACCTCGAGCACCTGCGCTGGGGCCACTTCGACCTCCTCGTCATCGACGAGAGCCACAACTTCCGCAACAAGAGCACCGACGCCGACAAGAAGGACCGCTACACGCGCCTCATCGAGGACGTCATCAAGTCGGGCCAGCGCACGAAGGTGCTCATGCTCTCTGCCACCCCGGTGAACAACCGCCTGCTCGACCTGCGAAACCAGATCGAGCTCATCACCGAGGGAGACGACGCGTACCTCGCCGATACCGATGGCATCCCGTCGATCACCCACGTGACGCGCGTCGCCCAGCAGAGGTTCAACGAGTGGAGCAAGCTCTCCGACTCCGAGCGCACGACCGAGAGCTTCGTGAACGCGGTGAACGCCGACTACTTCAAGCTGCTCGACGTGCTGACCATCGCGCGCAGCCGCAAGCACATCACGAAGTACTACGGCGCCGCGAGCGGTACCTTCCCGGCGCGCCGGCCGCCCCTGTCGTTTCAGACGCCCATTGACCTAGAAGGCGAGCTGCCGCCGATTGCCGTGCTCAACGACATGATCGCCCAGCTCACGTTCGCCCAGTACCAGGTGCTCTCCTACGTGCGCGCCGACCAGCGCCGCAAGTACGAGGACCGCTACGGGGACACGTGGGGCAAGGACTTCGAGAGCCAGGTCCACCGCACGACGGCGGTGGCCAACCTCATGCGCGTCAACGTCCTCAAGCGCATGGAGTCCTCCGTGAACAGCTTCCGCATCACGCTGCGACGAATCCTCGACGGCTGCGTCGACCTGCGCGCGAGGCTCGACGCCGACGCGTCGGGGGTCGCCTACGGCACCGAGGGCCTCGAGGACGGGTTCGACGACGACGATGCCGAGGAGTTCGAGGCCGGCGGCAAGGTGCGAGTCGACCTGCGAGACGTCGACGCCCTGCGCCTGGGCCAGGACCTCGACTTCGACATCCAGGTGCTCCGGGCCCTGCTAACCTATGCCGACGCGGTGACGCCCGAGCGCGACGCCAAGCTCGTGAAGCTGCGCGACTTCATCGCGGGCAAGGTCAGCGAGCCGTACAACCCCGGCAACCGCAAGGTGCTGGTGTTCAGCGCGTTCGCCGACACGACGGCGTACCTTTTCGAGCAGCTGGCGCCCTGGCTGAAGCGCGAGCTCGGAATCGAGTGCGCCGAGGTGGCGGGCAGCTCCAACCGGACCTACTCGCTGAAGCTTCCCAGGACCACCTTCGAGAACATCCTCGCGAGGTTCTCTCCCGTCTCAAAGGAGCTGCCGGAGAGCCAGCGGGAGCTCGGCGAGATCGACGTCGTCTTCGCGACGGACTGCATCTCCGAGGGCCAGAACCTGCAGGACTGCGACTGCCTGGTGAACTACGACATCCACTGGAACCCCGTGCGTATCATCCAGCGCTTCGGCCGCATCGACCGCCTGGGATCGAAGAACTCCCAGATCCAGCTGGTCAACTTCTGGCCGGACATCGCGCTCGACGAGTACATCCAGCTCGAGGGCCGCGTGAAGGGGCGCATGGCGCTGCTCGACGCGTCGGCAACCGGCGAGGAGAACGTGCTGGAGGCCAAGGGCAATGGAGAGATGAACGACCTCAAGTACCGTCGCCGGCAGCTCCAGCAGCTCAAGAGCGAGGTGCTCGACCTCGAGGACATCTCGGGCGGCATCTCGATCACGGATTTCGCCTTCGACGACTTCCGCGTGGAGCTCCAGCGCTACGCCAAGGAGCATCCCGGCGCGTTGGAGAACTCGCCGGCGGGACTGCACGCCGTGGCCCCCATCCCCGACGAGCTTCGCAGCGACGTGAAGCCAGGCGTGGTCTTCTGCCTCAAGCAGAACGACGAGGGCAACGATCCCAGGGACACGAACCCTGTCTTCCCGTACTACGTGGTGTACGTGTCGGCCGACGGCGAGGTCATGACGAAGCACACCCAGCCCAAGCCGGCGCTCGACATCATGCGCGCCGTCTGCTCTGGGCATCCCGAGCCCATCGCTAAGCTGTGCCGCGAGTTCAACCGCGAGACCCGCGACGGGACGAGGATGGACGCCTACACCGACCTGCTTGACGATGTCGTTGCGGCCATCACCGGAACGCAGCAGGACAAAGGCATCGAGAGCCTGTTCAGCCTGGGAGAGGTCGGCAGCGGCACCGTCATGGGCTTCAACGACTACTCGTTGGTATGTTTCGCGGTGCTGCGATGAGCGGCATCGACTGGAACGGAATCCTGCGCCTGCCCGAAGCGGCGCTCGCGGGATGCCGCCGCATTCCCAAGACGGTGCTCGTCAAGCAGGCCATGCTCACCAAGACCGAGCAGAAGAGGCTCGACAAGGTCGCGCGCCTCGAGCACTTCGCCACGGTCCAGAAGTCCACGACGCGCATCCCGCCGTACGAGGACGACGAGCGCAACGTGCAGAGCGTCGTCTTCCTCCGTTGCGAGATGACAGCCGGGACCATGGCGGTGGCCGAGGTGGCGGAGCTCGTGCACAAGTGCTTCCCGAACCCGACGGTGCTCCTGGTCGAGGCGGGCGGCTGCGCGTGCATATCGGTCGCCCTCACGCGGAGGAGCCAGGCCGAGCAGGGCGCGACGGTCGTCGACCGAGTCGAGTCGACGGGCGCGTTCGATCCTGGCCGTTCAGAATACGCGGACTTCCTAGGCGCGCTGGCATTCGGGCGGCTCTCGCAGGGCGACCTCTGGGAGTACCTGGTCGACCTGTCGCGCACCGTAGCGCTGTCCCGCGCGATTGGCGGCCTGGGGTTCTACCCCGTATGCCCCGCTCGAGACCGGGAAAAGCTGATCGCCCTCACGTCGCGCTACGATGAGATGGGAGCCTCCGTCAAGCGGCTGAAGGAGCAGCGGCGGTCGAAGGACATAACGCTCAACGAGTCCGCGAAGCTGAGGATGGAAATGAAGGAAGAGGAGCGACGCCTGAGGGCGGTCGCCGATGAGATAAAGGAGATCTGCAATGGCCGTTCTAGATGAGTATATTTTGCGAGCGGCGCGCCTTTTGAGTGATGCTGCAGATGAGGATGTTGATGCGCTCTGCCGTGAAATCATGCAGGTCTTCGACCTCGACTACACTAACCCCGAGGCTTTAAAATATATCAATTCCTCAAGCTCATTTCGCTACTCGAAAAGCGACCTAGGGATGATTCTCCAGAAGCTGCGCCTAAAGCGGGAAGACTCAGACGACAAAGCGTTCGGTGCCGCATTCTGCGCAACTATAACGCAGCATATCAGGAGACTGGAGCAAGCTCTTGAAGAGGGCGTGAAAGACGACGAGCTCAAAGCCGTATACGACTCAATCGACTACGTCTACGCAAACGCGAGGGGCTACGACTCCTACACGGACGGACTAGCCTCCTATTCCTATGGGTCTTCCAATCGCAATGATTTCAACGATGAACAGACGCAACTACGTATCGACAAACTGAAGCATTTCCGTGATGAGGAGCTCCGTAAGCTGAAAATCGCCGAAGCGCAGGGCGCTAGCGTCAGCCTCACGGCATCCGCCACGAGCAACGTACAGGTCACGTTAGAGGCAACCTTTGAACAGATTGACAAATTGCCAGAGACAACGCTTTCCGATGACGAGAAGACGCTGCTCAAAGGGATGATGGGCGATCTCAACACAAAAGATAAAAGCAAACGGGGCAGCAAGCTTGACAAACTCCTGAGCTGGCTTGCCGGCAAGGGCACCGACGTTTTTATTGCCGCCATGCCCTACATAGTTCAACTAATCAAATCTCAACTTTCCTAGGAGGAGACCTCATGGGCGAGATAGAAAAGATGACTCTTGAATCGGAGAGTCTTATTGACGACCGCCTGAATAAGCTCAAGGAGCTGATGCCCGAAGTGTTCTCCGAGAGCGGAATCGACTTCGACAAACTGCGGCTGGAGCTTGGCGACGAGGTAGACGAGGGCCTGGAGCGCTATGCGTTCACGTGGCCCGGCAAGGCCGATGCCATCCGCCAGTCGCAGATGTCCAGCACTGCTACTTTGCGTCCCCGTATCGAGAAAAGCCGCAGCCGCGATGGAGAGGATGGGTCCTTCGACTCGGACAACATTTATATCGAAGGCGACAATCTCGAGGTGCTGAAGCTCCTACAGCGCGGCTACCACGGCAAGGTCAAGATGATCTACATCGACCCACCCTACAACACGGGTCACGACTTTGTCTACAAGGACAATTTCGGCAACTCTGTCGATAACTATAAGGAGCAGGCGGGACTCGCCGGCCAGTCCAACGCCGACACAAGTGGCCGCTACCATAGCGACTGGTGCTCGATGATGTACCCTAGGTTGAGACTGGCTCGAGAGCTCCTAACCGACGATGGCGTCATTTTCATTTCGATTGACGATAACGAAGACCGCAATTTGCGCATCCTCTGTGACGAGGTGTTCGGAGAGGCAAATTTCGTTTCTCAGCTAATCTGGGAACGAGCTTACTCGCCCAAGAATGACGCCAAATACGTTTCAAATAGCCATGATTATGTTCTCGTATACGCCAAATCCATTGAGCGCTTTGTGATTGGACGCCTGCCGAGAACAGACGAGGCAAACGCCCGCTACAAGAATCCAGACAACGACCCTCGAGGCGTTTGGAAGCCAAGCGACCTCAGTGTAAAGACTTACAGCCCAGATTCCGACTATCCAATCACAACGCCCTCGGGGCGTGTTGTAGAGCCTCCAGCAGGACGCTGCTGGAGGCTCTCGCGAAACGCGTTTCGCGAGAGACTCCAGGATAACCGCATTTGGTTTGGCCCAAACGGCGACAGCGTCCCTTGCATCAAGCGTTTCCTAACAGAGCTCAAATATGATGGAATGGCTCCAACTTCAATCATGTTTTACAAAGAAGTGGGTCACAGCCAGGAAGGCGCCAAGGAGCTCGTATCTCTATTTGACGGAAAGGGCTATTTCGATGGACCGAAACCGACGAAACTACTTCAGCGCCTGATAACCCTTGCGAATCTGCTAATGTGCGATAAAGAAGTAATAGAAGTGTAAAAAATTTTGCCGTTCCTATCCGGCACTTGCGCATTGTGTCGGATAGGTCGGGCGTTAGGCTTCGGGCAAGTCAATCTTGCCGACAAAGCTGTAATAAATCTCAATGTCCTGCCTGCGGGTGCCGTTCTCGTCATAGCTGCACTCATGCACGACGATTTTCTCAATCATTTCCCGCAAGAGGGTGGGGGTCAATTCTTCAAAAGCAAGGTGCTTTCTCACAATCCCCATGAATTTCTCGGCGTTGACGGTGGCGGCCTGCGACTTGGAAAGTTCCTCCTGCAAAGCGGCAGCCCGGTCTTTCAGTTCCCGCTGCTCCTGCTCATAGTCCGCCGACAGCTCCATGAAACGCTCGTCGCTGATTTTGCCGCTTACATTGTCCTCATACAGCCGCTTGATAATGCGGTTCACTTCGGCAATGCGTGTCTGGGCCTGTTCAAGCTGCTTCGTGGCTGCGGCGGTCTTTCTCTTGCCGCCGATTTCGTTCTGCTGGATGAGCAGCTTTACAAAGCGGCTCTCATGCCTGGCGGCGTATTCCGTCACTTGCCGGAGATTGGAAAGCACGTCCGCCGTCAAAAGGTCGGTGCGGATAAAGTGTGCCGTACAGTCACGGGTACGCTTCTTGTAGCTGCCGCAGATATAACAGTCCTGCTTGCGGTTCTATTCGTCTGTTCCTGGTTCAAAATAGTTTCTCCTCTCTGATACTGATTTTATGGTTGATTTTCGTTGTTAGCCGTACACTTGCGGCACAAATGAGGTTTTCGCAGTTAACAGGACGGGCGCGCAAGCGCCCGTCCTGCGTTTTCCCGGGCCGATACGGCTTGGATTGCGGTAAAACGAGATGTTCGGCTGAGTTCGGGGCATGGCTCCGCCGGCCCGCCCGGGTCGGGTTTCGGACTTATCCGGACGGGCTGGAGGGCCCTGCCTATTCGGTTTCGCTGCCGGCCGCTACGGTGCCAGCGGCCCCTCGCCGCGCTCGCGGCGTGCGGCCTCGATGGCCCCGACGGACATGTCGAGCTCGCCGTAGGGCACCTTCTCGACCCCCAGCGCGTCGAGAAGCGCGCGGCCGTCGTCGCCGAGCGCCGCCAGCAGCATGTCGATGGCGCACATGCCGCCCAAAGACGGCCTGGGCTCGGAGTTCAGGTGCGACATCAGCACGGCGCAGTCCCTGCCGGCGAGCCCGTCGAAGCTTATTCCGCGCCCCTTGGGCAGTATCTTGCGCAGCTCGACGTGGTTGCGCTCGCAGGCGCCCTTCTGGTCGCTGCGCCGGGGGTCGCAGTAGAACAGCCTCGTCTCGCCGGGCCCCTCGCCGATGAGCGCCGCGATCGCCGCCTCGTCGGAGAACTCGGCGCCGTTGTCGGTCAGGAGCAGGGAGAACAGCCTTCGGAACGCTTTCGGCGCCGCCTTCTCCAGCATGTCGAGCGCCGATCCCGTCGACGCCGCCGTCTTGTCGGGCATGGGCAGCGCGATCTGGAACTTGAACGCCCTCAGGTACAATGTGAGCAGGCACCGGCGGTCGGACTTCAGGCCGAGCACCGTGTCCATCTCGCAGGCGGCGGCGCGCTCTTCCCCCGGCAACTCCATGAACGCGGCGAACGAGCGGGCCGCGCCGTGCGACGTCTGCCTTGACGGCTCGGCGTGCGAGCGCGGCTTGTAGCCGCACCTGCGCCGCAGCTCGAGGCTGCTCATCCCCGCGTAGCCGCGCCCTATCCACCTGTATATGGTCGACGCCGACGCCCCGATCTCGGCCGCCCTGGCCAGCGCTATCTGCTCGGGCGACAGCCCCCGCGCGACGTCGGACCTGATCAGCTCCATGGCGCGCTCGAATTCCGCCTCGCCCCGGTCGACGCCCATCCTGGATTCGCGCAGCTCGGCGTCGGCGAGCGCCTGCGCCCTGGCGGCCGAGTACTCGCACCTCCACCTTCTCGAGCAGTGGTACCTGCGGAACCTGCACCCGTTGCAGCAATGCGGCCACGACAGCAGCTTCGGGCAGGCGTCGTCGGGGGCCTCCGCGGCGCGGCCGCCCTTGTTCGGACCGCGGCACACCGTGCGGTTGCGCGCCACCTCGTCGGCGACCGTCGACGGCGACCGGCGCAGCTCCCGGGCGATCTGCCTGCACGACTTGCGCTTGTCCAGGCCCCTCTCGATCGCCGCGCGCTCCGACCTGTCGAGCCTGCGGTACGGCTTGGATGCGTTTTTCCTCATGCTCTCTCCTTTCTCTCGGGAGGGCCCTCGGCCCTCGCCTCCGGAAAGGAATTCTCGAACTCAGCCGGACGCGTCCGGCTGAGTTCGAGAGCAAAACCAAAGCGTTCGGATGAACTTGCAAATCAACTAGAAAATAGAGTGGTTGATTTTCAATCTCAACGCAACAGCCTGAACGGGCCCCGCGTTTCCGCAGCTAGCGCAACGCGGGAATAGCTCCCGGCACCTGGCCGTCGCACCGTTTCCGCAGGTGGAGAGGCTATGGAGGCCGGTGCCCCCATGCCGCCGCCGCATGCTCCGCCAGCCCGCCGCGCAGCCGTTCCGGACTCAGCGCAACGGGCCTTCCGGCCCATGTCCCGGCCCGCCGCCTATCCCGCCAGCGGCCCCTCGCCCCTCGCGGCCCTGGCCCTGTCGATGCAGCCGGGCGTGAGGTCGAGCTCGCCGGGCGCCAGCTCCTCTATCCCGAACGCGTCCATGAGGGCGGAGGCGTCCTCCCCGAGGGCCATCCGCAGCACGCGCGCCGGCGTCAGGAACCCGAGCGCCCCCCTCGGCTCGGAGTTCACCTGCGACATGAGCAGCGCGCAGTCCGCCGCCGTCAGCCGGTCGAACCTGGCCCCGGCGCCCTTGGGCAGCAGCTTCCTGATCTCCACGTGGTTCTTCTCGCACGCGCCCTTCTGCTGGCTCTGCCGGGGGTCGCAGTAGAAGAGCCTGGTCTCGCCGTCCCGCTCGCCGATCAGCGCCGCGATGGCGCCCTCGTCGGCGAACTCGCTCCCGTTGTCGGTGAGCACGGCGCCGAAGGCGCGCCTCGCGCCGTCCTCGCCGAGGACCCCACGCAGGGAGGAGAGCGCCGCCAGGACCGAGGCACACGTGCCGTCCGGCAGCGGCAGGGCCAGCTGGAAGCGGCTCGGGCGGTGCAGGAGCGTGAGGAGCCTGGCGGAGTCGCCCCTGGAGCCCTCGACGGTGTCCATCTCCCAGGCCGCGGCGCAGGCGTCCTCGCCGAGCGCGAGGAACGACGCGTGCGACCTGCGCGACGAGTGGGACGTCGCCCTCTTCGGGGCCCGGCGCGACCTCGGCCTGTAGCCGACCTTGCGCCTGAGCTCCATGTTCGTCATGCCGTCGTAGCCGGCGTCCACCCACCTGTAGACGGTGGAGGCGCTGAGCCCGGGGGTCGTCGCCGCTATCTGCTGCGGGGAGAGCCCGCGCGCGAGCCCGTCCCTGATGGCCGCGAGCTTGGCGGCGGCGCCCTCCTCGGTCTCGTCGATCCCGGACCTGCTCGCCGAGAGCTCGGCGTCGGCCGCCTCCTGCGCCCTCCTGGCGCTGTAGAACACCCTGGGCCTCCTCGAGCAGCCGTAGCCCCTCCTGTGCGAGCAGCCGTTGCAGCACCTCGGCCACGCGGAGAGCCTGGGGCAGGCCCCCGAGAGGTCCGCGGGCGCGGGCTCGCCGTAGCGCGAGCGCGGCGCGGTGACGTAGCGGTGCGCCGCAACCTCCCTGGTCACGGTCGAGGGCGACCTGCCGAGCTCCGCGGCGATCTCGCGGGCGCTGCGGTTGCGGTCGAGCATCCTCTCGACCGCGTTCCTCTCGTGCCTCGTGAGCCTCCCGTACGACCTTCCGGACGGCTTGGGTCTGGACATGCCGGCCTCCCTCCATCGCGGGCCGGGGGATTCCGGCCCCTCTGGGGTTGCCTACCCGGATTCGCGCCTCAGGACTCAGCGCAACGCGTTGCGCTGAGTCCTGAGGCTGTTGCAATGAAAATGAGAATCAAGGTAGAAAATAGAGTGATACGTATAAAAAATATAATAATTGCGTAAACTTGATTTGCCTGAGAGCATATGCTATAATGGCAATAGCTAAGAAAAGATATAATGTGTCACGTAGACACAAAACGAACCCCCAGTAGTGAACTGCCTCCCATTTCTTGGACACAAGAAATGGGAGGCTTTTTTATGGCTGGA
>ENA-OWPP01002664-OWPP01002664.1-human-gut-metagenome-genome-assembly--contig:-NODE-2664-length-11800-cov-5.213282_pt1 | contig 11800 bp, 8 predicted proteins | sample MGYA00248265_ERZ651848 | MGnify/ENA primary metagenome ERZ651848 (study PRJEB26924, sample SAMEA4378233) | human gut metagenome | biome: human gut; feature: human-associated habitat; material: faeces... | reverse complement strand
GCAGCATCCAGTATTATCTGCGCTTTTGGCTTGGCATCTGCCGCACCTCGCTCGCTGTATCGGCACTTAGAATTATGCGGTATTGCCCTATATTCCTGATGGCAGCAATAAGCACAGACACGGAATAGAACAAATAGAAAACCAGCCGCCGGCTTCAGGGATTTTCCCCTGCCCGGCGGCTGGTTTTGGTTTATTTTGCTTTATCCTGCCCGGATAAATATCAGCGGGTCAGCCCGCCTTTGCCGATAAACAGCAGGCGATCAGGCGATGACAAAGTGGTAGATCAGCGACACAGCAATGATGAGCGCACAGACCACTGCGGTGATGGGCGGTGCCCAATGGATGATACGCTCGGCCATTACATCGTCCTCGCTCTCCTCGTCATCGTCCGCATAACGGCCACGGCGGGGTTCTTCGTCATCGTCGCTTTCCTCTTCCTCATCATCGAACATGCGGGTATGCTCGTCCTCTTCATCCTCTTCATCGGCAAACAGATGGCCTTTGGGGACATAGCGGCGCACGCGGTCCATTTCGGCGTTGGTTGCTTCGTCGTCCTCGTCCTCATCTTCCGGTTCCTGGGCCGGGGCGGGCGGGGTGAACTGTGCGGTGGGCTCCTGGCTGATGGCTGCCTGAGCCGCGGCGGCGGTGGCAGCTGCCTGGGCTGCCTGGGCTGCTGCGGGGTCAACGCCATTGGCCACGGCGTTGATTTCGCGCTGCTGCTGTTCGGCGGTCTGCCGGGCTTCCTCCAGGATGCGGGTCAGGGTTGCCTTGATGTAAGCGCGGTCGCCGCCGCACTCGCTGCAGACGGAAACAGCTTCCTCGTTGGGGTGGAACGCGCCGCAGGCGCAGAACCAGCCGTTTTCGGTATCCTGCGGGACGCAGGTCAGCATCTTATTGTTGGTGCGGGTCTGAAGTGTGCGGGCAATAGAGCCAGGCAGCACACGGGGGGCCTGCAGGCGGACACGCTTATAATTACGCAGATCCACGCCGCGGCCGTTCAGGAAAGCACGGTCCTGCTCAATTTCCACGCTGGAAACCGGCGTATCGCTGACAAACACAGCGTCATCGGCACCAAACAGTTCGCCGGGCTGCACATTGAGCTGCTCATAATAGAAATCATCCTCGCACAGGATCTGACCAGAAGCATCTTTGCACTTGAAGTGGATGATAAAGCCGGTCAGCGGTTCTGTGCCAACATTCTTAAAGGTCAGGCAGACCGCAACTTCACCCGTGACATCCCCTTTCAGCAGCTCAACACGGACAAACTGGACCGGGCTGCCGGCAGTGTAATAATTGGCACGGGATTGCGCCATCAGGGAAAAATTTTGATCCATTGTGTTTCACCTTGCCTCAATTTTCATCAGACGGTTCGGAGGGCTGTTCCGGCGCGGCGGGCTGCTCTGCCGATGCAGGGGCTGCGGCAGGCGCGGGGGTATCCAGCCCAAAGGGTGCCAGGTTTTCGCCTTTCATCAGGGCGTCAAACTCTTCGCCGCTGATCTTTTCGCGTTCCATCAGCACACCGGCCACACGGTGCAGCTCAGTCATGTGCTCGGTCAAAATGCGGCGGGCCGTCTCGTAAGATTCATCCATGATATCACGGATCTCATTATCAATTTCGGACGCCGTATTTTCGGAATAGCCCTTGCCCTGGCCAAAGTCTCGGCCAAGGAAGGTTTCGCCAGGGTCGGTGCCATAAACCACCGGGCCCATGCGCTCCGAGAAGCCATAGCGGGTCACCATAGCGCGGGCGGTATCCGTGGCACGCTGCAGGTCGTTGGAAGCACCGGTGGAGATATCATCCAGCACCAGCTGCTCCGCCACACGGCCGCCCAACAGGCAGACAATGTTCTCGTTCATGGCGGTCTTGGTCACATAGCTGGGGTCTTTTTCCGGCAGATACATGGTAAAGCCGCCTGCCGAACCACGCGGGATAATGCTGATCTGGTGCACGGGATCATGCGTTTTGCAGAAATAGCCGGTAATGGCATGGCCGGCCTCGTGGTAAGAGGTCAGGCGCTTTTCGGCATCGGTCACAACGCGGCTCTTCTTTTCGGGGCCAGCCACAACCTTGATGGAAGCTTCCTCGATTTCGGGTTCGGTGATGGCCTTTTTGCCCTTGCGCGCAGCCAGCAGGGCGGCTTCGTTGACAAGGTTTTCCAGGTCGGCACCGGAGAAGCCCGCGGTGGACTTGGCGATGGTTTTCAGGCTGACATCGGGGCCAAGGGGCTTGTTCTTAGTGTGAACGCGCAGAATCTCCTCGCGGCCCTTCACATCCGGCAGACCAACATAAACCTGACGGTCAAAACGGCCAGGACGCAGCAGAGCCTTATCCAGAATATCGGCGCGGTTGGTGGCAGCCATCACGATAACGCCGTCGTTGGCGTCAAAGCCGTCCATCTCAACCAGCAGCTGGTTCAGGGTCTGCTCGCGCTCGTCATGCCCGCCGCCAAGGCCGGCACCACGCTGACGGCCCACGGCATCGATCTCATCAATAAAGATGATGGAGGGCATTGTCTTTTTGGCTTTTTCAAACAGATCGCGCACACGGGATGCGCCGACGCCGACATACATTTCCACAAAGTCGGAACCGGAGATGGCATAGAACGGAACGCCGGCCTCGCCTGCACAGGCACGGGCCAGCAGCGTTTTGCCGGTGCCCGGAGGGCCGACAAGCAGAACGCCGTGGGGAATGCGCGCCCCCAGGGAGTTGAACTTTTCCGGTGCTTTCAGGAACTGAACCACTTCCTGGAGTTCAGCCTTTTCTTCATCCGCACCGGCAACATCAGCAAAGGTTGCCTTGCGCTGGCCTTCCTGCTGGTCCTTGACCTTGGCACGGCCAACATTCATCAGGCCGCCGCCACCGGCACCGCCGCGGTACATGGACATGAAGAGCAGCACCACGCTGCCGATCATAAAGGCGTACAGGATGATCTCAAACCAGGGCACGTTGGTCTTAACAGCGACCATATCGTACTGCATGGGCGCATCCGGGTTGGCTGCATTATACTGGTCGATATAATCCTTGAGGTAGAATTGCAGGAAATAAGAAGGATATGGCAGCTTGTAGGTAATGACCGCTGCCCCGCCGTTCTTGGGGGCGTAAGCATCGGTGCCATCGCCGTAAATTTCTGCAAGCAGGCCGTTGGATGTTTCGCTGGACGTGCCGGATTCCGGCAGCGGATGTTCACCTTCTTTCACGCTCATCTCGATAACGCCGGTGTTCAGGTCCAGGTTAAAGTAGGTGACCTGATTGGATTCAAAGTACCCCATGGCTTCGGACAACATCATGGTGCTCTTGCTGGAGGCAAACAGGCTGGAATAGCTGGAGATCATCACGAGTGCTGCCACCATCAGGACAGCGGCAATGATAATGCCGCTGAAACGCGGTTTGTGCTGCAAAAAATCAACTCCCTGTCAAAATCCGCCAAAACGGCGGGCGATTGGTTCTTCTGCCAAGACAGAATTTTATTTGGAATATACTTCCGGTTTTAACACGCCGACATACGGCAGGTTGCGGTACTTTTCGTCATAGTCAAGGCCATAGCCCACAACAAATTCATCGGGCACTTCAAAACCGCAGTAGTCCGGCTCAATATCCACCTTGCGGCGGCTGGGCTTGCTGAGGATGGTGCACAGGCGCACGCTGTTGGGGCGGCGCAATTTCAGCATGGGCACCAAGTGAGACAACGTAACGCCAGTATCCAGAATATCCTCCACGATCAGAACATCCTTGCCGGAAAGATCCTGATCCAGGTCCTTGACGATCTTGACAAGGCCCGTAGAAGTGGTGTTGGCACCGCCATAGCTGGAAACCACCATAAAGTCAATGCTGCAGGGTTCCGTGATGGCGCGCATCAAATCGGCCATGAACACCACAGAGCCTTTCAGGATAGACACCAGCAACAAATCTTTGCCCTCGTAATCGCGGCTGATCTGTGCCCCCAATTCAGCCACCTTGGCCTGCAGCTGCTCTTCCGAAATCAAAACCTTGGCGATATCATTGTTCATATCATGCATGATCTGTTCCTCCAATATTATGATCTTGTTCCTGCTCCGGGGCCGCAGGCTGGCGGCTTTGCCGAATCAACAGGATCTGCTTTGTCCCATCATCCGGGGACAAACCGTCCGCAAAGCCTGCCCCCCACAGCCAAAGCACCTGGCTGCCGCAGGCCAGCAGCGGCATCAGCGTCCGTTCAGCCACAGGAACTTTTGTCTCATTCAGATATTTTTTGAGCGTTTTGCCAACGTGACGTCCCGCCGGGCGGAACGTATCGCCGGGTTGGCGGGTCCTCACAAAAATATTCTTATTTATTTTAGCATAATCTGCACAATAGGTGTAGTCTTTTTTCAAAAATGATGGATTTTTCAAAAAAACTTCATAATTTAGTTGTTGAATCTCCAGCTCATAGCCCCCTGGCAGGCAGTAAACGCCGGTTTTTAGCAGCTGGTGCGGCGCGGGAATGGCTTCCGGCTGCATTTTTAGCACTGAGCGGCAGTGCAAAATGCCGTTTGCCGCGGTCCAGCAGGCATCCGGCGTCAGTTGTACCGCACCGCTGCCCTGCCGAACAATGGCCGCAAGAGCCTGCACATATTTTTCTTCAGGGTCACGCGCGCGGGCTGCCAGCATGCGCAGGGCAGCAGCCAGCACCGGGGCATCCGCCGCGGCAAGAATTGGGATGCTGTACCCGCCCCCGCAGGCAGCCTGCGCCAGCAGTTTTTCGGCCAGGTTTTCCAGCCAGATGTTCAGCTCCTGCAGCTGGTTGCACAGCCGCCCCACGGCCCGCTCTGCCGCCGGATTGATGGTTTGCAGCGCCGGAACAGCATAATGGCGGATACGGTTGCGGGCATAGGCATCGCTGAAATTGCTTTCGTCCTGAACATAGTGTTGCCCAAGGGCGGCGCAGTATGCCGTGGTATCGCTCCTTGTCAGGCACAAAAATGGACGGCGGTACACGCCCCGTACCGCCGGAATACCCGCCATGCCGTGCAGGCCGGTACCGCGCGCCATGCGGAACAACACCGTTTCCGCCTGGTCAGATAACGTATGCGCTGTGGCAATGCAGGCATGCTGCTGTGCGGCCAGCGCATCAAACCAGGTATAGCGCAGGCTGCGCGCCCAGTTCTCGCTGGGGTTTGGGGGAATCTGTACCCCGCTGGCAGCGGCATCGTACAAAAAGAACGGCACATGATGCGTGCGGCAGAACTCCGCCACAAAGCGGGCATCCGCATGGGCAGCTTCGCCCCGGATTCCGTGGTCCACATGGGCCGCCATGACGGTGATGCCAAGTTCCGCTTTGCAGCGCAGCAGAAAACAGAGCAGCGCCATCGAATCCGCCCCGCCGGAGCAGGCAACGATGACACGGTCCCCCAACCGAAACAAACCCTGCCGGCGGCAATAGGCCAGCAAGGTTTGTTCCATCGTGTTTACTGGGTTTTGCAATGAATTGTCTGCGTCAGTACTGTTCATGGATCTCGTCCAGATTGCTGAACCGGGTATGGGCGCCATCCCAGCCAAGGCGGACCACACTGGTTTCGCCATGGCGGTTTTTGGCCACGATACATTCGGCTTCGTTTTCGTTCGCCTGTTCGGTTTCGCCGTTCTGGGAATTGTAATAGGCAGCGCGGTACAGGAAGAGCACCACGTCCGCATCCTGTTCGATAGAGCCGGAATCACGCAGGTCTGAAAGTTGGGGGCGGTGGTCCGAGCGACCCGCTGTTTTTTCGGCAGCACGAGAAAGCTGGGACAGCGCAATGACAGGAACGTTCAGTTCCTTGGCCATAATTTTCAGGTTCCGGGTGATATCGCTGATTTCCTGCACGCGGCTTTCGGTGCGCTTGGCGGACTGCATCAACTGCAAATAGTCGATGATGACCAGACCGATCTTATCCCGTTTGGGGTCCTGGTTGATCTGGCGGATTTTTGCCTTGATTTCCGGCACCGAAATACCGGAGGAATCATCCATGTAAATGGGAACGTTATACAACAGTGACGTTGCATTGGCAAAGTCGTTCCAGTCGGAGTTGTTCAGGCGGCCGGTGCGGAATGCCTGGCTGTCAATGCCTGCGGTGCTGGAAAGGATGCGGTCGGTCAGCTGTTCGCAGGTCATTTCCAAGCTGAAAATGACGGTCGGTATCTTTTGCAGGCGGGCCACATTGGTAGCAATGTTCAGCGCAAAACTGGTTTTGCCCATACCGGGGCGGGCCGCCAGAATAATCAGGTCCGAACGGCCAAGGCCGGTCAGGATATTATCCAGATAGTTGAAGCCTGTGGGGATGCCGGCAAATTTATCGCGGTCCGCACCGGACAGCTTTTGCATGGTATCAATAACTTCCAGGATAGACTCCTGAATGGTTTTAACGCCGGAGCGGTCCTGGCCGTTGCGGATATCGTACAGCTTTTGCTCGGCGCTTTCCAGCAGCAGGTCAGAATCGGATTCCTCGCTGGACTGCTGCAGGATATCGCGGGCCGCTTCGATCAGACGGCGGGTTTGATATTTTTCCTTGACGATCTTGATATAAGAATCGATGTTGGAAATCGCCGGGACGGTTTCCGCAATGCGGGTAATGTACACTTTGGCATCATCTGCGCCCTTGAACACACCGTTCTGAGCCAGAGAGTCCACCAGAGTGATAACGTCCACCGCTTCGCTTTCGCTGAACAGGCGGCGCATTTCCTCATAGACGGCCCGGTTCTGCTCCGAATAGAACATATCGGGGTCCATCTCAGTGATCAGGCGGTTCAGGATGGTTTCATCCATCAGCGCTGCGCCAAGCACGCTTTGTTCCGCCTGCATGTTATACGGCAGCTGAATGCCCAGGCTGGACAAGCTTAATTCATTGTTTGCCATTCAGGCACCTCCCTGCCGTTTTTGTTGGAATGTAATTACAAGACCCCCTGCCAATTACAGCGGAGCCTCCTCGACCTTGACCTTGAACGCGGCCACAACACCCACATGCAGGCGGACTTTGGCATCATAACTGCCAAACTCCTTGATGCTGGCGGGCATTTCGATTTTTTTCTTGTCGATTTCGGTGCCGGTCAGCTTGTACAACTGTTCGGCAACTTCCTTTGCGGTCACTTTGCCGTGCAGCTTGCCGGAAGCGCCCCCCTTGACCTTGACAGAAACGATCTGGCCCTTGATCTTGGCAGCCAGTTCTTCAGCAGCAGCCTTAGCTTCGGCTTCATGGTGGGCTTTGGCTTCGCTCTTGGTGCGGGCAGTGTTCACAGCGTCAGCATCGGCCACTGCAGCCAGACCGCGCGGGAACAGGAAGTTGCGGGCGTAACCGTCCGACACTTCATGGATTTCATCCTTTTTACCAATGCTCTTGACATCCTGTTTGAGAATAACTTTCATCGTGGTGGTTCCCCTCTCTATGTAGTAATTGATATAATTTTCTGCCATTGGCAGGGATTCGCTGATCATTTAATTTGTTAAACTGCACCCACCAGTTCTTCCTGGCATTCCTGGTTGGCGCGGTATTCGTCGATCTGCGCGCGGATGCGGGCTTCGGCTTCCTTTACGGTACAATCACGCAGCTGGGCACCGGCCATCGTCAGGTGGCCGCCGCCGCCCAAGGGCTCCAGAATGACCTGTACGTTCAGCGCACCCATGCTGCGGGCGGAGATGTTGACACCGCCGTTTTTGGCGATTGCCACAAAGCTGGCATCCACGCCGTTGATGGTCAGCAGGTCATTGGCTGCCATGGGCAGAACCACACTCATGGCGGGGTCAAGCTCATCCGAAGTGGCGATAGCGCAGCCTTTGTAGAGGTAAGCGCCCTCCACAATAGCGGCGCGGGCTTCGTATTCTTCTTTGGAAATATTGAACAGACGCTTGGTCGCGGCGGTTTCGGCCCCGCGGCTGCGCAGCCAGGCGGCAGCCTCAAAGGTACGCACGCCGACATGCAGCGCAAAACTGCGGGTATCCAGCATGATGCCAGACAGCAGCGCCTGGGCTTCCAACTGAGTGATGTTGTTTTGGGCGGGCATGAATTGCAGCAGTTCACACACCAGCTCGCTGGCGCTGGAAGCAAAGGGTTCATGATACAAAAGGATCGGGTTATCAATATGCCCTACCGCCATGCGGTGATGGTCGATAACAACCACGCGGCTGCATTTTTCGTAAATCTTTTGGTCTTCCAGCAGGCGCTTTTGGTATGTATCGGTTACGATCAGCAGAGTTTTGGGGGTGATGAGCTTATAGGTTTCTTCCGGTTCAATAAAGTTGTGGTCCTCCCCTGCCTCGTTGAACACATCCAGCAGCTGGCCCGCCAGCGTTGCCTTGCTGCGCACTGCGATGACCGAAGGCACATCGCACATTTTGCACATGCGCAGCAAACCGATGGCGGAGCCGATGGCATCCAAATCGCTCTGGCGGTGGCCCATGATAATGACGCTGTCGCTCTGGCGGATCTGGTCTGCCAGGGCGTTGGCAATGATGCGGCTGCGCACATGGCTGCGCTTTTCGACACCATGGGAAATGCCGCCGAAGAACTCAAAGCCATCGACTGTTTTCACGGCAGCCTGGTCGCCGCCGCGGCCCAAGGCAATATCAATGCTTTCGCGGGCCATCTCCTGGCATTCCTGCATAGTAGCGCCGCCATGGCCTACGCCGATGGAAAGGGTAAGCATTCCGCCGGGGTGCAACGCACGCACTTTATCCAGAATATCAAAGCGTCCTTCCATCATCCAGCGGATATCCCGCTCTTCCACCACCGCAATATAGCGGCTGTTGGACACCTTGCGCAGGAAACCGGTCGTGCGGCCGATGTATTCTTCCAGCAGGGTGTTGATGGCCTCCAGCTCGTGCGCCTGCTCGGAGTCCTTCATATCGTTGAACAGCTCGTCATAGCTGTCCACCCCAATAATCAGGTAAGCCGGGCGGCTGGCAGTGTATTCATCCAGCGTGTTTTTGTAGAACGTATCGTTGACCAAAAACAGCAATGTGCCCGTTTTGCTGCTGCGGCTGGTTGTGGCATAGGCCGTGTAGCGGTTTTCGTCAATGGTCAGGTCCTGGCCGTGGGCGCGGGCACAGACGGAAAGGTCAATGCCGGTCATCAGGCGGTCCGGTGCAGCCAGCAGGGCATCCTGCCCCGCCAGGATCTGCTCCCGGAAGGCCGGATTATACCACACCACGGAGCCTTCGGTAATCAGGGCAGTGGGGATGGAAAAATCTGCCAGCGAATACTGGGTCTTGCTGCCCTCAAAGTTGGTCCCGCACAGCATATCGGCCACAAAGCGCCGCAGCCGGCGGATGCCAAGCACCGCCACCACCAACGCAAACACTACAAGCAGCGCCGGTGCCAGCAGCCAGCGCGGGTTGCTGAACGCCAGCGGCACAGCCAGAGCGATGCACGCAACGAGCAGCAAAAAGATAATGACAAAGATATCACGTCTCAGCTTGTTTTTCATCATCGTTCCTCGGTGCCTGCAATGTGGGGCAGGCGGTCACAGTCAGATATGGTTTGGATCAAACTTCCATCAGAATGGGCAGAATCATGGGGCTGCGCTTGGTTTTGCGGTAGATATAGCTGGAAAGCGCCTCCCGCACGCGGGATTTCACGCTGGCCCAGTCGTGCATGTTATCCGCCATACTGCGGTCAAGGGCCATTTCAACCTGCACGCGGGCACCGTCCATCAGCTCCTCGCTTTCCCGCACATAGACAAAGCCGCGGGAAACCAGGTCCGGGCCGGAAAGCAGCTGGCCGGTGCTGCCATCCACGGCTGCGGTAACGATGATGATACCGTCCTCCGACAGGTGGTGGCGGTCACGCAGGACCACATTGCCCACATCGCCCACGCCATAGCCATCCACCATCACGGCACCGGCGGGCACAGTGCCCTCCACTGCCATGCCATCGCGGGAAAGGCGGATGTTCTGGCCATTTTCAGCAATATAAATATTCTGCTTGGGGATATAGCCCAGGTGCTCCGCCGTTTCGGCGTGGCGCTTGAGCTGCTTGAACTCGCCGTGAACCGGCAGGAAATACTGCGGGTGGGCAAGGGTCAGCATCAGCTTCTGCTCTTCCTGACAGGCATGGCCGGAAACATGGGTATCGTACATGTTTTCGTAAATGACCTCTGCGCCCAGGGCCAGAAGGCCGTTGACCACCTTGGTCACGGTCTTTTCGTTGCCGGGGATGGGGCGGGCCGAGATAATGATAAAGTCAGTGGGGCCGACCTTGACGGTACGGTGGCTGGCCTGCGCCATACGGGACAGAGCGGACAGCGGTTCGCCCTGGCTGCCGGTGGTGATAAGGACAACCTTTTCCGGTGGGTATTTGTTGATCTCCTCGATATCGATCAGCACATTATCCGGCGCATGCAGATACCCCAGCTCCCGCGCCATTTCGGTGTTGGAAACCATGCTGCGGCCATTGACAGCCACCTTGCGGCCATACTCAATGGCCAGGTCAATGATCTGCTGGATGCGGTAGATGTTGGAAGCAAAGGTTGCCACGATAATGCGGCGGTTTTTGGCGCGGGCAAACAGGCTGCGCACCCCTTCGGCCACAGTCTGCTCGGTTGCCGTAAAGCCGGGGCGCTCCGCGTTGGTAGAATCCGCCAGCAAAGCCAGCACGCCGCGGCGGCCATACTCCGCAATGGTGGAAAGGTCGGTAACGGCATCGCCGGAAAGCGGCGTGTAGTCGATCTTGAAGTCGCCGGTATGCAGCACGATGCCTGCCGGGCAGTCAATGGCAAACGCCAGAGAATCCGGGATGGAGTGGTTGACATGGATGGGCTCCACCGTAAAGCAGCCAAGGCGCACTTTCTGGCGGGGACGGATCTCATGGAACTCTGCACTGGAGGCAAGACCGTGCTCCTCCAGCTTGTTTTTGATCAGGCCAATGGTCAAACGTGCAGTGTAAATGGGCACGTTGAACTTTTTGAGCAGATACGGCAGGCTGCCGATATGGTCTTCGTGGCCATGGGTAATGAACAGGCCCTTGATACGGTCCTTATTTTCCAATACATAGGTGAAATCCGGAATGACAAGGTCCACGCCGAACATATCGGAATCCGGGAACACCAGGCCGCAGTCCACCAAGATCATATCGCCCTGGCATTCATACAGGGTGATGTTTTTGCCAACTTCGCCCAGGCCGCCCAGCGGGCAGATGTGCATGGGAACAGCCGGGGTGGAAGCATCATAATAATGCTGCTTATAGCTGCGGCGCTGCGGGCTGCGGGGGCGCTGCACCGGGGCCGGAGCTGCTGCATTCACCGCATTGCTCGCTGCAGCCTGCTGGGGCTGCGGGGCACGGCGGCGCTGCGGCTTGCGGTGCTGGGGCTGTGGTTTTTCCGCCGCAGCCTGCGGGGCGCTGGCCGCGGGGGCAGGCGCACCGGGTTTGCGGTTCTGGTTATTATTATTTGCGCGCGGGGCACGGCGGGTGTAATTGCTGCGGCCCTGCTGGCGGGGGCGTTTTTCATTGTTGTGATCTTCCATTGCATAACCTCCATATTGTATTCGGCCAGGGTTGGTGGTTACACACACGGTAAGCACCGTACCCCGGACGTGATGTTTTGTCGCATGTAAAATTTGTACGGCACTGTGCCGATTTACTGAATCAAGGTTGGACGCGAAGAGTTCAGCCGAAAGGCTGCAACCGGGTCCTGAATCAAACTACGACATTGCAATTAAATCTATTATAAGGCGCAGCGGGGGCATTGTCAAATAGTATGCCGGACGCATTTATGGACAAATTACACAAAAGCTTGCAGGGCTGGGCAAAATCGCGTATAATTATTTTTATGGCAATACCGCATAATTCTAAGTGCCGATACGGCGAGCGAGGTGCG
>ENA-OWPP01002642-OWPP01002642.1-human-gut-metagenome-genome-assembly--contig:-NODE-2642-length-11883-cov-2.675854_pt1 | contig 11883 bp, 10 predicted proteins | sample MGYA00248265_ERZ651848 | MGnify/ENA primary metagenome ERZ651848 (study PRJEB26924, sample SAMEA4378233) | human gut metagenome | biome: human gut; feature: human-associated habitat; material: faeces... | reverse complement strand
AGGAGTGGACGACCGAGCCGTTCGAACCCGTCGTGCGCGACGGCCGCATCTGGGGGCGCGGAGCCGACGACGACAAGGGGCAGTCGTTCATGCACATCAAGGCGTTCGAGGCGATGTGCGCGACCGGACAACTGCCCTGCAACGTGAAGTTCATGCTCGAAGGCGAAGAGGAGATCGGTTCGCAGAGCCTCTACAAATTTTGCCGCGAGCAGAAGAGACTGCTGAAATCGGATGTCATTCTGGTCTCCGATACGTCGATGATTTCGATGGATACCCCTTCGATTACCTGCGGGTTGCGTGGTTTAACTTATATGCAGGTAGAGGTGACGGGACCGGACAAGGATTTGCATTCTGGACTTTTCGGCGGTGCGGTGGCCAATCCGGCCAACGTGCTGGCGCGGCTGGTCGCTTCGCTGGTCGACGACGAGGGGCGTGTGACGATTCCCGGATTCTACGACGACGTGCGCGAACTGTCGGCCGCCGAACGGCGTGCGCTCAACAAGGCGCCGTTCCGTCTGGCCGACTACAAGCGGTCGCTGCACATCGGCGACGTGGCGGGTGAAGCGGGTTATACGACCATGGAGCGTACGGGCGTGCGTCCTTCGCTCGACGTGAACGGCATCTGGGGCGGTTATATCGAGGAGGGAACCAAGACGATCATTCCGGCGCGTGCGTCGGCCAAGATATCGATGCGGCTGGTGCCGAATCAGGATTTCCGTAAGATCGCCAAGCTCTTCGAGCGGTATTTCCGCGCCATTGCGCCCCGCAGCGTGAAGGTCGACGTGCGGTTCCTGCACGGCGGCGCGCCCTACGTCTCGCCGACCGACCTGCCCGCCTATAAGGCAGCCGAGAAGGCCGTCGAAGCCACCTTCGGCAAGAAGCCCCTGCCCTTCTATTCGGGCGGTTCGATTCCGATCGTAAGCGCTTTCGAGGAGATTCTGGGTGTGAAGTCTATTTTGCTGGGCTTCGGTTTGTCGCGGGACGCGATCCACTCTCCCAACGAGAGTTTCGGATTGGATCAGTTCCAGCGCGGTATCGAGACGATCCCCTATTTCTACCGTTATTTCGCGGAAATGTAGCTCTGTGCGGTGGATTGTATGTCGCCTACGCGGCCTTCCGGCAGTTCGGCGGGTTTGCCGAAGGGTTACGAAGTCGTTTAATTATAAGTAGTAAAAATCCGCCGCGTCCCGTGCAGGACGCGGCGGATTTTAGTTTTGTGGGTGTTGGGATTATTTGGTGGCAAAATTACTTTGAATGTAGGTTTCAATGGTGAAATCCTTATCTTGCGGCAGGCTGTTGGAATAACGCTCCTTCGTGTCGATCATGGCCGGAAGCCGCTCGCCTACCTGTTGCGTGAGAAACTGGTCGATGGCATCGCGGTAGTTGTTCATCGGCACCGTGGCCAGTGCATGGTCGGCACCCTCCACCGAGTAGAAATAATAGGGCGATTTCATGTCGGAGAGTTGTCGTGCGATGTAGTCCGATCCGAAGATCCCTGCGCCGCCCATCCGCAGCGCCCTGTAGGGAACGTTGGAGTCGGCGTCGCCGTGGAAGAGCATGATCGGCGCAGGAGCGCGTTTCCAAGTCAAATCGTCGGCCATGTCGACGACGGCACCGGCGAAAGAGATCACGCCGGCGTAATCGAACCCGTCGGGCAGTTTGGCCGTCAGCGGATTTTCATTGGCGATGAAATAGGCTCCTTGCAGGACAGTGATCGCTCCGGCGCTCGATCCGCAGGCGACGATCCGCGCGGGATCGATCCCCCACTCCGCAGACTTCCCTGCGACGAAACTCGTCGCGTCGTATAGATCCTCGACGGCCATGAGTACCGTTTGAGGAAGCAGTTGCGGGAACGTTTCGGGCGAGAGTTTGCCGGCGGCGAGCGGCTCTTTCAGGCCGAGCCGGTAGTCGATCGAAACGACGGTGTACCCTTGTTCGCGCGCCATGTATTCGAAGAACGGGCGGTACGATTCGGCGTCGCGCGTGCCGCTGATGAAGGCGCCGCCGAAGACGAAGATCATGCAGGGCTTTTTTGCGTCGATTTCGGCTGCGGGGGTGTCGGTATAACGGTCGAGCCGCAGCGAGTCGCCGCCCTTGACCGAATAGACGAAGGTGTCGCACGAGACCGTGTCGGTGTCGGAGACCGTGCGGCCGCATCCTGCCGGCAACAGGCCGAGCATCGATATCAACAGAAGAATGTTTCGCATAGTTACACGTATTTGTGGATTACATCATCTCTTCGTAGGCATACTGCACGGCACGATTGAGCTGTTGCACGAAAGGCGCGGTCTTGCGGAACTCGGCGAGCGTGCGTTCCAGCAGGTCGTCGCCCGCGAGGAAATCGTCGCCGAACGGGCGGCAGAGCGCTACTTCCTTCAACCGCAGCAGTTCGTCGTAGGGCGAGTCCGTCGGAAACCCTGCGGGCGTGCGCCTCAGTCGCTGCGACTCGTCGAGCGCGAATCCTTCGGCGCGCCGGATGTTCCCGACAAATTCCGCGCCATTGTCCAGAATCTCCTCGCGTACGCTTCGGAGCACCGTGGGATGCGGCATGTGGAGTCCGGAAAAAAGCATGTGGCTGCCGACGAGTCCCTCTTCGGCGGCGCCTTCGAGGTGGAAATAGTAGCCCGCATACCCCGCTTTTTTACCGTGCGGTGCGACGTAGATGCCCTGCCAGGTCTTGTAAGGCGATTTGTCGCGGCTGAAACGCACGTCGCGGTAGATGCGGTAGGTACAGTCCTTCGCGGTCAGCCCCTCGACCGAGGGGTCGAACGAGGCGATTCCCTCAATCAACCCTTCGGCGAAGCTGCGGACACGCTCCTGCAATTGCAGCCATTCGGCGCGGTGCGCCTCGAACCATGCGCGTTCGTTGTGAGCGTGCAGTTGCCGCAGGAATTCGACGACCGCCTTCATGCTACCAGGCGAAAAGCGGATATTGCGACATCAGTGCGTTGACCTCCTTGCGGACGGCAGCGATGTTGGCCTCGTTTTCGGGGTCGTGCAGCACGCGGTCGATCAACTCCACGATCAACTCCATCTTGTCTTCTTTCAGGCCGCGCGTGGTGATCGCGGGCGTACCGAAACGCAGGCCCGAGGTCTGGAACGGCGAGCGGCTGTCGAACGGTACCATATTCTTGTTGGTGGTGATGTCGGCCGCGACGAGGCATCGCTCGGCCAGCTTGCCCGTCAATTCGGGGAATTTCGTCCGCAGGTCGACCAGCATCAGGTGGTTGTCCGTACCGCCCGAAACGATTTTGTAGCCGCGTTTGACGAAGGCTTCGGCCATGGCCTTGGCATTCTTCTGCACCTGCGCCTGGTACTCCTTGTATTCGGGTGCGAGCGCTTCGCCGAAAGCGACGGCCTTGGCGGCGATCACGTGTTCGAGCGGGCCGCCCTGAATGCCGGGGAAGACGGCCGAGTTGAGCAGTTGCGACATCTTCTTGACGACGCCTTTGGGCGTGGTGTAGCCCCACGGATTGTCGAAATCCTTGCCCATGAGGATGATGCCTCCGCGCGGGCCGCGCAGCGTCTTGTGCGTCGTCGAGGTGACGATATGGGCGTATTTCACGGGGTTGTCCAGCAGGCCGGCGGCGATCAGTCCGGCCGTGTGGGCCATGTCGATGAGCAGCAGCGCGCCCACCTTGTCGGCGATTTCGCGCATACGTTTGTAGTCCCATTCGCGCGAATAGGCCGAGGCGCCGCCGATGATGAGCTTCGGACGGTGTTCCAGCGCCTTGCGTTCCATGTCTTCGTAGTCGATCGTGCCGGTCTGCTCGTTGAGTTGGTACCCGACGGCGTTGAAATACATGCCCGACATGTTGACCGCCGAGCCGTGCGACAGGTGTCCGCCGTGCGCAAGATCGAGCCCCATGAAGGTGTCGCCCGGTTTGAGAACGGCGAAGAAGACCGCCATGTTGGCTTGTGCGCCCGAATGGGGCTGCACGTTGGCGTATTCGGCTCTGTAGAGACGGCAGACGCGCTCGATGGCCAGCGTCTCGACCCGATCGACGACCTCGCAGCCGCCGTAGTAACGGGCGCCGGGATAGCCTTCGGCGTATTTGTTGGTCAGCACCGACCCCATTGCCTCCATGACCTGGTCGCTGACGTAGTTTTCCGAGGCGATCAGCTCGATGCCTTCCGTCTGGCGCTTGCGCTCGGCGCCGATCAAATCGAAAATCTGAGAATCTCTTTTCATAATATGTGTTAAGCGTGATTTATCTTCCGGCGGTAGCGGACGAAGCCCGGATTGCGGCGCTTTATCCTCGGGCAAAGATACGCAATCCGAATTATTTTACTACCTTTGTCAACGGAATTTTATCAACAACTCTATAACAATTACTGAAAAGAGACATGAAATTACTGGAAGGAAAAGTCGCAGTCGTGACGGGCGCCGCCCGCGGTATCGGCAAGGCGATCGCATTGCAGTTCGCCAAGGAAGGCGCGAATGTTGCATTCACCGATCTGGCGATCGACGAGAACGGAAAAGCCACCGAGGCGGAGATCGCCGCGCTGGGCGTGAAGTGCAAGGGTTACGCCTCGAACGCCGCCGATTTCGAGCAGACGCACGAAGTCGTGAAACGGATCGTCGAGGAGTTCGGCCGGATCGATGTTCTGGTGAACAACGCCGGTATTACGAAAGACGGTCTGATGATGCGCATGAGCGAGGCGCAGTGGGACGCCGTGCTGACGGTCAACCTGAAATCGGCCTTCAACTTCATCCACGCCGTGACGCCGGTCATGGCCCGTCAGAAGTCGGGTTCAATCATCAACATGTCGTCGGTGGTGGGCGTGAGCGGCAACGCCGGCCAGTGCAACTACTCGGCGTCGAAGGCCGGCATGATCGGTCTGGCCAAGTCGATCGCCAAGGAGATGGGCCCGCGCGGCATCCGCGCCAACTGCATCGCTCCGGGATTCATCATCACGGACATGACCGACAAGTTGCCCGACGAGGTCAAGGAGGGCTGGTACAAGCAGATCCCGCTGCGACGCGGCGGTACGCCCGAAGATGTGGCCAAGGTGGCCCTGTTCCTCGCGTCGGACCTGTCGTCGTACGTCAGCGGCCAGGTCATCCACTGCTGCGGCGCGATGAACTGCTAACCGTCGGCAGCGAATCACGATACGGACGAGGTGGAGGGCCGCACGCTCTTCCACCTCGTTTGCTTTTAACGAACAGGATATGAAACGATTGATTCTTTGGATGGCGTCGCTCGCCGGCGGTTTCCTCCCCGTAGCGGCGCAGCCTTACGGGATTGCGAATCCCGATGCCCGGACGCTGGGCATGGGCGGCATCGAGACGGTGACATCGGCCGATGCGTATGCCGTCTTCAACAATCCCGCGGCGGGACTTTTCGGCCGGCAGAAGGCGCAGGTGGCGACTTCGTTCTTTACCCTTTCGGACAAGACGACCTACTCCGCCGCCGGTTACTACAAGTTCAACATGCAGCATTTGCTCGCCGGCGGCTGGCGAACGTTCGGGTTCGACGAACGTTTGAAGGACAAGTCGGTGTCGCTGGCTTATGCCTATCGGCTGAATGACATCGTGGCGTTGGGTCTGACGGCCGATTACGCGCGTTTCGTGCGAGAGCGGAGCGGCAATGCGTTCTCGGCGGGCATTACGGCGCAGGCGGTCGTGCCGTTCGAGCGGGGCGAGAACTACTCCGCGCTGCGGCTGGGCGCCAAACTGACGGGGATCGGCGGATTTCTGGACGGTCCTGCGGAGATGAAGCTGCCGGTCGCATTCGCGGCGGGCGCCGCCTACGATTTGTTTCTGAGCGATGCCCATGCACTGACCTTCGCCGGCGAGTGCCGCTATACTTTTTCACCTGTTGCGGCGCGCGGCGTGGAGGGAGGCATCGGCATGGAGTACAGCCTGATGCAGTTGCTGCAATTCCGCGTGGGGTATCACGGCGGCGAGTCGCGGCTGTACTACCCCGACTATTTTTCGCTGGGCGTCGGCGTGCGGTTCATGCATCTCTGTTTCGACGCGGGATATACCGTGGCCAAGAAGGCTTCGCCCATGCACAATGCCTATTCGTTTACGATCGGGTTGGATTTTTAAGATCGTCGAGCAATCCTTCGCAGGCGTCTTCGAGCAGGTCGAGCACCAGTTCGAACCCTTCGTGCCCCTCGTAATAGGGATCGGGAACATGATCCCACTGCGGACTGTGGCGGCAGAACTCCGTCATGCGGTGGATTTTGCCGGCCAGTTCGCGCGATGGCGCGAGCCGGTGGGCCGTTTCGTAGTTGTTGTCGTCCATGACGACGATGCGGTCGAACCGTTCGAAGTCGGCTTCGCGCAGCGGACGGGCGCGGTGCGTGAGTTCGTAACCGCGCCGGGCGGCGGCACGCCGCATCCGCGGATCGGGCAGGTTGCCGGCGTGTCCCGAATAGGTGCCGGCCGAATCGGCTTCGATGCTGTCGCTCAGCGCTTGGCGAGCGACCTGCGTGCGGAAGATCTCTTCGGCGGCCGGAGAGCGGCAGATATTGCCCAGGCAGACAAAAAGGATTCTGGTTTTCATCGGAGGACAAAGATAGTGCAAGCCGAGCGCAGAACCAAATTTATTTGGTTTTGCCGAGGCGCCGCCTATCTAAGCGGGGCTTGTCCCCGCAAAGTGTGCAAGCCGAGCGCAGAACCAAATTTATTTGGTTTTGCCGAGGCACCGCTTGTCTGAGCGGAAACCTATCTTCCGCAAAGTGCGTATGCCGGGTGCAGAACATTCCTGCTGATTTTGGCGCAGGCGATATCTCCGCCCTGTCCGAATCCGCTCGATCCGGCGGTTCGGCGGAAACGATGCGGGCGGCCGACCGGCTCGTAAGCCCGTCGTGTTTCCCCCTCCGACTCTGCATAAAGGAGTTTCCAGACAGGAATAAGATGTAGATAACAGTGGTCTTTTTGAACATTATTCGGACTTTGCGAGGGGACGGTCTGTTGAAAAATTCGTATCTTTGCACGGTGCAATGATGTATTATAAATTCATTGGATTATGATGAGACTGAAAAATTTTCTGGCGCTGACAGCCCTTTCGCTGGCATTCGGCACCGTATCGGCTCAGACCGAGGAGGCGGCCTTGCCGCGAAAGGTATCGAACGTCGAAGTGCTCGATCTCGAAGGAAAGCCCGTGACGCTTCCGTACTGGGGTGAAAAGAACCTGATGATCTTCTATGTCGATCCCGACCACCATAAGCAGAACGAGGATTTCACCGTTGAACTGGAAAAGAACCACCGTGCCGAAAGCGACAAGATCCACGGCTTCGGCGTGATGAATCTCAAAGACGCGCCGATGGTGCCCAACAGCATGGCCCGTTCGATGGCGCGCAAACGTACTGCGACCAACGGTGCGACGGTGCTCGCCGATCAGACACATGCCCTGAGCACGGCGTGGAATCTGGGCGACTGCAACAACAAGTTCGTGCTGATGTTCGTCACCAAGGAGGGCGAGTTGGTCTTCCTGCGCAAAGGGGTGCTTTCGGATGCCGACAAGGAGGCCTTTTACGAGGTGTTAGAGAACTATAAATAAATGGTATTTAGAAGGTTTCTCCCTGCCGTCGTCTGCTGTTTTCTGCTACTCTCCGCCCGTGCGCAACAGGATACGCTCTGTGTGCGCGGCGGCGATACGTTGCGTTACCGGTATACTCCGCTGCCCGCGACTGCGCCGGCTGCCGAGACGCAGCAACAGCCGAAACGCAAGGACAATTTCTGGAGCCGGATCTTCCACGGCAACGTCGACCGCACGTTCGAGAAGAAGATCGATTTCAGTTTTATCGGCGCACCGAACTATTCCAAAGAGGCGAGCGTGGGGATCGGCGTGCTGGCGTCGGGACTCTACCGCGTGGATCGCACCGATTCGCTGACGCCTCCGTCGGACGTGTCGTTCTTCGGCAACTTCTCGTTGTCGGGCTTCTATATGTTCGGCGTGAGCGGCAACACGCTCTTCAACCACAACCGCTCGCGGGTGATCTACGAGGTGTCGTTCGGTTCGAAGCCGCTCGAATTCTGGGGCATAGGCTATGAGGCGGGGCGGTTCAACCAATCTGCCGACTACATCCGCAAACAGGTGAAGTTCGACGCCGGCTATCTGTATGAGGTGTGGAGACACCTGTATGTCGGCGGGTCGGTTCTTTTCTCCCATACGAAGGGTACGGATTTCGACGACTGGGGCATAGACTATCTCGCGGGACAGAAGTTGCACTACACCTTGTCGGGGATCGGCATGACGCTGCAATACGACTCGCGCGATTTCATCCCCGCTCCCGAGCGCGGTACCTTTTTGATGGTCAAGCAGGTTATCTACCCCAAGGGGTTGGGAAACAGCGGCAAGACGCTCTACAAGACCACCGCTACGGCCGACTACTACCAGCGTCTGTGGCGCGGCGCCGTGCTGGCCACGGATATTTTCGGCGAATTCAACAGTTCGGGAATGCCGTGGTGCATGCTGGCGGAGCTGGGCGGCGGTTACCGGATGCGCGGGTATTATCTGGGACGTTATATCGACAACAACATCCTTTCTTGCCAGATCGAGTACCGTCAGCGTATCTGGCGGCGCATCGGTTGCGCCGTGTGGGGCGGTGCGGGCAATGTCTTTTCGTCGTTCGAACGTTTCCGCTGGGATCAGACGCTGCCCAACTACGGGCTGGGTCTGCGCTGGGAGTTCAAACGCCGCGTGAACGTGCGTATCGACTACGGTTTCGGCCGCAAGACCAGCGGTTTGGTTTTCAATATTAACGAAGCTTTCTGACACTCATGGAACAGACCGGCAAAGCATTCCTGCGAAGCAGTCGTCACGCTGCGTTACTGGCGCTCTGCTATTTTGCGGCCGTGATGATACCGAACTGCATCCTGTTTTTTACGGAGCCCTATTCGATCTGGTCGAAGGCCGCGCTGCTGACGCTGCCGGCCGGAGGCTATCTGCTGTGGAGCGTCGCATTCCGTCGTTCGGGAATCGCCGTGTGGCTGAGTTTTCCGGTGATCTTTTTCTGCGCCCTGCAAATCGTGCTGCTCTACCTGTTCGGGAATTCGGTCGCCGCGACCGATATGTTCATCAATATCGTCACGACCAACCCCGGCGAGGCGACGGAGTTGCTGAGCAACATCTATCCCTCGGTGATTCTGGTCTGTGTCATCTATCTTCCGCTGTTATGGACGGCAACCGTGCATGTGCGGCGTAAGGTCGACTTTTCGCCTCGTTTCCGCCGCCGGACGGCCGTGGTCGGAGGCGTGTTGGCGCTCGTCGGGGCGGGATTGCTGATTCCGGCCTATCAAACGAAACGGCATGTGCTCCGCAACGAGATCTTTCCGGTCAACGTGGCCTATAACGTCGTGCTCTGTGCGCGCGAATACGTCAAGATTGAGAATTACGACCGCACGTCGGCAGGGTTCCGCTATCATGCCCGCCGTACGGCAAAGGCCGACAAGCGGGAGATCTACGTCTATGTGATCGGCGAAGCGTCGCGTGCCGCCAATTGGGAGCTGTACGGTTATGACCGCCCTACGAATCCCCGCTTGAAGGCATTGGGAGACGAGATCGTCGTGTTCCGCAACATGCTCACGCAGAGCAATACCACGCACAAGAGCGTGCCGATGATCCTCTCGTCTGTCCGGACGAACGAACACGACGAACTCTTCCGTCGCAAGGGACTGCCCGCGCTCTTCAATGAAGCGGGCTTCCGCACGTGGTTTCTTTCGAACCAGTCGCCGCAGGGGGCGATGATCGACAAATTGGCGCGCGATGCCGACAGCCTTATCTATATGGGGCATCCGCGTTACGACATGCAGCTGCTCGACACGATGAAACGCATCGTCGAGGCCGATACGGAGAACGACCTGCTCTTCATCCTGCATTGTTACGGGTCGCATTTCAGCTATCACCAGCGTTATCCGCGCGAGGCAGCCTACTTCCTGCCCGACGACGACGTGGCCATCGAACGGCAGCACAAGCAGAAGATCTGGAACGCTTACGACAATTCGATCCGTTATACCGACACCTTTCTGTCGTCGGTGATCGGGTATCTCGCATCGCTCGATGCGTGCAGCGCATTGCTTTACAGCGCCGACCACGGCGAGGACATGCTCGACGACGATCGGGAACGTTTTCTCCACGCCTCGCCTACGACGACCTGCTGGCAGCTGCACGTCGCTTCGCTGGCGTGGTTTTCGGAGGATTACAAGCGGGTGTTTCCCCAACAGGCGGCCGCCGCCAGCCATGAAAACGCTCCGGCGACGACACATGCGCTTTTTCAGACCATCGCCGACATCGCCCGTATCGAGGCGGATTACGTTTACAGGGAGGCGTCGCTGGCAAGTCCCTCCTACGATACGACGGTGCGGCGCTGTTACCTCAACGATCACAACCGTGCCGTACCGTTCCGTGCGACGGGACTCAACGGGACCGACCTTGCCTATTTCCGTCGGCGGGGTATCGAATTGTAGCGGGGGTCGGTCGGGGTTGCACGCGGAGCGGAACCGCCGGTGCTGAGGCGAGACCGTGCATCCGTGGCGGAATAATCCGTGAAAAGGAATAACGAAACAATAAGGGCTGTCCCATCGGGACAGCCCTTATTCGTTGCAGGTTCCAAACTTATTTGGCAGCCTCGACCGAAGCCTTGCGGAATTCCTTCATCAGCTTCATGATTTCCAGCGCAGCCTTGCGTGCGCGGGTGCCGGCGGCTTTGTTGTTTTTAGATACCTGAGCCTCTGCGTTCTCAGCGAAAAGAGCGTACTGGGCTTTGATTTGCTCAACTAATTTTTCCATAATCGTAAATTTTGGGTTGTTTATCGTTTGCAAATATAGGAAATATCTCGAATTGAGAAAATATTTTTATAAAAAAAATACGCTTGAAGCGCTATTTCACGGTGTTTTAGGAGATTCAAGACCGAATACCGGTATGTTTTTTGCCTTCTTTCAGGAAAAAATCATGGCTCTCAATGGACAAAATCGGAACACTCCTTTGCGCCCTTGCGGCGTTGCTGGCAGGCGGTTGCCGCGGCCGGCATGCAACCGGAGCGCAGCCCTCCCTGCGCGTCGAGGTGATCGAAGCGGCGACGGACACCGTCCCCAACCGCATGAGCTTCGTGAGCAGTGTCGAAAGCAATTTCGACGCACTGATCGAACCCCGTGTCAACGGCTATCTCGTGAACAAGTATTTCAGCAGCGGTATGCCGGTTCGAAAGGGGCAGCTGCTCTTTACGATCGACCCCAACCTGCTCTCCACCACCCTGCTTTCGGCCGAAGCTTCGCTCGAATCGGCGCGTGCGCAGGAGGTCTCGGCCCGCAACAACTACGAACGCGCCGTGCCGCTGGCGCGTATCGACGCCATCAGTCAGACGCAGCTCGACCAGTATACGGCCGAATACGTCGCCGCGCAGGCCGCCGTGCGTTCGGCCGAGCAGCAGGTGCGCAACGCACGGTTGCAGGTGGGCTATACCCGTATCTATGCTCCGATCGACGGCATCATCGCTTCGAGCAGCGCCCATACGGGCGACTACGTGGGCGTGGGTACCCAATTTTCGGTGCTGACGACCATTTCGAACATCGATACCGTTGCGGTCGATGTCGCCATTCCGATGGCGCAGTATCTCCGTTATGCGGGGACGCGCCCGTCGATCTATGAAAACGACGGTCTGCTCTCGGACATCACCCTCTCGCTGGCCGACGGTGTGGTCTATCCCTCGAAGGGGTGGTACAGCTATACGCAGAAAGACATATCGAGTTCGATGGGAACCATCGTGCTGGTGGTCAAATTCGCCAATCCGGACTATACGCTCAAACCCGGACAGTTCGCCCGCGTGACGGCCAACGTCGGACCGTCGCTGCCCTACGTCGTCGTACCGCAGCGTGCCGTGACGCAGATGCAGGATCTCAGTTCGGTCTGGGTCGTCGGGCGCGACAG
>ENA-OWPP01002640-OWPP01002640.1-human-gut-metagenome-genome-assembly--contig:-NODE-2640-length-11901-cov-2.924278_pt1 | contig 11901 bp, 8 predicted proteins | sample MGYA00248265_ERZ651848 | MGnify/ENA primary metagenome ERZ651848 (study PRJEB26924, sample SAMEA4378233) | human gut metagenome | biome: human gut; feature: human-associated habitat; material: faeces... | reverse complement strand
CAGACCGCCCATCACTTCCGGACGACGCGTTTTCTTCACTACGCCTTTGATTCTTCCAACCAGAGCATTACCCGCGTCAATATCAACACCGGCATCTTTGTAGCTAAGAGAGGTTTTATCGGTCACTGCTTGGGTCCCCACGCGTTACTTGCGGTAGAAAAATAAAATTCGGCGCAATTCTAACAGGGAAAGCAAACGTTTGCGAGCCTGCTTTACAGTCGGCGTGAAACAGCGGATAGATGGTCAAATTTGATACTGCTCACGAAAATGAAACCGGGTACAGTCTTGTGCTTGCCTCAGCCTTAAGGAATCCTCATCATAATACTGAAACCGGTTTCTGTGTTGGTTTGCCACGCATTTTGCCAGTGATTGACGCTGGTCAGGAGAGGGATGAATGAAAATTGCGGCATTTGATATCGGTGGCACCGCATTAAAGATGGGCGTGATGACCCGCGATGGCAGGCTACTGGAAAGCGCGAAGCAGTCGATCAATGACAGCGATGGCGATCATATCTTACAGGCAATGCTGTCATGGCTGGCGGCCCACCCGTCGTGTGAAGGGGTAGCCATCAGCGCGCCAGGCTATGTTGATCCGCACAGCGGCTTTATCACCATGGGCGGCGCTATTCGTCGATTTGATAACTTCGCCATGAAAGCATGGCTTGAAGCCCGGACCGGACTGCCGGTCTCAGTTGAAAATGATGCCAACTGTGTGCTGCTGGCCGAGCGCTGGCAGGGCAAAGCGGCGGAAATGGCCAATTTTCTGGTACTCACCATTGGCACCGGCATTGGTGGCGCGATTTATTGCCACCACCAGCTGGTTCACGGGGCGCGTTTTCGTGCCGGTGAATTCGGCTACATGCTCACCGATCGTCCCGGCGGACGCGATCCTCGTCGCTATTCGATGAATGAGAACTGCACCCTCAGAGTGCTGCGCCATCGCTATGCGGAACATATCGCTGCGCCGCTGGAGAGCGTGACAGGCGAAATGATTTTTGACCGCTATGACGCCGGCGACCCGGTTTGCCAGCGTCTGGTCGCCGAGTTCTTCAATGGCCTGGGCCATGGCCTTTATAACCTCGTTAATATCTTCGATCCGCAGACCATTTTTATCGGCGGCGGCATTGTGGAACGTCGCGGATTTCTGGCGCTGCTGCGCCAGCATCTGGCCTGGTTTGGCATTGCCGACTATCTCGATACCGTCAGTCACGGCAACGATGCCGGCCTGATTGGCGCGGTTTACCATTTCAATCAGCACTATCGTTCGCCTGGCGACGATCGACATTAGGGAGAGACTATGTCCGGATTTAAAGCAGGTTTTCTGTGGGGCGGCGCGGTCGCCGCGCATCAGTTAGAGGGCGGCTGGCAGGAGGGCGGCAAGGGGATCAGCGTGGCGGATGTGATGACCGCCGGCGCCCACGGCGTGCCGCGTGAAATTACCGACGGCGTGGTGGCGGGGAAAAACTACCCGAACCATGAGGCGATCGATTTTTATCATCGTTATCCGGAGGACCTGGCGCTGTTTGCCGAGATGGGCTTCAAATGTTTTCGCACCTCGATTGCCTGGACGCGTATTTTCCCGCAGGGCGATGAGCTGGAGCCCAACGAGGCTGGCCTGCAGTTTTACGATGATCTGTTCGACGAATGCCTGAAGCACGGCATTGAGCCCGTGATTACGCTGTCGCATTTTGAAATGCCTTATCACCTGGTCACCGAGTATGGCGGCTGGCGCAACCGGAAGCTGATCGACTTTTTCGTGCGCTTTGCCAGGGTCGTCTTCACCCGCTATCAACATAAAGTGAAGTACTGGATGACCTTTAACGAGATCAACAACCAGGCCAACTTCCATGAGGACTTTGCCCCCTTCACCAACTCCGGTTTGAAATATTTGCCGGATGAAGACCGGGAACCGGTGATGTACCAGGCCGCGCACTATGAGCTGGTGGCCAGCGCCCTGGCGGTGAAAGCGGCGCGCGAGATCAACCCTGCACTGCAGATTGGCTGCATGATCGCTATGTGCCCGATCTATCCGCTGACCTGCGCGCCAGACGATATGATGATGGCGATGAACGCCATGCACCGCCGTTACTGGTTTACCGACGTTCATGTACGCGGCCGCTATCCGCAGCATCTGCTCAACTATTTTGCCCGCCGCGGCTTTACCCTGGATATCACCGAAGCCGATCGTCAGGCGTTAACTGAGGGCTGTGTCGACTACATTGGCTTTAGCTACTATATGTCGTTCGCCACCAAAGCCACCGAAGATAACCCCTCGCTCGACTATGATGAAACCACCAGCCTGGTCTCCAACCCGTACGTCAAAAAGTCGGACTGGGGCTGGCAGATTGACCCGGTTGGCCTGCGCTATTCGCTGAACTGGTTCTGGGATCACTACCAGTTGCCGCTGTTTATTGTCGAAAATGGTTTTGGCGCGATCGATGTCCGTGAAGCGGACGGCAGCGTCAATGACCAGTATCGTATCGATTATCTCTCCGCCCATATCGCGGAGATGAAAAAGGCGGTGGTCGAGGATGGCGTTGATCTGATGGGCTACACCCCGTGGGGCTGTATCGATCTGGTTTCCGCCGGCACAGGGGAAATGAAAAAACGCTACGGCTTCATTTATGTCGATAAAGATAATGAAGGCAATGGCTCGCTGGCTCGCAGCCGGAAAAAGTCCTTTGCCTGGTATCAACAGGTGATTGCCAGCAACGGGGAGAACCTGTCGTAGTCAGGTGACGCTAACGCTTAACCGACCTACAATACACGTAGGCCCGCGTAAGCGTATGGACTGCACCCCGCACCCAAGCCGGAGCCTTGCCTCCGGTTTTTTTGTCTCTAAATCACTTTGCTTGATATACGTCAAGCAAGATGGGTATGGCACAATCCGCAAAAAGCGGTATAATCCCGCGATTTTTTTTGTGGCCGCCCCTCAGAGGAGAAAGAGAATGAAGATTGTGGAAGTCAAACACCCACTCGTCAAACACAAGCTGGGCCTGATGCGCGAGCACGACATCAGCACCAAACGCTTCCGTGAACTCGCCTCAGAAGTGGGCAGCTTACTGACTTATGAAGCCACCGCCGATCTGGCGACCGAGAAAGTGACCATCGAAGGCTGGAATGGCCCGGTGGAAGTTGAGCAGATCAAGGGCAAGAAAATTACCGTTGTGCCTATCCTCCGCGCAGGCCTTGGCATGATGGAAGGGGTGCTGGAGCACGTCCCCAGCGCGCGTATCAGCGTGGTGGGTATCTATCGTAATGAAGAGACTCTCGAGCCGGTACCTTACTTCCAGAAGCTGGTGTCCAACATTGATGAGCGTATGGCGCTGGTGGTTGACCCGATGCTGGCCACCGGTGGGTCGATGATCGCCACTATCGATCTGCTGAAAAACGCCGGCTGCACCAGCATCAAGGTGCTGGTACTGGTGGCGGCGCCGGAAGGGATTGCCGCGCTGGAGAAAGCGCACCCGGACGTTGAGCTGTACACCGCCTCTGTCGATAAGGGACTGAATGAACACGGGTATATCATTCCCGGTCTCGGCGATGCCGGCGACAAGATCTTTGGTACGAAATAATCGAATAACGATAAATAAGCCGACTTTGAAAGTCGGCTTTTTTTTGAATAAAACACACATAACTAACCATCTCAGAGGAAAACACTATGACGCGCCGTGCTATCGGGGTGAGTGAAAGACCGCCGCTTTTACAGACTATCCCGCTTAGTTTGCAGCACCTGTTTGCTATGTTTGGCGCAACGGTGCTGGTGCCAATCCTGTTCCACATCAACCCGGCCACCGTCCTGCTGTTTAACGGTATTGGTACGCTGTTGTACCTCTTTATCTGTAAAGGCAAAATCCCGGCGTATCTGGGATCGAGTTTCGCCTTTATTTCTCCAGTACTGCTGCTGTTGCCGCTGGGCTACGAAGTGGCGCTGGGTGGTTTTATTATGTGCGGCGTGCTGTTCTGCCTCGTCTCCTTTATTGTCAAAAAAGCCGGTACCGGCTGGCTGGATGTGATGTTCCCGCCGGCGGCGATGGGCGCCATCGTGGCGGTTATCGGCCTCGAACTGGCGGGTGTGGCGGCTAATATGGCCGGGCTGCTGCCAGCCGACGGTCAAGCCCCCGACAGCAAAACCATTATTATTTCGATGGTAACGCTGGCGGTGACGGTATTTGGTTCTGTGCTGTTCCGCGGCTTCCTGGCGATTATTCCAATCCTGATTGGCGTGCTGGTGGGCTATGCGCTGTCGTTTGTGATGGGCGTGGTCGATACCACCCCGATCGCCGAGGCGCACTGGTTCGCGCTGCCGACCTTCTACACGCCGCGCTTTGAGTGGTTTGCTATCTTCACCATTCTGCCCGCCGCGCTGGTGGTGATTGCTGAGCACGTCGGGCACCTGGTGGTGACCGCCAATATCGTTAAGCGCGATCTGATCCGCGACCCGGGTCTGCATCGTTCGATGTTTGCCAACGGCCTGTCGACGATCATCTCCGGCTTCTTCGGTTCGACGCCCAACACCACCTACGGTGAAAATATCGGCGTGATGGCGATTACCCGGGTTTACAGTACCTGGGTTATTGGCGGCGCGGCGATCATTGCGATTCTGCTCTCCTGCGTCGGCAAACTGGCGGCGGCTATCCAAATCATTCCGGTACCGGTGATGGGGGGCGTTTCGCTACTGCTGTACGGGGTGATCGGCGCCTCGGGGATCCGCGTACTGATTGAATCGAAGGTGGATTACAGTAAAGCGCAGAATCTGATCCTCACCTCCGTGATCCTGATCATCGGCGTCAGCGGCGCTAAAGTACACATTGGCGCCGCCGAGCTGAAAGGGATGGCGCTGGCGACCATCGTGGGCATCGCGCTGAGCCTGATTTTCAAGCTTATCAGCGTCCTGCGTCCGGAAGAGGTGGTCCTCGACGCGGCGGATAGCGAAGAGGTTAAATAACGATCTCCTGACCGGGCGGCGATCCCGCCCGGTTCTCTCCTGACCTAAATCTGTGGTAAACTCTCCGCGTTTTTCTGTAAGCCTATGTTGAGGTCCATCTGAACGCACCGGCACAGCTCTCTTTGCCACTGTATCTTCCTGACGACGAAACCTTCGCAAGTTTCTGGCCGGGTGATAATCCTTCCCTACTTGCTGCCCTCCAGAACGTACTGCGCCAGGAACACAGCGGGTACATTTATATCTGGTCACGTGAAGGGGCAGGTCGCAGCCACCTGTTACACGCCGCCTGCGCCGAGCTTTCCCAGCGCGGGGATGCGGTGGGCTACGTGCCGCTGGATAAACGGACGTGGTTTGTGCCCGAGGTACTGGAGGGGATGGAACAGCTGGCGCTGGTCTGCATTGATAATATTGAATGCGTCGCCGGGGATGAGCCCTGGGAAATGGCCATCTTTAATCTCTACAACCGGATCCTGGAATCAGGCAAAACCCGACTGCTGATCACCGGCGATCGGCCGCCGCGGCAGCTGAATCTTGGTCTGCCGGACCTCGCCTCACGGCTGGACTGGGGGCAGATCTATAAGCTGCAGCCGCTGTCGGATGAAGACAAACTGCAGGCGCTGCAGCTACGCGCCAGACTGCGCGGCTTCGAGATGCCGGAAGACGTGTGCCGCTTCCTGCTGAAGCGGCTGGATCGCGAGATGCGCTCGCTGTTTATGACCCTCGATCAGCTGGATCACGCCTCGATTACCGCCCAGCGCAAGCTGACGATCCCCTTCGTGAAAGAGATCCTTAAGCTCTAGTCCGCCAGTGGGGCCAGCTCCTGCTCCGTCAGTCCGGTCAGATGAGCGACCAGATCGCGCGCCAGGCCACTGTGTAGCATGGCGGCGGCGATACGCTGTGCCTCTTCTTTCCGGCCTTCCTGTCGCCCCTGCGCCAGTCCCCGCTCCAGTCCCTGTTGCTCGAGATATTCCGCAATCGTCATCAACGTCTCCTTATGTTGCGGCGTACGTAACGCCAGTTCGCGTATGAACTTGATCGGCTCGCGCGTATTGCCTGCCTGCACCAGATAGTGCATCAGGGCTTGTACCTGCGATTGTGTCGCCAGTCCAGTCAATAATAATTCGCTCAGCTTGTCGAGGAGCTGCGCCAGATCGCGTTGTCGAATATGTTTTTGCAGTAACTCCAGCGTTGCCATGCGCTGGTGGGTGGCAATGTCGTCATCCGGAATGACGGTTATGTCCGCCAGCGGAAACGCTTCGTGATAAAGACGGTTGGCCAGTTCCGGGGCGGCGAATTCATCGAGCCAGCGTAGAGAGTATGGGTAGGGGCTGGCCAGACCGTGGTAGAAGAGGACAGGGATCACCAGCGGTAGTTGATCGTGACCGGCATCGAGATGACGCTGCATGGCGGCGATGGCATAGCGCATCAGACGAAAGGCCATATGCCGGTCGGGCGTGCTCTGGTGTTCGATAAGCGCATAAATATAACCGTCTCCCGCCGTGGTTTTCAGGGAATACAAAATGTCGGCATAAAAGGGGCGCAGATCGTCTTCGACAAAATGCCCCGACTCGAGATGCAGCGTACGCAGATCGCATACTTTAAGCAGCGTTTCGGGCAGATACAGTTGCAGGAAATCGCGGGCGGTATCGGGATGGGAGAGGTAGGTTTTAAACACCGCGTCATGGGGCGTGGAGGTCGGTTTTTTCATGTTCATCCGTCCAGTGGATTGAGCGATAGATGAACAGTAGCATCGTCCGGCGGGCGGGAGGGATTGGCTTGGAAGATCTGGAATCGGCCACGTAAAAAAAAGCGCCGCGAAAGCGCGGCGCAGGTGGGTTAGCTTACGATCTCAAGGACCTGCTCCGGCGGGCGGCCAATACGCGCCTGGCCGCGGCTGACGACGATAGGGCGTTCAATGAGCTTAGGATTGTCGACCATCGCCTGAATCAGCGCCGCGTCGCTAAGCGCCTGGTCGGCAAGATTGAGCGATTTGTACAGATCCTCCTTCTGGCGCATGAGCTCGCGGGGGCTCTCCATACCCAGCAGCTGCAGCAGCTCACGCAGCGTATCGGCATCCGGCGGTGTGTCGAGATAAAGCACCACCTGTGGATCGATGCCGCGGCTCTGCAGCAGGCTCAGCGTTTCGCGGCTCTTCGAGCAGCGTGGGTTATGGTAAATTGTTACCGCGTCGGTCATGGGGTCTCCTTACATTTTTTGATAGGGGCGGAAGCGGGCCTGCAGATCGCGTAGCTGGTCGATACGGGCATCGTAACGCGCCTGCTGCAGGCTACCAAGTTTCACCTGCGAGCTGGCGCTGCTGAGCAGGGAAATCGCCTGTTCCAGCTGACCGACCAGCGCCATGCTTTCTGCCCGCGCCGCCAGCTCCTGGTCGCGATTGCCCAGCGCACCTTCCGCCTGGGCCAGCAGATCCCAGCCGTTGCCATCCTCTTTATAGGTAAAGGTATACCGGTTCAGAATGGTCGCCGCTTCCCCGGGCTGTCCACCCTGCAGTAAGGCGTTGGCCAGGTTCAGCTGCAGTACCGGATTGGTGCGCAGCTCGCGGGCGTTTTTAAGGCGATTGATGGCGTCGCTGGTTTTCTTCTGCCCGAGGTCGATATCCGTGGCCAGGTCGAGATACCAGGCATTTTGCGGGTCGGCGCTGAGCAACGGCTGCAGCGTTTTGCGTGCCTGGTCAAAGTTGTTGCTTTCCATCGCCAGCAGAGCGCGACCATACTGGGCGGCATGCTGTTGGCGAATATTGCCCTTATCCCAGGCGTTCAGCAGATCGGTGCCCAGCTTGTTGTCGCCGTTGGTGGCCAGAACCTCGGTAACGCCGTCGCCCATCTCGATGATGGAGACATCGAAGGTGCCGCCGCCCAGGTCGTAGACCATGATCTTCTGGTCATCTTCCTTATCGATGCCGTATGCCAGAGAAGCGGCAGTAGGCTCGTTGATGATACGCTTGACGTTCAGGCCGGCGATGGTGCCGGCGTCCTTGGTAGCCTGACGCTGGCTGTCGTTGAAGTAAGCAGGAACGGTGATGACGGCCTCGGTGACAGGCTCGCCCAGATAAGCCTCAGCATCAGCCTTCAGCTTCTGCAGGATCATAGCGCTGACCTGCTGGGGAGTGTACTCCTTGCCGTTCAGGGTCACCTTGTGGTCGGTACCCATCTGACGCTTGATGGAAGAAACGGTGTTCTCGGGGTTGGTGATGGCCTGACGCTTTGCGACCTGGCCGACCATACGCTCGCCGGTCTTACTGAACGCGACGACGGACGGGGTGGTGCGGTTGCCTTCGGCGTTGGGGATGACGACGGCTTCGCCGCCTTCCATCACGGCCACACAAGAGTTGGTAGTACCAAGGTCAATACCGATAACTTTAGACATAATGTTGTCCTCCTAAGATCTATCTTAATTTTTTTGTTAACCACTTTATATGTTCATTTTGCGTCCGCAGACGCGAAACAAATCCAAATCGTTTTTTCTGACGACAGAAGGTGAATTGCCGCAAAGCGGCAAGAGAAGCCGCCCTAGGGCGTGCGCGTCAGAAAAAACACCGCTCAGCCCGCAAGTGTGGAATTTGCCCGCCAAGGCGGGCAACTTCTGCGCGCAGCGGGCTGCAATCCCCTCTCAAAAACGCGGGACTCAGTCCCGCGTTTTTGAAGTAATATAGAGCATTAAAGCTGCAACATCCGCCGGACTCACACCCGAAATCCGCCCCGCCTGCCCCAGATTCTGCGGACGAATGGCGGCGAGCTTTTCGCGCGCCTCCAGACGGAGACCGTCGATTTTCGCGTAATCGATATCCTCGGGAATGGCGCGGCGCTCCAGGCGCGCAAACTCCGCGACCTCCGCCATCTGGCGGCGGATGTAGCCCTCGTACTTGACGGCGATCTCCACGCTCTCGGCGAGTGCGGGCGGGAAGGCGCGGCAGCTCGCATCAAAATCGCGCAGGTCGTCATAGGTGAGCTGCGGGCGGCGCAGCAGCGCGATGAGGGGACTGCCGTCGCGCACCTCCGCCGTGCCGCGCGCGCTCAGAAGCGCGTTGAGCGCGTCGGACGCGCCTACGCCCGTGTGCTCGAGGCGCTTGATCTCGCGGCGCACCGCGTCGTATTTGCCCACGACCTTTTGCAGCGTTTCATCGCTGACAAGGCCAAGCTCATGGCCAATGGGCGCAAGGCGCTCGTCGGCGTTGTCCTGCCGCAGGATCAGGCGGTACTCGCTGCGGCTCGTCATCATGCGATAGGGCTCGTTCGTTCCCTTGGTCACAAGGTCGTCGATGAGTGTACCGATGTACGCCTGCTCGCGGCCCAGAATGAACGGCGTTTCGCCCTTTAATTTGCGCGCGGCGTTCACACCCGCGACGAAGCCCTGCACCGCCGCCTCCTCGTAGCCCGACGAGCCGTTGAACTGACCCGCACCGTAGAGGCCCGAGATCTTGCGCGTCTCCAGCGTCGGCAGCAGCTCGAGCGGGTCCACGCAGTCGTATTCGATGGCATAAGCCGGGCGCATGATCTCCACGTGTTCCAGCCCACGGATGGTACGGAGAAATGCCAGCTGGACATCCTCCGGCAGGGACGAGGACATTCCCTGGAGGTAGTACTCTTCCGTTTCCAGCCCCATGGGTTCCACGAAGAGCTGGTGCCGGGATTTGTCGGCAAAGCGGACGATCTTCGTCTCGATGGACGGGCAGTAGCGAGGTCCGATGCCCTCGATCTGTCCGGAAAACAGGGGCGAACGGTGGAGATTTTCCCGGATGATGCGGTGGGTCTCCTCGTTGGTATAGGTGATGTAGCAGGACACCTGGTTGTGCATCTTGGCAGGGTCAGAGCCGAAGGAAAACGGCACGATATGGTCGTCGCCGTCCTGGCGCTCCATAGCGTCAAAGTCGATGCTGCGGCGATGCACACGGCAGGGCGTTCCCGTCTTGAACCGGCGCATCCGCAGTCCCAGCTCCTGGAGATTTTTTCCCAGGGGACGGCTGGGCAGTGCCGCATCGGGACCGCTCTCATAGGAGACCTGTCCCACGTGAATTCTGCCGTTCAGATACGTTCCGGTGGCGATGACCACTGCCGAGACGGCATACTGTGCGCCCAGGGATGTGACCACACCGGTGACTCTGTCGTTTTCGGTCTGGATCTGAGCGATCTCCGCCTGTTTGATCTCCAGGAGTGGCGTTTTTTCGCAGACCTGTTTCATGTAGTTGTGATAGCGGACACGGTCTGCCTGCACCCGAAGGCTGTGGACAGCCGGACCTTTGCCCCGGTTCAGCATCCGGCTCTGGAGAAAGCAGGCGTCTGCCGCCTTTCCCATTTCGCCGCCCAATGCGTCGATCTCCCGGACGAGATGGCCTTTTGCCGTGCCGCCGATGGACGGATTGCAGGGCATATTGGCGATCTGGTCGAGAGAAATGGTAAACAGCACCGTGCGGCAGCCCAGACGGGCAGAGGCAAGGGCAGCCTCCACGCCGGCATGGCCTGCGCCGACCACGGCGACATCATAAGTTCCCATGTGATAATATTCCATAGGTATCACCTCAGTTTTATATAATGCGTAAATGCGTATAAATGTAAATCTATCATAATCACACTGCCAGTCGTGTGATACATTGCCGCACAGGACAAGGGTAGGCGAGCGGCGGGTCGCCGCTGACCTTTCGCCCCAATTCAACGTTCAAAAAAGGCAATGCTACGGCAGACAAGCTGCCTGTTACCCCTCCGGGGGATTTTTGTTCGAAAAATCCAATTCAAGGCTTTTAATTGAAAAGTTGCAGGCATGACTCAGAAGTCACACTGCCAGTCGTGTGATACACTGCCGTTTCAAGTAAGGGTAGGCGGTAAGCTTTTCTTTTTTTGCTTCTTTTTTTCTTTTTAGCAAAGAAAAAAAGAAGAGTAACTCTTTGTAAATCCCCCTGTCAGCTACGCTGACATCCCAGCACAAGGCACACCCTTCGGGCGCCTTTTCAAGGGGGACTGAATACTCCTCTGCCCTATCGGGCATCTCCTCTATGAGAGGAGACTTTCATTTGGCTCCCCTGTTAGGGGAGCCTATATTAACACTTGCAAAATCCCCACCTCAGCACAAGGCACACAGTGCGGTCGAAGTCAAAAGAGTCACGGGCGAACAATATTCGCCCCTACGGTATGCCTTTTCAAGGACAGCAAAAGGGTATGCCTTCTCGTTGCACATCCCCCATCCAAAATGTTTCACGTGAAACAACCGCTTTTATTTTCCCACGCAGAACCGGGAGAACACGTCGTTCACCACGGCATCGGAGACACGCTCGCCGGTGAGGGTGAGCAGGGCATCGGCTGCCTCTTCCAGGAGTACGGTCACGGCGTCCAGCAGTTCGCCGGCATCCAGGGCATCCAGGGCAAGCTTTACCTGCTCTCTCGCCCGTTCCAGGCACTGTTTCTGCCGGGCGTTTGCCACGATGCCCAGTTCCGGAGTCACTTCCGCCTGGTAGAACAGCTCTTCCACCGCCTGGCGCAACTGTTCCAGACCGCTGCCGTCCCTTGCCGCCATGGTGATGACACGGGAGAACTGCTGTTCCAGGCTTTCCGGATGTAGACAGGCGGTCTGGTCGGACTTGTTCAGAATGGCGATTACCGGCTTGTCCGGCAGCTGTTCCAGCATTCGACGGTCGTCTGCATCCAGCGGACGGGTGGTGTCAAACACCGCCAGAATCAGATCCGCCTGCGCCAGGCGTTCCTCGGCGATTTTCACGCCCATCTGTTCGATCACGTCCTCGGTCTCACGCAGTCCGGCAGTGTCGGACAGCCGCAGGGTCACGTTGCCCAGGCGGATCTGTTCCTCCACCACGTCACGTGTCGTGCCGGCAATTTCAGTGACAATACTGCGCTGACTGCCGGACAGCAGGTTGAACAGGGTGGACTTTCCCACGTTGGGTTTGCCCACGATGACTGCCGACACGCCCGACTGGAGAATGCGCC
>ENA-OWPP01002634-OWPP01002634.1-human-gut-metagenome-genome-assembly--contig:-NODE-2634-length-11922-cov-2.846634_pt1 | contig 11922 bp, 6 predicted proteins | sample MGYA00248265_ERZ651848 | MGnify/ENA primary metagenome ERZ651848 (study PRJEB26924, sample SAMEA4378233) | human gut metagenome | biome: human gut; feature: human-associated habitat; material: faeces... | reverse complement strand
GATGCCGTAGACCAGGGTCAGCGGGCCGAAAATCTGATCCAGTACGTAGAAGATAAAGCCGAAGCTAATCCCCGTCACCACCCGCACGCCCATCGGCACGCTACGCAGCGGGCCAAAGATAAACGACAGCGCCATCAGCATCATCACCGCCACCGACAGCGGCTGGAAGATTTTGCTCCACATATTGAGCTGGTAGCGTCCCGGATCCTGGCCGCTGGACTTCAGGTATTTCACATAGTTGTGCAGACCGCTGATCGACAGCGCATCCGGATCCAGGGCAACCACGCCGAGCTTATCCGGCGTGAGGTTGGTTTTCCAGGTGCCGCTCACCATCTGCGACCCGGTCACCTGCTTTGGATCGGTCAGGTTGGATTCATCCACCTGCGACAGGCGCCACACTTTATTTTCACTATCGAACTTTGCCGAGGCGGCATAGCGCACCGACTCTAAACGACGCTCCGGATTGAAGGCATAGATGCTGACGCCCCCCAGCTCATCGTTGCCTTTCACGCGTTCGATATAGACAAAGTTGTGGCCATCTTTCGCCCACAGCCCTTGCTGAGTCGACAGCAGCGAACCGCCGTACATCTGCTGGGCGCGGTAGTTGCGCGCCATTTGCTCGCCCTGGGGCGCCACCCACTCGCCGATCGCCATGGTCAGCAGCACCAGCGGGATCGCAGTTTTCATTACCGCCAGCGCCACCTGCAGCCGGGTGAAACCGGATGCCTGCATCACCACCAGCTCGCTGCGTTGGGCCAGCATCCCCAGCCCCAGCAACGCGCCAAGCAGCGCCGCCATCGGGAAGAAGATCTGGATATCCTTCGGCACGCTGAGGATGGTGTAGAGACCAGCGCCCAGCGCATCGTAACTACCCTGCCCGGACTTTTTCAGCTGATCGACAAACTTGATAATGCCGGAGAGCGACACCAGCATGAACAGGGTCATCATGATGGTGTTGAAAATCGTCTTACCGATATAACGGTCAAGTACGCCAAACGCCTGCATCAGGCCGCTCCTTTATTAAAACGGGCGCGGAAGCGGCGCATCGGCACCGTGTCCCACAGGTTTAACAGCACCGCCAGCGCAAAATAGAGCAGGTTAATCGCCCACATCCAGATAGCCGGGTCCATTTTGCCTTTGCCGCCGTTCGACTTAATCGACGTTTGCAGCAGGAAGAACACCAGGTAAAGCAGCATCGCCGGCAGCATCGACAGCACGCGCCCCTGACGCGGGTTCACCACGCTGAGCGGTACCACCATCAGCGCCATAATGAAGACGGTCGCCACCAGCGTGAAGCGCCAGTGCAGTTCGGCACGCGCGCGGTCGGTATGGGTCTGCCACAGAGTGCGCATATCCATCTGTTCGGTGTCGTCCGGATCGGAGGTCACTGCCTGGTGGCCGATAATGGCCTGATAGTTATTGAAGTCGGTAATGCGGAAATCGCGCAGCATCGCGGTGCCTTCAAAGCGGGTGCCCTTGTTGAGGGTCACGACCTGCGAGCCGTCTTTCTGCTGCGACAGCTCGCCGGAATCCGCCACCACCACCGAGGGGCGCGCATTGCCTTTCGGACGCAGCTGGGCAAGGAAGACGTCATGGAAGCGGTTGCCGTTGACGCTCTCGATAAACATCACCGCGTTACCATCGCTGGCCTGCTGGAACTGGCCCTGGGCCAGCGCCGCCATGCCGGGGTTGGCTTTGGCTTCGGCCAGCACTTCGTCCTGATGGCGCGACGACCACGGCCCCGCCCACATGACGTTGACCGCCGCCACCGCGCCGGTGAACAGCGCGAGGATCATCGCCGCCTTGATCAGCACGGCTTTGCTCAGACCGCAGGCGTGCATCACCGTAATTTCACTTTCGGTGTAGAGTTTGCCCAGGGTCATTAGCAGGCCAAGGAACAAACTTAACGGCAGGATAAGCTGCGCCATCTCCGGGATGCCGAGCCCCAACAGCGAGAGCACCAGATTGGTTGGGATATCGCCATCCACCGCGGCGCCGAGGATCCTGACTAATTTCTGACAAAAGAAAATCAGTAACAGGATGAATAGGATCGCCAACTGGCTTTTCAGCGTCTCACGAACCAGATATCTTATGATTATCACTATAAATACGCCCGTAAAAACCCGTTTTATTGCAGGAAAATTGCTTGTTTCATGGCTTAAACGTCATTTATTCTCTTTGGTCGTTGAAAACATCGCTAAGATTAAATGACTCATCGGTTCTGCATGTCAGGATCTTTTCTGACGAACCCAGGCCTTAATAACGTTAAGATTAACACGAAGTCACCGCAACAGCGGACATGAGTTACGAAAGCTTGCAATTCTATCTGTAGCCACCGCCGTTGTCTTTAAGATTCAGGAGCATAGTGCATGGAGTTCAGTGTAAAAAGCGGTAGCCCGGAGAAGCAACGGAGCGCCTGTATCGTGGTCGGCGTCTTTGAACCACGTCGCCTCTCCCCCATCGCCGAACAACTCGATAAAATCAGCGACGGCTACATCAGCGCCCTGCTGCGTCGCGGCGAGCTGGAAGGCAAACCTGGCCAGACGTTATTGCTGCACCATGTGCCAAACATTCTGTCTGAGCGCATTCTGCTGATTGGCTGCGGCAAAGAGCGCGAGCTGGATGAACGTCAGTATAAGCAGGTCATCCAGAAAACCATCAATACCCTGAATGATACCGGTTCAATGGAAGCCGTCTGCTTCCTGACCGAGCTGCACGTCAAGGGCCGCAACAACTACTGGAAAGTTCGCCAGGCCGTTGAAACCGCCAAAGAGACGCTGTACAGCTTCGATCAGTTGAAGACCAACAAAAGCGAGCCGCGTCGCCCGCTGCGTAAAATGGTCTTTAACGTGCCGACCCGTCGCGAGCTGACCAGCGGCGAACGCGCCATTCAGCATGGCCTGGCGATCGCCGCCGGCATCAAAGCGGCGAAAGATCTTGGCAACATGCCGCCGAACATCTGTAACGCCGCCTATCTGGCTTCCCAGGCGCGTCAGCTGGCCGATACCTACAGCAAGAACGTCATTACCCGCGTGATCGGCGAACAGCAGATGCGCGAGCTGGGGATGAACTCCTATCTCGCCGTCGGAAACGGCTCGCAGAACGAGTCGCTGATGTCGGTCATCGAGTATAAAGGCAACCTGTCTGAGGACGCGCGCCCTATCGTGCTGGTCGGTAAAGGCCTGACCTTCGACTCTGGCGGCATCTCCATCAAGCCTGCCGAAGGCATGGACGAGATGAAGTACGACATGTGCGGCGCCGCGGCGGTGTACGGCGTGATGCGGATGGTTGCCGAGCTGCAGCTGCCGCTGAACGTCATCGGCGTGCTGGCGGGCTGTGAAAACATGCCTGGCGGTCGCGCCTATCGTCCGGGCGACGTTCTGACCACCATGTCCGGCCAGACGGTGGAAGTGCTGAACACCGACGCCGAAGGCCGCCTGGTGTTGTGCGACGTCCTGACCTACGTTGAGCGTTTCGAACCGGAAGCGGTTATCGACGTCGCGACGCTGACCGGCGCCTGCGTGATTGCCCTCGGCCATCACATCACCGGCCTGATGTCGAACCATAACCCGCTGGCTCATGAGCTGATCGGCGCCTCCGAACTGGCGGGCGACCGCGCCTGGCGTCTGCCGCTGGCCGAGTTCCACCGCAACCAGCTGCCGTCGAACTTCGCTGAACTGAACAACACCGGCAGTGCCGCCTATCCGGCTGGCGCCAGTACCGCGGCGGGTTTCCTGTCCCACTTCGTGGAAAACTACCATCAGGGCTGGCTGCATATCGACTGTTCGGCAACCTACCGTAAATCTGCCGTTGAGCAGTGGTCGGCGGGCGCGACGGGTCTTGGCGTGCGTACCATTGCTAACCTGCTGACGGCTGAGTAACGGCCTTGCCGGGGGCGCTACGCTTACCCGGCCAGGAAAACCGTATGCCCGCGTGGACGAATGGCCGCCGGGCAATTCATTGTGAAGTAGCCAAACTATGTCTGATACGAAAAATGAATTAGAAACCCTGCTGGAAAAAGCGGCGACCGAGCCTGCCCACCGTCCGGCATTTTTCAGCGCGCTGCTGGAGGCGACCGTCTGGGTACCCGGCAGTGCAGCCGATGGTGAGCAGATTGTCGAAGACAGCGCGCTGGATCTGCAGCACTGGGAAAAAGATGACGGCAGCTCGGTGATCCCGTTCTTTACCTCGCTGGAGGCGCTACAGCAGGCGGTGGAAGACGAACAGGCTTTCGTGATGATGCCGGCCCGTACGCTGATGGCGATGACGCTGGGCGAATCGCTGTTCCTCAACCCGAAGCTGCCGAGCGGCAAAGAGTTCACCCCGCGTGAAATCAGCCATCTGCTCGGGGAAGAGGGCAGCCCGCTCAGCACCCAGACGGTGCTGGAAGGGGGCGAAGCGCTGTTATTGTCTGAAGTCGCTGACCCGCCGGCGCAGATGGTCGATTCGCTGACCACGCTGTTCAAAACGCTGAAAACCGTCAAGCGGGCGTTCCTGTGCTCGATCAAAGAGCACGCCGACGCGCCCGCTAATCTGCTGATAGGTATTGAAGCGGAAGGGGATATCGAGTCCATTATTCAGACCACCGGCAGCGTGGCGACCGATACCCTGCCCGGCGATGAGCCGATCGATATTTGTCAGGTGGTGGAAGGCGAGAAGGGCATCAGCCACTTTATGATTGCCCATATCACACCGTTCTATGAAAAGCGCTGGGGCAGCTTCCTGCGCGATTTCAAACAAAACCGCATTATCTGACCGCGGGGGCGGCTGCCCCCGCTGTTTCTTTATGCTTCCAGTGTGAGGCCGAAAATCGGCTTTGCCAGGGTTAATGCAGCGCAGCAAAGATCCGCGGATAGGCTGACGCCATGTTATAGATAAGAAATCCCGTCACACACAGCGTGACAATGCCGTTGAAGAGCGCCATATCCCCACGCCATGCCCGACATCTCTCCTCGCCCAGCAAAGAACGTAGCGCTGCCACCAGCCCGCCGACCAGCATAAACGCCAGTAACACCCCTGCCATTTGCGCGATAACAATGTACCAGCCCAGCGGCGTATTCACGCCCCGGGCGCTCATCAGCGCGATCTGCGCCGGCAAAATCGTCTGAAACCCCAGAGTGAGTATCACGAGGAGGCGCAGGTCCGCCAGCTGAGCGTCGAACGTGCGGGCCAGACGTCGGGCGTCACGCAGGAGCAGCACCCCTGACGCCACCGCCGCGGCAACGCTGACGTGCTGGAGAATAAAAATATATAACGCCAGGGTCCCGGATCCGACCCGGGATAAAAAGAACAGATTGCAAAAGACGATAATCAGCAGGCCAAATTTTATGCCCCAGGCGCGGAGAACCTCGCCGGGCCAGCGCCGGCTTGACGCAGGGTTATGCATCATCCACGCGGCAAGGGTCGACTTACCGTAACCGGGCGCGAGCAGCACCATCAGAAAACCCAGCAGCGCCTGGTGACCATAGGTTATTAACGGGACCTCTTCCAGAGTGACCCCGAGAAAGTGGGTATACACGGAGACCGGCGCAGGCACCACGCTTAACCATGTTCGGTTCCATTGCGGCCAAAAATAAAGGATCGCGCCGCCTACCAGCAGGCCAGCTATGCCTCCCAGCCAGGGACGGCGCGGTGAATCAGCAGAATGTGGGTTAGAGACTAATGCCATTTTCACTCCTTGTGGTGACATCAGATTGGGACGGACTGGATGCGCTATCAGTCCTGAGGAATTCCGTACCGGTGCTCTGCCTCCTCATCAGGCAAAGCGAATACGGCAGGTACAAACCCTGCGGCAGCACAGAGTAACCGGTTTAGCGAGAAGCAGAAGGAGGGGAGAGGGAAAATCAGAAATTATTTAGTGACCGCGGGACGGGAGGCCCGCGGTCACGCCGTGTTTACGGAGCGGCAGAGGCCGGTTCAATCGGCAGATCGCTCCGCGCGCCCCATTCGCTCCAGGAGCCGTCGTACAGGCAGACGCCGTTCACGCCAAGCGTGGTGAGCGCCAGCACGACCACCGCCGCCGTCACCCCCGATCCGCAGCTGGCGATGATTGGCCGTTCAAAATCGACACCCTGACGTAAAAAGATGTCGTTCAGCTCGTCGACGGTTTTCAGTTCGCCGTTAATCACCAGCTCCGTCCATGGCACGTTAAGCGCGCCGGGGATATGCCCGCGACGCAGGCCCGGGCGCGGTTCGTCGGCCTGGCCGTTAAACCGGGCCGCCGGACGCGCATCGACAATCTGCGCTGACCCTTCATGGCTGACCAGCAGGACGTCGGTCAGGCGCTTAATTTGTTGGGGATCGAAACGCACGTCGAATTCCCCTTCGGCCACCTCCGGCATCCCTTGTTCCAGCGGCAGTTCGTCGCGCCGCCAGCCCTCCAGCCCGCCGGCCAGAATTGACACCTTCTCTACGCCAAAGGTGCGCAGCATCCACCAGGCGCGAGGCGCGGAAAACAGATTGCCTTCGTCATAAACCACCAGGTGCTTATCGCTGCAGACGCCCAGCTCGCGCATGGCGACGGCAAACGCCTCGGCGCGCGGCATCATATGCGGCAGCGGGCTGGTGTGATCGGACAGCGCCTCGATATCGAAAAACAGCGCGTTCGGCACATGGCCGGCGCGGTATTCCGCGGCCATATCCCGCAGGGCCTCCTGCCCGGCGGGCGCCATACGGGCGTCGATAATCTGGATCTCCGGGTCATCAATATGTTCTGCCAGCCAGTCGGCGGCGACAAAAAACGAGGTGGACATGGGTGCCTCCGTTTTACAATTCATGACTGAATTGTCGGCGTTTTATCTCACGCTGACAAGTTAAGGACGTCAGAGTGGGGACGACGTCACGGCACTTTTCTGATTAATCGGCAGAAACCCGCGTCATCACTGTTGAGAAGTGCCGCCTTAACGCATAATAAAAAGTGATAATTTGCATCAGGCCCACCGGCCGAGGGGTTAGAAGGATGAAACCATTTCGTTTAGCGGCGCTATCGTTAGCGCTCCTTACCGCGCTCTCATTAAGCGGCTGCGATAACAGCGGTGAACCACAGGCCGGTCCACGGCCAGCATTTTTACAAAGTTCACCGCCGCCCGCGGTACGCCGCAGGCCACGGCCCCGGCGCCAGCTGCGGATAGCAACCCAGGCGCGACGGCAAAACCGGACCGCGTCCAGCTGGCGGCGCTGGCGGAAAAAAGCCAGGGCAAAGCGCTGACGCTGCTCGACGCCTCGGAGGTGCAACTGGATGGCGCCGCGACCCTGGTGCTGACGTTTTCCGTGCCGCTGCAGCCGGACCAGGATTTCTCCCGCAGCGTGCATCTGGTCGACAAGAAAAGCGGTAAGGTCGACGGTGCCTGGGAACTGGCGCCGAATCTGAAAGAGCTGCGTCTGCGTCACCTTGAGCCAAAGCGCGAGCTGATTGTCTCGGTCGACCCGACGCTGACCGCCCTGAACAAGGCCACGCTCGACAAACCGTTTGAGAAGACCCTGACCACCCGCGATATCGCACCGAGCGTTGGGTTTGCCAGCCGCGGCTCGCTGCTGCCGGGCAACGTGGTCGCCGGGCTGCCGGTGATGGCGCTGAACGTCGACAATGTCGATGTCAATTTCTTCCGTATTAAGCCGGAATCACTCTCCGCGTTTGTCAGCCAGTGGGAATACCGTAACTCGTTAAGCAACTGGGAGTCTGACGAGCTGCTGAAGATGGCGGATCTGGTCTATACCGGCCGCTTCGATCTCAACCCGGCACGCAATACCCGCGAAAAGCTGCTGCTGCCGCTGAACGATATCAAGCCGCTCCAGCAGCCGGGCGTCTACGTGGCGGTGATGAACCCGGCGGGCCATTATAGCTACAGCAACGCGGCGACGCTGTTTACCCTCAGCGATATCGGCGTCTCGGCGCATCGCTACCACAATCGGCTGGACGTCTTTACCCAGAGCCTGGAAAACGGCGCCGCCCAGTCTGGTATCGACGTCCAGCTGCTCAACGCCAAAGGGCAGACCCTGGCGGAGGCGAAAAGCGACAGCCAGGGCCACGTTACTCTGCAAACCGATAAAGAAGCCGCGCTGCTGCTGGCGCGTAAAGAGGGGCAGAAGCCGCTGCTCGATCTCAAGTTGCCGGCGCTGGATCTGGCGGAATTCTCTATCGCAGGGGCGCCCGGTTTTAGCAAACAGTTCTTTATGTTTGGCCCGCGCGATCTCTATCGGCCGGGCGAAACGGTGATCCTCAATGCGCTGTTGCGCGATAGCGACGGCAAGCCGCTGGCGGAGCAGCCGGTGAAGCTGGAGGTGGTGCAGCCGGACGGCCAGGTGATCCGTTCGGTGATGAGCAAACCGGTGAATGGTCTGTACCAGTTCACTTATCCGCTTGACAGCGGCGCGGCTACCGGCATGTGGCACATTCGCGCCAGCACCGGCGATAACCAGCCGCGCGAGTGGGACTTCCACGTCGAAGACTTTATGCCGGAACGCATGGCCCTGAGCCTGACGCCGCAGGCCGCGCCAGTCGCGCCGGATGCCGAGGTCACCTTTGCCGTCAGCGGCGCTTATCTCTACGGCGCGCCGGCCAGCGGCAACCAGCTGCAGGGCAAGCTGTTCCTGCGCCCGCTGCGCGACGCCGTCGCTGCGCTGCCGGGCTTCCAGTTCGGCGATATTGCGGAAGAAAACCTCTCCCGTAGTCTGGATGAAGTCCAGCTGACGCTGGACGAAAAAGGCCATGGCGAAGTGACCACCTCAAGCCAGTGGCAGGATAGCCATTCGCCGCTGCAGGTGGTGTTGCAGGCGAGCCTGCTGGAATCCGGGGGCGCCCGGTGACCCGCACCGTACAGCAGCCGATCTGGCCCGCCGGGGCGCTGCCGGGGATCCGCCCGCAATTTACGCTGAAGGACGTTTACGATTACCGCACCGATACCACCGTGAAGCAGCCGGTGGTCGATGAGAACAGTAACGCCGCGTTTGATATCGTCTATGCCGACGCCAAAGGCGAGAAAAAAGCGGTCTCGGGCCTGCAGGTGCGGCTGATCCGCGAGCGCCGCGACTACTACTGGAACTGGTCCGACAGCGAAGGCTGGCAGTCGCAGTTCGATCAAAAAGATCTGCAGGAGGGCGAGGAGTCGCTGGATCTGCAGGCCGGACAAACCGGAAAAGTGAGCTTCCCGGTAGAGTGGGGCTCCTATCGCCTGGAGGTGAAAGGGCCGGACGACGTGGTCAGCAGCGTGCGCTTCTGGGCCGGCTATAGCTGGCAGGATAACAGCGAAGGTACCGGCGCGGCGCGTCCTGATCGGGTCACCATGAAGCTGGATAAACCGAGTTATAAACCGGGCGACACCATCAAGCTGCATATTGCCGCCCCGGCGGCGGGTAAAGGCTACGCGATGGTGGAATCCAGCGAAGGGCCGCTGTGGTGGCAGGAAATTGACGTCCCGGCGGAGGGGATGGATCTGTCTATTCCTGTCGATAAAGCCTGGAACCGCCACGATCTCTACCTCAGCACGCTGGTGGTTCGCCCCGGCGATAAATCCCGCTCGGCGACGCCGAAACGCGCGGTCGGCCTGCTGCATCTGCCGCTGGGCGATGAAAACCGCCGCCTGACGCTGGCGCTGGAGGCTCCGGACAAAATGCGCCCCAACCAGCCGCTGACGGTGAAAGTGAAAGCCAGCGTCAAAGAGGGCGAGGCGCCGAAACAGGTCAACGTCCTGCTCTCGGCGGTGGATAGCGGGGTACTGAATATCACCGATTACGCTACCCCGGATCCGTGGAACGCCTTCTTTGGCCAGAAGCGTTACGGCGCAGATATCTATGACATCTACGGCCAGGTGATCGAAGGGCAGGGACGTGTGGCCAGCCTGCGCTTCGGCGGCGATGGCGACGAGTTAAAACGCGGCGGCAAACCGCCGGTCAACCACGTGACGATCGTCGCCCAGCAGGCGCAGCCGGTGGTATTGAACGATCAGGGCGAAGGCACGGTGACGTTACCCATTGGCGATTTTAACGGCGAGCTGCGGGTGATGGCCCAGGCGTGGACGGCGGATGACTTCGGCAGCAGCGAAGATAAAGTGGTGGTGGCCGCCCCGGTCATCGCCGAACTGAACACCCCGCGCTTCCTCGCCAGCGGCGATACCACACGGCTGGCGCTGGATCTCAGCAATCTAACCGATAAACCGCAAACCCTGCAGGTACATCTTACCGCCAGCGGGCTGGTGACCTTGACCGATGGCCAACTGCCACCGGTGCAACTGGCGCCGGGGGCGCGCAGCACGCTGTTTATACCGGTGAGCGCGCTGGCGGGATTCGGCGATGGTCAGGTCAATGCTACTATCAGCGGCCTGAGTCTGCCGGGAGAAACCTTCGCCCCGCTGCAGAAACAGTGGAGAATCGGCGTCCGTCCGGCGTTCCCGGCCCAGACTGTCAACAGCGGCGCGGTGCTACAGCCCGGCGAAAGCTGGCAGGCGCCGGCGGCGCAGAGCCAGGGGTTCGCCCCGCAAACGCTGCAGGGCCAACTGCTGCTCAGCGGGAAACCGCCGTTGAACCTCGCGCGCTATATCCGTGAGCTGAAAGCCTATCCTTACGGCTGCCTTGAGCAGACCGCCAGCGGCCTGTTCCCGTCGCTGTACACCAGCGCGGCGCAGCTAAAAGCGCTGGGCATCAGCGGCGATAGCGATGAAAAACGCCGCGCGGCAATCGATGTTGGTATCTCACGCCTGCTGCAGATGCAACTGGAAAATGGCGGCTTTGCGTTGTGGGATAAAGAGGGGCCGGAAGAGTACTGGCTGACCGCCTACGCCATGGACTTCCTCGTCCGCGCGGGCGAGCAGGGCTATAGCGTACCGGTCAACGCCATTAATAAAGGTAACGAACGCCTGCTGCGCTATCTGCAGGAGCCGGGGCTGATGACCGTGCGCTACAGCGATGACGCCCAGGCCAGCCGCTTTGCCGCCCAGGCATACGCCGCGCTGGTGCTGGCGCGTCAGCAAAAAGCCCCGCTCGGCGCATTGCGTGAAATCTGGAGCCGTCACGACCAGGCGCGATCCGGCTTGCCGCTGCTGCAGCTCGGCATTGCGCTGAAAACCATGGGCGATGCGCCGCGCGGCGATGAGGCCATGAAGCTGGCGGTTGCCACCCCGCGCCAGGATGAGAATCGTTGGCTGGGCGATTACGGTAGCCCGCTTCGCGATGACGCCCTGAAGCTGGCGCTGCTGGAAGAGAACAAGTTGCTGCCGGAGGTGCAAAACACGCTGTTGAGCACGCTGTCGGAAGAGGCCTACGGCCAGCGCTGGCTGTCGACCCAGGAAACCAACGCCCTGTTCCTTGCCGGACGTACGCTTGCCGACCTGCCGGGCAACTGGCAGGCGCAAACCTCGCTGCAGGCTGAGCCGCTGGCCGGCGACAAAGCGCAAACCCGTAACCTCGACGGCGATCGGCTGGCGACGCTGCAGGTGAGTAATACCGGCAGTCAGCCGCTGTGGCTGCGTCTCGACAGCAGCGGCTATCCGCATAGCGCGCCACAGCCAGGCGGTAATGTCCTGGGGATTGAACGCACTATTTTCGATACCCAGGGTCAGCAGAAATCGCTGACCTCGCTGCGCAGCGGCGAACTGGTACTGGTGAAGCTGGAGGTGACCGCCAAACGCAACGTGCCTGACGCGCTGGTGGTTGATCTGTTGCCAGCCGGTCTGGAGCTGGAAAACCAGAACCTGGCCAACAGCAGCGCCAGCCTGCAGGAGAATGGCGACGCGGTGCAAAATCTCCTTAACCAGATGCAGCAGGCGGATATTCAGCATATCGAGTTCCGTGACGACCGTTTCGTCGCCGCTGTCGCTGTCAATGAAGGCCAGCCGGTGACGCTGGTCTATCTGGCGCGGGCGGTGACGCCGGGCACCTATCAGGTTCCGCAACCGCAGGTGGAGTCGATGTATGTACCGCAGTGGCGGG
>ENA-OWPP01002628-OWPP01002628.1-human-gut-metagenome-genome-assembly--contig:-NODE-2628-length-11949-cov-4.821507_pt1 | contig 11949 bp, 11 predicted proteins | sample MGYA00248265_ERZ651848 | MGnify/ENA primary metagenome ERZ651848 (study PRJEB26924, sample SAMEA4378233) | human gut metagenome | biome: human gut; feature: human-associated habitat; material: faeces... | reverse complement strand
CCGCAGCCGCCGGAGCGGTGCTTAAGCCGCAAGGCGGGAATTGTGCGGTGTTGCCCTAAGAATAGCTCCGCCAGGAAGATCTTGAAAAGGCCCGCCATTCCAAGCGGGTGCATGAATAAAATATTTTTTCACATTTCTCACCTTTCCCTCAGAACATTTGCCAACAATCAAAAAGTGCCCATCCCACAACGGCATGTCATCCGCCGCATGTGGGGTGGGCACTTTATGTTTTGTGATTTTATCGGAGCGCGGTATTTCCATCGTTCGGGCATAAAAATTTTCCTGCCGCCGTTGCCCGCAGCTGGGGAATCATTATCTTATGAACAGATTATCCTGTGCAACCAAGCCCCGGCAACTCTGCCTTGATTGCTTCGCTGTCATATTCATTGTCAGGCTCTTTGACCAGCTTTACCTTTTGCCCAACCGCAAAAGGCTTGCTGTCAAAATGGAACTTCAATCCGGTGATCGTGATAAATGCTTTCATAGGGAACCTCCTGCCATTTGCATAAACTGTTGTGTTACCAATCCAACTCGTCCATAGCGTCATCTACGCCTGCTGCGTAGTCCTGGTCGCTGTCGTAGCGATCCTCATCGTAGTCGTCATCATCATAGATGGCATCGTAGCCATCGTCATAGGAATCATACGTCTTGTAGGATTTTTTGCTGCTGGAGTAAGAGCTGCTGTACGAAGATTTGGAGCTGTAAGAAGTGCTGCTCTTGGTGGAAGATTTGGAAGGGCGATGTACCCAGCAGTAAGCTGAGTCCTTATCCGCTTCTCTTGTGCAGCCGTCCTTGATGCAGGTGTATTTATGCTTTGTGCTGGAGCTGCCGGACGGTCTGGAGCCGCTGCCGGAGACGCTGGAATTGCTCTTAGTAGGTTTATGTACCCAGCAATAGGCAGAGCCCTTAGCCGCCTCTCTGTTGCAGCCACTCTTGATACAGGTATACTTGGCAGCGAATGCGCCGGTGCACAGGATGCAGGCGGTCAACGTAACGAGCACTGCGCAAAGAATTCTTTTCCAAATAGTCTTTTTCATGGTAAAGTCCTTTCTGTCGTGTGTTGCATTTTATCTGTGGCACTTACTGTCAGAAGTCGTCACTGCCAAAATCATCCGAACCAAAGTCGTCTGAACTAAAATCATCAGAATCAAGGTCGTCCGAATCGAAGTTGTCCTCATCGTTATCGAACTCATCCATGAGCGCCTTACGGTTTTCCTCTTCTTCCCGGATACGATCCATTGCCAGAGAATAGTGAACATATCCGTCGATGCCCTTACCGTAGACCCCGAAATCCATATTCTTCAGCATAGTAGTTACCTCTTTTCTACTTGGGAAGGGAACCGTTCCCTTCGATACTTCTATTATAAATCATGGCCTGTCCTATAATTCGGACTTTGAACACATGACGCGAAATTATACAATTCTCTGCTTTAATACAAACAAGCGCTCTCTGTAAATTCACCTTAGATGATTGCAGAGAGCGCTTGTTAGATTTACTATTACTGCTTGCCGGGCTGGGCGGCTTTGCGGCTTTCCTTGCGCTGCTAGATGGTAGCTATGCACAGGCAGCGGCTTCGGCGATTGTGGCACTGTTACTGTGCCCATTTGCAGTACCGATGCTGTTATCCTTGGCAGGAAGTGCCTTGATTGTCGCTGCATCGGTAATATTTGCTTTGTTGTTCTGAAAACAGAATATGACGATGAACCGCTGTCGGCTGCGCAGCGGTTTTTCTTTTTTTCAGATAGCATTCAAAAAGTCATAAAGTCGGGATACCTTAATTTATTTTTACCTGTCTTGTCCCTTCGGAACGAACCAACAAGAATCTCTTGTGAGTTGCCTCATAGTCCAGCTCACCGTTTTTGTATATTCCATCAATCCTCACCTTCACCATCGACTTTGAAACCGCCAAGCGTTACCGTGAAGCCAACAAGCTGCCCCACCAGTTCCGCCGTGCAGCGTGGACCGACCTGACCGTGGAGGTGTATCTGTGATGTTTCTGGAAAGCAGCTCCGTGTTAAACGCAATTCATCTCATACATGAGCAAACAAATAAGGCCCACCGCCAAAATTGACGGTGAGCCTTATTTTATGCTCGCTTTTTAACGATAACTTGCTATAAAAGCCTTACGCTCTGGGATTTTTAATAGCAGCCTGTGCGGGTCTGTATCCATAGAGAGCGAAAGAAAGTGAAATCTAGGCCAATATTATATATTTTCGTGCATTTCTTCCTGCAATTTTTGACGGGCTTCTATTATAAATCCAGACCATCTCATTTGTTTCGCTTTTATACTTTTACTGATAGATGATACGACATCGCATGAGCTTATCGTAGGACTTACGGAAAATCCTATTATAGGTAATGCTCCTGCTGCACTACTGATTATTGTTTTTGCTACTGTCTTTTTGAGAGATGAATAGGAGTTTTCTTTTAGATATTTCAACAAGACGTTCTTTGATATTTTTTCAATTTCTGCTTCTACTGTCGATGTTATTTCCGCTATCTCCATCTTTTGTAAATGCTCGTGATTATCCAGCAACCATCTCCTATAATCAACGAGATAAGGACTTTCTCTCATTTCATCTACGCATTGATTATATGGCCCATACCTTTCAAGATAGATAGGCAATCCATGAATCAATATAATGTTGGTTAATTCAGGATCTGACTTCTTGAAATCTATATTATCAAAGCAAAGATTTACATTGGCGACTAATTCTATTTCAGTGTCTTTGGGTGTCAGCTTTCGGATTTCAGACAATATACAAGAATCAAAATAGTAGCTCTTTTGGGTTGGGGATGCTTCATATTGTCTCCCATTGAGCGTCACATAGCTTCTAAAACTGTACCCCCAAAAAGTCTGTTTGAATTTTATTCCCACAGCATCCTTTACTTCTTCTATTGTTTTATATCTAGTAAATTGCACGTCATTTGAGGAGTCCGGAATAGAAGCATATATTGCTTGATAATCCACCCCAGGAAATTCCTTGTCAATGAAGTGTACATAAGACAATGCTTTCATATTGATTGGGCAGATTTCTTCCGTTAAAAACCACAGTTCATCATATAAAACCATCAAGCCGAAAGGATTATCCAATATAGGGTGGGGCGGTAAAGGCGGTCCACCGCTCCACGCAGCCCATATCCTATCATCATCATACATTATGGGATATGATAATCCAATATAAGCTACTCTTTTCTTTCGTTTGCCCATGAATTTATTACCAGCCTCTCTTCTGTAAGGGAACCACACAAGATGGGAATTCATTATTAAATATAATAACATTAGAGAGAGCCTCGTTCAAGCCTTTTTCAATCGAACGTCATTTTTAACCGTCACTTTTTTGAAGTGGCGGCTTTTTCTATTTCCAGAAGCCATAGAAAAAATCAGAAATGAGGTGAAGTCATTGAATACGCAAATCATCGCCATTGCCAACCAAAAAGGCGGCGTTGGCAAGACAACCACCTGCGCAAACCTGGGTATCGGGCTGGCGCAGGCCGGAAAGAAAGTGCTGTTGATCGACGGAGACCCGCAGGGCAGCCTGACCATCAGCTTGGGAAATCCCCGGCCTGACAAGCTGCCCTTCACCTTGTCAGACGCAATGGGCCGCATCCTGATGGATGAGCCGCTGCGTCCCGGTGAAGGTATCCTGCACCACCCGGAGGGCGTTGACCTGATGCCCGCCGACATCCAGCTCTCCGGCATGGAGGTCTCCCTGGTGAACGCCATGAGCCGTGAGACCATCCTGCGGCAGTATCTGGACACGCTCAAGGGACAGTATTCCCATATCCTGATTGACTGCCAGCCTTCCCTGGGTATGCTCACGGTCAATGCGCTGGCAGCCGCCAACAGGGTCATAATCCCCGTCCAGGCCGAGTACTTGCCCGCCAAGGGTTTGGAACAGCTGCTCCAGACTGTAAACAAGGTGAAGCGGCAGATCAATCCCAAGCTCCAGATTGACGGCATTCTCCTGACGATGGTGGACAGTCGAACCAACTTTGCCAAAGAGATCGCCGCCCTGCTGCGGGACACCTACGGCAGTAAAATCAAGGTTTTCAAAACCGAGATTCCCCCTTCTGTCAAGGCAAAGGAAGCCAGTGCCGAGGGAAAGAGCATTTATGCCCACGACCCCAAAGGCAAGGTGGCCGAGGGATACAAAAATCTGACCCAGGAGGTGATGAAACTTGAAAAGCAGCGCGAAAAAAGTAGAGCTGGCCTCGGTAGATGACCTGTTCAGCACCGAAGAAGGCCGCCAGGATGCCAAGCTGGAGAAGATACAGGAAATCCCGTTGTCTGAGCTGCACCCTTTCAAGAACCACCCCTTCAAAGTCAAGGATGATGAAGCAATGATGGAGACCGCCGACAGTGTTCGGCAGTACGGTGTTCTGGTTCCGGCGATTGCCCGACCGGACCCGGAAGGCGGCTATGAGCTGGTAGCCGGACACAGGCGGCACCGGGCCAGTGAACTGGCCGAGAAAGAAACCATGCCGGTCATTGTCCGAGACCTGGACGATGATGCCGCCACCATCATCATGGTGGACAGCAATCTCCAGCGGGAAAGCCTGCTCCCCAGTGAGCGTGCCTTTGCTTACAAGATGAAGTTGGAGGCCATGAATCATCAAGGTGCCCGTGCCGATCTAACTTGTGGCCAAGTTGGCCACAAGTTGCAAACAGGTCAAAAAAGTAGGGATTTGTTAGCTGCTCAAACAGGAGATAGCGCCAGAAACATTCAGAGGTACATCCGCCTGACGGAGCTGATTCCCGAACTGCTGGATATGGTCGATGAAAAGAAAATCGCCTTCAATCCGGCCTATGAGCTATCCTTTTTGAAAAAAGAGGAACAGCGGGATTTGCTGGACGCTATGGACAGTGAACAGGCCACCCCCTCTCTTTCTCAGTCCCAGCGGCTCAAGAAATACAGCCAGGAGGGGCATCTGACCCTTGATATGATGCGGGTCATTATGGGTGAGGAAAAGAAAAGTGACCTGGATCGGGTAACGTTCACCTCCGACACTCTGCGGAAGTATTTCCCCAAGAGCTACACGCCCCAGCGGATGCAGGAAACTATGAGGAGATTGCGGTGCGGGAAGGGTGCAGCTATCAGGCGGTACAGAAGTCCATAGCGGCAGCTCTGAAAAAAATCCGGAAATTTCTGAAATAGAGGGTTGAGTTTTGTGTGGAAGGGGAAAGCGAACAAATGAAGCCAAACCCGAGGCTCCCTCTCGTTTGAAAAACGAATATAAATAAACCGGGCGTTCCCTGCTTACGCGGCCTTAGCTGCATACAAGCAAGGAACGCCCGGCTTTTTCGATCTGCCTTTTTACTCCATCGCTTCCCTGTATTCCGGATATGTTTCCTGAATTTTCCGCGCCAGATCCCAGATCTCCTCGTCGCCGGAAAGCACATAGGATGTTCCGCCGGCGCCATGGAACCGGTTTTCATCAAACCAGAAGAGGCAGGTATCCCCATCCGCTGTCTCAAACTCCAGGATCCGGCTGTCTGTAGAGCCGCTGAAAGCTTTGGATACAATGGTCGTTTCCCGTAATGCCTGCAGGATTTCGGAGATGATTTCTTCATCCGTCGTTTCGTAGCGTCCCAGGATGTTATCGTTGTGATGATAGGTAAGCGCGACCGGCAGCTCTTCCAGCGACTGATCCAGAAATTCCTGCTGGCTTTCGGTGCAATAGGCCCGAAGCGATGTGTCTTTTGGGGAACACCCCGCCAGTACGCACAATAAAATCAGCAAAACGGTAATTTTAATCCTCTTCATCCGAATCCCTTTCTGACTGTCATAGCCTGCGCTGTTTTTCTATGTAGAGCTGGTACAATCCCATGCGTGATTTTACACCCGCTTTCTCATAGATCGCCGCGATATGCCGCTGACAGGTTCGCCGGGATAGATACAGTCCATCTGCGATCTCCTGAATATTTTCCTCTGAATTGACCAGCTTGTCAAATACTTCGGTTTCCTTGGGCGTAAGGATAAACAGCTCCGACAAAAGACGGAACGCTTCCTGAGGGTCCAGGTCTGTCGGGATATCCTTGGGGGTGCCGGATGAAACCGGCATCCAGGCTGTATAAAGATAGATGACTACGCTGACGGCCACAAACAGGACCAGTGCCAGAATGATGGATGCCATGCCATTGCTGTCAGAAACAAGCAACGCTACAGAGGCGTTGGTAAGCAAAGCGGCGCTCACGTTATTCATGGCGCGCCCCATACCGGCCCACAGCGCTGGCGTGGGCATATGGCGGGCAAAATCCAGAAAGCTGGTGGTGAAGAATACCACAAAAAATCCAGCCGAAAGATAAAATACGATCAGGCCGATCAAAAACGGGCCGCCCAGCTTGAGTACTACCACACAGATGACGGACATCAGCATGACGCAGTACATCATCATGGCCATAAATTTCCGCTTTCGGATATCAAAAAGAAAGCCGGCAGAAAGGCCGCTTACCGCCAGCAAAAGCCGCGGCCATTGCCCGATGTCAGTGCCTGCTGCATGATGCATGGTGACCGCGTTGTCCAGCGTACTGAAGATACATGCCATCAGGATGACAAGCAGTGCAAGGAGTCCGCCGGCGGCGATCTTCTTTCGGGTTCCCTTCCCATCATCCTCTATGGCGGGGGACTGGAGTTCTTCCGCTTCTGCGTTTTCCTGGCGGCAAAGCCTTTCTGCCTTCAGCAACAGCGCTAACGCTACAAGGGCAAAGAGTGAAAGTATCAAGGCTTCCGCAGTTTCCAGATCCACAAGATTGTTATTTAGAAACTGCAGGAAGATCCCAAGGGCATAGGAGACACCAACCATACGCGCCAGATGGGTGCGATCCCTCGCCAGTTTGAAAAACAGGTAGTGGGCCGCGCTTCCCAATATCCCCAGAAACAGGAACAATGCCATTCCGGAGAGCAGAGTGGACGAATAAGAAACATGTTTTTGAACCAAAAAATTGCATACTGACGCTGCTAGTGCAAGGATAAAAAGTCCAACGATTTGTACCCGCCTTTTCAAAAGGCGATGAAACAGCGGATAGAGCAAAAAACCGCAGCAGGCCATTACCGTTGCCAGAATAAGCCGGTGGACAAGTCGGCTTATTCCTAACGCGTAGTTTTGCGCAATCACCGTTTTTTCTTCCCCTGCCGTAAGCGAGATCATATTCACATATAGGTACTCGGCTCCAAGAAATAGAAAAGTAAAAACACTAAGCAGCAGAATCGCATAAATGGATTTTGGATTTGTGAAGCTTTTCTTTATTACCATACGTCCCATTCCACCCCCTTTCTCCGCAATGGTACAGTTATAGACTATTATACTATAAACGGCATGGATTTTCAACGATTTCGGTCGGTTAGAGACTTTTTTTCGCTGACGTTTTTGCGGAATATACAATCCTTCCTGTTTGACCTAAACCAGGGATTCTCCTGGATAAAACCGTATATTTTTGGAGCTGCGTTCCGCATCCGGGAACTACCGGTTTTTTGCGCCCGCACATGCCGTTTTACCGCAGCCACACGGTGCAGCCGCGGTAAACAAGGAAATATCCTGAATGAGAGAAGCTGTCTAGTAGGTGATATTGTGGACGTAAAAATAAATCAGCAGGCCACCCAGCCCAGCGCCGCTTATCAGGCTTGCCCACGTCCAGAATAAAGACAGCAGAAGCCCCAGGAAAATAAACACGCAGAACACCACGACAAAAGCGTCTCTCTGGAAGAGCATGATGAATTTGATACAGGCGATCACAACCCCTGCCATCATAACGAGAGCCCCAAGAAGAGCCAGAACAAAAACGTACACCCCCGCCATCTGGAGAATTGAGATCAGGACATTAAAACCAAGACCTATCCCCGCGATCAGGCTGCCTACTTTGATGAGGCTGTCACGGGAAGCGCTGAACGCGCCAAAGAAATAAGTTGCGATTAACCCGTTGGAGCCAATGAGCAGCATGTTTACAATAATGACCCATTCCGCGCTTATGTAGTACGATGTGGAAACTGCCAAGCTGATAATAGCGGTGAGAACAGTGAGGAACCCCCCGATGGCACCAATGAGATGGTACGGCCTTAACCTTGCATACATACGATATATCCCCTTTCTGATCCTGCGTTCCGAAAAGGCCAGCTCAAGCTTTTTGGACATTCTGTGTCTTGGCCGACCTTCCATCATGCGAACTTTTCGTTTTTTATCATAGCAGGAAGCCGGTGTTTTTGATAGGCCGCTTTAGCGCCAAACTAAAAAAACACTGTGGCGCACCTGCGCCATTTTGAGAAACGAAGCTTTGGAGCCAGAAAATTGAGGCCATCCACCCTGTATAGAGTGTAACACTTCTTAAGTTTACAGGATGTAACAGGCCGCTGTCATGATCGGCAATCCCTTTTGCACAATCAAGGTGTTTTTGAATTTTCACACAAAAAATAGATTGGCGCAGGTGCGCCATGCGTTTTTTGATAAATTGGCGCGAAAGCGGCCTGCACAGATCCTTAAAAAAACGATACAGTAAAACCATAAAAGGACAAAAAAGAGTTTGGATCACCTTTGGCGTTACAGGCCGAGCAGCAAAGCGATTCATGAGACCAGGACAGAAGAAAGGAGGCACGAATGAAAAAAAGAGGGGCAGCGGCACTTCTGGCAGCCATCTGTTTGCTGGCGGGGTGTGCAGCATCAGATCCTGCGCTTCCGGCAGAGACTCCGACCCCGACAGAGACTTCGTCCCCGGCATACCAAGGGGACTCCCTTTTTGCTTACTGTACCGAAAGGCAGCGGGAGCTTTTGGAGCTGCCCCATGAGGAACTGCCGGTGGAACTGATCTTTCACCATTGGACGGAGACGGCGGCGGACTACGAGACAAGGGACGAAACGGTGATCGCCGGGGTCTTGCAGGCGCTGCGGGATGTGTCGGTGGAATCCGAGTCACCCATCGTCTCTACAGATAACCGGGGGCTTACATTTGTGACGGCGCAAGGGGATACCTACAGTTTCTGGTTTGATAAACGCCGGTTCGAAGGGGTGGATGGCAGGTGCTATGTCCTTTCCGAAGATGAAAAGCTTTGGGAATTGGTGTGGGGGATTCGGGCGGCAGACCCAGACTATCAGGATCTGATGAGATAAGCGGTATTTCCCCATGATTTCTGCGAAAAATGCGGATTGGCGCAGGTGCGCCACATAATTTTTGGGAAATTGGCGCTAAAGCGACCTGCACAAATCCCGAAAAAGGCGCTACAGTAAGAACAGCAAAAAACCAGGGATGGTTTTGGATAATCCTTAAGATTTCTTTATCAGGAGGAAAACAATTATGAGACAGTGTGACAATGGCCATTTTTACGATGAATCCAGATTCGATAGCTGCCCCTACTGCCAGGAGGGCGCCGGGGTCGGCAAGACGGTTGCGGCCGGAACGGTAGGGAAGACCGTGGCTGCTGTGCCGGGCGGCGCTGCGCCGGAAGCAGACAGAGGCAAGACGGTGGGCATTATTAAAAAGAAGATCGGTATTGATCCTGCAGTAGGATTCTTGGTCTGTGTTTCCGGTCCCCATCGCGGCGCAGATTATAAGCTGGTAGCAGGCAGAAACTTCATAGGAAGGGCGGCGGCGATGGACGTGGCCCTGGCGGATGACGATACTGTATCCAGAGAAAGCCATGCATTGGTTACATATGACGCCAAGCATAACAGCTTTTCCCTTTCTCCCGGCCAGGGCAGGGGCATCACTTACTGCAACGACGAGCAGGTGGAAATGGTACGCCCCTTAAAAGCCTACGATGTGATCGAGGTGGGAAAGAGCCAGCTTCTCTTCCTGCCCCTGTGCGGCGAGCAATTCCAGTGGAATGAGGAGTAAAGGATGGAGCGTGTACTTTCATGGTTAAACCAGCCGCTGTTTCCGGATACCGTCATCCGCGTCTGGATGGCGGTTGCGGCGGGCGCAGCGCTTCTATTGGCGCTGATTCTCGCCTTTTTCCTGATACGGCGGAAGAAGAAAAAGAAGCGGGGCCTCTTTGGCAGAAAGAAGAAGACCCCCGACTTTGACGAGAGCGAGGACGTGTACTACGGCATCCAGCTAAAGCCCATCGACGAGTACAGCCAGGGCTACGACGGGGCCACCGGGGAGTTCACCCCCCCGGAGGACAGCTACAAGTCCCTCTTCGACGACTCGAAAAAGGCCATCGACGACCAGGTGGAGCAGAACTTCCAGAAGCTGCAGAAAGAGCGGCGCCGCCGGGTGGCCCAGGCCGTGCAGAACGCCGGGGTGGACGAGGAGCAGATCGCCGACGAGTTCGGGGTGGTGGCGCCCATGCCTGTCACCGCCTTCGCCGCCGACCCCTACGCCAAGCAGCACGGCATCGAGGTGGAGGGCGTGGGTAACCAGCAGGCCCTGCCGGAGATCCAGAAGGCCATGCTGGAGACCTCCACGGACAAGACCATGGAGATCAAGCTCAACGTGATGAACGACACGGTGGAGCTGCAGCGGGTGAAGGACATGCCCGCCGTCAGCGAGGAGTCCGTGGAGAAGATCCTCAGCACCGCCGGGGAGCAGCGGGCCCAGGAGCTGGAGGACATCCCCCAGGAGGTGGAGGCCGCCCAGCCTGTGGAGGAGGCCCCCCTGCTGGAGCAGGCGCCCCCCGCCCAGGCGGAGGCCGGGGACATGGAGGAGATCTCCAGCGGAGAGCCCCTGCCTGTGCCGGAGCTGCAGGAAGTGGCCCAGCAGGCCAGGGCTGCCGCCGCCGGCAAGGCCCAGGCCGCCCAGGAGCCTGTCTCCCAGGACACCGCCGTGGTGGAGGAGCCCACCGTGGTGCTCAACCGTCCCCTGGGGGAGATCCCCCAGGTGGCCAGCGTCTTCGAGTACCGCTCCCGGAGCATCCCCACCCATGTGATCCACACCGACGTGCTGCAAAGCGCCCTGCTCTCTGAGGAGGAGGAGCTGCGCCAGGCCGCCGAGGGCGGCAAGAAGGGGCTGCTCCGCCGCCGGGTGCGCAACAAGAAGCTGGAGGAGCCTGGGGAGGAGGCGGCCCCCGCCGCCGACCAGGACACCGGGGAGTCCATCGAGGACTACACCAGCCCCGAGGACGCCAAGTCCATCTCCTTCGAGCTGCGGGGAGACATGCGGGAGCTCTCCATGCGGATGATGATCACTGGGGTGTGCACCGCGCTGCTGGCCCTGGTGAACCTGATCTTCGGCGGGCAGTTCGCCGCCGGGGGGGACGCCGGGCAAAAGCCTGTGGTGTACGTCATCCTCTCCGTGATTTTGCTGGGGGTGGCCGTGGGGGTGTGCTACCGCACCATCGGCAACGGCCTGAAGGCCCTGTTCGCCTTTAACGCCAACTCCGACTCCGCCGCCGCCGTGGCCGCCGTGGCCGTAGGGGTGCAGACCCTCCTGTCCGTCTTCTTCCCCCGGGAGCTGGTGGACGGGGAGCTCCACCTGTACGGGGTGCTGCTGGCCGCTATCCTCTTTGTCAACTCCGCCGGCAAGCTGTGCATGCTCCGCCGGATTCACTCCAATTTCCGGTTCGTCACCTCCCGGGAGGACAAGTACAGCCTGCGCCTGTACGACGACTACAACACCTCTTTGAAAATGGCCAAGGACGCCGTGGCGGAGAAGCCTGTCATCGCCTACCAGTGCCGGGCCGGGTTCTTAAAGCGGTTCTTAGAGCTCTCCTACACCCCCGACCCCTCCGAGTCCGCCTCTCAGGTGCTGGCGCCCATGGGACTGATCGCCTCCCTGGTGCTGTGCATCGCCTGCCTGCTCATCACCCGCAGCGTGCCCACAGCCCTGAGCGCCTTTGCCGCCGCCTGCTGCGCCTGCGTGGCCGTGGCCAACATGGCCGCGGTGAACCTGCCCATCAGCCGGCTGTGCAAGACCGCCCGCCGGGCGGGAGCCATGGTGGTGGGCTATGAGGCCGTGGACCGCCTGGGCGACGTAAACGCTGTGCTGGTGGACGCGGAAGAGCTGTTCCCCCGGGGCA
>ENA-OWPP01002620-OWPP01002620.1-human-gut-metagenome-genome-assembly--contig:-NODE-2620-length-11986-cov-4.432487_pt1 | contig 11986 bp, 9 predicted proteins | sample MGYA00248265_ERZ651848 | MGnify/ENA primary metagenome ERZ651848 (study PRJEB26924, sample SAMEA4378233) | human gut metagenome | biome: human gut; feature: human-associated habitat; material: faeces... | reverse complement strand
AACACGGTTCCCCACTACTAAAATAATGAAAAAATAACACGGTCGGTTTTCCTACAAGGATTCCGACCGTGTTTTTTTATGAATTAATCATCAATATTGTAAAATCGTTTTGCATTGTCGCAGGTGATTTGCAGAAGTTCGGAAATGCTTATATTACGCAGAGATGCGATTTTTTCTGCGGCATAGATAATCATAGAGCTGTCGCAACGCTTGCCACGGAACGGCACGGGCGCCATATACGGAGCATCGGTTTCAAGCAGAAGCCTGTTAAGCGGAATTTCCGAGGCGACCTCCAGGCTGTGACGGGCATTTTTGAATGTAACAACACCGCCGAGGCTGATGTACATTCCCATGCGAACCGCTTCACGCATAAGTTCAACACTGCCCGAAAAGCAATGAACCAGCGCATTTGGTTTGTATTTTCTCAGAAGATCGTACACATCACCGTGAGCCTCACGATCGTGAACTATAAGCGGCATTTCAAGGTCAAGAGAAAGCCGGATCTGTTCCTCAAAAACACGCTTTTGCAAGTCTTTCGGAATGTCCCAATGATAATCAAGCCCTGTTTCGCCGATTGCGACAACCTTTTTATGTTTTGAAAGCTGTGCAAGCTGTTCAAGATAATTGTCCGAAATATTTTCGAGATTTTCGGGATGAAATCCGACTGCGGCATACATAAAATCATATTTTTCGGCATATTCAATGCAGGTTTTTGCCGTTTCAAGGTCAACCGCATTGTTGACAATTCCGCACACACCTTTTGTGTGAATGTTTTCCAAAAGTTCAAAACGGTCATCGTCAAACCATTTGTCATCATAATGCGCATGCGCATCGAAAATGTTGTTGTAAAGTGACATCGGTATATCTCCCTAAAAGTATGGGCGGTCATTGACCGCCCACATTGATGAATTTATATGTCCATACACATATGTTTTGATATAACATATGTGTATTCAATTTTGCACGCATTGCGTGCAATCGTGTGCAACGCACACGAACTATGCTACGCTCAGGCATAATATGTTTTTATATTGCAAACTGTCTACCCGACCGCAATTTTCAATTTTCCATTTTCAACTTTCAATTTTGAAAAACTTTCGCTCGGGCATAAATAGTTTTTAATTTATCAAACTGTCTACACGAAAGGGGAACGGCGGCTCGCCGTGCGGGCAGATGATATCCGCTCCTAAAGTTACGCTCGGGCATAGATAGCTTTTAATTTATCAAACTATCTACACGAACATAAATCAACAGATTTTTGAGCCGACAGGCATATTGTCAACAAAAACAACCTTTAAATCATTGCCGTGAACTGCCGAAAGAATCATACCGCAGCTTTCAACACCGCAAAGCTTTGCAGGTTTGAGGTTCTGAACAAGAATAATCTTCTTGCCGATAAGCTCTTCGGGCTTGTAGTAGTTTGCAATACCGCTGACAACGGTCCTGTCCTTTACACCGTCAAAAATTGTGAACTGTAAAAGCTTTTTGCTCTTTTTAACGGGTTCGCAGGTCTTAACCTCACACACACGGAGGTCAACCTTGGCAAAGTCATCAATGCCAATCTGTGCAACACCCTCAAGCTCTTCACGGAGTGCCTTTGTTTCTTCACTTTCACCCTCGTTGTTCTTGATAATGCTGTTGAGTTCTTCAATTTCCTTTTCAACATCAATTCGTGGGAAGAGTGCATCTCCCTTGTGAACCGTGACATCAGCAGGAAGTACACCGAACTTGTCGCAGTTTTCGTAGCCGGCACATTTTTCACAAGCACCGATCTGCTCAAGAGCCTTTGGCATTGTTGTTGGCATAAATGCCGAGAGAAGGGTGCAGGCAATACGGATTGCCTCAAGAAGGTTGTAGAGAACCGTTGCGAGTCTTGCTTTCTTTGTTTCGTCCTTGGCAATAACCCACGGAGCGGTTTCGTCAATGTATTTATTTGCACGGGAAACAAGCTTGAATATTTCGGCAAGTGCGTTCTGGAGCTGAGTCTTGTCCATGAAATCGTCAACCTTTGCACGGAGCGATGTTGCGGTTTCGATAAGGTCATCGTCAAATTCGCCGCTCTCACGCTCTGTGGGAAGTGTGCCGCCGAAATATTTCTGAACCATTGCAACTGTTCTTGAAACAAGGTTGCCAAGACCATTTGCAAGGTCGGAATTGATACGGTTAATCATAATTTCGTTTGAGAATGAGCTGTCTGCACCGAGAGCCATTTCACGCATAATGTGGTAACGGATTGCGTCAGCGCCGTAACGCTCGCCGAGTACAAACGGATCAACAACATTGCCGAGTGACTTTGACATCTTCTGTCCGTTGAAAGTAATCCAGCCGTGAACGGCAAGATGCTTTGGAAGCGGAAGGTCAAGAGCCATAAGCATTGCAGGCCAGATGATAGCGTGAAAACGCATGATGTCCTTTGCTACCATATGAACATCGGCAGGCCAGTATTTGTCAAATTCGTCAAATTTTTCATTCTTGTAGCCGAGAGCGGAGATATAGTTTGAAAGTGCGTCAATCCAAACATAAACAATATGCTTTTCGTCAAATGTAACCGGAATGCCCCATTTGAAGGTTGTTCTCGATACGCAAAGGTCTTCAAGTCCCGGCTTGATAAAGTTGTTTACAAGCTCAACCGCTCTTGTCTTTGGCTGTAAATAGTCTGTTTCCGTGAGAAGCTTTTCAATTCTGTCGGCAAAAGGTGACATCTTAAAGAAGTATGCCTCTTCCTTTGCCTCTGTAACCTCTCGTCCGCATTCGGGGCATTTGCCGTCAATAAGCTGGCTTTCTGTCCAGAAGCTTTCGCAGGGGGTGCAGTATTTGCCCTTGTATTCGCCCTTGTAGATGTAGCCCTTGTCATACAGTTCCTTGAAAATTTTCTGAACCGTTTCAATGTGGTAATCGTCTGTTGTGCGGATATATCTGTCATAGCTTATGTTCATAAATTTCCATAAGCCTTTGAATGTCTTTACAATTTCGTCAACATACTCTTTGGGAGTAACACCCTTTTCGGCAGCCTTCTGTTCAATTTTAAGACCGTGTTCATCCGTACCCGTAAGGAACATAACATCGTATCCCTGCATTCGTCTGTAACGGGCGATAGAATCGCACGCAACGGTGGTGTAGCAATGACCGATGTGGGGATTGCCTGATGGATAATAAATAGGCGTTGTAATGTAAAATGGTTTTTTCTGACACATAGTATTTGTCCTCCCTAAAATTCAGCAAATGAGCTGTAACTGTAATTATACCAATTATTGCATATAATTTCAAGAGTTCATGGGATAAACGGAGAATAGTTAATTATTGTATGCTTAATTTAAAGACAATTACTTATGATTCATTTCGGTGATATTACTGTCGGATTCATAAATAATCGTGTTAAAATGTCGGGTTAAAGTGAAATAATGCCGAACTGCGCAAGTGTGTAGGAAATTAAGATGAACACAAGGCAGATTGGAGCTATATATTTAATCATAACATCAAACAAAGCCCTTCTGCTGAAACGCTCGCCGTTCCTTGTGACTTCGTCTGCAATAGTCTTTGGCTTGATAACCCAGCCGATGAGAATACAAGTGCAAAGTGCGACAATCGGCATAATAATGCTGTTGCTCAAGAAGTCAAAGAATGTAAGGAAGTCCATTCCGAGAATCTTAACATTTGACCATACACCGTTGCCGAGTGACGACGGAATACCCATAATAAGGCAGATGACGATAACGATAAGACAGGACTTGATTCGTGTAAGCTTGAACTTGTCCATAAGCGAAGAAACAATTGCTTCCATTACGGAGATTGAGCTTGTGATAGCTGCAAAGAATACAAGAACAAAGAACAAAAATCCGATGATTCCGCCGGCAGGCATTTCGTTGAATACCTTTGGAAGTGTGATGAACATAAGTCCGGGGCCGCTTGCACCAAGACCTTCTTCACCGCTGAATACATAAACCGCAGGAACTACCATAAGACCTGCGAGAAGTGCAACGGCTGTGTCGAAAATCTCAATTTGGTTAACCGACTTTGTGAGGTTTACCTCATTCTTTGTGTATGAACCGTAGGTTACCATAATTCCCATTGCAATGCTCATTGAGAAGAACAGCTGACCGAGTGCCGCCGCAAATGTCCAAATTGACAGTTTGCTGAAATCGGGAATGAGGTAGTATGAAACACCTTCCATTGCGTTCGGGAGCGTGAGTGTGTAGATTGAAATTCCGACTGTCAGAACAAGCAGAACAGGCATCAAAAATTTGCTCAGTCGCTCAATGCCCTTGTTTACTCCGAGCATAATTACCACTGCACTCAACAGCATAAATATTAAGAAAAACACAATGGGTGACAACGGGTCGGAAATAAAGTCCGAGAAAAAGTTGTCCTGTGCCGCAGGGGCAACAAGTCCCTGTGCATAAACGCACATATATTTTGTAACCCAACCGCCGATAACGCAGTAGTACGGAATAATGATTATAGGAACAAGCGTTGCAAGGTAGCCTAAAAACGAAAATTTGCTGCATAGCTTTTTGTAGGCGAGAATCGGACTTAGCTTTGTTTTTCTGCCGATTGCGATTTCGGCAGTCAAAAGTGAAAAGCCGAATGTAAGCGCAAGGATTATGTAGATAAAGATAAATGTTCCGCCGCCGTACTTAGCTGCATAATACGGAAATCTCCAGAGATTTCCCAAGCCTACTGCACTTCCCGCAGCGGCAAATACAAATCCGAGTCCGCCGGAAAAGCTTCCCCTTTTTTTACTCATGATAATTACCTCTCATTTTCTTTAGAATTTTTTAAAATCTGTAAATAAAACAATCAACGCAAGTATAACATAATACAGAGATTAAAACAATATTTTTTGAAATTTTTTGAATATTTTGCAAAAAGAAAATTTTGGTTTTATCTTTGCAAATTTTGTCAAATCTATTGCAAATCAATTTTATTTGTGTTATTGTAAAATATATGTAAAGAATGCGTTGTCAAAGGTAAAATTTAGTGCAATTCGCTTGAAATAATCCGTTTCGTATTTTATACTTAATCAGATATATTAAATTGGGTTATATATCAGTTTTTATGGTGGTGAATTATATGTCAAATTCAAAAAACAACAATAAAAAAACATCCGAAAAAGCAAAGCTTATGTCAAAATGGCAAAAGATGCCTTATACTAACAGAGAATTAAGCTGGGTTGACTTTAATGCAAGAGTGCTTGAAGAGGCGTTCAAAAAGACCAATCCAATTATGGAAAGATGCAACTTCCTTTCAATTACGGCATCAAACCTTGACGAATTTTTTATGGTTCGTGTTGCAGGTGTGCTTGACCAGATTCATCACGGCAGAACAAGCCGTGACGCATCGGGCATGACTCCTACAGAGGTTATGGACGGACTTGTTGAAAAAATTCACGAGTTTGCCAAAAAGCAGTACAGCTGTTACAACCGTTCAATAATTCCGTCACTTCGTTCGGCAGGAATTGTGTTCAAAGAGGCTGACGAGCTTGACGGCGACCAGAAAGCGTTTGTTGAGGAATACTTTGAAAAAGTAGTTTTCCCCGTATTGACGCCTATGGCTGTCGATACAAGCCGTCCGTTCCCGATGCTTGCAAACAAAAGCCTTAACATTGCGGTTCGCCTTACAAATGCCGAGAATGAAGAATTTTTCGCATTGGTTCAGGTTCCGTCAATTCTTCCGAGATTTCTTGAGCTTCCGACTCACGAGGGCAGAGCGTTTATTCTGCTTGAAAAAATAATCGCAATGCACCTCGGTGAGCTTTTTGAGCTTTACAACATTAAGCAGTACGATCCTTTCAGAATCACCAGAGATTCCGACCTTGACATTGACGAGGATACCGAGGATCTTATGGCTGAAATTAAAAAGTCAATCAGAAAGCGTAAGAGAGGAGAACCTGTTCGTCTTGAATTCGGCAAGAAATGCAACCGAGAAATTCGTGAATTTCTTGTTGACGCTCTCGATGTTACGGAGCGTGAAATCTACTTTCAGAGAGGTCCTCTTGACCTTACATTCCTTTCAAAATTTGCCCACATCAAGGGCTGTGAGGATATGTGCTTTGAACCAATCGTTCCCGTAAATCCGCCTGCGGAATTCTGCGGTTATGACGATATTTTTGAGGCTATCCGTGAAAAGGACAGACTTGTGCATCATCCTTATGAAAGCTTTGATGTTGTGGTTGATTTTGTCAAAAAGGCGGCAACCGATCCGAATGTTCTTGCCATCAAGCAAACCTTGTACCGTGTCAGCGGAAATTCACCGATTGTTGCGGCTCTTATCAAGGCGGCTGAAAACGGCAAGCAGGTAACTGTTCTTGTTGAACTCAAGGCGAGATTTGACGAGGAAAACAACATTCAGTGGGCAACAAAGCTTGAAAAGGCGGGCTGTCATGTAATTTACGGTCTTACGGGACTTAAAACCCACTGCAAAATCTGTCTTGTAGTAAGAAAAGACAAGGACGGAATCAGAAGATATTTGCATATGGGTACGGGTAACTATAACGACAGTACGGCGAGATTCTATACCGATATCGGTATGTTCACCTGTCGTGAAGAATACGGTGTTGACGCATCATCACTCTTTAATGTATTGACAGGTTACTCAACTCCGCCTGAATACAACAAATTTATCGTTGCACCTCACGGAATGCGTCCGTTCTTTGAGGCTATGATTATTCAGGAAACCGAGAACGCAAAGCTCGGACTTCCGGCCAAAATTACCGCAAAGGTGAACTCGCTTGTTGATCCTGAAATCATCAGCCTTTTGTACGATGCATCAAACGCAGGCGTAAAAATTGACCTCATCGTAAGAGGTATCTGCTGTCTTGTTCCGGGGGTTCATGGATTCAGCGAAAACATCAGAGTAATTTCAATTGTCGGTCAGCTTTTGGAGCATAGCCGAATATTCATATTTGAAAACAATTCAAATCCGCTTTACTATATGGGAAGTGCCGACTGGATGCCGAGAAACCTTGACAGACGAGTTGAGCTTGTGTTCCCTGTTGAGGACGAGGATATCAAAAAGCGTGTGCAGGAGGTTATCACGGTTTCATTTAAGGATACCGTAAATGCACGCCAACAGCTTTCAACAGGTGTATATAAGTCTGTTGACAAGCGTGGAAAACACAAAACAAATTGTCAGAAATTCTTTTCAAAGCTTGCGTTAAAGGCTCAAAAGCAGGCAATGAAAAAAACATATGCGAGCACTGTCGGAACTCCGATTGTACCCGTTGAAGTGAAAAAGGAGGACTCCGAACAATGAAAAGAGTAGGCATTTTAACAAGCGGCGGTGATTGTCAGGGGCTTAACGCAACAATCCGTGCCGTTGCAAAAACACTTTACAATCAGCTTGGCAATGATGTTGAAATTATCGGCATTATTGACGGCTACAGAGGTCTTATCTACGGCGAATCAAGAAAGATGAAGCCCGAGAATTTTTCGGGTATTCTCACAATGGGCGGTACGATTCTCGGCACATCAAGACAGCCGTTCAAGCTTATGCGTGTTGTTGACGAGAACAGCGTTGACAAGGTTGAGGCTATGAAGAAAAACTACAAAAAGCTTGGTCTTGACTGTCTTGTCGTACTCGGCGGCAACGGAACTCAAAAAACCGCAAATCTTCTTCGTGAGGAAGGACTCAATGTGGTTTCGCTTCCTAAGACAATCGACAACGACCTTTGGGGTACAGACAAGACATTCGGCTTTCAGAGTGCCGTTGATATTGCAACAAATGTAATCGACTGTATCCACTCAACCGCAACATCTCACGGCAGAGTTTTCATTATTGAGGTTATGGGACATAAGGTCGGCTGGCTCACACTTTATGCAGGTATTGCAGGCGGTGCGGATATTATTCTTATCCCCGAAATTCCGTATAATATCAACTCGGTTGTTAAGACAATCAAGTCAAGAACCGCAGGCGGTAAGAATTTTTCAATTCTTGCAGTTGCCGAGGGCGCAATTTCAAAAGAAATTGCAGCTTTGCCTAAAAAGCAGAGAAAAGCTGCTGTTGCAGAGATGAAATATCCGTCAATTTCCTATCAGATTGCCCATGATATTGAGGAGGCAACAGGTCAGGAAACAAGGGTTACAGTCCCCGGTCACTTCCAGAGAGGCGGCAGTCCCGATGCCTATGACCGTGTGATTTCAACTCGTTTCGGCGTTAAAGCTGCAGAGCTTATTATCAATAAAGACTACGGCAAAATGGTTGCCCTTGTAAATAACAAGGTAGTTGCCGTTCCGCTTGAGGACATCGCAGGCAAGCTAAAGAGCGTTCCGAAAGACAGCGAGGTTGTTGAAACAGCAAGAAAAATGGGCATCAGCTTTGGCGAGTAATTTTCACCTTTTGGTTGACATATGCCTTTGTTGTGATAAAAATGAAATCACAATACAGGAATATATTTCACTCGTTAAGAAAAAAGCAGGAGTTAAGGCTTAATGGCATACAATGATAATTCTATTAACAGAGATGTAATTTTAAACTATGCCTTTAGCACATACGGAACAGAACCCGAATATCCGTGGGAGAACAGTCCCGATAATGCGGTTCTGCGGAATATGATGTCGGGCAAATGGTACGCAATAATTATGCGTGTCAAAAGGCAGATTTTAGGGCTTGACGGCGATGGCTTTGTCGATGTGATGAATGTCAAGTGTGATCCGATTCTTGTCGGCTCACTCAGAATGAAAAACGGATTTCTGCCAGCCTATCATATGAACAAGGACAAGTGGATAAGTATTCTGCTTGACGGCTCTGTGAGCAAGGAAGAAATCTTTCCGCTGATTGACGAAAGCTACAATCTTGTTATGCCAAAGGCTAAAAAACGCTCAAAAAACTGACATAATAATCAAGTCGGAAAATCGGTTTTACAATCGGTTTTCCGATTTTTTGTTGTTTGGGCATTAATTGTGTGCAGAAAAGTTGTCTGAAATCTTGCAATGAACGCCTGCTTTTGCTATAATCGTAGTATGTATATGAAAATATGTGCCACGCAGAATGAACGGGGTATTAAATATGAAGTCAGATTTTAAGAAAATTTTTAGGAAAAGAATACTTCCGACCGTACTTGCGGTTCTTGCATTGTCGGTTTGTTCAATAACCGCCTTTGCGGTAGGAGAGGACGATCCGCAAACTCCCGATCCCCAGCCAGATCCCGTAGTGACGGAGTATGTTCCTGTTGAAACCGAACCGCAATACACAGAGCCGATTTATACCGAGCCTGTTTACACCGAAGCGCCTACGACCGAGTATGTTGAGCCCGAAACGGAAGAACCCACAACTGAGTATGTTCAGCCCGAAACGGAAGCTCAGAAACAGGAAGAAACGCAGTATCAGAATCAGTATGTTGAAACTCAGGCGACCGATTCAACGGAATTTCAAGCTCCAACAATCGCAAAAACAGTCAGCGAAAAAAAGTATTCCACAAGCTACACGGCGGGAATCGTTTCGTGGATTTGCGTAGGTCTTGGAGTAGTTGCAATTGCGGTTGTAATGATCAGCACAAAAGTCGGTGCAAGAAAAAGAATAAGGTAACAGCATTAAATGTGTAAAAATATGGATAATCTTAACATCGGCGGTGTTCCGCTGAAATCCCACGCAGTTCTCGCACCCATGGCGGGGGTAAGCGACAGGGCCTACCGTGAGCTTTGCGTAAGATTCGGTGCGGCATACTGCGTAAGCGAAATGGTCAGCTCAAAGGCGCTTTCTTTCAACAGTAAAAAGAGCGAAGAACTGATGGAAATTTCAGACTTGGAGCGTCCCTGCGGAATTCAGATTTTTGGTGATGACCCGAAATGTATGTCTGATGCCGCAAAGCACGCACTTGAAAACAAACCTGATATTATTGATATCAATATGGGATGCCCTGCTCCGAAGATAAGCTCAAACGGCAGCGGAAGTGCATTGATGAAAAATCCTCGGCTTTGCGGAGAAATTGTCAAGGCTGTGACAGCCGTTACCGACATACCCGTAACCGTAAAAATCCGCAAGGGTTGGGATGATGACAGCGTAAATGCCGTTGAAGTTGCAAAAATCTGCGAATCGGCAGGTGCGGCGGCAATCACCGTTCACGGCAGAACAAGACAGCAATATTACAAGCCTCCCGTTGATTACGATATCATAAAGGCTGTGAGAGAATCCGTCAGCGTTCCCGTAATCGCAAACGGAGACATTGACAGTGCCGAAAGGGCAAAGGAGGTTATGGACATCACGGGCTGTGACCTTGTTATGATTGGTAGGGCAACGCTCGGAAATCCGTGGATTTTCTCGCAGATTAACGCATACCTTGAAAACCCGAATGTTAAAATTCACACTCCCGACCTTGAAGAAAGGCTCGGTGTAATGATTGAACATATCGGCAAAATGGTTGGGTACAAGGGCGAGCATATGGCAATGCTTCAGGCAAGAAAGCTTGTAGTCGGCTATTTCAAAGGCATGAAGGGTGCGGCAGCCTTGAGAAATGAGGCAGGAAAAATTAAAACGCTTGATGATTTGTACGAATTAAGGCAAAAAGCCCTTTCGTTGCAATGACATAAATTCAAACAGGATACACAGTATCCTAAAATAAAAATATAAGGGGAATATAACAATGAGTGAAAAAACAAATATCGCTACTCTTGATTACCTCAACGAGTACGATCCCGCAATCGGTAACGCAATGACAGACGAGCTTAAAAGACAGCGCAGAAACCTTGAACTTATCGCAAGTGAAAACATCGTTTCTCCGGCAGTTATGGCTGCAATGGGCAGCCTGCTCACAAACAAATATGCCGAGGGTTATCCGGAAAAGAGATACTACGGCGGTTGTCAGTGCGTTGATGTAGTTGAAGAAATTGCCCGTCAGCGTGCGTGTGAGCTTTTCGGTGCTGAACACGCAAATGTTCAGCCTCACTCAGGCGCTCAGGCTAACACAGCGGTATATTTTGCAATGCTTAATCCCGGTGATACGGTAATGGGTATGAACCTTAACGAAGGCGGTCACCTTACACACGGTTCACCTGTTAATATTTCAGGTAAATACTTCAATTTTGTTCCATACGGTGTTGATCCCGAAACGCACAGAATTGATTATGATAAGGTTCTTGAAATTGCAAAGGAATGCAAACCGAAGATGATTGTTGCAGGTGCGTCTGCTTACCCAAGAATCATTGATTTTGCAAAGCTCCGTGAGATTGCCGACGCAGTAGGCGCATATCTTATGGTTGATATGGCTCACATCGCAGGTCTTGTTGCCGCAGGCGTTCATCCGAACCCTGTTCCGTATTGTGAGTTCGTTACAACAACAACACACAAAACTCTCCGTGGTCCTCGTGGAGGTCTTATCCTCTGCCGTGAAGAATTTGCAAAGCAGATTGACAAGGCTATCTTCCCCGGTACACAGGGCGGTCCTCTTATGCATGTTATTGCCGCAAAGGCTGTTTGCTTCGGCGAGGCATTAAAGCCTGAGTTCAAGGAGTACGGCAAAAAGATTGTTTCTAACTGTAAGGCTCTTGCAGACGGACTTCTCAAAAGAGGCAACAAGCTTGTTTCAGGCGGTACGGACAACCATGTTCTTCTTATGGATCTCCGTGATACAGATGTAACCGGCAAGGAGCTTGAGGCTCGTCTTGACGATTGCTACATCACAGTAAATAAGAACACAATTCCGGGCGAACCCCGTTCACCGTTCGTAACAAGCGGTGTAAGAATCGGTACTGCCGCTGTTACTACAAGAGGTCTTAACGAGGAAGATATGGACAAGATTGCCGAGTACATCACCCTCGTTCTTAACGACTATGAGAACAGCAAGGAAAAGGTTAGAGCAGGTGTTGAAGAAATCTGCAAAAAATATCCGCTTTATGAGTAATCGTGAGTAATAAATTACTCAGAAAAAAGTAAAAATGAATAGTTAAAAAGTCAGTCGGTTGGTATATTGCCAACCGGCTGCTTTGCTGTTACAGTTTGTAATATTAAAAACATATTATGCCCGAGCGGAAGTTTTTTAAATTGAAAGTTGAAA
>ENA-OWPP01002618-OWPP01002618.1-human-gut-metagenome-genome-assembly--contig:-NODE-2618-length-11994-cov-5.869420_pt1 | contig 11994 bp, 10 predicted proteins | sample MGYA00248265_ERZ651848 | MGnify/ENA primary metagenome ERZ651848 (study PRJEB26924, sample SAMEA4378233) | human gut metagenome | biome: human gut; feature: human-associated habitat; material: faeces... | reverse complement strand
GATGCCCTCACTGAACTGCTTCATCAGGAACACGCCGAAGGGCCAGCCTACGATGGGCAATATCACCGCCAGCAGGGTATCGTGGATCCCCATGGCCGCCATCTGCTGCACCAGGGGGATGAGGATGACCTGCTTGGGCAGCGCCATGGCGCACACCATCAGGGAGAACACCAGGGCCCGGCCGTAGAACTGCTTCTTGGCCAGGACATAGCCCGCCATGGCGGCAGTCAGGCAGGTAAGGATCATGGAGGCCACCGCCATAACGATGGTGTTGAGCAGCCATTTCAGGGAGGTGGCGATGGCAGGGCCGGTAATGGTATACCCCGCCAGCTGGATCTGGAAGAGGGGCATCTGCTCCGCAAAGAGCTTACGGTAGTTATCCAGGGTAAAGACCTGGGGGAAGAAGGTGGGGGAAGCGGAGTTGATTTCCTGGGCCGTCTTGAAGGAGCCGGTAATGATCCAGTACACCGGGAAGATGAACAGGAAGGCCAGCACCGCCAGGATCACAAGGCACGCGATGGTATAGGGGGACTTCTTCTTTGTCGTCAGCACTGTGATCCCTCCTCTCAGCTGTTGCTCTTCCCGGCCACCTTGAACTGGATGGCGGAGAAGAGAGAGATGATGATGGCCAGGATGATGCCCATGGCCATGCCGTAGCCGTACTCGCCCAGCTTGATGGCCTGGTAATAAATGTAGTACATGATGGTCTGGGTGCTGTTGTTGGGCCCGCCGGAGGTCAGCATCTGGATCAGGGCGAAGCACTGGAAGGAGTTGATGGTGGTGATGACCAGGATGTACAGGGTGGTGGGCATGATCTGGGGCCACTTGATCTTCCAGAACACCTGGAGCTTGGTGGCGCCGTCCACCTCGGCGGCCTCGATGAGCGTCTGGTCCACGTTGCCGAGCGCGGCGACGTAGAGGACTATCGGCTGGCCGATGGAGGTGGTGAACAAAATGAGGATGATGCACCAGAGCGCGGTGTTGGGATTGCCCAGCCAGTCAAACGGCGTGGTGCCGAGCACCTGGTTGAGGATGCCGTTGTAGGGGTTGAGTATCCACTTCCAGACCACGGTGATGGCCACGGAGCCGGTGACGACCGGCAGGTAGAACACGCAGCGGAAGAAGCTGCGCGAGAAGGAGTGCATCTTGTATATGGATGCGCCCACCCACAGCGAAAACGCCGTAACGCAGGGCACTGCGACCACGACGAGTATAAGCGTGTTGATCACGGCGGCCTTGAAGGTGTTGTCCTGGAAAAGCTGTGTATAGTTGCCCAGCCCTTCAAAGCCCTTGATTCCGGCCAGGCCGTAGTCGAAAAGGCTGTAGTATACGCAGAGGAACATGGGGACAACGACAAAGGTGATGAAGAAAAGCAGGCTGGGAAGCAGGAACATGTACGCGCTGAAGGTCTCCCTGCGAGCCAGGACACGGCTCCTGCCGTGCTTGTCCATCTTTATCGCGGCCGCCCCGGTCTGACTGCCTTGATTGTTCATAAGATCCCCTCTTTATTGAAGATAAAGGGCTGTGCCCGCCCCCTCGCAGGGAGCGGGCACAGTAGTGCTTGATTCGCTTATGTGCTTGCGGTTCAGCCGATATTGGCGTTGGCCTCGGCGACATACTCGTCAGCGGCGGTCTGAACATCGGCACCGTTGAGCATGATGTCGGTGAGGAGCGGCCACCAGAGGGCGCGCTGCTCGGTCCAGCCGCCGGTCAGGTTGTAGTAGCGGCCGACGTAGTTGCCCATCAGGGAGAAGGGAGCGCGGATGTCGGCGTCCTCGGCGTCGGCGTAGATGTCGCCCCAGTCGGCGTGGACGGGGAAGAAGCCGGTGGTCTGAGCGGCGAGCACGCCGGTCTCAGGATCGTCGCAGACGAACTTGACGAAGGTCTTGGCGGCCTCGGCGCGGGCGTCGTCGCCGTTATCGAACACGCAGAAGCCGTAGGGGCCGGCCATCTCCAGCTCGGGCTCGCCGTCATCGGACGGGAAGGCCACGGCGTAGGGGGTGAACTGGGTCTGGGAGGCGTACTGGCCGTAGTTGGAGTAGTTCCAGCAGAAGGAGACGGCGCAGGTCTGGTTGGCGAAGGCCTGCAGCTCGTCGCTGGCCTGGAAGCTGGCGTTGGCGCTCAGGGAGCCGTCGGCCACCATGCTCTGGAGGAGCTCGAGAGCCTTGACGTTGTTGGCGCTGTTGGCGTTGTAGCTGCTGCCGTCCTCAGTGACGAAGTAGTCGCTGTAGAGGTTGTTGACGAGGGCGCGGGTGCCCTGGTCGCCGCCCTGCGCGCCGCAGTAGATGATGCCCGGGGTGGCGACATTGACGGTGCCGGCAGCGGCAGCGTCACGGACGGCCGCCATGGCGGCTACGAAATCGTCGGTCGTCCAGGTGCGGGTCTCGTCGTCTATGTACTTGAGGGCGTCGGCGGCCTCAAACACCTCGTAGTTGATGGCCATGCAGTGGGTGGCGAGGCTCAGCGGGTACATGTAGTAGGTGCCGTCAAGCTGGCTGACGTTGCGGACGCCGTCGGCGATGTCGGCAGCGCCGTCGTCCCACAGGTCGCCCAGGTCAACGAGCAGACCCTCGCGGGCATAGGTGCCGATGAGGCGCTCGGGGCCCTCAAAGACGATGTCGGGAGCCTCGTGAGAGGTGATGGCGGTGGTCAGACGCTGGTCGCCGTCCTGGTAGTTGACGGGGTTGACCACGACTTCAATGTTCGGATACTCCTCATTGAAGGCCGCGATGATCTCGTCCCACGCAGCGGCGTCGGTGAAAGCGCCGATGTTGAACGGCCACATCTCGATGGTGACCTTTTCGCCGGACACGTCTCCGCCGCTGGTCTGGGTGTCGCTGGTGGTGGGAGTGTCCTCTCCGCCGCAGGCTGCCAGGGCGAATACCATGGCGAGGGCAAGCAGCATGGCAAGGAATTTCTTCATCTTCTTGTTTCCTCCTCAATTTTTATAAATTTTTGCTTGTGCAAGCAAACGTCCTTGTATGAATACTACAATTTTGTGAGCCGTTTGTCAATATGAAATTAAAAAAATTTTCAGAGAATCGCAAACTTCTAAATTTTCTTCAAAAATACGCGCCCGGGCGGAGGCCACGGGCGCGTATTTCGGGCGTATTCGAGCTTACATATGCCGGTCGGAGAGCACCTCGGCGACGAGCTGCCGGGTTTCGGCGCATTTGACGGGGTCGCGGCGGCAGACCTCGTGAAAGAGCACGTCGGTCAGGTAGAGCTGAGCCACGCGCGCGGCCACGCTGCCCATTTGCAGCAGACCCTCGCGCGAGCCGCACTGGAGCACCACGTCGGCGTAGGCGGCTCCCGGAGATTTCGGGAAGCGGGTGATGAGTATTATCCTGGCGCTGCGCTCGCGGATGACCTTGAGGTTCTTGAGCAGCTCCTCGGTCGAGCCGGAGTAGGAGTAGTAGAGCACGGCGTCCCGCTCGGTCAGATGCGCGGCCGCTATGGCCTGCAGGTGGGAGTCGGACACGGCGCGGAAGTGGGGCAGGCTGGTCGAAAACAGGTGCGCGCACTCCTGTGCTAGCAGCATGGAGCCGCCCTGACCCATGCACAGGACTTCCTCGGCGCTGCAAAGTATGTCGGCAGCCTTTGTCACGGCCTCCGGGCGCAGCAGCTCCAGGGTCTGAGCCATGGCGTCGCGGTCGGCCACATATAGCTTGCGTCCCAGCTCCTCTATGCTGTCCTCCGAGGTTATCTCGCTCTCGGGCGGGAGGGTGTCCACACGGCCTGCGACGGAGTTGGCCACTGCGAGCTTGAAGGCGTTGTAGCCCCGGCAGCCCAGGCGCTTGCAGAAGCGCGTGACCGTGGCCTCCGCCACGCCGGCCTCCTCGGCCAGCTCGGAGATGGACATGTACTGCGTCCTCTGCTGGTGATCCGCCACGTAGTCGGCCACACGCTTTTCGGCGCTGGTAAGCTGGTAGTATTCGCTGTTTATCTGTTCAAAGATGTTGGTATTCGCCATAGGCAGCCGTCACTTCGCGAGGATCTGGTCTATCATGGTGTCGCACATGATGAGCATACGGGGGAGATGGAAGGGGCCTTTGAAGGTGCTGCCCTTGCAGGCGGGCTCGGTGGGCTTGCCGTCGCGGCGCAGATAGCCGAACCAGTCGCCGAACTCGGGGTCGGAGAAGTGCTCCTTGCAGTAGTCGAGCGTGCGCTCGAACCAGGTGAGGTACTTCTCATCGCCGGTGTCGCGGAAAATCATCAGGCTGGCTATGAGTATCTCGTCGTGCGGCCACCAGAGCTTCATGTCGTGCTCATAGGCCTCGGGCGGGCGGCCGAGGCAGTCGATGAAGTAGAGCAGACCGCCGTACTCGCAGTCCCAGCCGGCGTTGATGGCCTGGTCGAAGATCCTGACCGCCGTCTCGTGCTGCTTCTTGTCGCCGCGCAGGTTGGCGTCCTCCATGAGGAACCAGGAGCACTCGATGTCGTGGCCGGGGTTGACGACCCTGCCCTCGGTGACGTCGGCGCGGAACTCGCCGTTCGGCCCCACGCTCTCCAGGGTGCAGCCCAGCTCGGGCTTGTAGTGGTAGCGGAAGATCTCGTCCACGCACTGGGCGGCGCGCTCGTTGTAAAGCTCCGCGCGCTCGGCGTCCACGCGGCGCAGGACGCTGGTGATGTTGAGGTAGATCATCGGGTCGGCCAGGGCGCGCCCGGTGCGAGTCTCGGGTATGGTCTTCGGACCGAGACCGGTGGGGTCGGCAATCAGGCCGTGGTTGAGCTGCCAGATAAGCTCGTAGGCCGCCCTGGCGCGCTCCAGGCACTCGGCGTCGCCGGTGACGCCGTAGTACTCGGCGTTGGCGATGGCGTAGAAGCCCTCGGAGAAGCAGTAGCGCCTCTGCCTGAGCGGTTTGCCGTCGGCGGTGACGGTGAAGTACATGCGGTTGCCGGCCGCGCGGTTGATGCAGTATTTCTCCATGAAATCCAGGCAGCTCCTGGAGGCCTCGAGCCACTCGTCACGCACGCCGTAGACGTGGCAGAGATAGGCGAAGGTCCAGGCGCAGCGCCCCTGCATCCACACGCTCTTGTCCGTGGAGAAGACCTTGCCCTCGCGGTCAAGGCAGGTGTACACGCCGCCGTGCACAAGGTCCATGCCGTTGGTGAGCCAGAAGCGTATGCTCCGCTCCAGCTCCTCTTTTATCCATTTCTGATGGCACTTCAGTCGAGCTGACAATTCCATTTTCATCAGACCTTTCTTTGATTAGCGGCAAACACTGCCGCGTATATCCATCATAAACGCACGATGTGCCCCCGTCAAGAGTATGCGTGAAAATAATTTTCAGAATACCTAAAATCTTCTTGACAGATTCAAAAAAGCTGATAGTCTATATATGCAGAAGCACTGTGTATTTCCAACAAAAAAGGAGGACACATAATTATGAATTACCTTGGCATAGAGGTTCCTGTGGCAAACACGCCGGAGCTTGACCCCGGCTTTATCCCGCTCGGAAAGTTTTTTGACGCTTTTCTCAAGGATGCTCGCCAGCCGCTGTCGCTGGCGGTTGAGCGCGCCGGGGGAGAGGTGGCCGTGTACAACACCTTCATACACGGCACTCCCGACATGGCCGAGGCCGACCGTTACTACGTCGACCGCCTGGTGAAGATGCTGCTCTGGATGAAGGGCGGCTTCAAGGTGTATGTCAGCGGCAGCGAGGCGATGTACGAGTCCGTCCGCGACGCATACCGCCCGGGCGGGACGCGCGAGTTTGACGCGGACTTCATGTCCAACGTGTACGAGCGCCCCTTCGAGGTCGTGCTCTGCGACGCTGTGCCCGCCGAGTACAGCAATCCGCAGGCGGTAGGCCGCCACATGGACGGCTGCCGCATAGGCTTCGACGCCGGCGGGAGCGACCGCAAGGTCAGCGCGGTCATAGACGGCGAGAGCGTCTTCTCCGAGGAGGTCGTGTGGTACCCCAAGGTCACCGAAGACCCGGACTATCACTATGAGGGCATAGTCTCCGCGCTCAAGGCCGCGGCGGAACACCTGCCGCGCGTGGACGCCGTGGGCGTCTCCAGTGCGGGCATCTATATAAATAACCGCACGATGGTCGCGTCGCTGTTCCTCAAGGTGCCGAAAGAGCTGTTTGACGAGAAGGTCAAGGACATATACATCCGCGCGATAACCGACACCTTCGGCGACGTGCCCTATGTAGTGGCCAACGACGGCGACGTCAGCGCCCTGGCCGGAGCCATGAGCCTGGGCGAGAACAACATCCTCGGCATCGCGATGGGCACCAGCGAGGCGGTCGGCTACGTGGACGAGAACGGCAACGTCACCGGCTGGCTCAACGAGCTGGCCTTTGCGCCCGTGGACGCCAATCCCGAGGCCATGGCCGACGAGTGGTCGGGCGACATCGGCTGCGGCGTCAAGTACTTCTCGCAGGACGGCGTCATCAAGCTCGCCCCGCGCGCGGGCATAGAGCTGGCCGAGGGCGACGCTCCCGCGCAGAAGCTCAAGGCCGTGCAGGCGCTCATGGAGGCCGGAGACAGCCGCGCCGAGGCCGTGTACCGCTCCATCGGCGTCTATCTTGGCCACACCCTGGCCTTCTACCACAGCTTCTACGGCCTGAAATACGTGCTGCTGCTCGGCCGCGTCATGTCCGGCAAGGGCGGCGACATCATCCTCGACACCTGCAAGGCCGTGCTCGCTGAGGAGTACCCCGAGGTTGCGGACAAGATAGTCCCCACGCTCCCGGACGAAAAGGCGCGCCGTGTCGGCCAGTCCGTCGCCGCCGCGTCTCTGCCGGAGCTGAGGTGAACTATAGACGAGTGTAGAAGGAGGCGGAGACCATGCGGGGTATCTTCAACCCGGAAAACGGCTTTTGGCGCGTGACGGGCAAAATCGTGGACGCTGCGCTCCTCAGCCTGTTCTGGATCGTGTGTTCTCTGCCTGTCTTCACTCTCGGACCGGCCACGGCCGCGCTGTACAAGACGTCGGTCAAATGCCTGCGCGGGGACGAAACCAAGAGCTGGAGCATGTTCTTTCTCACGTTCAAGGAGAACTTCAAGGTCGGGGCTCTGACCAGCCTCATCGTGGCGGCAATAGCAGTGGCGCTGGTGTATCTGCACTCGCTTGCGTATAACGCCGCGGCTCAGGATACGTCCTGGACGGTGTTTTACTACTGCTATACATTTTTACTGCTGCTGCCGCTGGGCGCCGCGTGCTATGTCTTCCCGGTGTTGTCGCGCTTTGAGATGGGCGTGGGCACTCTGGTGACAAACTCGCTGAAGCTGGCGATTGCCCACCTGCCCAGCACCATAGCGATGGGCGCGTGGCTGTGGCTGATGCAGATGCTGTTTCTGCGCTGGCCTGTGACATTCCTCTTTCTCCCCGGACTCACCGCAGTTTTCCAGTCCCTGCTGCTGGAACGCATCTTCGCCCCATATATGGGCTCCGATGCGGACGACCCGGAGTAGGACATACATTTATATCCCCATAAACCAACGCCCCGCGCCCCCCAGCGCCGGGGCGTTTCAGCACGCTTGAGGGTATTGCTCCAGAGCATATAAGCGTATCCAAGGTCGGTTTAGGCAAATAAACAATGAGTAGAAGACGCGACAGTCTTGCCGCTGCCGTTGCACCGGTGAAGCTGCACCTGGAGCAGACACTCAGATCCAGGTTTATGCCTTTGAATATTTCCGCGTTTCCACCATCCTGCTCGAATGTTCAGCTTGTAGGATTATATCAACCACCCGCGCCCTCTGCGTGGTGGCCAGAAAGTCATGCTTTTTCACAAGCGCCGCGCCAAGAACAGCTATCAGCAGCGAGACTATTGACTGTTTATCCTCCGACAGATCAGTGAAAAGAAGCGAAAAAAACAAATCCGAAGCCGAGTGCTTCGGATTTGGAAGGAGGCGCAAGGAAGCGAACGCAGTTTTCGGCAATAGCCTCTGGCTGTTGCCGGAAACGAAGTTGAACGGACTTTGCAGAAGAAGCGAAAAAAACAAATCCGAAGCCAAGTGCTTCGGATTTGGAAGGAGGCGCAAGGAAGTGAGCGCAGTTTTCGGCAATAGCCGTAGGCTGTTGCCGGAAACGAAGCCGAACGGACTTTGCGCCGACGTGGTGGTGCGGGCATGGGGACTTGAACCCCAACGCATTGCTGCACGAGAACCTAAATCTCGCATGTCTGCCAATTCCATCATGCCCGCGTGATATTGTGACCTAAGTATAATACTATTTTCTCCCCGCTGTGTCAACTGGGCATTGACTTTATTACTTTGTTGCGTTATTTTTATAAAGTAAAACCATAGTATTCAGGGGGAAAAGCGTATGTTGGGCGTCCTGGCCAATTCCTTCGCCGTGCTCTTTGGCGGAGTCATAGGTATGCTGTGCGGCAGCAGAATCAAGAGCAAGTACACCGATTCACTTATGGTGGCGCTGGGTCTGGCGACTATGGGCATGGGCGTGGCCAGCACGGTGGGCACGACGGACGTGCTGTGCATCATCGTCTGCTGCTCTCTGGGCACGGTGCTGGGCGAGCTGCTGCACATAGACGACGGGGTCAACGCGCTCGGACGCATGGCGGAGAGAAAGTTCGGCTCCAAGGACGGCAAGGGCGGCAGCTTTACCAGTGCGTTTGTGTCCTGCTCCATCATGTTCTGCGTCGGCTCAATGGCTGTCATGGGCAGCGTGGAGGCCGGGCTGAACGGCGACAACTCCATACTATTTGCCAAGGCCGTGCTGGACTTGATCGCGTCGCTGGCCTATGGCGCGGCGATGGGCGTGGGCGTCGCCGTCAGCTTTGCCTGCGTGCTCGTAGTGGAGGGGGCGCTGACGCTGCTGGCCGGGGCGCTGGCTCCGCTGCTGACCGACGCCATAGTCACGGAGATGAGCGCGGTGGGCGGCGTGCTGCTGATAGGCCTGGCCATAAATTTGCTGAATCTCAGGCAGCAGCCCATAAAAATCGCCAACATGCTCCCGGCGGTGTTTCTCCCGGCCGCGTACGTGCCGCTGTACAACTGGATAACGTCGCTGACGTAATATTTCCCGCGCGTTGATTTATTCATATGTTCATGCTATAATATGTCGAATTCTGCCGAAAGGACTTCAGCATGAACAAAAAGCTTTTTAAACGCCTGGGCGCGCTCTCGCTCGCCGCGGCGATGTCGCTGACCCTCGCGGCCTGCGGGAACGACGAGCCGGAGGCCGACCCGCACGAGGGCATGGCCTATGTCAACACCGGCGCCAACTACGAGTGGATCTACCCGGCGGAGGGCGTGCCCGTCTCCGACTTCGCCGAGGAGGACTTCCAGACCAACGCGGACGGACTGCCCGAGTACATCGGCGACCGCTATGAGACCCGCCTCGGCGTGGACGTGTCGTTCTACCAGGGCGTAATCGACTGGGAGGCCGTGGCTGCGGACGGCGTGGAGTTCGCCATGATACGCTGCGGCTATCGCGGCAGCGAGACGGGCGATATAGTCGTTGACGAGCAGTTCGAGAACAACATACAGGGCGCACTGGACGCCGGACTGGACGTGGGCGTGTACTTCTTTTCCCAGTCCACCGGCGCGATAGAGGCGGCCGAGGAGGCCAACTTCGTCCTGAGCCTCATTGCCGACTACGAGATAACCATGCCCGTGGCCTTCGACTGGGAGCCGCTTGAAAACTCCCGCGCGGAGGACATCGACCGCTCCGAGCTGACGGCCAGCGCCGTGGTGTTCTGCGAGATGGTCAAGGACGCCGGCTATACGTCCTGCGTGTACCTCTACCGCTACATCGGCTACTACGAATATATGATGGAGCGGCTGGCGGACTATGAGATCTGGGTCGGCGCGCTCGGAAGTTGGCCGGACTTCTACTACAAGCACAGCCTGTGGCAGTTCTCCATGACCGGGCGCGTGGACGGCATCGACGCCGACGTGGACTTGGACTACCAGTTCATCCCCAAGCCCTCCGACACGGAGATCGCACCTCCGACCGCGAGCGTGTGAGCCAAACGAATATGCTAAAGCCGGGGCTTATAGGCCCCGGCTTTAGCGCGCTTAAACGTCTTATTCCTCCGTCAGAATATAGGGGCACGCCTCGTCCGCCGCGCGGCCGCCCATGGTCAGCGTCAGGTCGTGCGTCTTCCCGATGCCGTCCGTGAAGCTCATGCCGTAGGCCGTCATGTCCCCGTAAAACTGTATCGCCAGCACCAGCGGCGCCTCCGGCGTCAGCTCGTCGAGGTTGTAGAAGGTTTCGCCCCGGACGTAAAGTCCGTCCGAGTCCATGTCCATCGTGTACAGGCTCAGCGCGGTCAGTGTCTCCTTAGGCTCTATCAGCAGGGTGGTGCCCTCGTCGAACCTGCACTCGTGCCAGACGCTGTACGGCTCCATGGCCTGCGTATAGGCGTCGCGCAGGGTGAGCCAGTCGTTTTCAAACGCCAGGTAGGAGTACGGCGTGTCGGGTATGTCTATATCCCCTCCGGACTGCGGCTCGCCGGACTGGACGGGGGCCTCTGACCAAACCGGGCTGGGGGAGACCCCGGAAGACGGCGGCACCGTTCCGCCGGGAGGCGGGTTCATCCCGCAGGCGGAAAGCAGCGTGATAACGGCAAAGATCATGGGCAGGATACGTTTCATGGGCGCAACTCCTTACATTTTGTTTTTAGACGCACCGGGTATGCTTTTGTTCCGGCGAGCGCATATTTACAAGAAAAAATGTCTGTGGTACAATACTCCATTGACAAGGAGAGAAGACTATGCCAGAAAAGCTCAGAGAAATAGTAGCAAGGTATGAGGAGCTTGAGCGGCTCATGCTCCTGCCGGAGAACTACACCGACGTCGAGGCGTATTCCCGCCTGGCGAAGGAGCAGAAGGAGCTCGCGCCCGTGGCCGGGTGCGCCCGGGAGTACTTCGCCTGCGAGACGGCGATGGCTGAGGCCGAGGGCTTCTTCTCCGACCCGGAGATGGGCGAGATGGCCCGCGAGGAGTACGAGGACGCAAAGCGACGCAAGGCCGCGCTCACTGAGCGCATAAAGGAACTGCTGATACCCAAAGACCCGGACGATGAGCGCAACGTGATAATAGAGATACGCGCGGGCGTCGGCGGGGAGGAGAGCGCGCTGTTCGCGCACAGCCTTTACCGCATGTACAGCATGTACGCCGAGGCGCGACGCTGGAAGATCTCCGTTGCCAACGTCAACGAGACGGAGCTGGGCGGTGTCAAGGAAGCCATCCTTGCTGTGAACGGCGCAGGGGCCTATAACCGGCTCAAGTATGAGAGCGGGGTGCACCGTGTCCAGCGTGTGCCCGAGACCGAAAGTCAGGGCCGCGTTCACACCTCGACAACCACTGTGGCTGTCCTTCCCGAAGCGGAGGAACTCGACTTCTACATCGACCCGAAGGATTTACGCATTGACACGTTCCGCGCATCCGGTGCGGGCGGTCAGCACATCAATAAGACCTCATCGGCTATCCGTGTCACCCATATTCCGACAAATACGGTCGTAGAGTGCCAGGATGAGCGCAGCCAGCACAAAAACAAGGACCGGGCCATGAAGATCTTGCGCACCAAACTCTACGAGATGCAGCAGCAGGCCCTGGACCAGGAGCGGGCCAGCGAGCGCCGCAGCCAAGTGGGCTCCGGCGACCGCAGCGAGCGGGTGCGCACATATAACTACCCCCAAGGCCGGGTGACGGATCACCGCATCGGCCTGACGCTGCACAAGCTGGAAAACGTGCTCAACGGCGACCTGGATGAGATCATCGACGCGCTGACTGCTGCCGACCAGGCGGAAAAACTGCGGGCCGGCGGAGACGAATAGGGTCTGTCCTGCCGGCAGGCGGCATAGAATAGACAGGGACATGGCGCACAGCGCCTCAAAGAGAGGAAAACGACTATGAACATTTGGCACAACATCGACCCTGCCAGCATCAAACCGGAAAGATTTATGGCAGTGATCGAGATCCCGGCGGGCAGCAAAAAGAAATACGAACTGGACAAGAACACCGGATTGCTCCGGCTGGACCGGATCTTGTACACTTCCACCCATTATCCGG
>ENA-OWPP01002614-OWPP01002614.1-human-gut-metagenome-genome-assembly--contig:-NODE-2614-length-11998-cov-3.526166_pt1 | contig 11998 bp, 9 predicted proteins | sample MGYA00248265_ERZ651848 | MGnify/ENA primary metagenome ERZ651848 (study PRJEB26924, sample SAMEA4378233) | human gut metagenome | biome: human gut; feature: human-associated habitat; material: faeces... | reverse complement strand
CGGCTCGCCTTCGCCTATGGACGGCACCACCGGCCGTAAGGCCGACTGGGGGGGGAAAAAAACACCGGCAAAATACCATGTCAACGCGAAAGGCCCTCCGAAGAGAGCCTTTTGCACATTGCGGTTATTCCGGAATCACTCGGAGTCGCGGGATTCCTCCGAACCGGCGTCGGAGTCATCCGCGGCCGGAGCGGCGTCATCGAACTGCACGGTCTGCGTATCAGCCGCATCAGCACCGTCGGCCACCAGTCCGCTCTCGGCGGCGCCCTCGTCCTCGCCCTGCACGTGTGCGCCCGTAGCGCTCTGACGCTTCCGGGCCACGGTGACGCCCACGCCAATCGCGGCCAGCACCACGACAAGCACCACGACGATGGCGATCGACGCACCCGTGTCGGACAACCCCTCCTGCGGCACGGCAACAACATCAGCGGCATTGGCAGCGACACCGGTCGCGCCCATGGCAGCGGCCGTCGCCACCGCGGCGACCACGCTCATCAGCTTCTTACGCACGCTCATCACGTCCTTTCCTTTACGAACATCCAAGCACCGATGGTATCGCGACGAATTGACTGTTGCGTGGGGAAAAACCTTCAGCCCAGCAGGGCGAGCAGGTCGTCCTTGGTGAGCGCGGCCATCGACCGTCCGGTGGCGGAGGACGCGGAATCCACGAACCGTTGCGCGAGGTCTGTCTTGCTGCGCTGGAGGTTGAGGATGCGCTCCTCGATCGTGTCCTTCGCCACGATCTGATACACGTTGACGTCCTGTGTCTGTCCTATGCGGTGGGCGCGATCGGTGGCCTGATCCTGCGCGGCCGCGTTCCACCACGGATCGGCGTGCACGACCACGCATGCGCCGGTCAGGTTCAGGCCCGTGTTTCCCGCCTTGAGCGAGATCAGGAACACCGGCGTCGCGTCGGCGTTGAACCGGTCCACCAGCTCCAGACGGCGTTTCTTCGGCGTCGCTCCGGTGATCATGTCGTATTCCACGCCGTCGGCCCGCAGCCGTTGCGCGATCAGGTCGAGGTAGCTGGTGAACTGCGAGAAGATCAGCATCTTGCGGCCGGCATCACGGCAGGAGTCCACCAGTTCGATGATGGCGTCCAGTTTCGCGGAGCTTACGGTCTTGCGCGCCTTCGACTGTTTCACAGGCTGTTTCACGGACTGCTGTGGGTCTTTCGCGGCGGATTGCACCCCTGCGCTCAAGGCGCTGGCATGCCCGTCGGCGTTCTCGTATATCAGCCGCGGGTCGCAGCATACTTGCCGCAGTCGGGTCAGCTGCGCCAGAATCTGGATTTTGCCGGTGTTGAAATCGGCCGGACGCTGCCTCAGGATGACCGAGCGCAGCTGCTGCTCCAGTGCCGCATACAGCTTGCGCTGCTCCCCCTGCAGCTGCACTGTGATGACGTTCTCGATCTTGTCGGGCAGATCCTTGAGCACCTGCGACTTAAGACGGCGCAGGATGAACGGCCCCACGAACGATTGCAGTTTCTTCTGTGCGGTCTCGTCGCCGCTCAGCACCGGCATCTCGAACCGTTCGCGGAAATGCGCGTACGAGCCGAGCATGCCGGGCATCAGGAAATCGAAGATGCTCCACAGCTCGCTCAGCCGATTCTCGATCGGAGTGCCGGTCAGGGCGAAACGATGCACTGCGGTGACGGAGCGCACGGCTTTCGACACCTTGGTAGCGGCGTTCTTGATGTACTGTGCCTCGTCGAGCGTCATGCAGTAGAACTCAAGTCCCGCATAGTCGTCGATGTCGCGCCGCAGCAGGTCATACGAGGTGACGAGCACGTCGGGAACGTCGTCGGCCGCGGCCGATGCCGGCCTTGCGGATTCCCGCGTCGGAGACACACCGGTGTCCTGCTGTGCGGCGCGCACGCCGTCAAGCATCGCGCGACGTTCCGGTTTGGTGCCGGCGATGGCCTCCACGCGCAGCTCGGGAGTGTGCTTCGCCACCTCGGCTACCCAGTTGTACACCAGCGAGGCCGGGCAGACGATCAGATTCGGACGGCGCTCGGCCCGGGACTCCTTGTGCCGCGCAAGCAGCAGCGACAGCAGCTGCACGCTCTTGCCCAAACCCATCTCGTCGGCGAGGATACCCCCGAATCCCTTGTCACACACGGCATTGAGCCAGCGGAACCCCTCGGCCTGATACGGCCTCAGCACGGAGGCCAGCGCAGCGGGAACGCGGTACGTGGACGGATCGATCACGCGCAGGCCGTCCAGGTATGCGGTGAAGCTTGCGTCCTTCGCGTCGTCGTCGACCTGATGGTCCAGATAGTACGCCTCATAGGCGGGCACCGTGATCGAGCCGGATTCCAGATCGGCGGCCCGCAGTCCCAGGTCATCCGCGATCTCGTCGACGTCGGACATATCCACGTTGCGCATGTCGACGAAGGAGCCGTTGCGCAGCCGGTGGAATCTGCGGCGCCGACGGTAGCTCGCCAGCAGGCCCGGCACGTCGTCCGGGTCGATTTCGTCGGCGATCGGCGATATCTCCACGAGCCCGGATTTCACCGAAAGGCCTATGGAGATCGTCGGGCGCGGCATGGCGGTCAGTCCGTCGAACGCGGGCGTCGCCATCACGTCGCCCAAACCGCGCAACACCGCCAATCCTTCGGTCAGCAGACGGTATATCGCCTCGTCGTCGGACTCGGGGATGGCGGCCACGGCACCGGACGGGCGCGGGAAATAGTGGAGCATCGCCTCGACTGCGAGTCGCTCCATCTCCTTGTCGCGCATGGACGCGTCGACGCCGACGCCGTCGAACACGTGGTAATGCTTGTCGCCATAATGAGCCTGCGCGTCGCACGTCACCCCGGCGCGGTCGCGGTCGAGGTAAAACGCGAGCCTGCAGGGCACGCGCATTTTCGCCAGCAGCTCGGGCGGCACGTCGATGATCAAGCCGCCGTGCGCCGGAACTCCGGTTTCACGCCCAGCCGGCGGCACGAGCCGGTCAAAGACCGATGACGCGGCGGAACCGTCCTCCGCGTTCGGACCGGCGGATGCGCCAATGGCGTCAACCGCCCGCCCGGCCTCGTTCTCCTGGCGGGAGACCAGTTGCGGCAGTACCGTGCGCACGAAACGATCCACATCACTTTCGCTCAGATACATCGCCTCGCGATCGTTTTCACCGCACAGCAGGCTCAGCAGTGCCCGTTTCTGCGCAAAATCGGCATCGCACCGGTATATCGTCGCACGATCGACGCTCAGCAGCGCCCGGCCGCCCGACCCCACGCCCGCGCCCGATTCGGCTTGGGAAAACGGCCGCGCGATCACGTAATGCGAGCGCTGTCCTTCAATGAATCGTTCCACGCGCTGCGCATGCCGTATCACGTAACCGGCCGCCGCCGTACTGCCGTTCGAGGCCTCGGGATCGTCGCCGCGTTCCACCGCAAGGCCGAGATCGGGATTGCCGTCCACGACTGATACGCGCATCGTCGGCGCGTAGAACCGTGCCGGAGCCGTGTATTCCACCGTGTCTTCGGTGCCGACGTACGTATCGAGCAGTTCGGCGACCTCACCGTCCGACAACGTCAGCGTCGCGTCATCCGACTGACGCCGGTAATAGTAGGAGTATGCGCTGTTGTCGTTGTTGATGACGGCGCGGATGTCCTGCGCGCGGGAGAGCACGTCGAGCAGGTTCCGCGAGCGCTCGTCAAAGGCGTCGCGCGAGTGCACGAACGCGAGCTTCTTGCCGTATGCGACGAACTCGCGGTTTTTCACGGATTGCAGCAGCGAGGCGATGTCCTTGACCACATAGGAGATGCCGCGCGACGGCACTTCGATGCGGAATTTCGCCACGCAGCTGTTCAGCGAGAAACTCAAGGAGAGCCGCAGCGACACGCTGGCGATGGGCATGAACCGCGCCGTCTGGGCTGCGCCGGCGACACCTCCGGAATCAGCCAGTCCGCCGATTTCCTTCAACAGGTCGAGCTGCCGGCTTTGCGATCTGCGGGTGCGCTCGTCGTCCTGCTGCCGCATGAACAGGTCAAGCGCGCGGGTCGTGCGCACGGCAGGTTGCCGGGGAACCAAGCCTGCAGCTCCGCGACCGATACCGTTCGTGGAGCCGTTACCGTCGTCGGCCGCGGCGAAGTCATCCGGATGTTCGTTGTACGCCATGACCAGTGCGATGACATGCTTGCACACGCCCCGGAACCGGCCATATGCGGGGCATGTGCACGATGACTGGCCGACCTTGCCCGCGTCGGTGTCGATCGCGGCGGAGACGCGGTAATCGTCCGCGTACCGGTCGGCGCCTTTGACCAGCGCTGTCAGGCGTACGTTGGCCTGCGCGCCCGTCAGCATGGTGCCCGAGGTACGTGGCGAATCCGGCACGTTGAACGATACGGCCATGTCGTGCATACGCCCGGATTTCAGCACGTCCTTCGCACGAAAATACACGGCGTTGCCGCCGAGCCGGCGCAGTTCGGCGTCGTCGACGGAGGGCGGCAGCGGCGCGGCACCGGCAGTGTCGTCTGCCATGTCGGCGTACGAGCCGCGAGCGCCGTACGTGACGCCGTCATCGTCGGCATCACCGTCGGAGAAGTCGCGGTACTGGCCGCCGCCGGAGCGGGAACCATACACGGACGCATGCCAATCCATCAATGCCCCTTCCGTTGCAGCGGGCGACAATCACGCCCGTGCATGCCATCATGACCGGCCAACATCCCGGTCGATATACGGATACGACATTAACAGGTTTCACTCCGCTCAACCAACACCGGCGCAAAGACATCGCTGGCTGAGGCTGGCCCGATCGGTCAGATGATGCCGCGGTCGCTCAGCGGGCCCGCCCAGTCGCTCTCTTCGGGCTCGCGGGCGGACTGGATGGGTTCCTCGGCCCAATGCTTGGCGGGGATGGTCTTGGGCTTGAACGGGAACTTCTCGGCGCGCATCTTCTCGTAGGCGGCGATGTCGTCCTCATGCTGCAACGTCAGGTCGATGTCGTCGTAGCCGTTCATCAGGCGCCAGCGCACGTAATCGCCGACCTCGAACGGCAACGTCACGTCGCCGCAGGTGACGGTGCGCTGCTCAAGGTCGACGGTCATCTGACGACCGGGCTCCTCGTCCAGCAGCTTCCACAGGAGTTCGACGGACTCCTGCGGCATGATGGCCGCCAGCACGCCGTTCTTGGCGGTGTTGCCGTAGAAGATGTCGGCGAAGCTCGGCGCGATCACCACGCGGAAACCGTAATCGTGCAGCGCCCACACCGCGTGCTCGCGCGATGAGCCGATGCCGAATTCGGGGCCGGCCACGAGAATCTGCCCCTTGCCGGCATATTCCGGCTGGTTCAGCACGAAATTCGGGTCGCGGCGCCAGGCGTAGAACAGCGCGTCATCGAAACCGGACTTGGTCACGCGCTTCAGGAACACCGCGGGGATGATCTGGTCGGTGTCGACGTTGGAGCGGCGCAGCGGCACGCCCACGCCGGTCAATGTGGTGAGTTTTTCCATGGATATCAGGCTTTCAATTCTTGCCCCCGCTGGCGGAGGCTGTCGGCTTTGCTGACTGGGGGGGGTGGCGCCAGTGCGCGGCACTCCGACCCACCCTCAGTCAGTCTTCGACTGACAGCTGCTGCCAGCGGGAGCCAATGTGCAGTATTTACAGGTCGGCGGGCGACGAGATCGTGCCGCGAATGGCGGTCGCGGCGGCGACGGCGGGCGACGCGAGATGCGTGCGCGAGCCCTTGCCCTGGCGTCCTTCGAAGTTGCGGTTCGATGTGGAGATGGAGCGCTCGCCCGGCACCAGCTTGTCCGGGTTCATGCCCAGGCACATCGAGCAGCCGGCGTTGCGCCATTCGGCGCCGAAGTCCTCGAACACCTTGTCGAGTCCTTCCTTCTCCGCTTGCAGGCGCACGCGCGAGGACGCGGGCACGACGAGCACGCGGTGGATGTTCTCGGCCTTGTGGTGTCCCTTCATGATCGAGGCGGCCTGGCGAAGGTCGTCGATGCGGCCGTTGGTGCACGAGCCGATGAACACGGTGTCCACGGCGATGTCCTTGATCGGCATGCCGGGCTTGAGTCCCATGTAGGTCAGCGCCCGCTCGGCGGCGGCGCGCTTGGTGGCGTCGGCGATCTTGTCGGGCTCCGGCACGTTCGCGGTGATTGGCAGGCCCTGGCCGGGGTTGGTTCCCCACGTCACGAAGGGGCCGAGCTTGGTCGCGTCGATGTCCACAACCTTGTCGAACACGGCGTCGTCATCGGTCTTGAGCGTCTTCCAGTAGGCGACGGCCTGATCCCACAGCTCGCCTTCGGGCGCGTGCGGACGGCCCTTGAGGTATTCGAACGTGGTCTCGTCCGGCGCGATCATGCCGGCGCGGGCGCCCGCCTCGATGGACATGTTGCACACGGTCATGCGTTCGTCCATCGTGAGGTTGCGGATCGCCTCGCCGCGGTATTCGATGACGTAGCCCTGACCGCCGCCGGTGCCGATCTTCGCGATGATCGCCAGAATAATGTCCTTGGCGGTGGCATCCGCCGGCAGCTTGCCGTTCACGTTGATCGCCATCGTCTTGAACGGCTTGAGGCTCAGCGTCTGCGTCGCCATCACGTGCTCGACCTCGGAGGTGCCGATGCCGAACGCGAGCGCGCCGAACGCGCCGTGCGTGGACGTGTGGGAGTCGCCGCACACGATGGTCATGCCCGGCTGGGTCAGGCCCAGAATCGGGGCGAACGCGTGGACGATGCCCTGATCGGCGTCGCCCAGCGGGTGCAGCCGCACACCGAACTCCTTGCAGTTCTTTTCCAGCGTGCTCAGCTGCAGGGCGGATGTCTTGTCCGGGTTCGGACGGTCGATGTCAACCGTCGGCGTGTTGTGATCCTCTGTGGCGATCAGCTGATCGACGTGACGCGGCTTGCGCCCGGCCAGGCGTAGACCCTCAAACGCCTGCGGGCTCGTTACTTCATGCATGAGCATCAGGTCGATGTACAGCAAATCGGGTGCGCCGTCGCTCCCCTGCCGCACCAGATGGTCGGCCCAGACTTTCTCGGCCAATGTGGTTCCCATTCGGGACCTCCTCAAATTTCCTCGCGCAAGGTATTGCCCTCACGCTTTTTATGTGGTAATAAGCGTATGGGCAAGGGCACGTCGAGAACTTCCCTAGGCCGATATATGAGATAAATACATGGCCATAAAACGGCGAAAACACGGCGATGCATGAATTATTCTTGTTTTTTGCGGTTCTTGTCGCAAATATCGCGACATTACCGACCTGCTATTAACAGAAAAGCGCCCACGTTACTTTTGCATTTCATTATGTGAGATGGCATAATGCTTCATTATGACTTCTCTGACGCAACCACTGGCCACAAGCATGGCCGATGAACGACAGCGTGCCGGCGACGAGATGCATGACGACGGCACCGTGACCAGCACCATGGCAGCGGACGCCATCGAGTACACCATCAGCGGAGAGATCCATTCCGGCGTCGGTGTACTCGACAAAACCGTGAAGATTTTGGACGCGCTGGAATCCGGTCCCGCGACTCTCGGACAGCTGGTGTCGGCCACCGGTCTGGCGCGACCGACCGCTCACCGTCTGGCGATCGCGTTGGAGCGCCACCGCTTCGTGCTGCGCGATCAGCACGGACGATTCGTGCTTGGCTCGCGTTTCGCCGAGCTTGCCGCCGCAGCGGGCGAGGATCGTCTGCTGACCGCGGCGGGGCCGATTCTGCAGACACTGCTTGACCGGACCGGCGAATCCGCGCAAATCTACCGCCGTCAGGGCGATCAGCGCGTGTGCATCGCAGCGGTGGAACGCGCCAGCGGCCTGCGCGATTCGATTCCCGTGGGCGCGATGCTGTCGATGGAGGCCGGGTCGGCCGCGCAGATTCTGCTCGCCTGGGAGGATTCCGAGCGGCTGCATCAGGGGCTGAGGCACGCCAAGTTCACCGCCGCGAAGCTCGCCGCCGTGCGCAAGCGCGGTTGGTCCGAATCGGTGAACGAGCGCGAAGAGGGCGTCTGCTCCATCTCCGCGCCGATCCGCAACGCCTCCGGTCAGGTTATCGCCGCGATTTCCATTTCCGGCCCGTCCGGCCGTATGGGCAACTCGCCCGGGCGCCGTTACGCCCCGCTGGTCATGGCCGCCGGCAAATACCTGACCGACGCCCTGCTCAAGGCCAGCTCCGTTCGCTGACAGCGCCGGCGACGGACGGGCGCAGAGCCCAGCAGGCTGTCGAGCGCAGCGGATCAGGGGAGCGCCCCCGCTGGCGGGGGCGCTCCTTGGCATCAGACAATGCCTGACGACTCAGCCCGTCAGCGGGGGCGTCCCTTTTTGCTCAGATCTTCTTCAATGCGGCGGCGACCCCGGCGAGCAGGCCGGGTTTCCTCAGCAGATTGACGCCATCGGCGGCGTTCGACTGCCCTTCGACCGCATAGGTGTACGCCTTGTTGGAGCTCGGTTTTCCGACCAGCTCGCCGAATGTCAGCAGCTGCGTCCGCGGGCTGTACGGGTGGCGGATGTCGAACTCGAACAGTCTTGCCGCACGATTCGCCGCGGCCGGTCCGTACGAGCCGAATCCGCAGGTCGGCGTCGCCACCAGCATCATCCCGTTGAGCGAGCCGACGAAACCGTTGCGATGGTCATGGCCCACAACCACTCCTATATATCCGTCCGTGTCGCGCAGTGCGGCGAACTCGCCGCAATCCTCGTCAGGACAGCTCACGCCTTCTCCCAGATAGCCGCCCGGGAGAGTCCGGTCATCATCGAGCACGTAATACTGCGCATCGTACTTGCGATACCCCTGTATGGCGTTATCGGCGTTCGCCGGCATGGCCTTCAGCACGTCATAATACTGCGGCAACGGCATATGCTGGAACACCAGGGAGCGGACGCCGAGCCACCGCGGCACGTCGTGCACGAAACGCAGCGCGGCGTCGCTCGGCCGGCCATAGCCGCCCTCCCGTGCGTAATCGCCGGAATTGAGCACCACCAGACCCAGCACGGTACGTTGGCGATCCTGATCCAGGACAGGCATTGCGAACGTGCCGGGCTCGCATGCGGCCACTGGCTGATCCGGCAAACCGGATGACGGCACCGAACACACCAGGAAGCCGGGATTCGCGGCGGAATCGTCCATATTGCACGGCGGGTTAATGCATCCCGGGAACTCACGGTACAGCGCGTCCAGCTCGGCCGGGCTCAGCCCGCACTGCGCATCATGGTTGCCGTAGGTGACGGCGAATGGTATGCCGCGGTCGATCAGCGGCTGCAGGAACGCACTGATGCCGGCACGCACCTTGGCCCGCGTGCGCTCGATCTTGCCGCGCCGCGCCGGCTCCCACTGCCGCTTGCGGAACGTGTCGCGGTACGCGTCGTCGTATCCGGCGATCTGGTTGCCGGTGAATATGACGACGTCGGGGCGCGCGGCGTCCAGCGACGCCTCGATCAGCCGGATGGTGTCTTTGGAGACCTTCGGACCATCCTGTATGTCCGCCAGCTGCAACACGCGGAACTTGCCGGAACGGTGGAACTGGAGACGTCCCAGACGCGCCGAGATGGACACCGGGCGCTCGTCATCGGGGCCGCTAGCGGATGCCGGCGCTGCAATCTGGTTGAAATCCGTCATAACTCACAGCGTAGTACATACCACCTTGACCGTGCCTGACAGCACCATGGCGTGTCTTGAGCGGGCCGGGACACTGAATTACGGGTTGAAATCGCCGTTCTTGGCAATTCCCCGTGCGAAATCGCCGTTTTTGGACCTTGAAACGGCGATTTCACACGGGGAATAGTAGATTTCGGCGATTTCAACCCGTATTTTGGACGGATCCGGCCTATAGGCCACGAATCTGCCGGCTGAATGCACCGAGAAACAAAAAAGCCCCCGCTTCCGCGAGAGCTTCATTCGCTGGGATGCCTGGACTCGAACCAAGAATGGCTGAACCAGAATCAGCTGTGTTGCCAATTACACCACATCCCAATTTGGCTAGATGCTGTAACCGATTGGGATTATAGCACCTTCGTACCCCCAACCGGATTTGAACCGGTGTTGGCGCCGTGAGAGGGCGTAGTCCTAGACCGCTAGACGATGGGGGCTTGAGTTATCCGCTGTGCGGCATGCCGCGCAACAGATGAAAACTATACGGCAATATCCAGCCCACCGCAACTCACGGCGTGTCGCGAGGATTTCCAACGGTTTTGGGACGGGCTCTTGACCACCGACGAAATCCGATAGACTCCACAATATCCCAACCAATCTAGTCAACAAAAGCGTTATGCGGTAACATCGAACGAGACGGCACGATGCAGATACGTTAGGCTGCATCTCCACCGACCATCATCGAGGATGGCGAAACGGCTCACGTCAATCGTGCCGCGGGTCGCATGACATGGTCGAGATTCTCACGAATGCGCCATTACCGCACTACCATCGTCAATTGAGCCACAAAGACTGTCAAAAAACCTTATATTGCAACGATATAAGACATGCGCTGACGGATTATCACGAATCCTACTGATGAATTATCACGAATCCTATTGATGAATTATCAGACACTGTATTGATGAAATTGCAAATGAGGCAATGATGATACCAAGGACCATCGCGCAAGAGCTCACCTCGATGCTGTCATGGTTCCCGGTCGTCTCAGTGACAGGGCCACGTCAAAGCGGCAAATCCACGCTCATCAAAAACATGCTGCCCGTTCACACGGCGCGAAACTCATCATCGACGAGGCGCAACATGCTCCGGGACTGTTCTCGCAGATCCAGGTCGCGGCCGACGAACGAGGCGGCATGGGGCAATACGTGCTGTCCGGCTCGCAAAACTTCCTCCTGGAGAAGCGCATTGGGCCAATCTCTGGCGGGGCGCATGGGCATGCTTCAACTGCCGCCCCTCTCGCATGAGGAGGCGATTCAGCCGGAACCCGACCTCACCGCGGACGAATTCATGTTCCGCGGCGGCTATCCTCACCTCTATGACGCGTCAACGCCGAACGACATCTATTTCCACGACAATGGCCTGCTCAACTATCTTCTCGGGATTCATTCTGCGGAAGAGCTGCTGAACGACCCCAAGCGCGGTGATGTGTTCGAGAATCTCATCATTTCGCAAACCGTGAAGCGATACCTCAACAAGAACAAAGACGGCGAGCTGTACTTCTACCGCGATACCAACCAGAGCGAAATCGACCTCGTAGACGCTACGCAGCGCCGTAGCCCCACCCTCATAGAAATCAAATCGAGAATGACTCCGCGACCAGATTTCTTCAGGCATCTCGCCACCGTCGGGGAAGAACTGGGCGTGCCGGTCGATCGCAGAATCGTCGTGTATCGAGGAACAGAAAACTTCACGGGTAAGAAACGGGAGGTATGTTACGGCGGAGCGTTATTTGGGGCGGTAAATCAGCGGAGGAGTTCTGCCCGCCTGATCGGCGGAGACTCCCCCAGTCGCTTCGTGACACCCCTGCGGGGGCAGTATTGTCTACTCGTATGTCGGCTCGCCTTCGATTACGAACGACACCTCCGTTCGCTTCACGGCTCAGCCCGCCAGCGGAGGCGCAAACTCCGCAGATAGCAGACGGCGGGCGGCGTCTTGCGACAGCCGTCCGCCGGATTCCGCATGCGCACAAGCGCTGCGTTACATCACAGGTGCTCGCGCAGGCCCTTCAGTCGAGCGATGGTGAGCGGCTTGCCGACGATCTCCATCGACTCGAACAGCGGCGGGGAGACGCGACGGCCGGATATGGCCACGCGAACCGGGCCGAAGGCGAGACGCGGCTTGTACCCGCCATCCTCCACGAGTGCCTTGTTCAGGGTCTCGTGCAGGTTGTCGGTCTTCCAATCGGCCTCGTCCACGCCCTCAAGCGCGGCGACGGCGGCATCGAGCACGTCGGCGGCGGAGTCCTTGAGCTGCTTCCTGGCATCGTCCGCAGGCTCCAGGTACTCCTCGGTGGACAGCAGGGAGCCGACCATGCCGGCGACCTCGCCCAGCAGGCGCACGCGCGGCTGAACCAGCGGAGCGGCGGCGGTCAGCACCTCACGCTCACGGTCGGTC
>ENA-OWPP01002609-OWPP01002609.1-human-gut-metagenome-genome-assembly--contig:-NODE-2609-length-12015-cov-5.137207_pt1 | contig 12015 bp, 11 predicted proteins | sample MGYA00248265_ERZ651848 | MGnify/ENA primary metagenome ERZ651848 (study PRJEB26924, sample SAMEA4378233) | human gut metagenome | biome: human gut; feature: human-associated habitat; material: faeces... | reverse complement strand
CTCCTTCCGCGTGCAGCTTTTTGGTGCTTCGCCTAAGCCCTTGTTTGCTCCCCCCCCAACTTTCCGTGAAGAACCATTATGTGTGCGCTTTGGGGCATGAGAAATGCCCGGCTGGCGTAGGGCGCAGTCGGGCGAAGGGTTATTCGGTTTCGCTGTTGTACTTCCTGCACCACGGGCGCAGCGTGCATTCGCCGCACAGGGGGTGCTGGGCCTTGCACACCCTTCGACCGTGGAAAATCAGCCAGTGGTGCGCGTCGCTCCACCTGTCCTGCGGAATCAGCGCGCGCAGCTGCATCTCCGTCTTCAGCACGTCGGGCGCATCCACCAGCCCAAGGCGGTTGCTGACGCGAAAAACATGCGTATCCACCGCAATTGCCGGAATATGGAATGCCGTGGACATGACGACGTTCGCCGTTTTGCGCCCGACGCCCGGCAGGCGGGTCAGCGCTTCCATGGTGTGCGGAACTTCGCCGCCGTCCTCCGCCAGAATCATCCGGCACGCGGCGATGATGTTGCTTGCCTTGCTCTTGAAGCCGCAGCTTTTCACCAGCGGGTACAGCTCGGCAACATCCGCCTCCGCCATGCTCTTCACGTCGGGGAAACGCGCGAACACAGCGGGCGTGACCTTGTTGACCTGCTTGTCGGTGCACTGCGCGGACAGCATGACCGCCACCAGCGTCTCGTAGGGGTTGGTGAAATGCAGTTCGGGCTTGGGCTGGGGATAGAGACGGTCAAGCTCGGCGAGGATTAACTGTTTGTTTTCTTCAGGTGTCATTCAGAGGGATTCTCCTTCACAGGTGCGTTACTGCGTTCGGCATCCGCTGCACGCCGCGCAGCATCATCAGCAGCATCACGACATTGACCGGGTAGACGACGACCTGCTTGATGAAACGGTTGCAGACGCTAATCCACGCGGGCATCGTTGCGCCTTCGCCGTAAATCGGGCGGACAAGCTCGCGGACAAACGCGGGATAATCCGCGCCGTCGGACACCGCGGTGAAGCCCGCCATCGCCAGAAAGTAGGTGTTCAGCAGGAAGTGGCACACCAGCGACACGACGAGCAGGCACGCCATCGTCCGCCAAATCGTAACCGGACGTTTATGCAGCATCAGCCCGTAGAAGAAGCCGCCAAGCGCCGCCGTGACGGACAGACCGGGGTTAATCGCCTGCCCGGTGAGGATGGTGCCGAGGGCGTCGCTCCCCCACGCGACGAGCGTGCCGCCGATGGGGCCGAGCAGGTATCCGGCAATGGCGTTGGGCAGAAAGCCGAAGCTGATGCGCAGCCAGTTGCCGAGGTTGATGGCAGTGATGCGGCTGAGGATGATTTGCAGCGCCATCAGCACGCCCATCACGCAGAGCTTCTGGGTGGTCAGCCGGGCGCAGTCCCGCCAGTAGTGGGCATGGAAAACGGATTGTGACATCACAAAAAAAGCCTCCTATTGCGTATTTTCCGCAACTCGCAGGAGGCAGCACCAAGACAGCGGGATGCGCCGAACCCACCGCGCCGCCGTGCGGCTTCGTTTCATGACAACTCCCCGTTCATGAACACTTAACGCGGATTCAGCTACTCTGCCCGATGCGAATCACAGGCAAGGCTATTGTACGCCATTTCGCCCAAAAGTGCAAGGCTTTTTCGGGATTCTTGCTGTTTTTTCAGGGGGATTGAGGGATTTCCCATGTGTAATACGGTGCGCCCCAGAAACCGGGATGCTCCGTCACGGTGACGTTGTCGCCCTCGGACACGCGGTTGTAGCTCCCCGCCCCAATCTGGAAGGTCAGCGATTCCGTCTCCCCCGACGCCGCGACCCGAAGATGATAATCCCAGCTAAATTTATGCTTTTCCCGCCATTTTTCGGTGATATACGCCGTTTGCGCACTGCCTGCGCTTTGGTCAAACGCAGCGTTGCTCAAACACGCCCAGCTATGAGCGGAAAGCAGCACCACCAGCGCCAGAATCACCGCGCGCCCCCAGTATTTTTCATCGTCCGCGCGCTCGTCCGGCACTTGCTTCTCCGCCGCAAGCAGCATCGGCAACGCCAGCAGCAGCGAAATGATGATAATCCACAGCCACAGCTTGCCCTCTTCGCCGAAATCATAGCGGCGAACCTCTATCGCCAGAAGCCCCGCGCCGAACAGGAACGGCATAAAGTCGTTCTCGTTCACTGCCAGCCCCTTGATTTTGCGTCGCAGCGTCATCGCGTACATCGCCAGCATCCCGGCGGCGTACAGAATCAGCCCGACACGCTGGAAATTGGGGACATGGCGGATGCCGACGGCTTCCAGCATCAGGACGCAGGACAGAATCAGCAGGGCTTTCCGCCTGATTTTCTCTTCCATTTTCCTTCCTCCAGTATGTCAAAAGCGCCCGCCGGAAGTGTTTCCAGCGGACGCCGATAGCAGCCTTTACTTCAGCAGGATAATCGTCGCGATTTCCAGCCCGGCTTCGAGGATGATGGACACGCCCATGAAACCCCAGACGATGTTCATCGCGGTATTCGGGTTGAGCAGGATGAACAGCGCCAGCACAACTGCCAGCGCCGCGGAAATCGCCGGGAAGTACCAGCGGATGCCGCTCAGGCGGAGGATATCCACGGTGCATTGGACCTTATACGCCGCCAGAATCAGCATGGCGATGGCGTACACCCACGTTACGAACGGCAGCGCCGCCAGCAGTACACCGTACTGCGTCACGCACAGAACGCCGAGGATGATGAGCAGCAAGCCCTTGAAGAGCAGCTGCTTGATGACCATTTTTTCTGCTTCGCCGACAAAATACAGCGTGCAGAAGACGATGCCCGTAAGAATCATGACAGCGCCCGCGCCGATGATGAAGGCGGAGGTAACGGCATCGGGGTTGACGAGCAGCAACACGCCGACGATGATTTCAGCGATGCACAGCAGGATGTTGCCAATCTTGCTGGTCAGCAATTTCTTCATGGTTGATTTTCGCTCCCTATTCTCCGATTGGTTATTTACTTGTTGGTTTGGATTACAGGCGCAATCAGGCTTCCTTCTTGTTCAGGATGTTCATGAACTCTTCGCCGGTGATGGTTTCCTTTTCGTACAGGTACTTCGCCAGCTCGTCGAGTTTCGCGCGGTTGTCAGTCAGAATCTGCGTCGCCTTCTGGTACTGCTCCTTGACGATGGAGACGACCAGCGCGTCAATGCGCGCCTGCGTTTCCGCCGAGCAGGACAGGGACGTGTCGCCGCCCAGATAGGCGTTTTCGACCGTCTCCATTGCCACCATGCCGAACTCGTCGCTCATGCCGTAGCGGGTAATCATCGCGCGGGCGAGCTTCGTGGCCTGCTCAATGTCGTTGGACGCGCCGGTCGTAATCGAGCCGAACACAATCTCTTCTGCAACACGACCCGCCGTCAGCGTCGCAATCTTGTTGATGATTTCGTCCTTGGTCATCAGGTAGTGGTTGCCCTCATCGACCTGCATCGTGTAGCCCAGCGCGCCGGACGTGCGCGGCACGATGGTGATTTTCTGCACGGGCGCGGAGTGGCTCTGCAGCGCCGCGACGAGCGCGTGACCAATCTCGTGGTAGGACACGATGCTCTTTTCCTTGTCGGTGAGAATCGCATTCTTCTTCTGATAACCGGCGATAACGACCTCGATGGATTCCTCCATGTCCGCCTGAGACGCGGCGGTGCGGTGGTTGCGGACAGCGCGCAGGGCGGCTTCATTGACGATGTTCGCCAGTTCCGCGCCGGATGCGCCGGACGCCATGCGTGCAATCTGCGCATAGTTGATATTCGGCTCGGTCTTAATCTTCTTCGCGTGGACGCGGAGGATGGCTTCACGACCCTGCAAATCCGGCAGCTCCACGGGTACGCGGCGGTCGAAACGGCCGGGGCGCGTGAGGGCGTTATCCAGGATGTCGTCGCGGTTCGTGGCCGCCATGACTATGACGCCCTCGTTGTTAGAGAAGCCGTCCATCTCGACCAGCAGCTGGTTGAGCGTCTGTTCGCGCTCGTCGTGGCCGCCGCCGAGTCCGCTGCCGCGCTGACGGCCGACCGCGTCTATCTCGTCGATGAAGATGATGGCCGGAGCCACCTTCTTGGCCTGGTCGAACAGGTCGCGCACACGGGAAGCGCCGACGCCGACGTACAGCTCGACGAAGTCTGAGCCGGAGATGGACAGGAACTGCACGCCCGCCTCGCCGGCCACGGCCTTGGCCAGCAGGGTCTTGCCGGTGCCCGGAGGGCCGACCAGCAGCACGCCCTTGGGTATGCGCGCGCCCATGTCCGTGTACGCCTTGGGGTTCTTGAGGAAGTTCACGACCTCCTCCAGCTCCGCCTTCTCCTCCTCGCAGCCGGCCACGTCCTTGAACGTGACCTTCTTCTGCTCCTCGCTGCCGAGGCGTGTGCGAGCCTTGCCGAACTTGCCGACGCCCGGCGCTCCACCGCCGCCGCCGGCCTTGTTCATCATATAGTACCAGAGCGCGAAGAACGCGACTATTATAAGCAGGTACGGGATCATGCTCAGCCACCAGGGCGCCACATAGCCCGTCTGGAAATCGTAGTCCGAAATGATTCCTGCGTCCTTCTGCTGCTGTATCAGGTCACCGAGCTGGTTCCAGAACATGCCCACGTCGTACAGGTCATACGTGACGGCGGGGTCTGTTTCAGCCGCTCCCTTGCGCGTTATTATGAGGTTGCCGCCCTCGACGACGAAGCTCTCCACTTCCTCGTTCTGGAACATCTCAACCACGTCGGCGTAGGAGAGCGCCTCCTGCTCCTGACGGGGCGTGAGCATCGTATAAATAACTGCCAGGAGAATGATCATTATCAGCACGTAAAACCCGATGTCACGGGCTCGGTTTCGCTGAGGTTTCAAAAAAAATTCACTTCCTTATGTCTGGCCGAAAGTCCGCTTTCGCGCCAAAATACCCCGCGCCTCGGCGCGGCGGCTTGCCTCCGGCAGCGGCCGGGAAGCATATTTCATCAGCCGGACGGCTGAAGCTGGCTCAGTTATTGGAGTAGACCTCGCTCTTGAGCACGCCGATATAGGGGAGGTTGCGGTACTCCTCCGCGTAGTCGAGGCCATAGCCGACGACGAAGGCGTCCTCAACTTCAAAGCCGACGTAGTCGGCCTTGATGTCCGCGCGGCGGCGGGAGGGCTTGTCCAGCAGCGTGACTATGCTGATGGAGGCGGGCTTGCGCACGCTGAGGTAGTTCTTCAGATAGCTGAGCGTGATGCCGCTGTCGAGTATGTCCTCAACTATTATGACGTGCCTGCCCGCGATGTCGCGCGAGAGGTCCTTGTTTATCTTCACCGCGCCGGTGCTGGTCACGCCGTCGCCGTAGCTGGAGACGGCCATGAAGTCCATGGTGCAGTATATGTCGGTGCTGCGCAGCAGATCCGCCATGAACACAAAGCAGCCCTTGAGCACGCCCACAAAGATGGGGTCCTTGTCGCGGTAGTCCTCCGTGAGCTGTCTGCCCAGCTCGGCGATCCTGGCCTGGAGCTGCTCCTCACTGAAAAGTATTCTATCTATGTCCTGCTTCATCATACCTTGTCCCTCACAACATATCATAAAATTGTGTCTTTTTCTATCTTTGCGCGGATGACGACCACCGCGCCTTCGCCCCTTGGCAGGGCTCGCTCGTCCTGGCCGAAGCCGACCACGGCGAGGACACCTTTGTCATCGCGCAGGACAGGCACCAGATCGCGCTCCGATGCGGGTATCCCCTGCTCGGCAAACAGGTCTGAGAGCTTTTTGGTGCAGCCCCTTCCAACGGCGCGCAGCCTGTCCCCCGCCCTGCGAGGCGTACAGTTTATCGTACCACAGATATTCTCATATTGGAAGTAAAAAGTGTTTAATGAAGTGTGAATTTCGCTTGTCTTTTCAAGCACTTCCGCGCTCAGGGTGATCCCGACCTCCGGGAGAAACGTTTTTCCGGGAATAATTACCTCCCGCTCCGCCAGCTTTGCAGCGGACTCGCGCACGACGTACAGCCGTCCGCTCTCTACCCGGAAGCGCGCGCCGGGCACGTCGCTCTCTCCATGGCCGGCCTCGGCTATGCCCAGGACTGCGTCCACGTGCTTGAGGCTCATGGACTTGGGCGACATGTGCCGCACCACGCGCGAGGCCACGCTCCTGCTCAAAGCGGCCAGCGCGGCGGCGTCCACCTTCCCGGACGGGTACTTCGCCAGGAAATCGCTCGCGAGCGAATCGAGGAACTCCTCGTCCTCGCGCAGCAGCCGGCTTGCCCGGTGGGCGGCGAGGGCGAACTCGCCGTTTATCTCGCGCAGCACCGGCGTCACGAGCGCGCGTATCTTGTTGCGCGAATAGTCCAGCGCGGCGTTAGTGCTGTCCTCCACGTGGGCTATGCCCCGGCTGTCCAGGTACGCCTCTATCTCGCCGCGGGTCACGCCGAGCATGGGTCGGACGATGCGGCCGCGCCTCGGCGGTATGCCGCACAGCCCTTTAAGTCCGCTTCCTCGCGCGAGGGCAAAGAGCATGGTCTCGGCGTTGTCGTCGGCGGAGTGCGCCGTGGCGATGGTCTCCGCGCCGAGCCTGTCCGCGGCGCGCTCCAGGAAGTCATAGCGCATTATGCGCGCGGCCTCCTCGGTGCCCAGGCCGTTCACGGCGGCGAAGTGCTCCACGTCTCCGCTCTCGCTCAGGCACTCCACGCCCAGAGCGGCGCACATATCCAGCACGAAGCGCTCGTCCCGCTCGCTCTCCGCGCCGCGCAGGCAGTGGTTGTAGTGCGCCGCGCAGACGCTGTAGCCGTGTCCGGCCGCGCCCTCCAGGCAGCGGTGCAGCAGATATACGCTGTCCGCCCCGCCGGAGACGGCGCAGAGCACGCGCCCGCCCAGCATGGAATAGTCAAAGCCGCTCATTCCTCGTGCCTCTTGTCCAGCGGGACGAAGCTGGTGTACTCGGGCAGCCACATCATGTACAGCGTGCCCGTCTCGCCGCGCCGGTTTTTGAGTATTATCAGTTCGACCTCGTTGGGATTTTCGTACTCCGGGTCGTAGTAGCCCTCGCGGTGCAGCGCCACGACGACGTCGGCGTCCTGCTCTATTGCGCCGGACTCTCGCAGGTCGGAGAGCATCGGGCGCTTGTTCTGACGCTGGGTGTTGGCTCGCGACAGCTGGCTCAGGCAGAGCACGGGCACGTTCAGCTCCTTGGCCATGATCTTCATCATACGGCTTATGTCGCTGACGGCCTGGGTGCGGCTCTCGTTTGACCAGGAGTTGCCGCTTCCGGCGCTCTGCATCAGCTGCAGGTAGTCTATGACGACCAGGCCGAGGTTCTTTATGCGCCGGCACTGGGCGTTCATGTCCGCCACGGTGAGGGACGGGTTGTCGTCTATGCGTATGTCGGTGGCGCTCAGCACGCCGCTGGCGGCGGCGATGCGCCGCCACTCGTCCTCGGTGAGGCGGCCGGTCTGGAGCTTTTTGCCGTCCACCAGTCCCTCGGCGGAGAGCAGGCGCGTGACCAGCTGCTCCCGGCTCATCTCCAGCGAGAACACGGCCACCGTCTTGCCGCTGGTCTTGCCCACGTGGCGCGCTATGTTCAGCGCGATGCTGGTCTTGCCCATACCGGGGCGCGCCGCCACCAGGGCGAAGTCGCCGCCGTTGAGGCCGAGTATCGCGTTGTCGAGATCCGGCAGGCCGGTGGAGATGCCGGGGATGGCGCTCTCGCTGGCCGCCGCCTCGCTTATCGCGTCGAACACCCTCTGCACGACGCTCGCCACGGGGGTGAGTCCGCCCGTGTCGCGGTCGCGGCTGAGGGCGTATATCTTGCGCTCCGCGCTCTCCAGCAGGCTGTCGGCCTGACCCGAGCCGGCGTAGACCGAGCTTGCGATCTCCTCGCCGACCTGCGCCAGGGCGCGCAGAAGCGCGCGGTCACGCACTATGGCCGCGTACTCCAGCACGTTTGCCGCGGTGGGGGTTATCTCCATGAGCTCCAGCAGGTACTGCTGCGAGTTCTCTTTGAAGACGCCACGTACCTTCATCTGGTCAAGGACGGTGACCGGGTCTATCGTCTGGCCGAACGAGAACATGGCGAAGATGGTCTCGAATATGTCCTTGTTGGCCTGGACGTAGAAGTCCTCAGCCTTGACCCGGCCTATGACGTCGGCGATGCACCGCGGGTCTATAAGCATGGAGCCGAGCACCGCCTGCTCCGCCTCCGCGGAGTAGGGCGCCCGCCTGCCGAGAAGCTCGTCCATCGCCTTACTTCTGCTCTACGACAAGCACGTTTATCTTGCCGCTGACCTCGTAGCCGAGCTTGGCCTTCACCTCAAAGTTGCCGAAGCTCTTGATAGGCTCGGACTGTACTATCTTGTTCTTCTCTATCTCGATGCCGTGCTGCTCGCGCAGGGCGTCGGATATCTCCTGGCTGGTTATCGCGCCGAACAGCCTTCCGCCCTGACCGGCGCGGGCGCTTATCTTGACCACGACGCCCTCCAGGCGCTTGGCGTTCTCCTCGGCCTGAGCCTTCTCGCGCGCCATCTGCGCCTTCTTCGCCTTCTCCTTGAGCTTGAAGGCGTTGAGCATGTCCGGCGTGGCCTCGCTGGCGAGCTTGCGGGGCAGCAGATAGTTCCTCGCGTAGCCGTCGGAGACTTCCTTCATCTCACCGCGCTTGCCCTGGCCGCGGACGTCCTCATTGAAAATGACCTTCATTTATCTTTCATCCTTTCCCTTGTTTACGATACTCTGCGCACACGGCGCTGTATGTTTCACGCCTGCGGCGGGCTCCCCCGCCGGCGCGGCGCGGTCATCCGTCCAAATACTCGTCGATCGCTGCGAACAGGCTGTTCACGGCGTCGCGCAGCGTGGTGTTCGGTATCTGGCACGCCGCCGCCGAGCGGTTGCCGCCGCCGCCGAGCTTTTCCATTATCACCTGCACGTTGATGTCGCCAATGCTGCGCGCCGAGATGTTCGCGCCGCCGTCCGCCGTGGGGCTGACCACAAAGCTGACCTCCACGCCGGAGATGTTCAGCAGCTCGTCCGCCGCCTGGGCGATTATCACCCTGTTCTGCGGTTCCTCGGGCGCGGCGACGGCGATGTTGCCGCGATAGAGCTGCGCGTTCTGCATGATGCGGTAGCGCGCCACGGTGTCCTCCATGTCGTTTTGCAGCAGCTTTTTGACCTCCGTGGTGTCCGCGCCGCAGCGGCGCAGGAAGGCCGCCGCCTCAAACGTGCGCTCGCCCGTGCGTATGGTGAAGTTCTTCGTGTCCAGCACAATGCCGGCGAGCATGGCCTCGGCCTCGCAGCGGAGGATGTCCTCCGGCTCGCACACCTCCTGCAGCACCTCGCTCAAAAGCTCGCACACGCTGGAGGCGTAGGGCTCGTAGAAGGTCAGCGCCGAGTTCTGGATGTACGTCGCCGCCCTCCTGTGGTGGTCGATGACAGCCACGCGGTTGCAGGCGGCGAGGAAGTTGGAGTCCTCCACCTGCTCCGGCCGGTTCGTATCCACCACGACCAGCAGGCTGCGCCCGTCCGCCTGGAGCATGGCCTCCTGCGGGGTTATGAACGCGCTCTTGTACTCCGGCTCGGTCTTGAGCCGCTCGATCAGCAGCTTGGAGGCGTTCTTCTCCGGGTCTATCACTATCTTGCAGAGCTTGCCCTTTTTGCGCGCTATGCAGCACACCGCCGCGTCCGCGCCCACGGCGTCCAGGTCGGCGTACTTGTGACCCATGACGAACACGCGCGAGGAGTCGGCTATAAGCTCGGCCAGGGCGTTCGCCATGACGCGGCTCTTGACCTTGGTGCGAGTCTCCACCTCGCTGCCGCGCCCGCCGAAGAACTCGAAGCTGAAGCGGTTCTTGACTACCACCTGGTCGCCGCCGCGCGTGAGCGCCATCTCCGCCGCGAGCGAGGCGAACTGCAGGTTCTCGCCGAAGCCGCTGCCGTCATGGCCGAGGCCGAGCGAGAGCGTGGCGTGTATGCCGGAGGGGCTGGTGACCGTGTGCGCCTGCTCGAGTATCGCGAACTTCTGCGCGCGCATCTCGCCGAGGTAGCGCTCCTCGAATATCACCAGGTACCTGTCGCGGTCGTAGCGCCGGACGATGGCGTCGCGCCCCTCCCAGTACTGGTTTATGATGTCCTCGACCGCGTCGCGCAGATCGTTCTTGACGCGCTCGGGCTGGTTGCGTATCAGCTCCTCATAGTTGTCTATGAGCAGCACGCCGACCACGGGACGGCTGTCCTCGTACTTGATGCGCACGTCGTCGTACTCGGTGACGTCCACCCAGTAGGCGATGCCCATGAAGCCGTGGCCGCCGCTGTCCTCCTGCTCCTCTCCGGGGCGGATGATGTTGCCGTGTATCTGGTACTTGCGCCCGTTTATGGCCAGCAGATCGGGGTTCTGGGTCTTGCCCTCGAGCAGCCACTTGGCGGAGAACTCCGGCACCAGCGTGTCCAGCCGCGCCTCAAAGCGCGAGCCGGAGACGCCGCACATGTTGAAGAATATCTGGTTCGCCCAGATGACGCGCAGGTCGTTGAGCGAAAACACCGCCATCGGCAGCGGAAAATTCAGCAGCGTATTGTTTTTCGCCGTGTCCGCGTCATAGGTGACCGACTCGATGTACTCCATCAGCTCGCGCCTGCGGCGGCGCGAAATGAACAGCGAGCTGATTATCAGCAGCAGCAGCACGGCGCCTTCCGCCGCGGCGAGGATGTACTCCCCGCACAGCAGCGTGGCCGCCGCAAAGGCCACCAGCACAAAGAGATACAGTCTCCCGCTCGGCTCGGCCAGTCTCTGGAATTTCTTGTTCAAACACACCAACTCCCCAAAAAAGGCAGTAAGAAGTCAAAATTATCTTAGTTTATTATTATAGCAAATGTGGCGCATCTTTACAACTATAATTCTTCCCTGTCCGCGCACAATAAGGGCATGAAAGCTGTGATTATGGCGGGCGGAGAGGGCAAGCGGCTCAAGGCCGTGACCGGCGACCTGCCGAAACCAATGGTGCCGCTGCTCGGCAAGCCGCTCATGGAGCGCTGCACTGAGCTGCTGCGCGAAAACGGAATAGACGAGCTGTGCGCCACGCTGCGGTACAACCCCGGTCCGATAATGGACTACTTCGGCGACGGGGACGTTTTTGGGGTTGACATAACATGGCGCGTCGAGACCCAGCCGCTGGGCACTGCGGGCGGCGTCAAGGCCTGCATGGACGTGCTGGGGGACGCGCCGTTCCTGGTCATGAGCGGCGACGCGGCCTGCGACTTCGACCTGAGGCAGCTCATAGCCGAGCACGAGGCGTCCGACGCGGCGGTGACGGTGGCGCTGTACGAGTGCGCCGAGCCGCTGCGCTACGGCCTGGCGGTGCCGGACGAAAACGGCGACGTGCGCTGCTTCATCGAGAAGCCCGACTGGGCGCGGGTCGTGAGCGACCTGGTCAGCACCGGCATCTACGTCGTGTCGCCGCGCGCGATGGACTACGTGCCCGAGGGCGAGATGTTCGACTTCGCCGCCGACCTATTTCCGCGGCTGCTGCAAAACGGGGAGAAGATACACGGCGCGCTGCCCAAGGGCTACTGGTGCGACGTGGGCACGCCGCGCTCTTACTACCAGTGCTGCATCGACGCGCTGGACGGCAGGCTGCGCCTGAGCGAGGGCACGCCCGAGGCCGAGAGCGCGCCGGAGGCCGCGCAGGCCGCCGCTCCCGCGCCGCTGCCGTGGGCGAACCGCGCCGAGCGCCGCGTCAAATGCGCCAACCGCGCGCGGCTGATGCGCGCCGTCAGCGCGGCGCTGATGGAGTGCGGCGCGGACTTCACCGACGGCCTGACGCTCAGCTCCGCGCACTGCGCCGCGAGGATAAGACCCAGCGCGCGCTCGTCCGAGCTGCTCATCGAGGCCGCCGCCGAGGACGCAGAGTTCGCCGAGGCGCTCACCGAGGAACTGACCAGGCTGGCCGGAGCACTGGATACCGGCGAGGGCAGAGACTAAAAGCCGCCCGGACACGTTGTCCGGGCGGCTTTGCATATAGATTCTTTACTTCACGTTCTCCACGAAGCGCATGAGCATCGCGGCGCACTGGGCGCGGGTG
>ENA-OWPP01002595-OWPP01002595.1-human-gut-metagenome-genome-assembly--contig:-NODE-2595-length-12055-cov-3.444750_pt1 | contig 12055 bp, 8 predicted proteins | sample MGYA00248265_ERZ651848 | MGnify/ENA primary metagenome ERZ651848 (study PRJEB26924, sample SAMEA4378233) | human gut metagenome | biome: human gut; feature: human-associated habitat; material: faeces... | reverse complement strand
AGGCCTGATGCCGAGGAGCAGCTGCAGAAGCTCTGGAGTGACCTCAAAGCCTATGACCCCAAGATGTACCGCCGCGCACGCCATGGTGTTGTGGGAATCGCGACCAACCTGCCGGGCCTTGTGGGCAAGGACATCACGCTCTGGGGCTATCGCGTGGCTCAGAAGCACGTGAAATTCAACTAGGGACGCGCAAGGGGAGACGTACCTGAAGCGCTGGGGCCCTGTCTGCTTTTGGAGTTACGCTGCGCGAAGAACTCCTTAAGCAGACAGGGCCCCGGTGCATGCGTATTCCCTCGGTGCGTCTGGCTTCGGGTCTTGGCTCGGGGTCCTTCCTTTTCGGAGAACAGCTCCATTTCTTAATACGACTGCACGCCAACAGGGCAAATGCGGATTGCTTTTAAGAAATGGAGCTCTTCTCTGCGAGGGGCGAGAACGACCTGGCTATGGGCTCTGAGGCCTCGCCTTAGGCCGTGCTTTCCTTGATGGCATCTGGGTGACTATACGGGTCGGCACTGAGGCTGTGGACCAGAGCGCAGGGTGCCGGCTGCTGTTTTCTGGCCATCGCATATAGATGACAATTGGCCACCGAACTTCAAAAGAGCCGGGCAGCTAGTCCGCAACGGGCAGATTCAGTGCTGCCGCGTCGCAATGCCTCCTGTAACCTGCCAGAAGAGAAGACGCAACCATGACTCAACGACCGTGTCTCCTGTCCATAACTGTACCTTCCGAAAATGGGGCACAGCCAGTTGAGGGAAGAGCTGGAAGCTGATGTGAAAGGGGCATGCAATGAACCACGGTGACATCTCTTCAAGCGCGGACTGTGTAGGCGTTGCGGTTGTGAACTGGAAGATGCCGCGTCTTCACGACCAGGCAGGCATCCTCGAGAACTGTGAGCACATCGCTTCCTATATCAAGGGGCTCAAGACCGGACTTCCCGGGCTCGACCTCGTGGTCTTTCCTGAGTACTCGACGCATGGCATCATGTACGATTTTGACGAGATGATGGCCAATGCGACTACAGTTGATGGTCCTGAGGTCGCAATCTTCAAGAAGGCTTGCATCGAGAACCATGTCTGGGGCGTCTTCTCCCTGACAGGAGAACGCCACGAAGAGCATCCGAAGAAGGTCCCCTACAACACCCTGATTCTGGTCAACGACAAGGGAGAGATTGTCCAGAAGTACCGCAAGATGATTCCCTGGACGCCAATCGAGGGCTGGTATCCGGGAGATTCGACCTATGTGAGCGAGGGCCCCAAGGGCCTCAAGATTTCCCTCATCATCTGCGATGACGGCAACTATCCCGAGATTTGGCGCGACTGCGCGATGCGCGGGGCCGAGCTCGTTATTCGCTGCCAGGGCTACATGTATCCGGCGAATCAGGAAGAGGTCAATGTCGTTCCCGTCATGGCATGGTGCAACAATGTCTATGCAGCAGTTGCCAATGCATCGGGCTTCGATGGGGTCTATTCCTACTTCGGCCACAGCTCGATCTGCGGTTTTGACGGACATATCCTCGGCATGACTGGCGCAGAGGACTACAGCTACCAGTATGCGCAGCTCTCAGTGTCTGCCATTCGCGATGCCCGTGCCAACTGGCAGTCTCAAAACCATCTCTACAAGCTCTTGCACCGCGGCTATACCGGCACAATCAATTCGGGCGAAGAGCGCTTTGGCGAGCCAAAGTGCCAGTTCGAGTTCTACCGCAAGTGGGTCGAAGACCCCGAAGGCACCCAGAAAGAGGTCGAGGGCATGACCAGGACGCTTCCGGGCGTCAAGTGGGCACCGATTCCCGGCATTCCCCACGAGGAATAGCGCAGAGGACAATAATGGTGAGCGGGACTGTCCAGCTGGGCAGCCCCGCTCTTTGCCCTAGACCTTCTTTGGTGGCAGAATCTCTGCAAGCTTTTCCTCGAGCTTTGGTGCATCGCCCTGATGGCAGGGAACGGACAGGATGCTCACGGTGGCGGTCCTGGCGTGCTCGGGACAAGGCGCTGCCCCTCTTCTGGTAACTCCACACGTTGAGGGGGCCTTGCCCGGCGCTTGCCAGTCGCCGCAGGAGTTACGCCAGGTCTCGAGCAGCAGGAAGGCCATACGCTGCGGTGGCGCTTCTCGCCCCGTCTGCTATCGCCCGCTCGAGGGCGCGTGTGGCGAGAACCCCAACCACATCCACCTGTGCCTCGACCTCGCCCGTGGCCATCACAAAGATGGTGTCGCCGTCGTTGGTGGTGTGTGTGGGGCGGATGGCGTGTGCGTAGGCGTCTGCGGCCATCTGGGAGACCTTGGTGGCTTGTGCCTTAGTGAGCTCCATGTTGGTGACGATGCAGCTGATGGTGGTGTTGGTGCGGTCGAGCGGCATCTGCATGGATCCGGCGGCGGCAAAGGCTGCGAGTTCCATGTCGACGATCTGGTCGCTATCGGCTGCGGCGCGCATGCCGGAGACCCACTCGCCGGTGAAGGGGTCGACAACGTTGCCGCAGGCGTTGACCGAGACCACGGCGCCCACCTTGATGGGGCCGAGTGCCACGGCGGCAGCTCCAAGGCCGGCCTTCATGCAGGTGGCAGGCCCCATGAGCTTACCCACGGTAGCGCCCGTGCCGGCGCCTACGTTGCCCTGTTCGAGCTTGGTGGGGGTGTGGTCGAGTGCTTCGCGCACGGCGGCGATGCCGGCCTCAATGTCGGGGCGCACGGTGGGGTTACCAAAGGCAAGGTCGAAGATACAGCTGGAGCACACGATAGGCACCTGCGTGGGGCCGACGGGAAGGCCGATGCCGCGGCTCTCAAGCTCGCGAGCGACGCCGCTTGCAGCTTCGAGGCCAAAGGCCGATCCGCCCGAAAGGCAGACGGCGTGGACCTTGTCGACGGTGTTCTCGGGTCGTAGCAGGTCGGTCTCGCGCGAAGCGGGAGCGCCACCGCGTACGTCAACGCCGCCGGTGGCGCCCTCGGGTGCCACGATTACGGTGCAACCGGTGCCGGCCTCCTCGTCCGTATAGTTGCCATAGCAAAAGCCATCGACATCGCAGACGTCAATGGCCTCGAGCAGTGTATCCATGTTTAACTCCTATCGGTTTTCCGCCGCGCCTTGTGCCCGGTCGGGATCCGTACGGTACGCCAAAATTGTAGGCGCTGGGGAATACCCAGCGCCAGATGCAATTACGAGAGTTTTTGAATCGCGCGCGCGACGCGGGCGATGGGTAGGCCCACTACGTTATAGAAGTCGCCCGAAATATCGTGCACGAGCATGCGGCCGCCTGTGCCCTGGATGCCGTAGGCGCCTGCCTTATCCATGGGCTCACCCGAGGCAACGTAGTGCTCGATCTGCTCGTCGGTGAGCTCGTAGAACGTCACGTCGGTCACATCGACAAACGACAGGCTCTCGGCGGCATGCGGGGCGGCCGTATCGCCTGCCTTAACGATGCAGACGCCGGTTGCGACCTGGTGCGTGCGGCCCGAAAGCTCACGGAGCATGGTGCGCGCCTCGTCCTCGGTTGCCGGCTTGCCCAAAATCTTGCCGTCGAAGGTGACGATGGTGTCGGCCGCGACGGTCAACTCATTGGGCTCGGCATACTCGGCAGCAACGGCAGCCGCCTTGGCGCGTGCCAAGCGCTCGACAAGCGTGAGCGGGGGCTCGCCATCAAAGGGCGTTTCGTCGATATCCGCGGGAATCACGCGAATGTTGTAGCCTGCCTCGCGCATCAGCTCTATGCGGCGCGGCGATTGGGAAGCCAAAATCATAGTTGGATGCCCTCGGCGACCTTCTCGACGGCCTTGTCGCCGGCGAGCGTGCGCAGCAGCTCCAATGCAAAGGGGAGTGACTGTGCCATGCCGCTGGCAGTGATGATGTTGCCGTCTTGCGTGACCTTCTCGCCAGTATAGGCGCCTTCGGGGAAGCTTTTCTCAAAGCCAGGGAAGCACGTGGCGTGGCGCCCCTCGAGTAGGTCGAGCTCGCCCAGGATAAACGGGGCGGCGCAGATGGCGGCGACGTGCTTGGTCGCGGCGAACTCGCAGACCACGTCGCAGACACGCTGATCGGCGCGCAGGTTGGTGGCACCGGGCAGGCCGCCGGGCAGCACGACGCAGTCGTACTCGTCAAAGTTGATCTCATCAAAGAGCGCATCGCAGGTCACGGGGATCTGCAGCGAGCTTACGACCTCACGCGTGGGCATAATCGAGACGAGCGTGGCACGCACGCCGCCGCGACGCATGACATCGACCATGGTCAAGCATTCAATAGTTTCAAAGCCATCGGCGGCGAGAACGGCAACGCTGGGCATGAGGGTTCCTTTCATAGGCGGCATACAATTAGCCGTCTTATACCCCGAAGACCTCCGCTTGCCACGCTCGATTTCCCAATGATTTTTCTGAGCAATGATTAAGTGGCTAGTTGCGCCTAAGGTGGACGACGGTCTCGCAGTGGAAGGTTTGTGGGAACAGGTCGACTGGCGTGATCTTTACGGGGGAGAAGGTGCCTTCTTCGACAAAGCGTTTGAGATCGCGCGCCAGGGTGGCCGGGTCGCAGCTCACGTAGGCGACATCGTGGGCACTCGTGCTGGCGATAAGGTCGATCGCTTCGGGGGCGAGGCCTGCGCGCGGCGGGTCGACCACCAAGACGTCGGCATCCTGGTCGGGGAACTCGCGCACCGCGTCTCCGCCAATGACGTCGACGTTATCAAGCTTGTTGATCTCCAGGTTACGGCGCAGGTCGCGCACGGCCGGGCCGTAGGCCTCGACGGCGGCGACAAAGTCGCAGCGGCGGGCGAGCGGCAGGGTAAAGGTGCCGGCACCGCAGTACAGGTCCACGGCAAGCTCGTCTTCCTGCGGATCGAGCGTTTCCATGACAAGCTCGATCAAAATCTCGGCACCCTTGGTGTTGACCTGGAAAAAAGACGGGGCAGACAAGCGCATCTGACCCTCGGCGATATTCTCGGTCCATGAGCCCTCTCCGGCGAGCATTTCGACCTTGGAAACACGGCGGGCCTTCTTTTCGCCCTTGCTCATCACACGCACGATGCTCGTGGGATGAGCGGCGACCGCCAGCACGCGGGAGACTTGCGAGCGCGGAAAAGAGCCCGTAGGCGTCCAGAGCGCCACCTCGAGTGCCTTGGTGCGACGCGAGGCGCGAATGCCCACGCGCTCAAGGCCCAGGTCGTGGCTGCCGCTCAGATAATTGAGCGCGCCGACGACCGATTTGAGTGCCTTGGGGAAGCGTTTGTCGAACAACGGGCACGAATCGACGGTCACGATCTTGCGAGGATCGACACCGTGCATGCCAAGACGCACGCGGCCGTTTACAACGGTCGGCTCGAGTTCGATTTTATTGCGGTAGCCCCAATCATCCTTGGTGTGGCGGATGGGTTGCACCAGTTCATCGACTTGATCGGGGCTGAACTTGCCGATACGCTCGAGCGTGGAGCGCAGATTTTGCTCCTTGGCGGCGAGCTGTGCCGTGCGTGAGAGATTGCCCCACGAGCAGCCGCCGCAGATGCCCACGTAGGGGCAGGGGGGCTGAATGCGATCGGGGCTCGGCTCCAGAATCTCGGTGGTGCGGGCACGCATGAACGACTTGCCGTCCTGTACGACCTCGGCCTCGACGGTGTCGCCTGCCACGGCGCCCTGCACAAAGACGGCCTTGCCGTTGTCGGCGTGCGCCAGCCCGTCGGCGCCGTAGGTCATCGATTCTATAGTGAGCTTCATATTCCTGCCTGTCATTCGCGTTGTTGTTCGCACCATGGTAGCAGGGAAAAGCGCCCCGCATCCGAGGCTTTCCTCAAATGCGGGGCGCTTCTACAAACTGCTTCTACAAACGACTATTTCGTCTTGCCGGTAATGAGCGTCTTAAGACCCAGGCCGATCAGACCCAGGCCCATGCGCACGCGGCCGGGGCGATGGCGCTCGATGGCCTTGGTCTTGCCGGCGGGCTTATCGCGACGGGCGCTCGTCTCGGGTGCGGGCTTGATGACCTGCGGATCGGGCTGAGGTGCAGGTGCAGGCTCGGGCTCAATGACGGTCGCCTGGACCTCTTGGACCTTGGGTGTGGCCGGCTGCGGCTCAGGAGCAGGGGCGGGCTTTGCCTCGGCGGCGGGCTCCGGAGTCGCAGTAGCGGGCTCGGGCGCTTTCTCCACGGCGGGCTCTGCGGCAGCCTCGGGCTCATTCACCGGGGGAGCTGCAACCGCTTCCGGTTTGGCAGCTGCCCCGTGTTCAACATCGGCCTGAATGGCCTCCTCGGCCACACGTTCCTTCTCCTGTGCGCGCTGCTGCGCGGCGGCCTCGGCGTTGCGATAGGCACGCTCCAGCAGGGCTTCCTGCGAGTTGAAGGGTTTCTCACCCTCTGCACGCTCCACGGGGACCCAGGTGCCGTCGCTCGTGAGGCTGCGGGCCTTCACGTTGTCGCGCAGCTGCATGCCCATGTACTCGTGCACTAGGGCGCGGCAGGTGGGGTCGAGCACGGGGAAGGCAATCTCCACGCGGTGCTCGGTGTTGCGCGTCATCATGTCTGCCGAGCTCAGGTAAATCATGTCCGAGTCCACGCCGAAAGCATAGACGCGCGCGTGCTCCAAAAAGCGTCCGACGATGGAGCGGACATGCACGTTCTCGGTCTTGCCCGGAACACCGGGCTTGAGGCACGAGATGCCGCGGATGATCATGTCTACGCGCACGCCGGCACACGATGCCTCGGCGATCTTGTCGATAACCTCGCGGTCGGTCAGCGAGTTGAGCTTAAAGAACACGCGGGCGGGCTCGCCGGCAAGGGCGCGCTGGATCTCGCGGTCAAGCCCGCGCATGATGAGCGGTTTCAGTCCGACGGGCGCCACACCCAGGAAGCGGTAGTCGCCGCGCAGGTTGCCCAGCGACAGATTGCGGAAGAACAGGTTGGCGTCCTCGCCGATGCCGGGATGGGCTGTCATGAGCATAAAGTCGCTGTAGAGTTTGGCCGTCTTCTCGTTAAAGTTGCCGGTGCCCAAAAGCGTGAGGCGCGTTAGCGCCATGCCCTCGCGATAGGTGAGCTGGCAGATCTTTGAGTGGCATTTAAAGCCCTCGGAACCATAGATGACGGTGCAGCCGGCCTCTTCCAGGCGCTCGGCCCACTCGATGTTGTTCTGCTCGTCAAAGCGGGCACGAAGTTCCATGAGCACCGTGACCTCTTTGCCGTTCTCGGCAGCATCGATCAGCGACTCGCACAGGCGGCTCTGCTTGGCCACGCGGTAGAGCGTGATGCGCAGCGAGATGCACTCGGGGTCGTAGGCGGCCTCGTGCACCAGATCCAGGAAGGGGTTCATGGCCTCGTAGGGATAAAAGAGCAGCTTGTCGTGCTGCAGCACCTGCTCGCGGATGGAGCGGGTCATGTCGATGGTGGGATTGGGCTGCGGCCTAAACGGCGTAAAGAGCAGCTCGTTGCGCAGGTGCTCGGGAATCTTGCCCTCAATGCCAAAGACGTAGCCCAGGTCGAGCGGGATATCGCAGGTAAAGACAGAGCGGCGCGAAAGCTCGAGCGCCTTGCGGATGGTCTTGAGCGTTGCCTTCTCGAGCGACCCCGAGACCGCGAGCACTACCGGCTGCAGACGCAGGCGCTTCTTGAGGATGCGCTTCATGTGCTGGCGGTAGTCCTCTTCCTCTTCGACGCCCTCGCCGTCCGGATCGATGTCGGCGTTGCGGGTGACGCGGATCAGCGCACGATCCAGCGGCTTATAGGAGCCAAAGCAGCTGTCCAGGCAGGCGAGGATGACGTCCTCGAGCAAGATGTAGGAGTAGGTGCCGGTGGGCGAGGGGATCTCGACCACGCGGTTCATCGAGGCGGGAATCTCGATAAGGCCCAGCAGGCTCTCCTCGTCGGTGGCGCCGTCCAGACCACAGGCCAGATAGAGCGCGCCATTGCGTAGGTTGGGGAAGGGGTGGCGAGGATCGATGACCAGCGGCGAGATGACCGGCGACACGTAGGCCTGGAAGTAGCGGGTTACAAAGGTGCGCTCCTCGGGCGTAAGCGAATCGATGCGGGCGCGGTGAACGCCCAAGGTGTCGAGCTTGCCCTCGATGCTCTTAAAGATGGACTCCCAACGGGTAAGGAGCCCGGGCATTTCGGCCATGACAGCATCGACCTGTTCGGAGGCGGTCATATTGCTCTTGTTGTCGACAGGTTGCTTTTTGAGCTCTGCCAGATCGGACAGGCCGCCCACGCGCACCATGAGAAACTCGTCGAGGTTAGACTCGAAAATCGACACGAACTTTAGACGCTCGAACAGCGGAACGGTCTCGTCGAAGGCTTCGTCAAGCACACGGTTGTCAAAGCGTAGCCAGCTGAGCTCTCGGTTCTGCGTGTACGAGAAGTCGCGAGGCGGTTTGCGCAGCTTTGCGGCGGCTTGCTTTTTTTCGATTTTGCTCGGCATATGCATCTGTCCGTTCAGTCCCCGCAGGGGACGGTAGCCTAACCCTATTCACTATTGTCTCAATTTAGTCGACCTATGGCACGGACGTATCGCGTGAACGGTATCTTTACCTACTTCTTACGCTGACAAGGCATGCAACTAACTGTCCAACTCGTTTGGAAACAATCTATATCCATACTCAACTGGTGAGGATGTATGAATAAGAATGATTGCGAGCTGAATATAATCGAATCCAAATTGAATCATGGACAAACGACATATATATGCAGAAAACCGTTTTAGCTATGCAATTCCTAAACATGAAAATATTTGTGCAATCTAGCTTAATTCCTTAGAAAAAAGAACATTTACCTTTGAAAACCTGCTTTAGAGAACCGAAGTGCATCATGGGAGAATCATATGCGATATACCGTTCATCGCACTTTGCTGACCGTTCGGGGGCGAGGTGGAATTGCAGGTGGTTTTTGGATATAACTAGAGCTGTCAGCAAGCAGCGTCCCATACAGAGGGGCGCTGATACATTCGGCCAGTAAGGCCCGAAAGAAAGGTAGGAGGCCATGACGAAAGGTCTGCACGTGCCTTCCGAGATCGGCAAGCTCAGGAAGGTCTGCCTGCACCGTCCCGGCGACGAGCTCCTCAACCTGCCGCCCGACGAGCTCGAGCGACTCCTGTTCGACGACGTCCCGTTCCTGGAGGTCGCGCAGCAGGAGCACGACACCTTCGCCCAGATCCTGAGGGACCAGGGCGTGGAGGTCCTCTATCTCGAGAACCTCGTCGCCGAGGTGTTCGACCAGGTCCCCGGCGCCCGCGCCGAGTTCACCGACCAGTACATCGCCGAGGCCGGCATCCGCGGCCAGCACATGCCGCAGATCGTCCGCGAGAAGCTGGACTCCATCGAGGACAACCTCGAGTTCGTCAAGAAGACCATGGCCGGTATGACCAAGTCCGAGATCGACATGCCCCTCACGGCGTCCACGACCCTCGACTCCCTGGTCAACTCCGAGTCCGAGTCCGACCTGATCATCGACCCGATGCCCAACCTCTACTTCACCCGCGACCCGTTCGCGGTCATCGGCGAGGGCGTCAACCTCAACCGCATGTACTCGGTCACCCGCAACCGCGAGACCCTGTACGGCAAGTACATCTTCAAGTACCACCCCGACTACAAGGACGTCTCGCTGTACTTCCGCCGCGACTGCCAGTTCCACACCGAGGGCGGCGACGTGCTGAACATCAACGAGAAGACCCTCGCCGTCGGCATCTCCCAGCGCACCCAGGCCGCCGCGATCGACGTCATGGCCCAGAACATCTTCTGGAACTCCGACTCCAAGGTCGAGCGCATCCTGGCCTTCGACATCCCGGTCTCGCGCGCCTTCATGCACCTCGACACGGTCTTCACCCAGATCGACGTCGATAAGTTCACGATCCACCCCGCCATCATGGGCACCCTGCGCGTCTACGAGCTGACCGCCGGCAAGAACCCGGGCGACGTGAACATCCGCCTGATCGAGGACACCCTCGAGCACGTCCTGGAGGACGCCACCGGCGTCGACCAGGTCAAGCTGATCCCCTGCGGCGGCGGCGACCCGATCGCGGCCTCCCGCGAGCAGTGGAACGACGGCTCCAACACCCTGTGCGTCGAGCCCGGCAAGATCTGCGTCTACGCCCGCAACACCGTCACCAACGACGTGCTGTACAAGGAGGGCCTGGACCTTCTCGTCGTGCCCTCCGCCGAGCTCTCCCGCGGCCGCGGCGGCCCGCGCTGCATGAGCATGCCCTTCTGGCGCGAGGACCTCTAAGGTCTTCAAGGACCCGTACAGGTCATAATACATACATCTAGCTGCCATTAGATGTCTCCCATTGGGGCGGTGCGGGTTTTCGCACCGCCCCAATCTTGTATGAGGAACGTCAACACGATTGGATGACTGCTTTTGTAAGGAGCTTGGCTATGGACATCAAGACGATTGGCGTTGAGGAATGGCTCAACGTTTGGGAGAAGAGCGCCACGTGGGACATCGCCCAGTCGACGATCTCGTCGCTCACCATGGGCGAGCTGCGCGCGCTCGATGAACAGGACGGCGCCACGTTCTACGAGCGCCTGGACCGCGAGAAGATGAACTACGGCTGGATCGAGGGCTCGCCGGAGTTTAAGGCCGAGGTTGCCAAGCTGTATCGTCGGGAGGTCAATCCCGATCACATTCTGCAGACCAATGGCTGCACGGGCGCTAACCTCAACGCCATCATGGCTGTGGTCGAGCCCGGCGACCATGTTATCGCCGAGTGGCCCACCTACGCGCCGCTCTACGAGATTCCGCGCACGCTGGGCGCCGAGGTCGAGTATTGGGAGCTTCGCGAGGAACTCGGCTGGAAGCCCGATATCGAGGAACTCAAGCGCTTGGTGCGTCCCAACACCAAGCTCATCTGCATCAACAACGCATCTAACCCCATCGGTACGGTGCTCGATGCCGATATGCTCGGCCAGATTGCCGAGATCGCCCGCTCGGGGGGCGCCTACGTGCTGTGCGACGAGGTATATCTGCCGCTCGAAAACACTGAGTCCTTTATGTCGATGGTCGACGTGTACGAGAGGGCCATTGTCACCAACTCGTTGTCGAAGACCTATTCGACACCTGCGGCCCGCGTGGGCTGGGTCCTGGCAGACGAAGAGATATCCAGCCGCATCCGCACCTATCGCGATTACACCATGATCTGCGGCGGTGTGTTCAACGACGCCCTGGCGACCTATGTGCTTGAGCACAAGGATAAGATTCTCGAGCGCAATCGCAAGATCGTGTTTGGCAACCGCGATATCGCGCAGGCTTGGATCGATACGCAGCATCGCGTTTCCTGGACGGCCCCGCAGGGCGTGTCCACCTCGTTTATCCAGCTGGATATTCCCGAGGATGACGAGGAGTTCTGCAGGCGCCTGCTGTCCGAGAGGGGAGTGCTGCTGGTCCCCGGTAGCCGTTTTGAGCTTCCCTGCGGCGCACGCCTGGGCTACTGCGCGAGCGAGGACGTTCTGCGCGAGGGCCTGAGGCTTTTGGGCGAGGCACTGGCGGAGTTCGATCGCTAGGATTCCGATGGTCTTCGGGGGCCTTATCCAAATTAGCCGAAGATAATCGAAAACGGACCCGTTTCCCTAGGGGAAGCGGGTCCGTTTTTCTATACCGAGAAGTCAAGTTGTTACAAATGGGGCCGTAAAGCGAGGCGGTATCCGCTGGGCCTTATACTGAGTTTCCGGTGAACGGTATCAAGCGTCTGGTAAACGGTAATTTATTTATCAGAAATGAATAGGACAAACTTTTTTCTGAATAAAAATGAAAATGGTTGAGACGCGGTGTGAACCGCTAATTCTATTCATAGCTTTATTGGAAATATGCAATTTGAGGATGGTTTAACAAAGTTTAGTTCCATTTGATTTTAGGATTAAAACGCGTTTAAGCACGTAAATACGCTTTATTAAGATGAAGTGTGCCATGCGTGAAGTATATGTGTATGCCGTTCACCCCCTATAAAAAACCGTTCGGGGGCAAGGTGGAAGTATGAGCTGATTTTGGATATAAATATGTCGTCAGCAATAACGCCTCACACGGAGGGGCGCTAACGAATCGGCCCTGACAAGGGCCCGAAAGAAAGGTAGGAGGCCATGACGAAAGGTCTGCACGTGCCTTCCGAGA
>ENA-OWPP01002593-OWPP01002593.1-human-gut-metagenome-genome-assembly--contig:-NODE-2593-length-12060-cov-30.112703_pt1 | contig 12060 bp, 5 predicted proteins | sample MGYA00248265_ERZ651848 | MGnify/ENA primary metagenome ERZ651848 (study PRJEB26924, sample SAMEA4378233) | human gut metagenome | biome: human gut; feature: human-associated habitat; material: faeces... | reverse complement strand
AGCCACAGCAGATAGATCATGCCCTGGAGAACTACATCCCAAGCAACAACCGTTCGCAGTTGGAAGAGACGGCGCACAATAAGCTGGTGGTAGATGCCTACAATGCCAACCCATCGAGCATGGCTGCCGCCATCGAGAACTTCCGCGTGATGGATGTGCCTCATAAGATGGCGATTCTCGGACAGATGGGCGAACTCGGCGAAGTGAGCCACGAGGAGCATCAGAAGGTAGTAGATCAGCTCCGTGCCGCAGGCTTGGAGAACGTATGGCTCGTAGGCGATGAGTTTGAGAACATCGACTGCGATTACCGCAAGTTCAAGAATGTAGAAGAGGTAAAGGAAGCCATCCAGGCAAACCAACCTCGCGACCACTATATCCTTATCAAGGGAAGCAACAGCGTCAAACTCTTCCAACTCCCAGAACTTCTATAAGATATCACATGGAACAAAAGCAAGAAGACATCAAGCGACTCATTAGCTTTGTGGAGAAGGTTGCAGGCAAGACCATGCAAGCACCACGTGACTTCATGTTCTTATACGAACAACTCAAGGAGTTCACGGGCGAAACCATTTCCGTCAGTACGCTCAAACGAATTTGGGGATACACCCACACCAACAACAACTTCAGCCTCCATTCGCTCGACCTACTATCACGCATGGTTGGCTACAACAATTGGGAAAGTTTTATCAAAGACAAAGCTGACATTCCTACAAGCCAGTTCTTTGTCAACAAGAAACTCAGGAGCTATTCACTTGAGGAGGGAGAGAAGATACTGCTCACCTGGCAACCCAACCGTGTTGTCTTGATAGAATACCAAGGCTGCAACAAGTTCAAGGTTTTGGAATCCCAAAACAGCAAACTACAGGCTGGTGACTTTTTCCACTGTGACCAGTTCATGGAATGTGAGCCACTTATCATGACGCATCTCATCCGCAAGGGTATGATACCATGCGACTATATTTGTGGCAAGCAAGGAGGCGTGCGTTGGTCATTCATTACAGACATTCCGGAAGACAAGAATGCCTATTCCTCTGAGGAATCATAACCACAAGGCTCATGCCTTTTATTTGCCGGGTGTTGGAACGATACATTTCACCTCGCTCCAACATTCGGCTTTTTTATAAGCCTCTACCGACATCGCTGGAACATGCAAGGTCACATGGCTTGCCGTTGCCTTACCGAACAGTTTCACCACTCTTTGCGGTTCTTGCGCTTCATCATACACATCTTTTAAAGAGTTACATTCCATCAAGCAGAACTGTCCAATTTCATGCACATTTTTAGGAATACGGATACTATCCAAAGAAGAGCATCGCCAGAAGACACCACGCTCGATGGATTTCAAAGATTGCGGCAAGGTAACACTTTTCAATTGTTCACAAACACCAAAGGCATCATACCCTATCGAACGAACACCCTCAGGAACAACAACTTTCATCAAGCCCGTCTTGCTAAAACAAGAAGATGGAATTCTCGTCAAACCCTTAGAGATATGAACTTCCGACAACTTTGAGCATCCCCAGAAAGCCATATTATCCATATTCGTCACTTCATCAGGGATATCTGCCACTAGCAGTTGTTTGCATTCCCTAAAAGCCCGACTGCCAATCCGCCGCAGAGTATGAGGCAAGCAAAGCGTCTGCAACCTCTGATCACCCAAGAAAGCATAGTCGGCGATTTCCACCACTCGATACCGTTTCCCATCATACGAGATATGGGGTTCAATATAGAGATTAACATTGGTACAAGTATCGCCTCTTCCCATCAAGCGGCAAGTCAAACTATCCTCCGACTTCACCTGATAGAGATTACCATATTCATCAGCGAATGTCACCTCACGCTTTCGTGAAACACACCAAGCAGAGATACCTACGACAACCAAAAGTGCTACGGCCACGGCAAATATTGTTTTTCTCAACAAGCCCTTCCGCTGAAGTCTCTCTTCCGCGATCTGATTTTCATTGTCCCAAAAAGAAAGAATCGCTTCGATGTTTTGCCATCTGTTTTCTTTTCTTGGCATTAAGCACTTTTCCATGACGAATTGCCATTTCTTCGGCAAATGACGATGTGCTTCTTCTTTTTGCCCATCCAAGCTATCAGCATTCGTCTTTACATTATCACCTTGGTTGTTTTGAATGTATTCCAAGATTTTGCCTACCGCATAGATGTCTGTACGACAATCCACCTCTCCCGTTCCATCCGTCTGCTCTGGGGCAGCGAAGTTCACGGTCAAGCCAGAAGTATGTGGATAAGTAGAAATATAGCTGAGCCCAAAGTCGATGATTCTCAAGTCGCTGTTCACGGAAGTCAGCAACAAGTTGGTTGGCTTGATGTCCAAGTGTACCACCTGAGCATGATGGATGACTTTCAATGCATCCAATAGTTGGCGCATGAAAGCATCGAGTCGAGCCTCATCAGAGAAATAAAGGGGTTGGGCTAGGATAAAGGCATCCAAGGTCAAGCCATCCACAAAGTCCATCAAGATAGCACATTCCTCCTGTGTATCTATCAACTGATAATAGCGTACCACGTAAGGAGTTTCAGCCGACAAAAGTTTTCCTGTCTCATATTCTTTTCGCAAGCAAGTACGTAGTTTTTCATCCATCAGAAATTGGGAATGCAGGCTTTTCTTGAGCAAAGACTTCCCCTCGACCACACATCTCGAAAGATGACATGTCGCCGTATCCAAGCTCCATTCCTCCGCCTTTCCCAATGGCATAAAATCAGATGAATCCAACATATTGTGTAGAACTTACCGTTTGTCTTTAGCTATACTTACTTTTATCAAAAGACAAAAGTAAGCATTTTTTCCGAGACCGCAAAAGAAAAGAACAATAAATAACAAAAAAGCACGAAAACATTCGCTTTCGTGCTTTTTACATCTTACTTCACGCTAAACTTCAGCGTTTTTCCTTTCACCTTTATAATATAGACACCAGCAGCCTTGAGGTCTATCTCATGCTCTGTACCCTTATAAACGGTGAAGCCAATCGTATTGATAATCTGGACAATATCTTTGTCTGCCAAGCCTTCCACCTTCAAGTGGCGGTCCTTGATGACCAACTTCACATCACCCATGGTGATATTGCCGATGCCTGTAGAAGGAGTAACGGTTACCACACAGTTGATAGTCAAGTTAGAACCATCTGTGGTTTTAGCAGAAACTACCGACTTACCCTCTTTCACGCCATAGATGTTACCTTTGTCATCCACTGTTACGACAGAAGGCGAAACCGACTTCCAGGTAAGTTCCTTGTTCGTAGCATTTGCAGGCTCGAAGATGACATTCAACTGACGAGACTCACCGATGGCAATCGTCACAGGAGATTCCTCGAACTTGATATTGACAATTGGAACCACAGGCTTCTTCTCGCCCTCTACTGTGACATGACAAACAGCCTTGATGCCGCTTCCGTCCGCAGCCTCAGCTGTGATGTCTGCCTCCCCCTCGGCTACAGCCAAGACGAAACCTTCATCTGTCACAATTGCCACATCTTCGTTGCTACTCTTCCAATTCACCTTCTTGTTGGCAGCATTGGTAGGATAAACCGTAGCTTCCAACTGCATGGTGTCATTTGGCTTCAATGTAGCTTCCGTCTGACTGATGGTAATGCTCGTTACCTTCACATCCTCATCGCTTGGCGCATTGCAACCTTCCACCTTGTAGAAACGTCCCCACCAAGCGTCTGCCTTATAAGTACTCTCATTGCCATAGATGACGTGGAGGGTAGCTTGGTTGAAGACATCGCTCATTGCTGATGGATCTTCCGTTCCGATGAACTGAGGCACCTTCGCTGCATAGCAATAGACATCACGCAAGGCAGAACAGCCATAGATGATATTGTCGTTGATATGCTCCACAGTGGCAGGAACAGTCAGCGTCCTGATGTTCGAGCAACCATTGAAGACATTGTTGCCGATATACTTCGTACCCGATGGCAAGTTGACATCGATGATTTCCTCATTGTTCAAGTAGAGGCGATGTGCCGTACTTGCAGGGTTGGCTTCTGCGTTTTGGAAGTTGATGTGTGCCCAGTCGTCCAAGTAGTCAATGTTCACTCGTCTCAATACCGGACAATAGTTGAAGGCGTTCTTATCAACAGTCAACTTGGTTGCGTGTGTCTTGAAGGTAACAGTCTCCAAGGCATCGTTGTTCTCGAAAGCACCTGCTCCGATACCCTCCAATTTCTTAGGGATGGTAATGTCGGCGAGATAGCTGTTGTTGATGAACGCGCCAGCCTGGAGCGACTTCAAAGACTCCGGTAGTACGATCTGACTGAATCCACACTCACCGAAAGCATAATCATAGATAATGCTCAGAGATGTTGAGAGCTGGATATCTGTCAAACCTGCATCATAGCGGAAAGCATACTTGCCCACGCTCAAAGTAGAATTTGGCATGATGAAGTGATTGAGCGAGCTACACTTGTAGAAAGCGTAGTTGTCAATAATCTTCAGGTCGCACTTATCATTCCACTTCACGGTCTCCAACTTGCTGTCACAATAGAAAGCAGAGTCACCGATGAGTCGCAGCGTACTCTTTCCTTCCCAGATGACATCCTCCAGTTTTGCACAGTTCTTGAATGCTGCCGTATCAATGACATCGAGATATTGGGTTGTACCCTCGAAGAGGACATGCTGCAAGCCTGCACAATCCATGAAAGAACGCTTGCCGACAGTAACCAGTTGGCTGGCATTAGCCACAGTTACGCGATTCAGGTTCATCGCCTTGGTAGCTGCATTATCTTCTATCTTCTCTACGAAAGCACCCACACGCAGCGCCTGCAGTTCGTTCTGGCAAGTAAATGCATAACCGCCCACCTTCTTCACGTCATAAGTCACGGCATTGAAAGTAGTCTGTTCAGGAATACTTACCGTACCGGTATAAAACTGTGCCACCTTCTCTGCTTCAAGCGACTTGTTCTTGCCGCCATAGATACTGGTTACGGTAGCTTCTTTCTTCGCCTTATCAAAGAGATAGTAGATGTCACCCACATACTCTACTTCAGGATTTCTGACGATGACCTTACATTCTGAAGTTACGCCATTACCGTCATTCGCTGTATAGTAGATGGTAGTTACACCCGGAGCAACACCCTTGATTACACCATTCTCATCAATGTCAGCCACCTTTCTGTCGGCTGTAGAATATTTGATGCGCACATTGGCAGCCTCAGCCGGATAGATTGTCAACTTCTGTTCGTTGTAATTCTCACCAGCCTTTACATTTACGGTAAGAGTACTCAAGTCTATCTTCTCCACTACAGCTGTCGGCTTTGGCTCGCAACCCAGGAGTTTTGTAAACTTACCCCACCATGAAGTATCCTTCTGATAGAGGCTTTCCGAACCGAATGGCACATGGAGTGTAGCATTCTGGAACACTTCATCCATGCTTGTCGGATCGTTCACACCGATAAACTCCGGCACTTCCTCTGCGTAACAATATACATCCTTCAAAGCCGAGCAACCCACAAAGATATCATCGTTTACATGATCCATAGTTGCAGGCATTTCGATACTCTCGATAAAAGCACAGCCGTTGAATGCATTGTTGTTGACATACTTCGTACCCTTAGGCAGCACCACATTGATGATTTCCTTGCCGTTTGCATCATAGATATGCTGCGATGTGTTGGCAGGGTTTGCCTTGGCATTATTGAAGTTGGTCTGCGCAAAGCTGTTCATATTGGTGATATATACCTTATTTAATATAGGGCACTGGTTAAATGCATTGTTGCCGATGGTCATGGTTTCGATAGCTGTATGGAAAGTCACCGACTCCAGCTTCGAGTTGTTTTCGAATGCAGCAGAACCAAGACCCTGCAGACGTTCCGGCAAGATTATCTCCTGCAAGAACTCATTATTGATGAACGCCCCAGCCTGGATGTTTGCCAGCGACTCTGGAAGCGTAATCTGGCTGAATCCACACTCACCATAAGCATACTCATCGATATAGTTGAGCGAGTTAGAGAGGTGGATATTGGTCAGGCTCGCATTATAGCGGAACGAAGAGTTACCCACACTCAGCGTAGTGTTCGGCATTTCGAAGTTGTTGAGCGAGATACATTTGAAGAAAGCGTAATCCTGAATGGTCTTCAGCTCACTCTTTCCATTCCACAGCACCTTCTCCAAAGCAGAGCAATCATAGAAAGCACTATGTCCGATGGTCTTTACCGTTGTATTGCCCTCCCAAGTAAAGCGTTCCAAGGCAGTACACTCTCTGAAAGCCGCCTTGTCTATGCTGTTCATCTTCAGGGATGTTCCAGCAAACGTGAAACGTTTCAAACCAATACACCATTTGAATGCTTCCTCGCCGATGTTCACGAGTTCACTCTCGTCAGCCACATTCACGCGGTTCAGTTTCTCCGCCTTGATGGCAGCATGAGGTTCAACCTCTGTTACCGTACGAGGGATGTAGATACTCTGCAACTCGTTCTGGCAGTTGAAAGCGTAGCTTCCCACTTTTCGTACCGTATATTTATTACCCTCATAGATAATGGTCTCCGGAATATTGATAGTACCAGAGTAGTACTGCGCCACATTCTTAGCATCAAGCGAAGTATTCTTGCCGCCATAGATACTGGTCACCGTAGCCTCTCGTGTATCATCCGTCGTACCTTTCAAGAGATAGTAGAGACCTCCGACATACACCACGTTGTCTTCATAAACGATAACCCGGCATTCTGAATAGATATGGCTATCATAGCTCAATGAACACCTCAACGTATCAACGCCAGGTTTATTGGCTGTAATATGTCCATCTTTATCCACGCTTGCCACCCCATTACCAGATGTTGTCCAAACCACATCCTTATGTTCGTAGTTCTCAGGAAGAATGGTGGCAGTCTGCTCAACATACTCAGAGCCCTTTTGCAGGTTGATGGTATTTGTAGAGAGGTTGATGGTTACAGGATTTACGGTCACCTTACAAGTAGCCGAAAGTTCCGTACCATCGGTAGTGGTTGCCGTGATATTGGCACTTCCAACATTCACGCCCGTTACTACACCTTCTTGAGTTACGGTAGCAATATCTTCGTTATCGCTGGTCCATTTCAAAGTCTTGTCATCAGCCAACTCAGGAGTTATTGTAGCTGCTAACGTGTCAGAAGTTGTTCGAAGGAGAGTGATTTCTCTCGGCATATCAATATTGCTCACCTTGATAGGAGTTACATGCACTATAGTAGAAGCTGAAATACCTGAGCCGTCATCCACAGTAGCAGTAAGAGTAGCATCACCGGCTTTTAGAGCAGTAACGACTCCTGTTTCTTTATCAAAGCTAACTATATTAGGGTTACTACAATTCCATTTAAGACACTCTTGATTTGCATCGATTGGTAAAACCGAATATATAAATTTTTTCTTTTCTGTTTTTACAAAAGATATATCTGATGGTAAGGAAATGGAGTCAATGGGGGTTCCTTCATAAAAGGCTCCTGCACGATACCAAGGATATGTTTTTTTATAAGTAGCCAATGTGCCCTTTGGTACATATAGGGTGCATTTAGAATCTATTAAAGCATCATCACTACTATACGCCATTTTTGGTGGTGTTATTGCATTTATAGTGATTCTTTTCTTTTGCATTGCATCCCCAAATGTATCATAATATAATGTCTTTAAAGATGATGGAAAGCTTATGCTGGTTAGACTGCTACAACCAGAAAAACATCCATCCCCCAAAGAAGTAATTCCTTCAGGTAAGGTAATGCTGGTTAGACTACTACAACCAGAAAAACATCCATCCCCCAAAGAAGTAATTCCTTCAGGTAAGGTGATGCTGGTTAGACTACTACAGCCTGCAAAACAAGCCAACTTTAAAGAAGTTATTCCCTTAGGTAAGGTGATGCTGGTTAGACTACTACAGCCCTGAAAACAAGCAAACTCTAAAGAAGTTATTCCCTCAGGTAAGGTAATGCTGGCAAGACTACTGCAACCACGAAAACAATTACTCCCCAAAGAAGTAATCCCCTTAGGTAAGGTGACGCTGGTTAGACTACTGCAATTCTCAAAACACAACTGAGGCAATTCTGTAATTCCTTCAGGTAAAGTGATACTGGTCAGACGAGTGCACTCTTTAAAACATTCAGAATCAAGATATTTGACTTGAAATTCTCTCCCTTTACAGCTAACCACTTGTGGTATAACAACGTTGCCCTCATAATTACTTGCAAGGACTGATGCCGTTTTTCTCTCGACATTTAAACTATATTTAATTCCGTCTATAACAACTCCATAAGCAGTAGCATCTATAATTCCTCCTTTATTTACACAATACACTTCAAACGTAGAATTTGTATCAGAATCATAAGTATCAAACGATGAAGTCCAATTATATCTTCCATTTTTGCCTTCCAAATTTTCCAATACCCTATAATCTTTTTTATTCGAAATCAAGACCCCTCTATTTTTCTTACTATCCCAACTAAAACCTACCATTACAGCTGATCCTATATCCTTTGTACAAAAAAGAGTTGAATTTATAATATTGCCTTGGTAAGCCCAATAGCAACCTAATTCATTTTCGAGATAATAGCCGATGTAAGGGTCACCTATTAAAGTCCATTCACTTCCTTTGCCAGCCTTAGATGTCAAACCCATCCATTCTCCATCACATGTTAATGCCATAGAAGCCTCATTATAATGGCCATAAGGATAAATCTTGATGACATCTCCACTCTGCAAATCCTCAACAAAAAATGTCTTTTCTTGAGAGAAAGCTGAGAGATGACTGCCCATTGTCAACAATAGGCACAACAGCCATTGATAAAATTGTAAATGTCGTTTCATATCTTGTTTATTGTTTTAATTATTATTACGTTATAAATCAATTTCATTTTTTCTAGAGTTCTTTGCTAATAGAAGCGAGCGTGAACCTTTCAAACCTTTTTCGTTTAAATACTTTTTTAGCATTTTAATTGTCTGGCTTCCCACTTTAGGACTTACTCTAATTCTTACGATACTATCCATAATCTTAGGAATGGATACAAGTATACCTTCCTTTTCTTTATCAGAATCTTTTTCTAGACACATAAGACGTATTTCGCGCTCATAAGAATAATTGATTCTTTTTCTAAGCATCAAACTCAGCAACACCTTTATGTTTCCTTTTTTTATTGATTCTTTATCTAAAGCAGTCAACTCACGACACTTTGCCCATCCGCCTTCTACATAATTAACCCGTCCGATAAAGAGTTTAGTGCGGCATTCTGAAAAAGCATTCAGCAACTTTTCTACATCAAAACCTATCATGACAGCCATATCATCTCCACTGTAAAGATTCCATTGCGCATCATTCTGATAAGCATCAGTAAAACAGGTACAATATAGTTGTTTTGGAGGAGTGAACAACTCCGCATATGATTTTGAATCCGGCTCTCCTTTATAAGAAGCTTCTACAAAAAAACTTTCGTAGGGATCCTTCCAAACTTTCGGATTTACAAGATAGAGTTTTTGCGTTTCTATCATCTCAAGCGCATGTTCTAAAGACATATATTTCCATATAATATGTTCCTTAGTACGAGGCTTTAGCCAATCACCTTCTTCACTATTACCCAACAGGTCTTTATCAATATCCGTCAGATAATACAAATGATTGGTATTTCGAAGTATTTTCTTTTTATCTTCTTCTTGCTTTTGTTGCAGATATAAAGAATCGAGTAATTTACCGAACTGATTTATAAGATACTTAAGTATCTGGTTCTCTGTAGAATATTTATTCAACTGAAATTGCAAATCAGCCCAATTAGTACATAACACCTGATCAGACATATCCACAATTTGACATTGAGATTCACTGGTAATATAGAGCAACTTATCTCGTTTGTTTACCAATATGTCTTTTGAGTATTTCTGTAAACTTGCCGAAGTCATTCCTTCCCATTTGCTCACAATAAAAATATTGAAATCATTCAAAGTGATTTTTGCATGAGTAGGAATGCTTTCTGATGCTTTTTCAGCATAGAACTCCACATGCACTATCTCGTTAGAAACAACATCTGCTCCTAACATACCAAATACCGAGCGGAGCAGAGATGCTCCCCCGTAGTTGATGACCTGCAAAAAGGCAGAGGTCACTTTGTCGTCCTTTAGGTTATAACGACCAAAAATTGTTAATTCATCAATATCCATGGATTATATCATTTACGTTCTGCCTGCAAAGATACTAAAAAGGTTTGAAAGTCGATTGGTTCAATTTGGTTCAAGTTTCATTCAGACCTGTTTTTTTGAAAAAAAGATAGTGTTTCTCGACAAAAAGACTAGTTTTTCTCCGCTTTTTCAATTCATAAGTCATCTTGTACGAACAATGGGGATATAGTTGTACAACTTAAGATTTATAGTCGTACAACAATAGAGTGTATAGTCGTACAACTTAAGGGTGTATAGTCGTACAACTTAAGGGTGTATAGTCGTACAACTTAAGGGTGTATAGCCGTACAACTAAAAGGTGTGTGGTTGTACGATTATAGGGTGTTGCCACTAGGCTCGGCAGATGTGCTGACTGCAGTCGGCAGACCTGCTGACTTGGCTCAGCAGAGCTGCTGAGCCAAGTGGGAATCTCTTAGAAACAGACTCCTTTAACCTGATATTCCGACTTCTTGAACCTGAGCAAACGTATTCTTTCACTTGCTCAGTCGAATCCTTGTGCTTGTTCTGTCATATCCGTGTGCTTGCTCAGTCGCATCTGTAGGCTTATTCAGATATATCAGTAGGCTCACTCTGCCGCATCATTTCGCTTACTCAGACGTATCTTTTACTTACTCAACCTGCTCGAAGGCTCAGCTCCAAAAACTTGTCACATAATTGGTAAACGCCTTCATCTTGCGTGATAAAGTCTCTGTCCAGTAAGATCTTGACAGCTCCTTGCACGGTGCTTGCACCAAGATGATACTTCTGCAAGAACTCTTGCGACATCAGGGAAGAAGGCTTACCTTCCTGAGCAATGGCTATGAGAAGCTGTTTCTGCTTGGCTGTAAGCTGATACAGCAAGGTCTGATAGGCAAAACGCTGCTGGGAAAGGATGCTATCTATCGCCATCCTGACATCATCCTCCTGCAACAAAGACCTATCAGAAATTGAAGTATAAAGCATATTGAGTACATACTGAACATACCAGGTAATGCCATCGAAATGATGATATAAATAGGTAAAAGCCGCTGCACTTATCTCTTTATTGTTCCTGGCAAGATGGTGATTGGCAAATTCCAGGTAAGTCTGCTCATTGATTGCCTCCAACCCCATGATACTCGAACTATGATAGAATGGGCGTGACTGGGAAGTAAACATCAATGCCATCATGTGGCGCTTGGAGCCAGAAAAGACAAAGTTTGCATTGTGGCAATTCTGTATTCGTTTACGCAAGGTTGCCTCAACGGTTTTCTCTGGATAGTTTACAATTGTCTGAAATTCATCTATCGCCACCAGACAAGGTTTATCTGCCTGTTCGAGATAAGCGAAGATCTCATCCAGCGTAATATCCGGAGCCTGAATATCTCCCAAACCAACACTCCACTCCGGATTTCCATTGATGTCAAAAGAGATAGTTGACTTCAGAGACTGGAGCATATTCAGGAAAAATTCCCATACTTTCCTGCCCTTTGGCTTGAGTGCCGTCAGGATTCCCTTGCCCAGCGCATAGACGAATTCGTTCAAATTCTTCGTATCATAAATATCAATATAGATGCAATGATACTGCTCACGGATGTTTTCCTGCTGAAAACAATTATAAATCAGTCCCGACTTACCCAAACGTCTTGGCGCAATCAATGCGACATTGCACCGATTGGTCAAATGGCGGGTAAGAAGAGCTGTTTCCTCTACCCTATCACAAAAATATTCCGGCGAAAGATAGCCTTCAATAACAAAAGGATTTAACTGTACCATAAGCATTTACATCATTATGAGTTTTACGTAACGAAGATTTCATAATGCAAAGATACGATGAATATTTGTAAACGGCAAACATTTATCGGAAAAAAGTATCAGACATTCAATAAAAAAGTATCTTAGGATGAAGCCTACTTGCTGCACATCCCCAGAAAATACTTATGAATCTCCAGACTT
>ENA-OWPP01002592-OWPP01002592.1-human-gut-metagenome-genome-assembly--contig:-NODE-2592-length-12072-cov-2.825830_pt1 | contig 12072 bp, 9 predicted proteins | sample MGYA00248265_ERZ651848 | MGnify/ENA primary metagenome ERZ651848 (study PRJEB26924, sample SAMEA4378233) | human gut metagenome | biome: human gut; feature: human-associated habitat; material: faeces... | reverse complement strand
ATCTTGCCCGCCCGGGGATAGAAGTAGGAGAGAATGCCCAGGGGGACACCGGCGATGAGGGCAAACAGTAGGGCCACAATGACCATGGCCAGGTGCTCAAAGACGATCTGGAAGGTCACAGGTCCCCACCTCCCTTCCGCATGCCACGAGGCACGGTCCGGCGCTGGAGGGCGTCTACCAGGGAGCCCAGCACAAAGGCCAGAATGGCAGCAGGAACAGCGCCCAGCAGGATGAGGCCGTTGTCATTGGAGCTGATCCCGGAGTAGATGAAGTCCCCCAGGCCGCCGCCGCCGATCATGGAGGCCAGTACCGCCCAGCTGACGGTGTAGACGGTGGACATGCGCAGTCCGCCGATGATGGTGGGCAGCGCCAGGGGCAGCTCCACCCGGACGAGACACTGAATCGGGCTCATGCCGCAGCCCTTGGCTGCCTCAATATACTGTCCCTCCACCGAGGAGAGACCAGCGTAGGTGTTTTTAAGGATGGGGAAGGTGGCATAGATGGACAGGGCGATGAGCACCGTAATGGGCTGCATCCCCAGTACCAAAAACAGCAGGCCCACAAACACCACGCCGGGAATCGTATTGAAGATGGAGAGAATAGGCAAAATCAACTTGGACAGGTTCTTAGGCAGGCGGGAGAGCAGAATGCCCAGCAGTACACCCAGCACAAAGCCCACTGCCACCGAGACAAAGGTGAAGCCCAGATGTTCCAGCAGAGCCTTTGGTAAGTCGTGGAATGTCACTCTGCCTCACCCCCAAAGCTGCTCTGCCATGGCGGAGGCCATGCTGGTCTTGGTGATGATGCCCGCCACCTGCCCCTGGCCGTCCAGCACCACCAGATAGGGCGCGCCGCTGGAGATCAGCTGGTCGAAGCAGTCCTTTGCGTTGTCCTCCGCATGGACGGTGGGTGTGTTGCAGCGGATCAGGGGCTCGATGGTCTGGACCACATGGCCGGTGAGACGGATGTCCGCGATGGAGACGGTACCCTGATACCGGGCTTGGTCGTCCACCACGATCAGGGTGTCCACGTTGTGGCGCTGCATCTTGCTGATGCACTCGTTGATCCCCTTCCGGGTGGAGACGGTGTAGACGCCGGTGCGCATGAAGTCGGCGGCGGTGAGTTCCTTGTGGGCCTGAAGGTCGATGAATTTGCCCAAAAAGTCCTGGATCTGGCCGCTGGCGGGATGGGAGAGCATCTCCTCCGGGGGAGCCATCTGAACGATCCTGCCATGATCCATGAAGATGATAACGTCTGCCAGGTCCAGGGCCTCCGCCATGTCGTGGGTGACAAAGACGAAGGTCTTGTTCAGCTTCTGCTGGAGGGTGCGCACCTCCTGCTGGAGGGTGCGGCGGGTCATGGGGTCCAGGGCGGAGAAGGGCTCATCCATCAGAACGATGGGAGGGGAGGCGGCCAGGGCCCGCAGGATGCCGATGCGCTGGCGGGCATGGGCTATATCGCGCAGCGCAGCGGCGACTACCAGGCCGCGTCGCAGTATCTGAGCCGGGCGGCGGATCTCGGCGGCGACGCCTCGGCGACCCGTCGTCAGCAGGCGGCCGATGCGCTGTTCTACGGCCAGCTGGCGCAGGCTCAGCAGGCCTATAAGCAGGGCAATATCAGCCAGGCGCTGGCGCTCTCCGCGCCGCTGGCGCAGCAGAGCGGGGCGCGGGGCGCCTCGGCGAAGCTGTTCCGCGCCGATGTGCTGCGGCATAACAAAGATTTGCCCCAGGCGGAGCAAACGCTGCGCTCGCTGTTAAGCGACGATCCGCAGAACGCGGCGGGGCGGGAAAACCTCTATTACGTGCTGCGCGAGCAGAATAAATCCGCCGAGGCGCAGGCGATGCTGCAGACGCTCCCGCAGAGCCTGCAGCAAAAACTGCAGCCGCGGGTGGTGGCCGGTATGCCGGGCGATGCCGTGCGCCGCCAGGCCCAGGCGCAGGTCAGCAGCGGTAACCCAGGCGGCGCGATTGCCACTCTGCGCGAAGGCGTCGCCCGCTATCCGGACGATCCCTGGCTGCGCCTTGATCTGGCCCGGCTGTTGCAAAAATCGGGTAACGGCAGCGAGGCCTCTTCGCTGATGTCGGCGGCCTATCGCCCCGGCGCCAGCAACAATGCGCTGTATGCCGCCGCCCTGTTTGCCAGCGAAAACGGCGCCTGGCAGCAGGCGCAGACGCTGCTGGCGCGCATTCCCGGCGGCAGCCAGACCAGCGACATGCGCGATTTACGCCAGCGGGTGAACTACAACCTGCAGCTGGCGACCGCCGAAAACTATCTGGCGCAGGGCAACCGCACTGCCGCCAGCAATACCCTGCGGGCGATGGCCTCCACGCCGCCGAAAGCCCCGGCGGACGCCGGCAAGCTGGCGCGTCTGCTGGCCGAGAGCGGCGACCTGACCACCGCGGTCTCGCTGGTGCGCAACAATATCAGCAGCGGGGTGTCCGGCAACGCCGGTGATTACGCCGATCAGATTGCGGTGCTGAATCAGGCCGGGCTGACCGGCGAGGCGCAGAACTTGCTCAGCAATCCGCAGCTGCAGGCCAGCAGTACGCCGACGCAGCTGGCGAGTATTCGCAATGGCTATGTGATCAACGAAGCCGATCGCCTGCGCGAGCAGGGCAATTACGCTGCGGCGTATGACAAGCTGATCCGCGCCATGCAAAGCGATCCGCAGAATACCGATCTGATGTTCGCGATGGCGCGGTTGTACCAGAGCGGCAAAATGAACAAAGAGGCCGGGGTGGTCTATGACTACCTGATGACGCGCGATACGCCGAACCAGGACGCGCGCGCCGGGGCCATCGACGTGGCGCTGTCGGCGGGGAACAACGATCGTGCCGAACAGCTGGCCGGCGGTTTGCGCCAGGATAACTCGCCGGATCGCTTACTGCTGCTGGCGAGAGTCGCAGAGGCGCAGGGCCATCATCAGCAGGCGATGACCTACCTGCGTAGCGCCCGCGGCAAACTGCTGGGTATGCAAAGCACCAACAGCAGCGAAACGCCAACCGTCGGCGGGGTGCTGGCGGCGGATAACCCCTTCATCGGCGTGTCGCAAACGTCGGCGCCGACGCGAACGGCCTCCGCCTACGGGCAGTATATGCCGTGGCAGGTCGCCCAGTCGGCCGCCGCGCCCGGTTCCACGCTGCCGGGGATCCAGCGCCCCGATCTGCCAGTGGACACCGCCGAGACGCGGATGCTGCGCCAGGTGGACACCATGATGGAGTCGCTGCAGGAGAAAACCGGCAGCTGGCTGCAGGGCGGTATGGACGTGCGCGGGCGCGACGGCGAATCGGGTACCAGCAAGCTGACGGAGCTCCGGACGCCGCTGACCTGGTCTTCTTCGCCATTTGGCGATTCGCGCTTTGACTTTACCGTCACCCCGGTGTCGTTGAACGCCGGAACCGCCAGCGGCGACGCCTGGCGTCGCTACGGCGCCAACCCGTTGGCTAACGCGGTCTCCAATATGGTGAGTACCGCCACCAGCGAGCAGGCGGCGATCGCCTCGATGACCGAGGCGGAGCGGACGGCCTATTTTGCCAGCAATCCGGGGGCCGAAGCCTTAAGCGGCCTGGGCACCCTGAATGCGGCAGATTTCAATCCGACCACCAGCAGCGGGATGGAAAATCTGGCGAAGCTCGGGAGCTATGATTCGGGACAGGTCGCCAGCTATCTGGCCTCTTCCAGCCGTAAGCCGAACGTTGACCAGACCAGCGGCTCAACCGATTCGCAGAAGGCTAACGGCGTCGAGCTGGCGCTGGCGTTAAGCGGTGACGATTATCGCGTCGATATTGGCAGCACGCCGCTGGGCCAGGATCTCAATACCGTTGTCGGCGGGGTGAAATGGTCGCCTAAGCTGAGCAACTACCTGTCGCTGATCCTGACCGGCGAACGCCGCTCACTGACCGACAGCCTGCTTTCTTACGTTGGTCTGAAAGACGCCTATTCCGGTAAAACCTGGGGGCAGGTGACGAAAAACGGCGGCACCCTGCAGCTGAGCTATGACGACGGCGACGCGGGCTTCTATGTCGGCGGTGGCGGATACAGCTACCTGGGGCAGAACGTCGCCAGCAACACCAGCATTAACGCCAATGCCGGGGTCTATCTGCGGCCCTATCATGACGAATATCGCCAGTTACAGACCGGGTTGAGCATGAGCTATATGGATTATTCCAAGAACCTCAGCTACTTCACCTATGGTCAGGGGGGCTACTTTAGCCCGCAAAACTATGTCAGCGTGTCGCTGCCGGTCAGTCTGACGGAGAAATATGATAACTGGACCATGAAGCTTGGCGGCTCGGTGGGCTACCAGTCTTACAGTCAGGATAAGAGCGCCTATTTCCCGACCAATTCGGAGTGGCAGCAGACCCTGGAGACGGCGGTGAGCAATGGGTTTGCCAAGGAAGCCTACTATTCCGCGACCTCGAAGAGCGGCATCGGCTATACCCTGCGCGCCGGGGCGGACTACAAGGTTAACAAACAGATGACGCTGGGGGGCCAGATTGGCTATGACACCTTCGGGGATTATAACGAAAGCACCGCCGGGCTCTATATCCGCTATATGTTGGGAGATCATTGATGATGACGGAGAACAATAACCCGGTGGTCACGACCTGGTTCCAGCAACAGCAGACGCCTGCCGGATGGTTCGATCTGTTGGTTATTATGGTCGAAGGTATGTTAAATAATGCCGGCGAGCTGGAAAGCCAGCCCTTCCTGCGTCAGATGGGCGCCTCACTGGCGGAGACCCATCCGCTGCCGGCGTCGGAGACGGTGGGAGAGCTGGAGGCGAATATCAACCGGCTGCTGACCCATCTCCACTGGGGCGTGGTGACGATTGATGTCGGTGAGGATGGCCTGCGCCTGCGCCATCAGGCGTTGCCGGTCAGCCGGGACGACGCGGGACGCGTGCGCTGGTGCAACGCGTTCTGTGCCATACTGGAGGGGTTATATTCTCGCTGGCTGCAGAGTCAGGGAGGCAGTGCTCATGTCGTTTTACAACGTGAGCGGGTGTTCTCTGTCTCTGACGTTCAGTTTCTTTACTACCATCCATAATGAGTGAATGTATGCCCCTGCGTGCTTTAGTGGCGGTGATAGTGACAACGGCAGTGATGCTGGTGCCCCGGGCGTGGGCGGATACGGCCTGGGAGCGCTATAAGGCCCGTTTTATGATGTCGGACGGCCGTATCATTGATACCGCCAATGGCAATGTGTCGCATACGGAAGGTCAGGGCTTTGCCATGCTCCTGGCGGTGGCAAATAACGATCGCCCGGCGTTCGACAAGCTGTGGCAGTGGACGGACAGCACCCTGCGCGATAAGTCTAACGGGCTGTTTTACTGGCGTTATAACCCGGTGGCGCCGGACCCTATCGCCGATAAAAACAACGCCTCTGATGGTGATACTCTCATCGCCTGGGCGCTGTTGCGTGCGCAAAAGCAGTGGCAGGACAAGCGCTACGCGATTGCCTCGGATGCCATCACCGCCTCCCTGCTGAAATATACGGTGGTGACCTTCGCCGGTCGTCAGGTGATGCTCCCGGGCGTGAAAGGGTTCAATCTCAACGACCATCTGAACCTTAATCCCTCCTATTTCATCTTCCCGGCCTGGCGCGCCTTCGCGGAGCGGACGCATCTGACCGCCTGGCGGACATTGCAGACCGACGGACAGGCGCTGTTGGGGCAGATGGGGTGGGGGAAATCACACCTGCCCAGCGACTGGGTGGCGCTGCGGGCAGATGGCAAGATGCTGCCAGCCAAAGAGTGGCCGCCGCGGATGAGTTTCGATGCGATTCGTATCCCGCTGTATCTCTCATGGGCCGATCCGCAAAGCGCTTTGCTCGCGCCGTGGAAGGCCTGGATGCAGAGTTACCCGCGCCTGCAAACCCCGGCGTGGATCAACGTCAGCACCAACGAGGTGGCACCCTGGTATATGGCCGGCGGCCTGCTGGCGGTGCGCGATCTGACGCTGGGTGAACCGCAGGAGGCGCCGCAGATTGACGACAAGGATGATTATTACTCTGCCAGCCTCAAGCAGTTGGTCTGGCTGGCGAAACAGGATCAGCGTTAGAGACGGTGATTGATTTGCCGCCTTCCCCGCCCGTAGGCATGCGGGTGGGGAAGGGAGAATGGGAACGTCTCACGATGTAAGGCCGCCAGTTTGGGCGGCCTTGTCGCTTATTGCGGATAAGGCACCCAGCTACCGCCATTCAGCTGGACATAAGGCTTGCCCTGATACTGGATGACGATGGCGTTGGCGTTTTCGGACACCGCTGCGCTCTGCGGCAGGTTTGCGACATACTGCTGCCAGTTGACGCTGTCCTCGCTGAACATTTTGCCGTCGAGGGCACGCACCACCAGCTCCGACACCGCCAGGTAACTGCTGGGCTGATCGATGATAATCGGCGCCCCTTCATGCGGCGCTTTCATGCCGAAGAATTTTACCGCCGTCGGGACGTTCGTGATCGACGGGCTCGGGATATCGCGCAGGCCAGAGACCTGCATCTTATCGCCCTTCAGCGCGCCGCCGTGTTCCGGCACCACCACCACCATCACTTTCCGCCCCGATTTCTCCAGCTCGGTGAAGAAGTTATCCAGGTCATCAAACAGCTTCTGCGCCCGCACTTTGTAGTCTGCGGTTTTGCTTTGCCCCGGGAAGTGGTTGCCGTCATGCAGCGGCAGGGTGTTATAGAAGGTGGCGCTCCGCGGATTGCTGCTGGCCTCTTCGGTCTTCAGCCAGCGGTTGAGGACCGCCAGATCCTCATACACCGGGGAGCCGTCAAACGCCTGCAGGCTGACCGGCAATCCGGTCTGGTCCATCAGCGGGCTCTGCATGCCGCCCAGCGAACGCAGTTCTTTCAGGAAGTCGCCGAACAGACCGTTATGGCCGAGCATCAGCTGCTGGTTGAAGCCGAGTTTCGCCAGGTTTTCAAACAGGTAGCAATCGGCGCCGGACGGCTGATACAGGTTGGTATGCGACAGCTGGCCGCAGCTGGCGCGCAGCAGGCGCACCGCCGCCGGGCCGCTGTAGGAGGTCGCGGAGTTAAAGTTTTTGAAGACAATATCGAAATGCTTCCACAGCGGATGGTCCATCAGACCGGCGGCTTCAATATCCGACCAGGAGAGCGAGCAGATATTGATCACCAGCAGGTCAAACGGCTGGGCATCCGCCGGCAGCTGGTCCGGGAACGGCGTTTTGCGCTTCTGCTCGGCGGCATAGAAACCGTTCAGCCAGTTGGTGAGATTGGCTGACGTCGGCGGCTCGGTCTGCGGTGGAATATCGCTGCTGGCGGGGCTGGTCGCGGTGCCAGCGGCGGCGTTGGCCCCGGTATTGGCCGGCGCGGTCGTGGCGGCGGCCGTGGTGGGCTGACCGGCGGGCCATAGGGTAAAGGCTGGCAGCAGCGGGCTGACCGCCAGCCAGACGACCATCGCGGAGACAAACACGGTGACGCGCAGCCACTGACTGATAAACAGCCACAGGACCAGTAAAACAAAGAAGGCGCCGACCATGCTCCAGTTAATAAACCGGACGATCAGATCCCAGATATAGCTGGCGCTGAAGCCGGCGATTTGCGAACCCTGGCTAAGAAGCGTCTCCGGACCGGGCAGCTAGGTATCGTGCCAGAACAGCGCGAAGCCGAGCGGAATAGCGATCCAGTGGCGGATACGGTGTAGCTTTTCGCGCGGGATCGGCACCAGCAGAAAGGCGAGAAACACCAGGTTCAGCATCGGGTGGAAATTGAGATACCCGGCCCACAGCAGGGCAAATTTGACCAGAAAGTAGAAGTTCCAGCCGCCAAGGCCGCGCCAGTACTGCCAGAGCGGAAGCGGTGTCGCGGTCGGTTTAGTGTTTGTCATTTGTTCGCTTTGCCTTGCTTAACCGTTGTTCCCCGGCGTAATACCCCTGCCGGTTTCACGTAACGGGGTTTAAAGAACATCAATCTTAACGTCGTGCGAATACGGCGCTGGTAATGGCGCGTCAGGTAGCCCAGCGGAAAAAACAGCAGGGCGCAGAGCACCACCAGTTGCAGAATATCGGCGATAGACATCATCAGGCTTGCTCCTCGCGGGTGGTTAACCGGTGTGGCTCGGGGTAGCGTCGCCAGTGGCGTCCATCGTGGGTGGCGTTGATGGTCTCGTTTTTACCCACCGACAGCGGCAGCGGCGTGTTCCAGCGCGCCGGCTCGACGCCGCGCATGATCACGATTTCCGAGAGGATCTGCTTGTCTTCAAACCACACCATGCGGTTAGAAAAAATATCGCCGGTCGGCAGCGGGAAAATGTGGTTTAGCGCGGTATCGAGGTCATTGATCCGGCAAAACGACAAAAACAGCACCAGCCGGTTATTGCCGATGGTCATGATATCGCCCATCCGGTTGGGTTTGCATAACGTCAGCGCCTGCTCAACGCGCAGCCCTGGCGCCGGGCGCAGGGCCACCATCACGCCTTTGCTGTCGGCGGGCAGGAGGGTATTGGCCATCACGTTCTGTACCGCCTCGCAGAAAGCATCCCACTTCTGGTAGCCGCGCAGCTTTAACGGCTGGCTCCAGGTCAACAGCGTGGCGAAATCCTCCGGAATATGGCGGGAGAATTTTTGGTTCTGCACGCTTTCGATCAACGTCAGACAGCGGGAGAGCGACGCGCTGCTGGGGATCACCAGACTGGCGCCGCTGCTAAGCAGTAGCCGCTCATCCGTCGCGCGCAGGCTGGGCGTTTGTTCACGGACAATAATTTTCAGCGCCGTACCGCGCTGGCGACGCAGGGTATGAATATAGCGGCCCAGCTGTTCAATTTGCGTATTCTGGGTGATGGAGAAAAGTACCGTGGCCGCTTGTGCGGTGCGCCCGGCGTTGAAGACCTCGTCGTTGGTATCGAACAGGGTCCAGTATTCCGACAGCGGCGGGGCGCCTTCCAGCACGCGCATATTGCTGAGGATCACCTTCTCATCACTACGTGGCTGAACGCTGGTTTCCGTCTCCTGCGCCAGCCGCCAGCCGGCATCATCGCGTTGCACCATCAGCTGCTGCTGGGCGCTGATGCCTTTGTCGCTTCCCCACCAGGCAATATCAAAGAGATGTCGGTCACCCTGGTAACGAATACTTGCCAGGCCGGAAAGGGAACGGTACTCGCGTAATAATGGGGTGAGCTGTCGATCGATATCCTGGGCGGAATTGATCGCCAGGAACGCGCAACGGTGATATTGCGCCCAGCGGCTGGTCTTTTCCACCCAGGCGCATAGCTTATCCTTATTTATATTTTGCCAGGTATTTTCAGCGCATAGCAGAATAAACAAGTAATTGCCAGGTTCGAGGGAGCAGACTAAATCACGATGTATTTCTTCCAGGGCTTCCGGACGATTCGGCAGGGTGAACAGCGCGATATTATCCGGGCCACCTTCATTATCTAATGAAATGATATTATTAGGTTTGTCTCCCATTACCAGCGCGGCGATCTTGCTGTTTTTCGCCTGCGCGGCCAGCGTCTGATTAAACAGACTGACGGCATCGGTATAACGGTCAACGTTGAGCCACCATACCCCACCGACCGGCATATGGCACACTTCATCCCATAATGATGAAATACCCAAAGTAAATACACTATCCACGGCATCCCTCGTGCGCCCTGATTGACACTGGATAAGTTTACTAGCGAAACCGACAGAGTAAACCTAACATTGAAATTAAAGGTCATCAGTTTTAGCATGTACACCTGCTTTTAAGGATGCGCTGTATTCGTCCTCTGGTTTAATAATAAATTTCAAACGGACAGAGATATGCCAGCAAAAGATCCTGCAGTACCCACGGACGCCACGCTGGGGTACACCTTTCAAAATGATTTTCTGGCGCTAAGCCGGGCATTTTCCCTGCCGGATATTGATTATCATGATATTTCCCGGCGCGAGCAGCTGAATGCGGCGCTGAAGCGCTGGCCGTTACTGGCAGAGTTTGCAGAGAAAAAATAAGGAAGCCGGAGATGGCTATTCTGGGATTACAGGGCGTGCGCGGGGGGACTGGCGTCACGTCCATTACGGCTGCACTCGCCTGGGCGCTGCAATTGCTCGGTGAAACGGTGCTGGCGATCGACGCCAGCCCGGATAATATGCTGCGCTTTTTTTTCAATACCGACGTCCATCATCAGGACGGCTGGGCGCGGGCGCTGCTCGACGGCCGGGACTGGCGCGACGCGGGTCTGCGCTATACGCAACATATCGATCTGCTGCCGTTTGGCCAGCTCAGCGCCGGCGAAAGAGAAAATGCTGACCAGCTGCAGCCCGCGCTGGGGGCGATGGCGGAGGCTGTGCAGCGGCTGCAGAGCCAGTACCGCTGGCTGCTGCTGGATCTGCCGAACGGTTATTCGCCATTAACCCGCGAGCTGCTGACGCTGTGCGATCGCACACTGGTGGTGGTTCATCCCGACGCCAATAGCCATATCCGTCTACACCAGCAGCCCCTCCCGGCCAACAGCGACATTCTGATTAACGATCTGCGGGTCGGCAGCCAGCTACAGGAAGATCTCTACCAGCTGTGGCTGGAGAGCCAGCCGCGCATCCTGCCGGTGACGATTCACCGCGACGAGGCGATGGCCGAGTGCCTGGCGGCGAAACAACCTCTCGGGGAGTATCGTCAGGACTCCCTGGCGGCGGAAGAGGTGCTGACCCTGGCGAACTGGTGCCTGATCCACTATTCCGGCGGGAGGCCGGCATGATCCGCCTCAGCACGCTGCTGCTGGCTCCGCCGGTGGGGGAACGGCTGCGCGCGCGCTATGACGACTATCGGCAGCACGGGGCCTCCTGGCTTTCGGCGTCGCTTGGCTGTCTGTGGGCGTCGCTGGTCTGGGCGCTGATGCCGCTGGAGACGCCGCGCTGGCAGGCGATTCTGGCCCACCATGAAACCTATTTTCCCCATATTAATCCGCATCGCCCGCGTCCGCTGGATCCGCTGCGCTACCTGCTGCAATCCCTGTGGTTGCTGGCGACGCGTGTGCCGGAGCCGGAAAAAAAGGTCAACTGGCGCTCGCTGGCGGCCCTGGAAGGGGTGCACGGTCGCTATACGCAATGGCTGGAGAAACTGCCTGAACAGGTGAACGCCCGCACCGGCCATCTGGATAAACAGAAAGAGCTGGCGCACCTTAATCCGAAGCTGCGCCGGGCAATCCTTGGGGGGGTGACCTTCTGCTCGCTGGTGCTGGCGCTAATGTGTATTACGCAGCCCTTTAACCCGCTGTCGCAGTTTATCTTCCTGATGCTGCTGTGGGGCGTGGCGCTGCTGGTGCGGCGCATCCCGGGGCGTTTCTCGGCGCTGATGCTTATCGTGCTGTCGCTGACGGTGTCGTGCCGTTATATCTGGTGGCGCTACACCTCGACGCTGAACTGGAACGACCCGGTAAGCCTGGTGTGCGGGATCATTCTGCTGTTCGCAGAGACCTACGCCTGGGTGGTGCTGGTGCTGGGCTACTTCCAGGTGGTCTGGCCGCTGAACCGCCAGCCGGTGCCGCTGCCGGAGGACATGGATCTGTGGCCAACCGTGGACATCTTCGTCCCCACCTATAACGAAGATCTCAACGTGGTGAAAAACACCATTTACGCCTCGCAGGGCATCGACTGGCCGAAGGACAAGCTGAACATCTGGATCCTCGACGACGGCGGACGGGAAGCGTTTCGCCAGTTTGCCAAAGATGTCGGGGTGCACTATATCGCCCGTACCAGCCACGAGCACGCCAAGGCCGGTAACATCAACAATGCGCTGAAATACGCCAAAGGGGAGTTCGTCTCGATCTTTGACTGCGACCATGTGCCGACGCGCTCGTTTCTGCAGATGACCATGGGCTGGTTCCTGAAAGAGAAAGAGCTGGCGATGATGCAGACCCCGCACCACTTCTTCTCGCCCGATCCCTTTGAGCGCAACCTTGGCCGCTTTCGCAAAACGCCGAACGAAGGGACGTTGTTCTACGGCCTGGTGCAGGACGGGAACGACATGTGGGACGCCACCTTCTTCTGCGGCTCATGCGCCGTTATCCGCCGTAAGCCGCTGGATGAAATTGGCGGTATCGCCGTCGAAACGGTCACTGAAGATGCGCACACC
>ENA-OWPP01002586-OWPP01002586.1-human-gut-metagenome-genome-assembly--contig:-NODE-2586-length-12082-cov-7.185333_pt1 | contig 12082 bp, 20 predicted proteins | sample MGYA00248265_ERZ651848 | MGnify/ENA primary metagenome ERZ651848 (study PRJEB26924, sample SAMEA4378233) | human gut metagenome | biome: human gut; feature: human-associated habitat; material: faeces... | reverse complement strand
CCGCTAAGGCTCCTCGTATATATTTACGCGGCAGTTATCTCCAGGGAGCTCAGGCCATAGCTCTGGTAGAGGCGCACACGCGCGCCTTCGACTGTCCAGTCCTGCCAGGTGCTGCCTGACTCGGACACGCCGTCGCTCTCGCCTACAGGTTCGCCGTAGAGGCGAGTGAGTACCTCGGCGTAGGCCGCGGCGTCAGTCCCGGCGAGGTATACGGACACGCTGTTGACCTTGCCGTCGTCGCCGTAGGTCGTGCCCGGCTCGACGCTCTCTCCGAACAGCTCGGCGGAGTAGATGCGTCCGATGAGGGTCTCGCCGTCGGCCGCTATGTTCTGCTCGCTGCCTCCGAGCGCGGCGGCGCTCTCGGCGTCGTCCATTCCAAACAGGCTGATGCACTCGGCCAGGACGGCCGCGGTCTGGTTGTCAGCGCTGTTTTCCGTCGGCTCGACGGACGGCTCCGCCGTCGCCCCGGGAGTCTCCTGCGCAGCCGTCGGGCTGGGCGGCAGGGAGACTTCGGCCGTGTCCACTCCGCAGGCCGCCAGCAGGCAGACCGACATGGTTATGGCCGCCAATATAACAAGTACACGCTTCATACATACATCCCTCCATGGGTCAGACGGTGTGGGTCCTCAGGTATTCCATCCATATCTTGCAGTACTCGGCCGTCAGGTGCATACCGTCGGGCGTGGCGTCGCCGGGCAGGAAGCCGTTCTCGTCCTGGACTGCCTCGGCCACGTTGAGGTAGTAGACGCCCTTCTCCTCGCATATCTCGCACAGAGCCTTTTGCAGCCGCACGACGTTCGCATTGGTGTACACCTCGTTGGAGCCGTCCTTCCACTGGCTCACGGGCAGGATGGACTGGACGTAGATGACGGCGTCCGGATGCGTCTCGCGTATGATGTCTATGATCTGCGCGTAGTAGTCGGCGTACACGCTCTCGTACACCCAGCCCAGCTCGTTCATGCCGAGCATGATGTACACCTTGCCGTAGTCCGCAGCGCGCAGCGCGTCCGCCACGGTGAGGTATTGTCCGTTCAGGTTGACTATCTGGTCTGTGAACACTCTGTCCACGGAGAGTCCCACGCCGGAGAAGAACCGGGCGTTGGTCAGTCCCGAGTACATCCTCAGCCCTTCGGTGCGGGAGTCGCCCACGAACACAGCGTCGTCAAAGTATTCGTCGCCCACCGGCTCGCCCTCGGGCACGGTGACGGAGAGGTTCGCGCCCACGTCCGCCGCCGTGCCGTCAGCCACATTGCTTCCGCTGCCCGGCGTGGGTTCGGGTTCAGGGCTGGGCGTCTCCGGCGCCGGGGTCTCGGCCGCAGGCGTCTCCGGGGCTTCGCTCGCCTCGGGCGGCGCACTGGGCTGCTCCGTGGCGGGCGGCGTGGCGTTGTCCGCGTTTCCCCCGCCGGTGGCGTTTGCCCGGCCGCCGAAGTTCACTGCGAGCGTCGCGGCCATTATCAGCAGCACCAGAGCCGCGAGCGTGGCCTTGACCACGGTTCCGCCCGAGCTGTTGCGCTTCCTGTTCCCGTTTGCCATCTGTCCTCAGTCCTCCGGTATCTCGTCCGCGGAGCCGCCGGCGACGTAGAACTGCTCGTCGCCCAGCTCGGCCAGCGCCGTCTCGGCCTCGGCCTCGCTCTCAAACTGGCCGATGGTCACGATATACTTGCCGCCGAGCGTCTTGAGCTGGCTGGCGCCCTCGTTGTAATACTGCTCGCAGAGCAGGCCCAGCTGCTCGCTGTAGTCCATGGCGTCGGTGCGCAGGTAGTAGACCGTGCCCTCGCCGCTCTCGGCGTCCTGAGTGAACGTAAACGCCAGGGTGCCGGGGTCTGCGTACTCCGTCACCTCAAAGCCGTAGCCGCCCTTGAGCACTATCGTAAGGCCGAGCATGGAGTCATCCAGTATCATGTTCCTGTACACGTCCTGCACCGCCTCGGCGCCCATGAGGTTCTCGCGGATCGCGTCGAAGTCCGCGCCGCGCACGCCGTGCAGCCTGAGCACTATCCTGTTGGGGGCGCTGAGGTGCTCGACGGTGTAGTACGGGGCGCTGGCCATGTCGCCGAAGGTCAGCTCCACCCTGTCGCCGGCGGTGTCCGCGCCGACCTGCGCGCCGTCGGTCACTTCGCCGCCGGAGCCTATGTGCAGCACGCGCACGATGCTGCCCAGCACGGGGATGTCCGCCGCGTAGCTGTACACGGGCATGATGTTTGCGCCGGCGAACATTATGCACACTGCGGCCGCCGCGCCGGCCAGGGCGTGCTTCAGGCGTCTGGCGCTGGCGCGCTTCTCGGCGCGGCTTATGCCCGCATCTATCGCAGACTCTAGCTCCGCCGGAACGGGGATGCTGTCATATCTGGCTTTTCCTGCGTTCATTACTGCGTTTCTCCTTTCTCCAGGTACGCACGCAGCTTGCGCAGCGCGCGGTACACGCGAGTTTTCACTGTCGTCTCCGGCTCGCCGAGTATGCGCGCGATGTCCGCAAACGGGAGCTCCTCGAAAAACCTGAGAGTGACACAGGTTCTGTCGCGCTCGGGCAATATGTCCAGGGCGTCGTACAGATCCAGCGTATCCTCACAGCGCAGCTGCTCATCCGAGACCGCCTCCGCCTCCGGCGCCGCATCCTCGAGACTTACGACGCGGGAGCTTTTGCGCACGAGATCTATCGCGCAGTTGACGACGATGCGTGTCATCCAGGTTCGGAAGAACTCCGGCGAGCGCAGGGTGTGCAGCTCCTTCAGTCCGCGATAGGCAGACTCGGAAACTATGTCCAGCGCGTCGTGCTCGTTCTTAACGTAGGAATAGGCCAGCCTGTAGTACCTGGCTCTGTCGTCTTGCAGGCGCTGCGCAAATTCGCGTTTATCCATGCTCGGCTCACCTCGCTTTCGGCGGCATCCTGCCGCTTCTGTATATTAGACGTTCCCGGCGCGCAAAAAGACGCAGCAAACGGCAAGAATTTTTTCCGGCGCGGACAAAAAAACCGCCCCGGAGCTTTTGCTCCGAGGCGGTGCTGTTTCAGCGGATAGACTCCGTTCAGACCAGCTCGATGACGGCCATCTCGGCGCCGTCGCCGCGGCGAGGTCCGATGCGGGTGACGCGGGTGTAGCCGCCGGTGCGGTCGGTGTACTTCTCAGCGAGCTCGTTGAAAGCCTTGTGAGCCACGTCCTCGCGGGTGATAAAGCTGAGAGCCTGGCGGTAAGACGCCATGTCCTTCTGCTTGCCAAGGGATATCATCTTCTCGGCAAGGGGCTGAATCTCCTTGGCGCGGGTGTAGGTAGTCTCCATGCGGCCGCGGTCGAGAAGATCCGTGACCTGCTGACGGAGCATAGCCATACGCGCGTCAGTCGGCTTGCCAAGCTTCCTGGTTCCGGGCATATTGGTTTCCTCCTTACTGGTTGTCGTCGCTGGCCAGGCTGAGTCCCATCATTGCGAGCTTGTGCTCGACTTCCTCCAGGGACTTGCGGCCGAGGTTACGGACCTTGATCATCTCGTCCTGAGTCTTGCTGATGAGGTCCTCGACGGTGTTGATGTTGGCGCGCTTGAGGCAGTTGAAGCTGCGCACCGAGAGGTCAAGCTCCTCGATGGTCATCTCCAGCACCTTGTCGCGCTGGGTCTCGACCTTCTCAACCACCGTGGAGCGGTTGCCGATGCTGTCGGACAGGTCGGTGAACAGCGTGAAGTGGTCGACCAGTATCTTCGCGCCCAGCGACACGGCGTCGCGGGGGGAGATGGTCTTGTCCGTCCAGACCTCGAGGGTAAGCTTATCGAAGTCCGTCTGGTTACCAACGCGGGTATTCTCCACGGCGTAGTTGACCTTGAGCACAGGCGTGTAAATAGAGTCCACGGGGATGGTGCCTATCACCTGCTGAGAACCCTTGTTCTTGTCCGCCGGAACATAGCCCCTGCCGTGGTCTATCGTCAGTTCGATAGACAGCGAGGCGTCAGGACCGAGGGTGGCGAGGTGCAGCTCAGGGTTGAGTATCTCGACCTCGCTGTCGGCCTTGATGTCCCCAGCCGTCACTTCGCACTCGCCCGAGGCCTCGATGTAGACGGTCTTGGGCTCGTCGGAGTGCAGACGCGCTATGATACGCTTTATATTCAGGACTATCTCGGTGACGTCTTCCTTGACGCCAGGGATGGTGGAAAACTCATGCTGCACGCCGGCGATACGTATGCTCGTTACCGCCGTGCCGGGCAGAGAGGAGAGGAGCACTCGGCGCAGGGAGTTGCCCAAAGTCGTGCCGTAGCCGCGCTCCAGCGGTTCAATGACATACTTGCCATACGAATCGTCCGTCGGAGACTCGATGCACTCGATGCGCGGCTTTTCAATTTCAATCATGTGCGAAATAACCCTCCTTATTTATTGTGGCGCCCCTACAAAGGCGCGCGGTTTGCAGCTTACCAATTTGAGGGTTTACCGATTACTTGGAATAGAGCTCGACGATGAGGTGCTCCTCCACCGGGAGGGTCACGTCCTCGCGCGTCGGGATGGCGACGACCTTGGCGATCATGTTCGCGGCGTCAAACTCCAGCCACTTGGGCGGCTGACGGAAGGCGTTGGCCTCCACGTTGTCCTTTATCTTTTCAAGGTTGCGGCTCGACTCCTTGGGGGCGATGACCATGCCCGGCTTCACCTGGAAGCTGGGGATGTTCACGCGGCGGCCGTTCACGGTGAAGTGGCCGTGGTTGACGAGCTGCCTGGCCTCGCGCCTGGTGGTGGCGAAGCCGAGCAGGAAGATGACGTTGTCAAGCCTGCGCTCGACAAGGCTCAGCAGGTTGTCGCCGGTCTTGCCGGGCATGCGGGCGGCCTTCTCATAGTAAGCATGGAACTGCTTTTCCATGATGCCGTACACAAACTTGACCTTCTGCTTCTCCTGCAGCTGGGTGGCATACTCGCTCTTTTTACGGCGAACCTGGCTGTTCTGGTGGCGGTTGCTCTCCTTCTTGTAGTAGCCCATGGTGGCAGGAGAAATGCCCAGCGCACGGCAGCGCTTGGCTATAGGCTGCATATTCTTTGCCATTTTGTATTCCTCCTCCTTCTCTTACACGCGGCGGCGCTTCGGCGGACGGCAGCCGTTGTGCGGGATGGGCGTTACGTCCTTTATCATAGTGACCTCGAGACCGGCGGTCTGGAGGGCGCGGATGGCGGCCTCACGTCCCGAGCCGGGTCCCTTGACAAAGACCTCGACGGTCTTCAGGCCATGCTCCATGGCGGCCTTGGCGGCCGTCTCGGCGGCGGTCTGAGCGGCGAACGGGGTGCTCTTTTTGCTGCCGCGGAAGCCCATGCCGCCGGCGGAAGCCCAGGAGATGGCGTTGCCGTTGGTGTCGGTGATGGTCACCATGGTGTTGTTGAAGCTGGAGCTGATATGCACGGCTCCCTTTTCAATATTCTTACGCTCTCTGCGGCGAGTGCGTACCTTCTTCTTAGGTGCTGCCATTACATATCCCTCCCTTACTTCTTCTTATTGGCTATGGTGCGCTTCGGACCCTTGCGGGTACGGGCGTTGGTCTTGCTGCGCTGGCCGCGGACGGGCAGTCCCTTCCTGTGGCGCAGGCCGCGGTAAGAGCCAATCTCGGTAAGGCGCTTGATGTCGAGCGCGACGCTGCGGCGCAGGTCGCCTTCGACGACGTAGTTGTGATCTATGCACTCACGGATCTTGGCCTCTTCCTCGTCGGTGAGATCCTTCACGCGGGTGTCGGGGTTAATTCCAGTGGCCTCGAGAATTTTTTTCGCGCTGGTTCTGCCGATACCGTAGACATAGGTGAGGCCGATCTCTATCCTCTTGTCCTTGGGCAGGTCAACGCCGGCTATACGTGCCATCTTTTGCAATCATTCCTTTCGATGATTTCTCCGCGATTTTTGCTTAGCGAAGGCTTAATTCCCGCCGGAGGGGAGCCTCCGTTACTCGCGGGGTAATGCTATGTGGGGGATGCTTTGTCACTCAGCCCTGACGCTGCTTGTGCTTGGGATTCTCGCAGATCACCATGACCTTGCCATGGCGCTTGATAATCTTGCACTTCTCGCACATGGGCTTGACAGAAGGCCTGACTTTCATTCTAAGTTCCTCCTATTCAAAGGCTGTGCCTTGGAGCGGCCTTGCGGCGCTCGTTATTTGGATCTCCAGGTTATGCGGCCTCGGGTGAGGTCATAGGGGCTCATCTGAACCGTGACCTTGTCGCCCGGGAGTATGCGGATGAAGTTCATACGGAGCTTACCGGAGATGTGAGCCAGTATTATGTGGCCGCCTCCGATGTCGACGTTGAACATCGTATTGGGCAGGGATTCGACAACCGTGCCCTCAAGCTCGATCACATCGTCTTTCGCCAAAATCTCTACCTCCTCGCGTTGGCGTCAAATGTCCTCTGCCATCGTCAGGATCTCTGGCTCGCCGTCGGTTATGAGTATCGTGTTCTCATAGTGAGCCGACAGCTTGCCGTCTGCCGTGACGACAGTCCATTCGTTGTCCAGCACCCTCACGTCGAAGGTGCCCGCGTTGACCATAGGCTCTATTGCGATGGTCATGCCCTTTACCAGCCGCGGACCGTGTCCCGGTTCGCCGTAATTGGGTACCTCCGGCTCCTCGTGGAGCTGGGCGCCCACGCCGTGGCCGACGTAGGAGCGCACAACGGAGTAGCCATGGCTTTCAACGTATTCCTGAATGGCGTGGCCTATGTCCGAGACACGGTAGCCTACGCGGGCAAACTTGATGCCCTCGAAAAAGCTCTGCCGCGTCACGGCTATCAGGTCCTGCGCCTCCGGCGTTATCTCGCCGCAGGGGTACGTCCCGGCACAGTCGCCGGTGAAGCCGTTGATCTTCGCGCCGACATCCACGCTGACTATGTCGCCGTCGTGGATAACGCGGGCGCCCGGTATGCCGTGTATTACCTCGTCGTTCACGGAGATACACGCGCTGGCCGGGAAGCCGCCGTAGTTGAGGAAGGTCGGCGTCGCGCCGTTCTTGACGATATACCTGTGAATCTCGCGGTCGAGCTCCTTTGTGGTCACTCCGGCTGCGATGCCCTGCCTGGCGATGGTCCTCGCCCCGGCGGTGATCCTGCCGGCCACGCGCATAAGCTCGATCTCGCGTGCTGATTTGATAACTATGGGCATAGGTTAAATCCCCAATACCCTTTCTATCTCGGCCGTAGTGGCCTCGATCGTGGGCTGATTGTCAACGCTTCTCAGTTTGCCGCGCTCGGCGTAGTAGTCCTTCAAAGGCTCCGTCTCCCTGTGGTAGATCTCAAGCCTGGCCTTCACGGTCTCGGGCGCGTCGTCCTTGCGTACATCCAGCTCGCCGCCGCAGTTGTCGCACTTGCCCTCGACCTTGGGCGGGGCGTTGACAATGTGGTAGCTGGCGCCGCAGACATGGCAGGTGCGGCGGCCGGACATGCGTTCAATGATCGTCTCGTCGGAAATCTCGATGCTCAGGGCAAAGTCGACGTCGATGCCGTGCTTCTCAAGCGCCTCCGCCTGGGGTATCGTCCTCGGCATACCGTCGAGGATGTAGCCATGGCCGCAGTCGCCTTCGGCCAGGCGCTCGGCGACGATGTCGATTATGACATCGTCGGGGACGAGCGCTCCGGACTCGACGTAGCTCTTTGCCTTCAGGCCTACGGGCGTGCCGTTTTTGATGGCAGCACGCAGGATGTTGCCGGTGGAGATGGTGGGTATGCCCAGCTTTCGACTGAGTATCTCGGCCTGGGTGCCCTTTCCGGCGCCCGGCGCTCCTAAAAGTATGAGCTTCATGTTCCGCCTCCAGTCAATCAATCGAGGAAGCCCTTGTAGTTGCGCATCAGGAGCTGGCCTTCAACGGCACGGACAGTCTCGATGGCGACGCCGACAACTATGATTATAGACGTGCCGCCGAGGGATATGCCGGCCAGAGCCGGGGCGTCGCTGAAGCAGCCGATGAGGATGGGGACAACGGCCACAACGCCCAGATAGAGCGCACCCAAAAGAGTGATCTTGTTGAGAACCTTGCGAATGTACTCGCTGGTCGGCTTGCCGGCGCGGAAGCCGGGGATGAAGCCGCCGTTCTTCTTGAGGTTGTTCGCAATTTCCACGGGGTCAAACTGGATGGTGGAGTAGAAGTAGCTGAATGCGATGATGAGCAGGAAGTAGATTATGGCGTAGGGAACGGTGTTGGTGTTGAACACGTTCGTCATCAGCCAGGAATCGCTCCAGCTCGGGACAAAGGCGCAGATCGTAGCGGGGATAGACGCGATCGTGGAGGCGAAGATGATGGGCATGACGCCGGACATGTTCACCTTCATGGGGAGATGCGTGCTCTGGCCGCCGTAGAGCTTGCGGCCCACGACGCGCTTGGAATACTGCACCGGGATCCTGCGCTCGGCGTCGTTGACGATGACTATCAGGACGATGATCGCAAGCGCGCCGATGAGTATGAGCACAAGCGCCCACCAGGCCAGGGAACCATTGCCCACGTTGGTGATCATGGTCCACACGGAGCTGGGGAAGCGGGCGATGATGCTCGCGAACAGGATGATGGAGATGCCGTTGCCGATACCGAACTCGGTGATCTGCTCGCCCATCCACATGATGAGCGCGCTGCCGGCCATGAAGGTCATGATGATGACGATGGCGGGCCACACACCGGTGGCGTCGGAGTTCAGCAGACCCTGGTTGTTCATCAGGGTGTAGTAGGCAATGCCCATGACGAGGCCGATGCCCACGGTGGTATAGCGGGTGATGGAGGCGATCTTCTTGCGGCCTTCCTCACCGCCCTCTTTGGCCAGGCGCTCCAGAGCCGGGATGGCAATGGTGAGCAGCTGGATGATGATGGACGCGTTGATATACGGCTGTATGCTCAGCGCGAAAATCGTGGCCATCGAGAAGGATCCGCCGGACATGGTGTTCCACAGACCCAGTATGGTGTTGTTGACGGTGTTGAAATAGCTCTCGAGGAGAGTCGTATTGACATAAGGCACGGGAACAGCGTTACCCAGCCGGTATATCAGGATGATGAACAGCGTGAAGATTATCTTCTTACGCAGCTCAACGATCCCCCACGCGTTCCTAAGAGTCTTGAGCACCTTACACCACCTCGGCCTTTCCGCCCACCGCCTCTATCTTTTGCTTTGCAGATTCGGAGAAAGCGGAAGCCTTGACGGTGACAGCCTTGGTCAGGCTGCCGTTGCCCAGAACCTTAAAGCCGTACTCGCACTTGCTGAGCACGCCCGCAGCGAGAAGCGCGGCGGCGTCAACCTCGGAGCCGGCGTCGAAGCGCTCGAGCGCGGAGACGTTGATCTCCTCCAGGGGCTTGGCGAAAATGTTGTTGAAGCCGCGCTTGGGGATACGCCTGGCGAGGGGCATCTGGCCGCCCTCGAAGCCGACGCGGACGCCGCCGCCGCTCCTGGACTTCTGGCCCTTCTGGCCGCGGCCGGCGGTCTTGCCGTTGCCGGTGCCGTGTCCCCTGCCCTTCCGCTTGCAGACCTGAGTGCTGCCGGCGGCGGGAGAAAGTTCACTGAGTTTCATTGCGTACCCTCCTTATTCTTCCGTGACCTGCAGGAGGTAGCCTATCTGGGCTATCTTGCCGCGGGTCTGGGGATTATCGGGCTGCACGGTCTCGTTGCCGGGCTTGCGCAGTCCGAGAGAGTGGGCGGTGGCGATGTGCTTGTCGTGGCGCCCATTGAGGCTCTTGACGAGCTTTATCTTGAGTTGAGCCATTGCACGTACCCCCTTAACCTATGACTTCGTCGGCAGTCTTGCCGCGGTAGACGGAGACCTGCTCGGCGTCCCTGAGACGCATGAGGCCTTCCATAGTGGCGGCGACAACGTTCTGGGGATTGTTGGAGCGCAGGCACTTGGCGCGAATGTCGCGGATGCCGGCAGCCTCCATCACGGCACGGACAGCGCCGCCGGCCAGGACGCCGGTGCCGCTGGGCGCGGGCATCATATATACGCGGCCGGCGCCGAACTTGCCCATGACCTCGTGGGGAATGGTGGTTCCCTGCATGGTGATGGTGACGATGTGCTTCTTGGCGTCCTCGAGACCCTTGCGGATAGCCTCGGAAACCTCGCTGGCCTTGCCGAGGCCATAGCCGACGCGACCCTTGCCGTCGCCCACGACGCACAGCGCCGAGAACTTCATGACGCGGCCGCCCTTGACGGTCTTGGAAACGCGGTTGAGGGCGACTACCTTTTCGGTCAGCTCGTTGCCCTCGTCGTTACGATTGCGGCGGTTGTCACGCCTGTCGTTATTGTAAGCCATTTCGTTTCCTCCTCCCGCTTAGAACTTGAGGCCGCCCTCGCGGGCGCCGTCGGCCAGAGCCTGAACGCGGCCGTGATAGATGTAGCCGCCGCGGTCGAAAACGACCTCCTCAATGCCCTTGGCAATGGCACGCTCGGCAATCATCTTGCCGACCTGCTCGGCAGCTTCCTTGTTTCCGCCGCCGACGAAGCCCTTCTCAACGCTGCTCGCGGAGCACAGGGTGTGTCCGGCGACGTCGTCGATGATCTGGGCGTAGATGTTGTTCTCGCTCCTGTAAACGCTCAGGCGAGGACGCTCCGGGGTTCCGGAGATCTTGGCGCGCACGCGCTTGTGGCGCTTAATACGCTGAGCCTTAGTGTTCGGTCTTTTAATCATTTAAGCGCACCTCCCCTTATTTCGCACCGGTCTTGCCTTCCTTGCGGCGGATGTGCTCGTAATCGTACTTGATGCCCTTGCCCTTGTAAGGCTCAGGCGGACGCTTGTTGCGCACATCGGCGGCAAACTGGCCGACCTTCTGCTTGTCGATGCCCTTGATAACTATGTGGTTGGCATCGGTGACGTCGATCTTGATGTCCTCGGTCTCTTTGACGATGACGTCGTGGCTGTAGCCGAGCTTCATGACGAGCTCCTCGCCCTTCTTCTCGGCGCGGTAGCCGACGCCGTTTATCTCCAGCTTCTTCTCGAAGCCGTTGGTGACGCCGATTACCATGTTGTTGAGGAGGCTGCGGGTAAGGCCGTGCAGGCTGCGCTGCTGCTTGGTGTCTTCCTTGCGGGCGACGTGCAGCACGCCGTTTTCCTCAGTGATGACCATATCGGGGCACAGCGCCTCGGTGATGGTTCCCTTGGGTCCCTTGACGGTCACGACGTTCCCCTCGGCGATGGTGACTTCGACGCCGGCGGGGACGGTGATGGGCTCTCTACCAATTCTAGACATTCTTCAGCCCTCCTTACCACACGAAAGCAAGGACTTCGCCGCCGACGTGAGCCGCACGGGCCTTCTTGTCGGTCATGATGCCCTTGGAAGTCGAAATGATGGCGATGCCGAGGCCGCGGAGCACGCGGGGCAGCTCGTCGGCGCCGGCGTAGACGCGCAGGCCGGGCTTGCTGACGCGCTTGAGCCCGGTGATGGCCTTGACCTTGCCGGGAAGGTACTTCAGGGTGATGCGGATAACGCCCTGCGTGCCGTCGTCGATGAGCTGGAAGGAGCGGATGTAGCCCTCCTCGAGCAGTATCTCGGCGATGGCCTTCTTCATCTTGGAAGCGGGGACGTCCACGGTCTCATGCTTCGCGCTGCCGGCGTTGCGGATGCGGGTCAGCATGTCGGCAATGGGGTCAGTGATCTGCATTGTTTTTCCTCCTGTTTTCAGAGTTACCGCCCTTTGCGGTATCCACCGGCGAGGTTCCGGGGCAATAGGCGCTCTCGTGAGCAAGCGCCGATTGGCAGCGGCCTTTCGTCGGTGTGCTGGGACAATCTATGCTAGGCGGGTGTTACCCCGCCGTTGCATACTTTAAGGTTTGGCGTCCATAAACATAGTCCGCAAGCGCACTTCGCGCAGCATAGCAGAAAATTACCAGGACGCTTGCTTCTTAGGGAAATTCGCGTCAGACGAAGTGCGCGGAGGGAAGCTGTATTGGTATACAGCGACCGACGCTCGCGATGTATGGCGGAAATTTACCAAGAAGCCTTTTTGACTCCGGGAATCTGACCCTTGTAGGCCAGTTCGCGGAAGCAGATGCGGCAGATGCCGTAGTCACGCAGGTAGGCGTGGGGGCGGCCGCAGATCTTGCAGCGGTTGTAGCGGCGGGTGGAGAACTTGGGCTCAGCCTGCTGCTTGAGGATCATGGATTTCTTAGCCATT
>ENA-OWPP01002579-OWPP01002579.1-human-gut-metagenome-genome-assembly--contig:-NODE-2579-length-12099-cov-13.491614_pt1 | contig 12099 bp, 11 predicted proteins | sample MGYA00248265_ERZ651848 | MGnify/ENA primary metagenome ERZ651848 (study PRJEB26924, sample SAMEA4378233) | human gut metagenome | biome: human gut; feature: human-associated habitat; material: faeces... | reverse complement strand
GACAGCAAAAGCTTTGCCTGCTTTTTTCTGTCCGCATCTTGTCCGGTTCATAATCGTAATAACGAATCCATATGTCCCTTACAGAAGTGTATGATATAAAATCAAACGTGTTACATCAGAATCAGATCTTACATGCCCCTGTCGTCATCTTAATTATTAGCGATTGTGATCTATCCTGTCCATATGCTCAATCAGCCGGAATATCTGACTTGTATATCCCCACTCATTGTCATACCAGGCAATCAGTTTTACAAATTTATTATTAAGGGCGATCCCTGCTTTTGCATCGAATATACAGGTTCGGGCATCTCCTATGAAATCGGAAGAAACGACTTCTTCTTCTGTATAACCTAAAATTCCTTTCAGTTCTCCTTCGGAGGCCTCTCTTACTGCCGCTTTGATCTCCTCATAGGTCGTCTCTTGGGCTAAACGGAAGGTCACATCTACGACAGATATATCCAATGTCGGGATGCGGAAAGACATACCTGTCAGTTTGCCGTTCAATTCAGGGATGATTTTGCCGACAGCTTTTGCTGCTCCCGTTGTGGAAGGGATTATGTTGCCGGCTGAGGCACGTCCTAACCGCCAATCTTTTTTCGAGTGAGCATCGACCGTACGCTGACTGGCTGTCGTAGCATGTACGGTAGTCATCAATCCTTCTACGATACCGAAATGTTCATGGATGACCTTGGTCAATGGGGCCAGACAATTGGTTGTACAGGAAGCACTGGAAACGATTGCGTTGCCGTCGTAAGTTTGATGGTTTACCCCCATAACGAACAAAGGTGTATCGTCTTTAGCGGGTGCCGACATAACGACACGTTTTGCACCGGCACGAAGGTGAGCTTCCGCTTTTTCACGGGTAAGGTAGTGACCTGTTGCTTCGACGACATAATCTACTCCGGCTTCTCCCCACTTAACCTTCCGGTTCGCGGCTGGAAGTTACGAGAATGTGGCGTCCATCGACATACAATTCACCGTCTTTGATCTCGATCGTTCCGTTGAAACGCCCGTGTACGGTGTCGTATTTCAGTGTATATACCAAATAATCCAATTCGCTCGGATCGTTGATTGCCACGATTTCAATATCGTTTCTGGTCATTGCTGCGCGGAATACCAAACGGCCGATACGGCCAAATCCATTGATACCCACTTTAATTTTTGTCATTTTTTTCTTTTAGTTTAAAATTGGTTATTTATTTAGTGTAAAAAAATCAAAATACGAGCTCTACGGACTGTAAAACAGTCCGTTTTTTATTTACTCAAACGTTTGCGTTAGGATGGATAAAAAAAAGCACTATCTGTCAGCCGACTATAAGCCGGACATTTACGATCGATAGCGCATGAAGATAAAAGGCTCAGCAAAAATAAACTGAAAATAAAACCGATAATTACTTTTTTCATTTTCATAATAATAATCTTAAGTTGCTATCTAATCATGCTTCCAAGATTCAGAATTATTATTTATGCACTTCGTTTTAATAGGTTCCTAAAAATTGATGGAACAAACAAACCTGTCGTTTCGATGGATTACCTAAAAACTTTAACGTGTGCAAATGTATAATAAAATTTTGAATCCCAAAAATTAGTAGGAAAGATTATTCAGAGCGGCTGAATCTTATTCGAACATCTCGCTTGTAGACAAGGAATTATTACAAAATGGAGGGAGAAAAAATAAAAATGTAAGTTTTTTTTGATTTTTTCTTTGAAAAAATTTGTGCAAACGTTTTAAATACCTATCTTTGTCGCGAGATATAGAAATTATATTGCTTTATAAGTGTAGTAAATTTATTGTTAGTGTGTTTAAAAAGAGGCTGTGAAGCCTCTTTTTATTTTATGATCAAATTTTATATTTTGTTATAAAATGCTGATTTGTAATATATTACTGGTAAATGAGGTGATTTTGAATCGGTCGTCCGGGCGATTTCCGATAATCCAGGCTATTTTTTCATCCGAAAGCAATAATAAACATTCCTGTTTTTGCTTGCTGCTGAATTTTTGATCTCTGAAAAAATCACTGAGTTTTTTCTTGCTTTTTTTCATCCCGATCGGACAAAAATAGTCTCCGGCTTGCCAATTACGGATAAGCAGGGGAAATTGGAGTTTGTCGGCATCCAGACAAGCGATATCGGGTTGCTGTGGAATCACAAACTCTTCTGTACGGGGGAAGAGCGTAAATTCGACTTTTAGTTTTCCGATCGTATAAATACCTGTTGTTGGAATTGAAACGATTGTCCGGCTGCATTTGCTGTTGTCGTAAAGCCGCCAGAATATTCTGCCTCTTTCCAGGGTATGATGGCCGGCGATGAATTGTTTGCCGGGGATAGCTGTATGCGTATTCAGAATGTCACGGATCTGGACTTTGTTAAAACCGAAAGGTTTCAAGGTTTCATATAAAAAAGTATAAGGGGCGGGTGTGGCCAGCGTTTTGGAAATATGAATCAATAATTCGTCTTCCTCGCAATCCAGAATTTCTTCCTGAAACCGATGAATGCCGTATTGAAAGATTTCTTCTGTTTCTTTCAGGGTTTCGCAATTTTCGGTCATGGTATCCAGAAACGAAGGATTGATTTCTTTGAGGACCGGGATGATCTGGTGGCGTATTTTATTACGCACATAATCCAGTGAATTATTGGTGGAATCGGTCCGAAACCCCAATTGGTGGTCTTCTATGTATTTCAGTATATCTGTCCGCGAACATGGGAGCAGAGGACGAAGGATGTCTCCGTTGATGGATTTTATACCGGTTAGCCCTTTTATACCTGTTCCCCGGCAGAGATTGATCAAAACGGTTTCGGCAACATCGTCGGCATGATGGGCGACGACAATGTAATCCATCTTTTTCTTTTCTTTCATTTCCCGAAACCAGGTGTAACGGAGTTCGCGGGCTGCCATTTCTACACTAAGTCCGTTTTCGCGGGCATACTTCAGGGTATCGAATTTTTTGACGCTGTGAGCGATGCCGTAACTATCACAGAAACGTTTGACAAATTGTTCGTCCATGTCCGATTCTTTACCCCTTAACGAAAAATTGCAATGCAAAACCAACATCTTCAGATTCAGGTATTTGAATGCATGTAACATGCATATGGAGTCAGCTCCGCCGCTGACGGCCAATATAAATCCTGCATCCCGGGAGATGTGATGTTGTTGAAGAAAATTTTTAATCGTTTCCTGGATCATAATATGAATAAGGTAAAAAGCTATAAGCCGGATGATCAGATTTCACTGAGCTCTAACCATCTCATTTCTTTTTCGTCTAAGATAGCGATTATTTCAGCAATACGGTTGGATTGCGCTACTAGTTCTTCGGGGGACAGGCTTCCGGAATTTAATGCGGTTTCGATGATTGTTTTCTCTGTGTTCAATTGTTCCATGTCTGTTTCGAGCTGTTGCATTTCCTGGCGTTCTTTAAAGCTCAGTTTGCGTTTTTTCTCTACAGAATTATTCGGAGTGGATTGGGGCTGCTCTGTTTTTTTCTTTTCTTTTTCAATTTTCTCCAGTTGTTCTTTTTCTTCTTCTTTTTTATTCTTATAAACGGTATAATTACCGGGGAAATCTTTAACGATTCCGTTCCCTTCGAAAGCAAAAATCCGGTCGACCACTTTATCGGTGAAAAAACGGTCGTGGGATACGATCAACAGACAACCTTTGAAGCCTTTCAGATACTCTTCCAGTACATTCAACGTGATGATATCCAGATCATTGGTTGGCTCGTCCAGGATCAGGAAATTCGGATTGCCCATCAATACGGTAAGCAAATACAATCGTCTTCTTTCCCCTCCGCTCAACTTTTCGACCAGGGAATATTGCTGTTTGTCGGTGAACATGAAATATTCCAGGAATTGAGAAGCGGACATAATTCGCCCGTTGCCCAGATCGATGCGTTCGGCAATGTTTTTTACGATATCGATCACCCGGTCCGTTTCATTGAAAGCGATACCGGATTGTTTGTAGTAGCCGTAAACCACGGTTTCACCGATCGAAATCGATCCGCTGTCCGGTTGCAGATTTTGGGTAATAATATTCAGGAACGTAGATTTGCCCACTCCGTTTTTCCCGACAATACCGATTTTTTCTCCCCTGACGAATTTATAAGAGAAATCGCGGAGTATACAATGCCCGTCGAAGCTTTTAGATACATGGTCGAGTTCCAGGATTTTTTTACCCAGTCGTTTACCCTGGATGTCCAGTTCCAATTTTTTCTCTGTCGTATTCTGAGAGGCTGTTTCTTTGAGTTTGTAAAAGTTGTCTATCCGGTATTGTGCTTTATGACTACGGGCCTGAGGCATCCGGCGCATCCACTCCAGCTCGGTACGATACAGATTATTGGCACGTGCTATTTCGGCATTAGTCGCATCAATACGTTCCTGACGTTTTTCCAGATAATAACTGTAATTTCCCTTATATGAATAAATCTGCTTATTGTCTATTTCAATGATTTCCGAACAGACACGGTCGAGGAAATAACGGTCGTGTGTTACCATCAGCAAACTCAGGTTGGCACGATTCAGGTATTCCTCCAGCCACTCAGTCATATCCAGATCAAGATGGTTGGTCGGCTCGTCCAATATCAGCAAATCGGGTTCATTTATCAGCACATTTGCCAAAGCTACACGTTTCAGCTGCCCTCCGGAAAGATGTTTGATTTTCTGATCGAAATGACGAATTTTCAGCTGTGAGAGAATCTGCTTGGCACGGCGCTCATAGTCCCACGCCTTTTCATGCTCCATGCGGGCCAGCAAATCCTCCAGTCCCGGATTGCCGGGAGTTTCCATGCACTTTTCGTATTCTTTTATCAGCTCTACCGTACTATTGCCATGATGAAAACAAGCCTCCAGAACAGTAAGTTCTTCGGGATAAGAAGGGCTCTGCTCCAGATATCCTACACGAAGATCACGGCGAAACGTAATATTCCCTTCATCGTACCCTTCCTTGCCTGCCAGAATATTCAACAATGTTGTTTTTCCACTTCCATTCTTAGCAATAAGTCCGATACGCTGTCCCTGTGCAATACCAAATGATATTTCATGAAACAACACCAAATCTCCAAACGACTTTGTCAGATTTTCGACTTGTAAATATGGAATCATTCTTTTTCTTCTAAAATATTAATTGTATAATTTAATTATCAAAGTACAGCTTCCACTTCAGAGCGAATCCGTTCATACTCAGCTTTCAGGTTGCACGGCTGACCATTTTTCACTTTATTCCAAATCAGTCGGGAAGGATACACCATCACATCAGTTTGGGCAAAACGTAAAGCCGGATACTCTTCTTTGCCGTCTATTACAGTTACCCAGTCCATTCCGTCCATTTCATTCACAAGAATAGCACCGAAAGCAAAACCGAAATTCTCCCACGCCGAGCGCTGATTTGCATTAAAGCGTCCGCTATCTATCACTTTCTGTATGCTTTCTATATCAGCCTCACTGGAAGTAAAATCTTTAGTCAGCTGTTTTTTTATGGTAGATACAGCCCAGTCGTATGCTTCATTGATCGCATTAATCTCGAGTACACGTACCGGAATAATTTCTTTCCATGGTTTATCCTTTGCACCACGTACATTCAGCGAAGCTATTATCTGCTCTGCGACTTTGATATTTTCTCCTTTAGGCACAGTAAACGAACATTCAATCGAAATATTTTCTTTACCCGTCACCCAAATGTGGGAAGTATACCACACACCGTTCTCCTGAAAACTTTCCGTCAGATATGCACAACTCCATTTGCCTACCTTGACCAATTTCACTCCACGGCTTTGCTGCATTTCATAATCAATACACTCTTGTGCATATGTATGACTTTCTCCCTGATAAGCTGATATACGGAAATTTCCCATCCATTTATCAGGATTATAAAACAAGAAGCTATCTTCTGTGTCTTCAAACTCACGCCAATCGGACGGATACTCCAATGAGAACCATGAACCGGGGGATATATATTTCATCATAACTGTTTGTTATTTTTACTGTACTACGTATAATTTTCGCTGTGAGGTTTTATCTTGGAATTACTTTACCGGCAGAATTTCAATCCAATAATCATCCGGATCATTGATAAAGTAAAGTCCCATTTTTTCATTTTCGAAACATACACAACCCATCTCTTTATGGAATTTGCGTACTTCATCGTAATCACCTTCTACACGCAGGCAAAGATGGCTTTCATTTTCTCCTAACTCATAAGCTTCTGTATGGTCGCGCAACCAAGTAAGTTCGAGCAAGAAGTTCGAATGGTCATCAGCCATATACACTAAAATGAATGAACCGTCACTTGCTTCCTTACGATGTGATTCGTGTAATCCCAATGCTGTTTCATAAAACTTGATACTCTTTTCCAGATCAGTTACATTGATATTAAAATGGTCAAATCTTCCTTTTACTTGCATATTGTATATATTTTTTATTAAACTATAAATCTATTTCTTGCCCTCTTGAACGAAGCATAGGCATAGAAGCACCGTTTTTCTGAGCTATCGGCAGGAAAGCTGCTGCCTTATCGTATGCTTCATCAAAATGCATCGGTACAAAGATAGACGTTTTTATCTGTTCTACAAACTGACGCGCACCACGCATATATTCTGTACCCAAACGAGGATCAACAGGAAACATCACGACATCCATATTGCGAGTATAACTACAGATACAGTCTAGTTCAAAAAGATAATCCCGCTCATATCCTTTCCATTCAGCTTCACTGCTTTCATCCATCCAGTGCCAATTATTCAAGTCACCGGCATGAAATATTTTTTTGCCTTCCGCCTCAACAAGAAAAGATATACCCACATCTGTAGACCCGAAAGCATGCACCCGCAATACATCATCTGCATAGCAATCTCCCTTCTTCAACCATACAGCATCCGTTGAAAGAAGTTTCTCCTCATGCAAAATATCCTGCGAGAATATATACACTATATCAGGATGTTTTTCACGAAAGGTTAGTACCTCTTTATTAAAATGATCCGCATGACTGTGACTGGAAAGTACATATAATCTGCCGGGACGCTGCAACAATTCATTATGTACGATGCCACTTGACGGAGAGGCAGAATCTTCAAAGTAATCGAAAATAATGGTATATCCTTCACCTAATAAGGCAAATCCACTATGATATAAGTATATAAGCTTCATAAATATAAAGATTTACTTTCCGATAGGCTGTATATATGCACGGGTAGCCTTATCTATCTCCAAAAACATATAATTTACCTTTCCCGAATGTATCAATTCTTCATTTTCTTTATAGATACGGGTAGCATATTCCTTCGACTTGTCAAACATAAACCGAGAAATACTTTCCTGCGATTTTCCGGCTACAGTGGAATCCAGTTTTTCTTCCGGAAAGAAATCATCCAGGTTTACATCACCTATCATCGAAGTTTCCAGAAAATGAATATTTTTATGCATGCGATCAGTATAATATCCTACAAACATATGTCCGGGGACACGCACCAGTATCGGATTTATATTGATTGCTTTCAGTAAAGATGCAAAAAGCACACTGCCATCTACACAATTAATTTGCGCCGACTGCAAAGCATCATCAAAAGTGCGGACACGTTGAGTAAAAACAACATTCGAAGACAAACTGCTGTTACTGATGGAGCTATATTTGAAGTTTCTTTTCTGCAAAACATACCACAATGCATATACCTGCTTGTCGACAACCTCTTCGCTCTTGCCTTGATACCCCCAAAAACGATTGACGATACGAGCGTTCAACGCTTCACGTAAAATCTGGTCTATTTTAGGATTATCTTCATTCACATAAGCGGCAAAAAAATCTCCTGTATCGTGAAATTTCATGCGGCTGTCTATATATCCCAATAGGCATTCATTTATGCTCCGCACTGAAAATGTGTGCACCTTGCTACCCAATTCGCGTTTATTCAGTTTTAAATGCACAGAAACACTGACTGGAACAGCCTGTTCGTTTTCACGCAAAGCATTATAATTCCATACAATATCCGGGAAAACCAAATATTCCTTTCCCGATTCGGGTAAAATAAACTCAGATACGGAACGTGAAAAGAAAGGTGTTTCGTCGACCTCTATTCTTAGCTTGCTATTGGCATAAGCACTTTTCACACGAACAGCGATGCACGATTTGGGATTACCCAAATAATTGGTATCAGCCGGAAGGATGAGATTCGCATCGGTTGTTGCCGTTGACAAAATCGTTACAGGAAATATATTCCCTCCCAATTCGTCGGAAATCTCAAAACCAGAACGAAATGGTTCATACCGATAAATATATATTCCCGTAACCAATAATATCACTACCGCCAACAGATAGGTAGAAAATTTCCACTTGTTGCCAATATGAGAAAAGAATTTTACTCCAATCATATTACTATATTTAAAATAATGTCATCCAGGAGAAGCATCAGCAACATCCTGAATGACAATACATCCAATGTAAATACTCAGATTATCTGACAGCAATACATTCAATTTCCACTAAAGCTCCCTTCGGCAAAGCCTTTACAGCAACAGCAGAACGAGCAGGGAAATCACCGTCAAAATATTTAGCATATACTCCATTCATTTCTGCAAACAATGACATATCTGCCAAAAAAACAGTAGTCTTTACAATATTTGCAGTAGTCAAACCAGCTTCTGCTAAAATATTCTTAATATTCTCGAATGACTGAGCAGTCTGTTCTGCTACCCCACCAGGAGCAAATTCACCAGTTGCAGGATCAACAGGAAGCTGACCTGACAAGAATACCATACCGTTTGCCTCGATAGCCTGGCTATACGGACCGATAGCAGCAGGAGCTTTTTCTGTAAAAATTACTTTCTTCATGTTGTTTTGTTTAGTTTTTAGTATAATAACTCAATGAATCAAATTCAACGCTAAAATAACACTTTTCTTACAAACTGAAGAAAAAAATAAAAAAAAAGGCAAGTCTATTGGATAATATCAGAAAAAGACGTAATTTTGTCAATGTAAAAACTTCTTTTTACTTACATCAAACTAAAAACAATCATTATAATCTGTAATTACTGATAGACGCATAGATAACGGCATATCCCGATTATTTGCCTGTGCGCAATCCTGCGTACTGCGCTTTCAGATACTTACAAAATTCATTACAACATATTTATGTATAACATCATTCAACTAAATGACAAAGATTTGTCTGAATTGCAGCAGATTGCCAAAGAGTTGGGACTGAAAAAAACCAGTACGCTACGCAAGGAGGAACTGGTATACCGCATTCTGGACGAACAAGCTATCGTCGGTGCAACCAAAAAGGCGGCAGCTGCCAAAGCAAACGAAGAACGCAAAGAAGGACAGCCGCGCAAACGCTCACGCATCAGCGTAAAAAAAGAAGGCGACAAAGTGTACACAGCAACTAAAGACAAAGCACAAAAACTAGAAGCAAACACTCCTCCTTTGCCTGCACCTGCTCCAATATTCAAAGACGAAATATCTCAACCCGCAGAAGTTCAAACAGAAACAACAAATGCTGATACTGTTGCAGAAAAGCCTAAAGCAAAACGTGGCCGTAAGCCCGGCAGCAAAAACAAGACGACATTAGAAAAAGAACAACTATCAGCTCCTAAAGAAACAGAAAAACAGACTCCGGCAGTTCCAGCTCCCGTTCCTGTACCTATGGAAAACGATGATATGGAACTTCCAGCATTAAATCTCACAGGTGGTGATGATTTTATTCCAATCGAAGATCTTCCTTCAGAAAAAATAGAACTTCCTACTGAATTGCTGGGTAAATTTGAAGCTACAAAAATGGATACAGCTGCACCTGTACCTGCCGAAAAACCTGAAAAGGAAAACAAGCCTAACAATAATAAGTATCAAGCCCGTCAGCAGCGTTATAACAACAATAACAACCGCAACAACAATAACAATCAGGCAGGACGTCAACAGCAACAACATCAAAACACCAATCATCCAGCTCCTCAGAATACAACCGCTAATCTTCCTGCTCCACAGCCAGTCGTAGCAGAACAGGTTGTCCAACAGCCAAAACCGGTTGAGAAGCCTTACGAATTTGATGATATTTTATCGGGAACCGGAGTGCTGGAAATCATGCCTGATGGATATGGCTTCCTCCGTTCTTCAGACTATAATTATCTTTCTTCTCCTGATGACGTTTATGTATCTCAGTCGCAAATCAAATTATTCGGACTGAAGACTGGTGACGTAGTAGAAGGCACGATCCGTCCACCCAAAGAAGGAGAAAAATATTTCCCTCTGGTCAAAGTTTCAAAAATAAACGGACTGGACCCCGGATTGGTACGTGACCGTGTTCCATTCGACCATCTGACTCCACTCTTCCCTGACGAGAAATTCAAACTTTGCAAAGGATATGATGACAATTTATCAGCCCGTGTAGTTGATCTTTTTGCTCCAATCGGAAAAGGACAGCGTGCACTTATCGTCGCACAACCTAAAACGGGTAAAACTATATTGATGAAAGATATAGCTAATGCAATAGCTGCCAATCATCCGGAAGTATACATGATTATGCTGCTCATCGATGAACGTCCGGAAGAAGTTACAGATATGGCTCGTAGCGTAAATGCAGAAGTTATAGCCTCAACATTCGACGAACCTGCAGAACGTCACGTAAAGATTGCTGGTATCGTACTGGAAAAAGCAAAACGCATGGTAGAATGCGGACATGACGTAGTTATTTTCCTGGACTCTATTACTCGTCTGGCTCGTGCCTACAATACAGTATCTCCTGCATCTGGTAAAGTTTTGTCGGGTGGTGTTGATGCAAATGCCCTTCATAAACCGAAACGTTTCTTCGGTGCTGCGCGCAATATCGAAGGTGGCGGTTCACTGACCATCATTGCTACTGCTCTGATTGATACCGGATCGAAGATGGATGAAGTAATTTTTGAAGAATTCAAGGGAACAGGTAATATGGAACTTCAGCTCGATCGCAATTTGAGCAACAAGCGTATTTTCCCAGCAGTCAACATCACAGCGTCAAGTACACGCCGTGACGACTTATTGCTTGACAAGACAACATTAGACCGCATGTGGATTTTACGTAAATATCTTGCCGATATGAATCCAATAGAAGCTATGGATTTTGTAAAGGAACGTCTGGAAAGAGCCAAAGACAATGAAGAGTTTCTTATGAGCATGAATTCTTAACAAAACTGTTATATAGAAACTTCAGGGCTGTATCGTTCGATACAGCCCTTTTTTCATCACTAAAACCAGAAAAAACGACATACTTTATCTAACAGTAAATATAGAGATTCCATAAGATTTTTATATATTTGTAGTAACAGCATCCACGCAATTGTTCATATAAAATCTTAAAACTCTTCATGTTATGAAAAGGTTGTTTTTATTCATAGCTTTATTTGCCACAGTGTGGGAAATGAAAGCACAAAGTATCGGTGCCCCGTTTAGATGGGAAACTACATTGGGATTGAATGTTTCTGATCTTGGAGGTTTAGGTTCTCGTACAGGATTTCATATCGGAGCAAGATTTGAGATTCCTATTTTCGCAATGAATGAAAAGACATATATAAATGCAGGAACAATTTTGTCTTTAAAAGGCTGTTCTCAAGATCATAGAATTTTGGGAAGTATAAAAACAAATCCTTATTATTTGGATATCCCTATTCATTTCGGCTATAGACATTCCATCACGAGAAAAGTTTCAGTATTCGCCGAAGCCGGTCCATACTTCAGTATTGGCCTATTCGGCAAACACAAGATAGAACAAATATCAGCTACAGCAGATGGAGGCAGTGACCCAAATATCGTAAAAGAAGACTATACTGAGAATGTATTCGGTAGTAATGGACTAAAACGCTTCGACTTTGGATTAGGCTTCAGAATAGGAGCAGAACTACAAAAAAGATATTCTGTATCTTTAGGATATGACTGGGGATTAATAGACGAATATACCTCCGATACAGATAAAAATAATACAAGCATTTATGAAACTCCTACTTTAAGAAATAGAAATCTAACAATTTCTTTAAGCTATAAATTCTAATAAAATATCAGCCCTCAAAACTCCGGAATCGGAACACATTAAAAATGAGGGTGTGTCAAAACTCGTTTTTTGAAAATATGAACTTATAATTTGAAATTTGA
>ENA-OWPP01002565-OWPP01002565.1-human-gut-metagenome-genome-assembly--contig:-NODE-2565-length-12172-cov-3.089709_pt1 | contig 12172 bp, 12 predicted proteins | sample MGYA00248265_ERZ651848 | MGnify/ENA primary metagenome ERZ651848 (study PRJEB26924, sample SAMEA4378233) | human gut metagenome | biome: human gut; feature: human-associated habitat; material: faeces... | reverse complement strand
AGCTTTGTTTGACAAGAATTATACATTTTCAGATGATGATTTAATTTCGATCGCTAAAATGGAAGATTTAATAGACAATTTACAATCAATAGTTAATCACTTATATAAAATAATGAAGAAATCTGGGTATGCTCTATTAATAGATTACCGAAAGAACATGTTAATATTATATCGAAAAAATGATAAAGCAATCCGTAATTTCAAACCTTATCCTTTTATGAATTCATATAAAGATTATATGTTTTCCGACGAAGAAAAAGTCAAATATTTTATAAAAAGAATGATAGGAACAACCACAAGCAAATGGATATCTCTGGAAGAACAAATAAAATATGATACAAACTTTTATGTTTGGACATTATATGAAGAACAATGGGTTGACCATATATAAGGAGAGAAGAGTAGAGGGTAAAATTTTCTCTACTCTTTATTTTAGACATAATAAAAGAGCAGTGTGATTACTGCTCTGATGAATACTAAACTATTGTTTTTCTTTTATTTCAATGATCTCCAAGCGATCTACTTCTTTTCGTATGGTTTCCTCTAAATAAATTTCTTTCTTGCTTGGCTTAGAAATCAAAATTGTCATTGGAACATATATTTCTCCAACTTTTTTCAAACCGACATTCATTCCCTTTGTTCCAATTTCCGAAAAAATAATATAATTAACAACATTAAAGCGCCGGTCGCCCGGTTCATTACCGGAACATTAGCATACTGGCATGTTATCCATTTTTATGAGCGAACAATTTGAAATGATTGCCAAAACCTTTCAGGGACTGGAAGAGATACTGGCTGAGGAATTGACAACACTTGGGGCAAACGACGTACAAATAGGCCGCCGCATGGTCTCGTTTACCGGTGACAAGGAGATGATGTACAAAGCAAATTTCTGCCTGCGTACCGCAATCCGTATTTTAAAACCAATTAAGCACTTCACCGCAAAAGACGCTGATGCTGTATATGAACAAATCAAAGCCATCCGTTGGGAAGAAATCCTGGATGTAGACAAAACCTTTGCTGTCGACGCAGTAGTATTCAGCGATGAATTCCGCCACTCCAAGTTTGTCTCATACAAAGTAAAAGATGCCATTGTCGATTATTTCCGCGAATTGAATGGAAAACGCCCTTCTGTGCGTATCAGCAGACCGGATGTACTACTGAATATACACATTGCACAGACTACCTGTACGCTTTCACTCGATTCATCGGGCGAATCGCTCCACCGCAGAGGTTACCGTCAGGAAGCCGTAGAAGCTCCATTAAATGAAGTTCTGGCCGCCGGTATGATTTTGATGACCGGATGGAAAGGCGAATGTGACCTGATTGACCCGATGTGCGGTTCAGGTACTATTCCCATTGAAGCAGCCCTGATTGCCCGTAATATCGCGCCGGGAGTGTTTCGCAAAGAGTTTGCTTTTGAAAAATGGGGAGATTTCGATCAAAACCTGTTCGACCGGATCTACAACGACGACAGTCAGGAACGTGAATTTACCCACAAGATATACGGTTATGACAACAATCCCAAAGCCAACGAAATCGCAACGCACAACGTGAAGGCAGCAGGGGTATCAAAAGACATTATCCTGAAATTGCAACCGTTCCAGCAATTCGAACAGCCGGCTGAAAAATCGATCATTATAACCAATCCCCCTTACGGAGAACGTATTTCGACCAACGACTTGCTGGGACTGTACAATATGATCGGCGAACGCCTGAAACACGCTTTTGTGGGTAACGATGCATGGATACTTTCTTATCGTGAAGAGTGTTTCGATCAGATTGGCCTGAAACCGAGCGTAAAAACTCCTTTATTCAACGGTCCTTTGGAATGTGAATTCCGTAAATATCAGATTTTCGACGGTAAATATAAGGAATTCAAAAGCCAGGAAGGCGGTGATGAAAACGGTGAACGTGCTCCGAAGGAAAGAAGAGAGTTCAAGCCGCGCCGTGAGGAAGGCGGTTTCAGAGGAGAAAGAAGACCACGCGAAGAACGTAATTCGGAATACGGAGACAGAAGACCGAGAGAATTCAAAGGCAACCGTGAGCCCAAAATCAAAAAGCCCCAGGAGGACTAAACCGTTCCGAACACAAATATACAGACGGATGAACAGGCAGTCATAGAAGATAAACGATACGGTACCAAAGTATGACGCTGTCATCCGCCCGGAAACGACGAAATCAGACAGAGTATAAATCAAAGGATTTAAATAATGATAAAGCAAATCATGAAAACCAACAGTAAACAAAAGAGTGCTTTGTTAGTAATGCTCTTATCCTTACTAATACCAAACATTATGGCACAAGAACCGAAAATGCCGACCTTGGAGGATCTGATTCCGGGTGGAGCTACCTACCGTTCTGCCGAGAATATATCCGGCCTGCAATGGTGGGGTGACCAATGTATCAAACCGGGAATAGAAGCAGTGTTCATGATAAACCCTAAAAACGGAAAAGAAACACCGCTCACCACCCGCAACATAGTAAACAAGGCGTTGGAAGCCGGAAATCACGGTAAGTTGCAACACTTCTACAATGTCAGTTTCCCATGGCCAAAGAAAAGCCTTATGCTGATCACCCTGCCGGATAAATACATCGTATACGATTTCGACTACCGTGAGGTTATCAGCACACGTCCATTGCCAAAGGAAGGTGCCAATAGAGATTATCACCCTGAAACGGGACATGTAGCCTATACCATAGGCAACAATCTGTATGTGGACGATCGGGCCGTAACCAACGAACCGGAAGGTATCGTATGCGGCCAGTCTGTTCATCGCAACGAATTCGGAATTAAGAAAGGAACTTTCTGGAGTCCCTCGGGCAATCTGCTCGCGTTCTATCGGATGGATCAAAGTATGGTAGCCCAATATCCCCTGGTCGATGTCACAGCTCCCATTGCCGAAGTCAACAACATCCGCTACCCGATGGCAGGGATGACCAGCCACCAGGTAAAAGTAGGCATCTACAACCCCACTACCGGCAAAAGTATCTATCTCAATGCCGGAGACCCGACCGATCGCTATTTCACTAACATCAGTTGGGCGCCGGATGAAAAGAGCCTTTATCTGATCGAGTTGAACCGCGATCAAAATCATGCCAAATTGTGCCGATATGATGTTGAAACAGGCGAATTGACGGCCACTCTTTTTGAAGAGAAGAGCGACAAGTATGTAGAGCCGCAGGACCCTATCATTTTCCTGCCTTGGGATAACAGCAAGTTCATCTACCAGAGCCAAAAAGATGGCTTCAGCCACCTTTACCTGTACGATACGAACGGCCGGCAAATCCGTCAGTTGACCGAGGGAGACTGGCTGGTAAAAGAGGTTCTGGGCTTCGACACCAAGAAAAAAGAGATTATTATTGCCAGCACAGAGTTCTCGCCATTGCAGAACAACCTGTTCCGCCTGGATACAAAAACCGGAACACGTACTCCCCTGGGCAGTGCAGAAGGCGTACACAGCGGCCAGTTGAGCCCTTCGGGACGCTACCTGATTGACCAATACAACTCACCGACTGTCCCGAGAAGTATCAATATCATCGATGTGCAAAGTGGTAAAAGCGTCAATCTGCTCACAGCAGCCGATCCTTTCACCGGCTACAAGATGCCGGGTATCGAGACAGGTACCATCAAAGCAGCAGATGGCAAGACGGACTTATATTACCGATTAATAAAACCGGCCGATTTCGATCCGAACAAGAAATACCCGGCTATCGTATACGTATACGGCGGTCCTCACGCACAACTGGTCACCAACGGCTGGCAGAACGGTGCACGAGGCTGGGATATCTATATGGCCAACAAAGGTTACATCATGTTTACCGTAGACGGACGTGGAAGCAGCAATCGGGGACTCGATTTTGAGAATGTTACTTTCCGCCAGTTGGGAATCGAAGAAGGAAGAGACCAGGTGAAAGGAACCGAATTCCTGAAAAGCCTCCCCTACGTCGATGGGAACCGTATCGGAGTACACGGCTGGAGCTTTGGCGGTCACATGACCACTGCCCTTCTCCTTCGCTATCCCGAAATATTTAAAGTGGGCGTGGCCGGCGGTCCCGTCATTGACTGGGGGTATTACGAAGTGATGTACGGAGAACGCTATATGGATACCCCGCAAAGCAATCCGAAAGGATATAAAGAGTGTAACCTGAAAAACCTGGCAGGCAACCTGAAAGGACATCTGATGATCATCCACGATGACCACGACGACACCTGCGTGCCGCAGCACACCCTCTCGTTTATGAAAGCGTGCATCGATGCCCGCACGTATCCGGACCTCTTCATCTACCCGTGCCACAAGCACAATGTGTCAGGCCGCGACCGTGTACATCTGCATGAAAAGATAACCCGTTATTTCGAAGACTATTTATAAAGATATAAATCCTCAAAAGACATGAAGATATTACTATTAGGTTCGGGCGGCCGTGAACACGCCCTGGCATGGAAAATCGCCCAAAGTCCGAAAGTAGAGAAGCTGTTCATTGCACCCGGCAATGCCGGAACCGGTGAAGTAGGTGAAAACGTGAATATCAAAGCAACCGACTTCGCCGCTTTAGGGGCATTCGCTCTTGAAGAAAGTATCGATATGATTGTGGTAGGCCCCGAAGACCCGTTGGTAGAAGGTATCTATGACCACTTCCAAAGTAACCCCTGCCTGAAAAACATCGCCATTATCGGCCCGTCGAAAGAAGGAGCCAGGCTGGAAGGCAGTAAGGAGTTCGCGAAAGAATTCATGCACCGCCACCACATACCGACAGCCCGCTACCAAAGCGTGACAGCCGATACCCTGAACGAAGGACTGGCATTTCTCGAAACACTTGAAGCTCCTTATGTGCTGAAAGCAGACGGACTTTGTGCCGGAAAAGGAGTATTGATTCTGCCGACTCTCGAAGAAGCCAAGAAAGAACTGAAAGAGATGCTCGGAGGTATGTTCGGCAATGCCTCGGCAACCGTTGTCATTGAAGAGTTCCTGAGTGGTATCGAATGTTCGGTATTTGTACTGACAGATGGCGACCACTATAAGGTGCTGCCCGTAGCCAAAGACTACAAACGCATCGGCGAAGGTGACAAAGGGCTCAATACCGGCGGTATGGGCAGTGTGACTCCCGTTCCGTTTGCCGACGAAGTGTTTATGGAAAAGGTACGTACCCGCATCATCGAACCGACTGTCAACGGACTAAAGGCAGAAGGTATCACCTATAAAGGATTCATCTTCCTGGGGCTGATCAACGTGAAAGGCGAACCGATGGTAATCGAATACAATGTCCGTATGGGTGATCCCGAAACCGAAAGTGTCATGCTGCGCATACAGAGCGACCTGGTAGAACTGCTGGAAGGGGTGGCCGAAGGTAACCTCGACGCCCGATCGCTTGTCATCGATCCGCGTACAGCCACTTGTGTGATGATGGTCAGCGGAGGATACCCCGAAGCCTATCAGAAAGGATATGCCATCAACGGACTGGAAGCAGCCCGGGCAACGGACAGCATTCTGTTTCATGCCGGAACAGCCATGAAGGACGGACAGGCAGTGACCTCCGGCGGACGTGTGCTTGCCATCTGCTCGTATGGCAACGACAAGGCCGACGCACTGGCACAATGCTACAAAGTGGCCGACATGATTGACTTCAAAGACAAGAATTATCGCCGCGACATCGGCTTCGATTTATAATGAGGAATCAAAGATTACAAGGACGGATAACGGCGGGCAGATTTACGCTGCCCATCGTTATCTTTACGTGTATTGCCTGTTGGGTGCTGACCTCCGTTCTCCTGCCCGGACTGGAAGTTAAGGAGTCGTCCTACCCGCTGTGGAATATCGTGAACATACCCGCATGGGCCAACCGCATTGTCAGCTTTTTGCTCTTTGCCGGTATCGGCTATTTCCTGATAGAGCTGAACAATACGTTTGCCATCATCCGCATGAGAGCATCCGTACAAACCTCACTTTACTTTCTGCTCATCACGGCCTGCCCCGGCATGCACCTGCTCTATGCGGGCGACGTCGCTGCTGTAACCTTTCTCATTTCGCTCTATTTCCTGTTCAAAAGCTATCAGCAGCCTCGTCCTGCCGGTTATCTGTTCCATTCGTTTGCTTTGCTGAGCGCCGGCAGTGTGGCGTTTCCTCAGCTGACGTACTTCATCCCCATCTGGCTGATGGGTGCATCCGGTTTTCAGTCGCTCACGTTCCGCAGTTTCTGCGGTGCCATAATAGGTTGGAGCATCCCCTACTGGTTCTTATTGGGACATGCCTTTTTTCACAACGAAATAGAGCTTTTCTACCAACCGTTCATCCATCTGGCCGACTTCCGGGACATTGACTTCGGTCGTGACTTCCAACTATGGGAAGTCGTCACGCTGGGCTATCTATTCATCCTCTACATAGTCAGTTCGATACATTGCATCGTGGCAGGATATGAGGATAAGATACGGACACGCGCTTATCTGCACTTTCTTATTTTCCTCAACTTCTGCATCTTCCTGTTCATTGTGTTGCAACCCGCCCTGAGCATGAATCTGCTTTCGCTGTTGCTGATAGGCATCAGTATATTAGTGGGACACTTGTTTGTACTGACCAACAGCAAATCGTCCAACCTCTTCTTTATCGGTTCGATGATTACCCTTATCGCTTTATTCTGCTTTAATATATGGACGCTTTTATAGAAACCGTTTCACAGATACTTATCGACTGGGGATATCCCGGCCTGTTCATTTCGGCACTGCTGGCCGGAAGTATTGTCCCGTTCAGTTCGGAGATCGTGCTGCTGGGACTGGTAAAGTTGGGACTCGATCCTACCCTTTGCCTCATTTCCGCCTCGCTGGGGAACACCGCCGGAGGGATGACCTGCTACTATATGGGGCGCTTGGGCAGGATAGACTGGATCGAGAAATACTTCAAGGTCAAGAAGGAAAAGATAGACAAGATGCAACGCTTCCTTCAGGGGAAAGGCGCTTTGATGGCGTTCTTCGCCTTTCTGCCCGCCATCGGTGAAGTGATATCCATAGCCCTCGGATATATGAGGAGCAATGTATGGCTGACCACGGCTTCGATGTTCGCCGGAAAACTGATACGCTACATCATCCTGCTGAAAGCCATGCAGGAAGCCCTGAACCTGGTTATGTAAAGAAGAATATGGAAAGAATCATTGAATATACGGCCGACGGAAGTGCCACCCTCTTCGTTCCGGAGCTGAACGAGCACTACCATTCCGTGAAAGGGGCTCTGACGGAGTCCTCTCATATCTTTATCGACATGGGCCTGAAAGCCTCTGCTTCTCCTGCACCCCATATCCTTGAAATCGGTTTCGGAACGGGGCTGAACGCATTGCTCACACTGATTGAAGCGGAAAGATCGGGCAGACAGATCCATTATACGGGCATCGAGCTTTACCCGCTGCCATGGGAAACGGTAGAGAAACTGAGATATAACGACCGACCGGGAGGGGATGGTGAACAACGATTAACGACCGGCGATGAACAGGCCGCGCAATGGATGAAAGCCCTCCATACATCGCCCTGGGGAGAAGACGTGCGGATCACTCCGCATTTCACCCTGAGGAAGATACAGGGAGACTTCACAATCATGGACCGTTCATCATTGATCACTGACCGTACATCGTTATTCTCCCTCCTTTATTTCGATGCCTTCGCACCGGAGAAACAACCTGAGATGTGGACGCAAGAACTATTCGATGAGCTGTACGTTATGATGGAAGAAGAAGGAATACTGACCACTTATTGCGCTAAAGGAGTGGTAAGAAGGATGTTGCAAGCGGCAGGATTCATCGTTGAACGTCTGCCCGGACCTCCGGGAGGCAAAAGGGAGATACTGAGGGCAAAGAAGAGATCCCAGGATTCTCCGGCCGTAACGCAATGTAACGCGCAACCCACATTAAAACAGAAAGGATAAACATTATGAGAATGAATCGAATACATCAGTCAATAGTAACCCATATCCCCGGGAGAGGAATGAGAGGACAGACTGTTCTCTTCCTTTTCCTCCTGCTCCTTTCCGCCTGTTCCGGCCGCGGGAAAGGCGATGCGGGAGAGCGGATCATCACCGTCACGATGGAACCGCAACGGTACTTCACCGAAGCCATTGCCGGAGATAAGTTCACCGTACGCAGCATGGTGCCCAAAGGCAGCAGCCCCGAGACTTACGACCCCACCCCGCAGCAACTGGTATCGCTGGGTGAAAGTGAGGCATATCTGCGCATCGGCTATATCGGATTCGAACGCTCGTGGATGGACCGGTTGATGAACAATACTCCCCATATCCAAGTGTTCGACACCTCGAAAGGAATCGACCTCATACTCAATAATGATGACCATGGCCATGCCCACGGCCACAACAGTCACGACGGCCATATCCACGCCGTAGAGCCACACGTATGGAATTCTACCGGTAATGCTTTAATCATCGCCGGAAACACCTACAAAGCCCTTAGTCAACTGGATAAAGCAAACGAACCATATTATAGAAACCGTTACGATTCTCTCTGTCAGCGCATCCAGCACACCGACAGCCTGATTCGCCGACAACTCTCTGTCCCCGAAGCAGCCAAAGCCTTCATGATTTATCATCCGGCCCTCTCCTACTTCGCCCGCGACTACGGATTGCATCAAATTTCAATCGAAGAAGGAGGCAAAGAACCCTCTCCCGCTCATCTGAAAGACCTGATAGACGTCTGTCAGGCGGAAAATGTAGGCGTTATCTTCGTTCAACCGGAGTTTGACAAACGCAATGCGGAAACCATCGCACAGCAAACCGGAACGAAAGTGGTCTCTATCAACCCGTTAAGTTATGACTGGGAGGAAGAGATGCTGAATGTAGCCAAAGCCCTTGCGCCGCAAGCTGCCACCAAATAAACGTATAAAGAAAGAACCAATCAAGCCCTTTCCAATGATGAAACCGATAATCGAAATAAAGAATCTTTCCGCCGGATATGACGGTCGCACTGTTCTCCACGATGTTAATCTAAGCATCTACGAACGGGATTTTCTAGGTATTATAGGTCCGAACGGAGGCGGCAAAACAACGCTTATAAAGTGCATCCTCGGTTTGTTAAAACCAACCGGAGGGGAAATTATATTCCATACTCCCGAGAAGGCTCCCATAAGAACATCTACGGAAGGGACTTCGACAGAAACATCTGCCAAAAACTCCCACCAAAGTTCTTCCGCGAAATCCCAGCTTTTCCTCGGTTACCTACCGCAATATAGCACCATAGACCGGAAGTTCCCTATTTCCGTGGAAGAAGTGATCCTGTCCGGATTGAGCATACAGAAGTCGCTCACCTCCCGGTTCACTCCCGAACAGAGAGAGAAAGGCAAACAGATTATCGCCCGCATGGGGCTTGAAGGGCTCGAAAGCCGCTCTATCGGACAATTAAGCGGTGGACAACTGCAACGTGCCCTGTTAGGACGTGCCATCATCTCGGACCCTGCAGTGTTGATTCTCGATGAGCCCAGCACGTATATCGACAAGCGTTTCGAAGCACGCCTTTATGAGTTATTGGCTGAAATCAATAAAGAATGTGCCATTATCCTTGTCAGTCACGACATCGGCACTGTATTGCAACAGGTAAAATCCATCGCCTGCGTCAACGAAACGCTGGATTACCATCCGGACACGGGTGTCACTACCGAATGGCTGGAAAGAAACTTCAACTGCCCCATCGAGCTATTGGGACACGGCACACTGCCTCATCGGGTTTTAGGGGAACATCATCACCATCATTAAAGATATCTGCAAAAACAATCTACACGAATTTATTTGTGCAAAAAAAGTTCATTGGTAGATTCGTGCAAACAAATTAGAGTAAACAATTCTTTATATAGTCCTCTATTTCTTGTGCAGTCACATCATAAACAGGTTCAAGCTGCTCAAAATGAGAATCCCTCGTAAAGCGGTTGCTATTAGTAAGCATTGCCAAAAGGTTCTTGGACTTCAGCTTGTGTCCGGAGTAGCTTAAAGCCAAAGATATTAAATCATTGACAGGCACACCGGATTTTAAAATGGAGTAAATATCGTAGTAATCACGAAAGTTACTTCTACGTAACAACACTTCCATCTTCATTGCTCCAATAGATTTCACATCAGCCAGTTTCAGATTATTCAGATAGTTTACCGGCTCACTTACCGGAGAATATTTAGGGCAAGCATAAAACGAAAATTTCACTCCTGACACAAGATATTCCACATGATCTATATCCAGAATATCTTTATGCTGAATCTCTCCAATCGTAGTTAGTTCTTTCTCTATCTGATACCAAGCTATTTCCATCTTCTCTATCTTGGAAGTGCGCCACTTCATAAAATCCAAATCCTCACTCTGACGAGTTCCGATTTGTAAAGACAAGGCAGTTCCACCGACCAAAAGATAAGGTTTTATGCAATCCAATTGGGAAACCGCTTCAAAAATCTGCAGTGTGTGTGGAGCCAATCCTTTCATAGAAGTATTTTGTTTAGGTGACGAGTAGCCATAGATTTTATATAAACGTCCGGTTTCTTTGCTTTAAAATAGTACCATGCAAAAAAACGGTTCAACGTATAGAGATATTCCTCTTGTGGAATGAGATAATCCAGCCATACCTGCTTGATTTTCTTGAAAGGATAAACCAAAAAAAGCTGATTAATTTCCTCTAAATCAAGATGCAACAACGTTTTTTCAATCAGCATATCATCCGGAATATCTTTGATTGAATCTTCATTGTACGACCAGAAGCAATGTTCCTGCTTCAATTTCGACAATAGTTCCTGCTTTATAACATCAACAGACATAGGTTACTGTTTATTAGGTAAGACAAAAATAGTTGTTCTTTTTTGCATCTACAAATAAATCAATCACTTTTGAATAATACTAAACGTTCGATATCAGTATTTACTCTTTTTACGGTTATCCCTTATTATTTCTGTAGTGTAATATGTATATCTAGGGATACACATATTCAATATCCCAAACATATATATACAGCAACCCGAGTATTAATACCTGAAATCTCAACCATTAACAGCTGATATTACAAGTGTTAACACCTAACGGCCAAGCTATTAATAGTAAACTTCCGTTGTCTTAATAGTAAACTTGTTCTTCTCTAACAGGAAAGTTATGCTTGACTAAGGATAATCTATAAACGCAAGTTACGTTTATAAAATTGAAAGCTTTGTTTTTATAATTGCAAGCTTCATTTATAAAAACAAAAGTTGCGTTTATAGTTTATCAGTAAGCAAAAGCAAGTTATCTATTAATCAAATAGAAGTTTACCAGTAATGGAAAGGAAGTTTGTTATTAATGAAACAGAACTGATCTGACCGTATCTCCATGATACGCCCGCATCAATGGCCTTTCCGTTGTACTTTGCCGGTTTGCTTTTCAGTCCTTTTCTCGTTTTTTTCTACTTTCTCCTTCTTTACTTTCGCTGAAAGTGGTTTTAGTTTTTCAAGCGGGATAAAACTTTTCAGCGTTTGCGCTTTTGCTTCATTGCCGGAGATGATATTTTTTAGTTCGCCATTATCCGACTTTACATCAATGTACATTTCCCCGCTGTTTTTGCCATCAAACAGGGTATATTTGTTTGTACCGCTAATGACATTCAGGAATCCGTCTCCTTCTGTATATAAAGCTTTGCGCTGGGGAGCTTTGCCACGCCCCAACACACGATCGGCCAATGAAAGACCGTCGGTTTTAGCGGGAAGAGGTATGCCAGCCAACTGGCAAATGGTAGGAAGCAAGTCGGTTCCGTTACATACCAGTGAATTGTCACGTTCACCATGTGCTATACCACGGCCACAGAAGATGAATGGTACCCGTTGACATTCGTCATAAGGTAGATTCTTGGTTACAGTGTGGTGGGCACCTTGCATTTCTCCATGATCGGAGGTGAAAACAATGATCGTATTGCGTTTCAATTCCGGATGCCGATCGAGAGCGTCTAAAATATGACCGATATGGCTATCCACTAAAGCAACCAATTGCCCATAAGTCCAGCGATATTTGCGCCAATACCAATCAGGGAAGTCTTTATAAGGACTTTTCTTCATATCAGGAAAACCGTCAGTCTTTGCAAAATTAAAAGGAAGTGCGGGAGCATGTTCACGGTAAAACTCTACCGAATCGATTGCGGCAGCACGGGCACGCATCTGACGGACACATTGGGTTATCAGGCTTTTCT
>ENA-OWPP01002561-OWPP01002561.1-human-gut-metagenome-genome-assembly--contig:-NODE-2561-length-12201-cov-3.258851_pt1 | contig 12201 bp, 10 predicted proteins | sample MGYA00248265_ERZ651848 | MGnify/ENA primary metagenome ERZ651848 (study PRJEB26924, sample SAMEA4378233) | human gut metagenome | biome: human gut; feature: human-associated habitat; material: faeces... | reverse complement strand
GGGAATATTTATCACGCCATCACCCGGCATGCCGCGGTCGTTGACCAGGTCGGTAGTGGGCACCAGCCAGTCGGAAACGTGAAACGCCAGAATCCGTTTTCCCGCCCGCTGGATCTGGCTGGCGAGGTCGGGGTCCCACCAGACGTGGTAAACATCCACCGCGACGCCGAGACCATATTCACCGTCGGGGTCAAGTTCATCACACCAGTCCAGCGCCTGGCGCAGCGTACACAGACAGGAGCGATCGGCGGCGGTCATGGGATGCAACGGCTCCAGGGTAATAGGCACCCCGACCTCCCGGGAGTGCGGCAGCAACTGACGGATACCGTGTTTCACTTGCTCACGCGCGTCATACAGATCTTTGCTGCCCTGCGGCAACCCGCCGACCACCTGCATATAGCAGGCGGCGTTGAGCGTCGCGGCATCGTCCAGCGCCCGGCGGTTTTCGTCTATTGCGCGCTTACGTTCTGCCAGCGTAGGGGCGGTGTAATAGGTGCTGCGACAATATCCCGATACGGCCATATGATTCGCCGCCAGCTGGCGGGCAATCGCCGATACGTTCTCGCCGTCCAGCTCTCTTCTCCAGGGGGCAATGGCGCCAATACCGCGAGCCGCACAGGCATCAATGATGGCGGGGAGCGGCGTTTTATAGCCAAGCGTCGCGGTATTGATGCTGAACAGATCGGGGCGCTGTAACAGATTTCTCATTTTCGGGCCTCAGAAGCGCGGCATGCTCAGGCCGCCGTCGATGGCAACGGCCTGGCCGCAGGTGTAGATCAGCTTGCCTTCCGCCATGGCGCGCACGGTAGAGGCGATATCCGCCGGAAAGCCCCAGCGACCCCATGGCACCAGGCCTTTGGCGATCAGTTCGTCATAGTAGGCGGTAGCCGGGATCGTCATTTCCGTTTTGATAAGACCTGGACGGATTTCATATACGCCGATCTGCTCTTCGCACAGACGGGCAGCGAACAGGCGGGCGGCCGCGGACACCGCGGTTTTGGCAATGGTGTATTCCCCGCGGTTCATCGCCAGCATGATGGCGTTGATGGAGCTGACAAAAATAATCGAGCGATGCGGTAATTCGTGTTCCGGTTTAGGCTGCGCCAGCAGGCGTTTGCTGAACGACTGCGCGAGGAAGAAGGGCGCGCGGGTGTTGATGGTTATATTTTCATCAAAACTGTCCGGCTGCAGATCAAGAATATCGCCGTGTTTTTTCACCGAGATCCCGGCGTTATTGAGCAGGCAATCCAGACGTCCCCACTGATTTTGCGCTGCATCCAGCATCTCTTCATGCAGAGACAGATCGCCGATATCAGCAGGGAAACAGATCACCTCTACGCCTTCATCCATGCAGGCCTGCTGGGTCGCTTTGAGCTTCTGCACACTTTCCGCATCGGGGCGGTCGTTAATCAGCAGATTGAATCCGCCGCGTGCCAGTTCAAGCGCACAGCCCTGGCCAATGCCACGAGCCGCGCCGGTGATAACGGCAACTGGATTATTCGATTTCATCGTAAACCTCATCTTGTTTATGGTTTTTGTGTGGTGGTTAACAAGATGCGATTAGATGATTTAAAGATCAACCATCTGGTTGGTTGATCTGTGATGCCGATCACCGGTAACTTTATAACTTAATGAAAAACAGGTATTTTTGCTTTTTACTGAAGCATCGACTAAATCGGGTTATGATAGGCATAGCGAAGGGACGATGGGGACGCGGCATGTATATTGATACCAGCAACGCGCAAAATCTGAAGGAAAAACTCCTTCTCAGCGCAGTAAATGAATTCGCAGAATATGGCTATGAAGGCGCCAGGGTGGATAATATCGTCAAGGCGGCGGATTGCAGTAAACAGACGGTCTATCACCACTTCGGTAATAAAGAGAATTTATTTATTGAAGTGCTCGAATATACCTGGAACGATATCCGCCAGAAAGAAAAATCACTTGATGTTTCAGGATTATCTCCAGCGCAGGCGATTGAGAAGATTATTGATTTTACCTGGGATTATTATATCGATAATCCGTGGTTTTTAAAAATCGTGCATAATGAAAACCAGAGTAAAGGCGTCCATTACCAGAAATCAAAGCGTCTGCCTGAAATTAACCATTCGCACCTTGAACTGATGGCCTCATTGCTGGATGAAGGAAAGAAATTAAATATTTTCAAACCGGATATTGACCCGTTGCAGGTGAATATTAATATTGCTGCGCTTGGTGGGTATTATTTAATTAATCAACACACGCTGGGACTGGTTTATCACATCAGTATGGTCTCGCCACAGGCATTAGAAGCCAGACGCCAGGTCATCAAAGAGACGATCCTGAGCTGGCTGCTAATTGATAAAACTGCGATTTGAGAAGGTCACTATCGCGCACGGACAAAGCTGCCGTTCGACTGGCGGGTAAACAGCACCTGCTGGCCGTTGCCGGTATCGATAGTGAGGCCGGTGACTACACCGTTGGCGTTCTGCCGAATTTGCACCGTCTGTCCACTCTGCAACGTGCTTAATGGTTTGCCAGCGCCTTCAACCTGCGCCATCGCGTAAACGTCGGTGGCCGGCAGCCCATGATCGCGGAACAGCTGGGCCAGGGTTTTACCTGACTCGATGCGATAGGTCCGCCACTGCTGCTCAATGCCCGGGGCGGACTGCTGCTGCGAGGATTGATACGGTTGGGAAGCAGGCTGCTGCGTCTGCGCCTGATCCGGCTGCTCATCCTGAATCGGTTCCGGAGCGACCGGGGCCATCTGATCTGCGTCGCTCACGGTCGGCGTATTGGTGATCGGCGGGAGCGGAACGGCCTGATTGCCGCCAGCTTGCGGCTGGGACTGCGACTGCAGATTCAGGTTTGCTTCACGGCTGGTGGAGGCCGGGTTTTGGCTATCGTCTGAGGGAAGCAGAATGCCGATGATAACCAACAGGAAGCCTGCGATGATACCCCGGCGGTGCATCGGGGGAAGCGGGTCCAGGAGGCGAAAATGATCCGGGGCGTGCCAGATCTTCGCCAGGGTAGATGTCAGTTCAAAGCGCCCGGGCATGGCTTTCCTCCTGCTCCGCATATTTTTATCCTGCATATGAGTATAGATGGCTAACGTCCTGATGACCGGAACAAAGTAAAGTTAACCTGCTGCCGCCTATTGTTTCTGTTTCGCTGAGATTTGTCATCATCCGCCGACAAAGTTTTACCCATTTCGCTATGGCTGTTATGCTTTCGCACGCTTTTCTCTTGATGTTTATCACCCAAAAAGGAACAAAGATGGCAACCCCAACTTTTGACACTATCGAAGCGCAGGCAAGTTACGGTATCGGCTTGCAGGTTGGACAACAGCTGAGCGAATCCGGCCTGCAGGGGCTGCTGCCGGAAGCTCTGGTGGCGGGTATCGCCGATGCGCTGGAAGGTAACCAGCCGCAGGTGCCGGTGGAAGCCGTTCACCGCGCGCTGCGTGAAATCCACGAGCGTGCTGACGCCGTACGCCGCGAACGTTTCCAGGCCATGGCCGCCGACGGCCAGAAATACCTCGATGAAAACCGCGAGAAAGAGGGTGTGAATAGCACCGAATCTGGTCTGCAGTTCCGCGTACTGACCCAGGGCGAAGGCCCGATCCCGGCACGTACCGACCGCGTACGCGTGCACTACACCGGCAAACTGATCGACGGCACCGTCTTCGACAGCTCCGTCGCCCGTGGTGAGCCAGCTGAATTCCCGGTGACCGGCGTGATCGGCGGCTGGATTGAAGCGCTGACCCTGATGCCGGTCGGTTCTAAATGGGAACTGACGATCCCGCATAACCTGGCCTACGGCGAACGCGGCGCTGGCGCGTCGATTCCTCCGTTCAGCACCCTGATCTTCGAAGTTGAACTGCTGGATATTATCTAAACAGCAGAGGCTTCCTCTTCCCCTGAGGTGGGGGAAGCCGCAAAAATAGCGTAAAATCCTTAAGTTAAAAATTAATTAGAATTATGTTTTGCATTCATCGCGTATGGGTGTATTTTTGTGAGCTATTTCGCGGTGGATGAGTGATATAACACTCACTTTAAACATAAAATTAACATTATATCTAAATCATAGTATTCATCCCTCCGATTCTTACCTAATATCGACTAGCCCTTGCTGGGGTTAATGACAGACGACGGGCCATCAGAGCCTGAACAACACAGACAGGTACAACAGGAAGAAATCACATGGTAGATCAGGTTAAAGTCGCTGCTGTCGAGCAGGAGCCGACTGAACAATCGCTACGGCGAAATCTCACAAACCGACATATTCAGCTGATTGCGATTGGCGGGGCGATCGGCACTGGGTTATTTATGGGTTCTGGCAAAACTATCAGCCTTGCCGGGCCATCTATTATTTTTGTTTATATGATTATCGGTTTTATGCTGTTTTTCGTGATGCGTGCCACCGGCGACCCGATTTCCGCCGCCATGGGCGGACGCCTGACTCCCGAAGAGCTGCAACGCCGTATCCATGCCGCCGGCTATGACCGTCCGCTGGTCGTGCAGTACCTCGACTATCTTGGCGGGCTGCTGCGCGGCGATCTGGGCACCACGCTCACCGACAACCAGCCGGTCACCACCATCCTGACCCGCTACGGGGCGGCCACGTTCGAGCTCGCGTTCCTGAGCCTGATCGTCGCTCTGATCGTCGGCATCGGACTGGGCCGTCTCGCCGCCAGGCGCCGCGACCACGCCGCCGATGCGGGCATCCGCGTGTTCGCCATCCTGTGCTATGCGACGCCGGTGTTCTTCCTGGGACTGATGCTCAAGCTCGTCTTCGCGGTGTGGCTCAACGTGCTGCCCCCATCCGGTCGTTCCAGCTTCGCCAGCGACATGCAATTCCAGAGGCTGGTGTCGCCCACGGGCTTCTACATCATCGATGCCTTCCAGCTGGGTGACATGAGCGTGCTGGTCGATGTGCTGCGTCACGCGGTGCTGCCCGCCCTCGCGCTGGGTCTGCTGACCGCAGGCGTGTTCATCCGTCTGGTGCGCACCAACGTCATCTCCACGTACACGTCCGGCTACGTCGAGGCGGCGCGCTCCCGCGGCGTGTCGGAGGGCCGTCTGCTGTCCAAGCACGCCTGGCGCCCCGCAATGATCCCGATCATCACGGTCATGGGCATGCAGATCGCGCTGATGCTCGCCGGCGCGGTGCTGACCGAGACCACCTTCGAGTGGAAGGGTCTGGGATTCATGCTGTCCCAGTACCTCAAGCAGCGTGACTTCGTCGCCGTGCAGGGCATCGTGATCCTAATCGCCATCATCGTCGCCGTGGTCAACTTCATCGTTGACGTGATCAGCGCGCTCATCGATCCGAGAGTGAGGTACTGACATGACCGAAAGCACTGCAACCAAAGTCGGCGTGCCCGGCGATAAGCGGCTCGGCGACCTCAAGGTCAACAAGCCGGTGCCATGGTACGGCAAGCTGCCGGTGGTGCGCGACCTGAAGATCGCGGTCGGCTGGCAGAAGGCCATGCTGGTCACGGGCCTTGTCATCACCGGCGTGTTCCTGCTCGTGGCGGTCTTCGCCCCGCTGATTGCGCCTTACGGATACTCGCAGATCAAGGATGCGGACGGCGTGTCGTTCCCGACGCAGGGCGCTCCCTCGTCCAAGCACATCTGGGGCACCACCGTCGGCGGATTCGACGTGTTCAGCCGCACGGTGTGGGGAGCGAGGACCGCGGTCATCGCCATCATCGTCGCCGTGCTGCTGTCGATCTTCGCCGGCGTGCTGCTCGGCCTCATCTCCGGATATTTCGGCGGATGGGTCGACCGCGTGCTGGTCGTGATCGCCGACGCCATCTACTCGTTCCCGTCGCTGCTGCTCGCCATCCTGATGGCCATCATGATCTCCGGCGGCCAGTCCGGCCTGTGGAGCGGCATCCTGGCATCAGGCATCTCCATCACCGTGGTGTACATCCCGCAGTATTTCCGCACCATCCGCGCCGAAGTGGTGCGCATCAAGGGGTCGGCCTACGTCGAGTCGGCGAAGGTCGTGGGCGCCTCCACATGGCGCATCATGACCAAGCACCTGCTGAAGAACTCGACGCGCACGCTGCCCGTCATCCTTACGCTCAACTCGTCCGAGGCGATTCTGACACTCGCCGGACTGGGCTTCCTCGGCTTCGGCATCGAGCCGACGTCCGCGGCCGAATGGGGGTATGACCTGAACCGTTCCGTCGCCGACGTCACCGCCGGCATCTGGTGGACGGCCGTGTTCCCCGGCATCGCCATCGTGCTGATCGTGCTGGGCATCACACTGGTGGGCGAATCGCTCAACGATCTGGCGGATCCGCGTCTTCGTGCCCGCAAGTCCGCCGGCGAGGTCATCGGATCCATCGAAGACACGTCCGTCGACCCCAGTGAGAAGCCGAGCGCCGACAACGAGGTGATCGCGGAGCTCAGATCCGAAGGCAAGCCCCAGGTCAGTGTGGAGAACCCTGCCATCGCGCAGGTGATGGAAAAGGAGACCGACCATGAGTGACTCGACCAACGTCAAGGACACGTCCGGCAATCTAGCCGAAATCGAGAACCTCAGCGTCTCGTTCATGACCGATGCGGGCTCCATCAAGGCCATCGACAAGGTGAACTTCACCATCCCGCGCAAGACCGTGGTCGGCGTGGTCGGCGAATCCGGCTCCGGCAAGTCGGTGACCGCCCGTTCGATCATCAAGCTGCTGCCCGAGACCGCCACCACGTCCGGTGCGATCTACCTGTCGAACCGTGCCGACTCCGAACGTCTTGACGTGCTGAGCCTGTCCGGTGAGGATCTGCGCCGCATGCGCGGCTCCGAAGCGGCCATGGTGTTCCAGGAGCCCAACTCGGTGCTCAACCCGGTGTACACCATCGGCTGGCAGATCGAGGAGGGCCTGCGTGCCCACGGCATGAAAGACAAGAAGGAGCGCCGGGCGAAGGCCATCGACATCCTCAAGAAGGTCGGCATCCCCGAGGCCGAGACCCGCATCGACTACTATCCTCACCAGTTCTCCGGCGGCCAGAAGCAGCGTATCGTCATCGCGATGGCGCTGGTGCTCAACCCCGGTCTGATCCTCGCCGACGAGCCGACCACCGCGCTCGACGTGACCGTGCAGGCCGAAATCCTCGACCTGCTGCGTCTCGCCCGCGACGAGTTCGACGCCTCCGTGCTGATCATCACGCACAACATGGGCGTCATCGCCGACATCGCCGACCAGGTGGTCGTGATGTACCGCGGCCATGTCGTCGAGCAGGGCGATGTGGAAAGCATCTTCTACCATCCCAGCCATCCCTACACCCAGCGCCTGCTGGCGGCGGTGCCGCGCATCGGCCAGAAGCTGGTCGTGCGCGATGTCGACGGCAAGCCGATCGACCGCACGTCGGATTGGCATGACGAGCCACTGGCCGTCGAGGCGAAGGGACTGACGATCACATACCCCGGGCACCTGATGCAGCCCGACTTCGTGGCCGTAGACGGCATCGACTTTGCGATCCACCGTTCCGAAGTGCTCGGTCTGGTGGGGGAGTCCGGTTCCGGGAAATCCACCACCGGCCGCGCGATAGCCGGCCTGCAGAAAGTGAGCGGAGGCTCGCTCAATGTGCTCGGCGTCGAGATGAACGGCGTCAGGGAGCGTGATTTCAAGCCCAAGCGTGCCGACATCGGATTCGTGTTCCAGGATCCGGGCAGCTCGTTCAACCCGCTGATGACCATCGCGGAGAACGTCGCCGAACCGCTCATCGTGCACCGCAAGTACTCGTCGGTCGCTGACGCGAAGGAGTACGTGGGCGACCTGCTGGAGATGGTGCAGCTGCCGAGGGCGTACATGAGCCGATTCCCGCACGAGCTGTCGGGTGGCCAGCGGCAACGCGCCTCGCTGGCACGCGCGCTGGCGCTCAAGCCGTCGCTGCTGATCGCCGACGAGCCGACGAGCGCGCTCGACGTGTCGGTGCAGGCCAAGGTTCTTGAACTGTTCAAGAAGCTGCAGGTTGAGATCGGATTCGCCTGCCTGTTCATCACCCACGATCTGGCCGTGGTGGACATGCTCGCCGACCGTATCATGGTCATGCACAAGGGACGCATCGTCGAGCACGGCGACGCCGACGACATCATGCAGCGGCCGAGCAACCAGTACACGAAGAAACTGCTCGCCTCGCTGCCGGTTCCCGACCCGCGCGAACAGCAGAAGCACCGCGCCCACCTGCACGAGCTCCTGGCCGCCGAAAACGCGGCCTAGCCGCTAGCCCCAGCAGGATTACCGGTTCCGCCCCGCTGGCGGGAGGACACATATCGACTCCGCGCGAACGTCGTATGGGCGGGCGTGGTGCGACTAGTATAGGGAAGGAATTGTCAGTCGGTTTTCGAACGACACATGTTTTCGAACAGTACGAAGGAGCGTCACACGATGAGCGAAGTCATCACCGAGAAGGACAAGGAATACGAGGCCCGCGAGGAGGCGAACGCCCCCGGCGCGGATCAGGCGATGAGCGACCGTGTGAACAACCGTTCGCTGCGCCCCAATTCCAGCGCCTTCATTGATTTCATGAAGACCGGTTGGGACGCCAGCGAACCGGAGATCGAGCCGCTCGAATCCTCGAAGTTCACGCCGGCGCGACTCGCCGCACTGGGCAAGGCGTTCCCCGGCGAGCGTCTGGTGATTCCGGCAGGCAGTCCCAAGGTGCGCAACAACGACTGCGATTACATGTTCCGCCCGGACACCACCTTCGCGTACTACACCGGCCTCGGCCAGGATTACGAGGCGGGTGCCGTGCTGGTGCTCAACCCTCTCGACCCGGATTCGCCCGAGGCGAAGGCCGGCAAGACGCATGAGGCCGAGCTGTTCGTCGCCCCGCGCGCCGACACCGCCACACAGGACTTCTTCATGAACGCCCATTACGGCGAATACTGGGTGGGTCCTCGCGCCGGTCTCAAGGAAATGACCGCGATGACCGGCATCGAGACGCACGACATCGCCCAGCTGGCTGACGCGCTGTCCAAGGACGTCGGGGCCGAGGCCGGTGCGGTGCGCGTGCGCGTGATCAGCAACGCCGACCCGCAGGTCACGTCACTGGTCGAATCGATCCGTGAGGCCAACGGCTATACCGACCCGGACAAGAACAACGCAGCCGACGACAAGCTGCACGAGTTCGCCGCCGAAGCCCGCATGGTCAAGGACGAGTACGAGATCGGAGAGATGCGCAAGGCCGTCCAGGCCACCAAGCACGGCTTCGACCACATCCTTGCGAAGCTTCCCGAAGCGCTCGACAAGCCGCGCTCCGAGCGCATCCTCGAAGGCGCGTTCAACGCGGTGGCCCGCGAGGAGGGCAACGCGCTGGGCTACGATACGATCATCGCCTCCGGCGAGCACGCGCCGATTCTGCACTGGATGCGCAACACGGGCGTCGTGCGCAAGGGCGACATGCTGCTCATCGATGCCGGTGTGGAGGTCAACAGCCTGTACACGGCCGACATCACCCGCACGTTCCCGACCAACGGCAAGTTCACCGATTTCCAGCGCCGGCTCTACCAGGCGGTGCTGGACTCCCAGCAGGCCGGCTTCGAGGCCGCCAAGCCGGGCGCCACGTACTCCGACATCCATCACGCCTGCATGCGCGTGATCGCGCAGCGCCTGCACGACTGGGGGCTGCTGCCGGTGGACGTCGAGGAATCGCTGTCGCCCGAAGGCCAGCAGCACCGCCGTTGGCTCGCCTGCGGCGTGGCGCACCACCTCGGACTTGACGTGCATGATTGCGCACAGGCCCGCTACGAGTCGTACCAAGGCGCGAAGATCGAACCCGGCATGATCTTCACCATCGAGCCCGGCCTGTACTTCCGCGAGGACGACCTGCTGATTCCGCCGGAATACCGCGGCATCGGCATCCGCATCGAGGACGACGTGCTCATGACCGAGAACGGCCCCGAATGGATTTCCGCGGGCATCCCGAAGCAGCCCGACGACGTCGAGCAGTGGATGGCCGACATGGCCGCAGGCTCCAAGGCCTGATTGTTCCGATACGATGCCGCCCCTTTCAACGGGGCGGCATCGTCGGTTGTACGCAATACAAGGAGGAATGCCCATGCCAACACCCGAATTCGTATTGGAGTTGCGCAAGAAGATCGGCCATGACCTGTTGTGGCTCAACGGGGTCACCGGCTGCGTGCTGGACGACCGGGGCCGCCTGCTGCTGGGCCGTCGCTCCGACACCGGCGAGTGGGCCATGGTCTATGGCATCAACGAGCCCGGTGAGCAGCCGGCGGATACGGTGGTGCGCGAGATCAAGGAGGAGACCGGCATCGACGCGGTCGTCACAGACCTGGTCGCCGTCACGTCGTCGTCACGCGTGATCACCTATGCGAACGGCGACAATACGATGTACATGGACCACTCGTTCCTGTGCGCTCTCAAGCCCGGCGGCAATGCCGAGCCGTATGTGGGGGACGAGGAAAGCCTGAACGTGGGCTGGTTCGAACTGGATGATCTGCCCGAGCCCCTGGCCGCCAGCACTGTGGAGCGGCTGAAGCTGTTCCGGCGCTATCTCGACAACAAGCGCCGGGGCGACGCCCACGCGATGTTCGTCGCCGACGGGGTGCAGCGCTAGCGGCGGGTCTGTTTGCGTTTCTAAGTGCGCGCCGAAACGACAAGTGCGCGAACATAGGGACGCAAACCGGCCCATTTGCGTCCCTAAGTGCGCACGGTTGTCGTTTCGGCGCGCACTTAAGGACGCAAACGAGCGCTACACGGTCGTCATAGGGGCTGACCGGTGTGACGTGCCGTCCGTCTCACTCGTCTTCCATGTCGGCGAGCTCATGCGCCGGGCAGGCAAGCGCAAGCACGGCCGTGGTCGCTATGAACGCTACGCCACTGAGGATGATTGCCCGCATGATCCATCTCCTATCGCGTGGTCTTCCCATCGGAGAGCCGAACCTTTCCTTATCAAGTACAGAACCATATAAGAGCTCGTTTCATGGGTCAGGTCATACGAACGGTCAATTTTTGGTGACGACTTCGTGAATTACGCCGTCATCGTGCCTGCGATTGGCGTCGCAATGACGCGGCGGCGACCTGCTGACCGGATATTGCCGTCGGCATATGACAGGACGACCATTAGAATGGCGTAACGGAACCATTGACGAGCAAACGAGGTCGATATCAGCATGTCTTTTGAGCATCCGAACCGCAACAACGAGTCCATCCGCGACGTGGAGCGCGACATCATGCGCCGCCCGCCGGAGCACAACACCACGAATCTGGATCTGGACCGGATGAACCTTATGCTCGACGTGCTCGGCCATCCGGAGCACTCATTCCGTGTGATCCACGTCACCGGCACGAACGGCAAGGGGTCGACCGCCCGCATGGCCGAGGCCCTCTGCCGGGCGTATGGGCTGCGCACCGGCCTGTATACGTCGCCGCATCTGGAACGTATCAACGAGCGCATCGCCATCGACGGGCAGGAGCTGAGCGATGACGATTTCGTGGACATGTGGGATCAGATCAAGGATCTGGTCGCCATCGTCGACGCGAAGATGGCCGAGTCCGGCCGTCCCCCGATGAGCTTCTTCGAGGTGCTGACGTCGATGGCCATCTGGAAGTTCGCCGACGCGCCGGTCGACGTTGCCGTCGTCGAGGTCGGCATGGGCGGCCTGTGGGACGCGACGAACGTGCTGGACGCGGACGCGGCCATCATCGGCCCGGTCGACATGGATCACATGCAGTGGCTTGGCGACACCGTCGAGCAGATCGCCACCGAGAAGGCCGGTATCATCAAGCCGAACTGCACCGCCATCATCGGGCCGCAGCCGCATGAGGAGCGGGTCATGCCGATTCTGATGGAGGCCGCCGAGCGCAACCATGCGACGCTGGTACGCGACGGCTATGAGATGGAGGTCACGGACCGCGTGCCTGCGGTCGGCGGCCAGATCGCCACGCTGCACACGCCGAACGGGGTGTACGAGCAGGTGCCGATCGCCAAGTTCGGCGAGCACCAGGCACACAACGCGCTCGCCGCGCTCGCGGCCGCGGAGGCGGTCATCCCGGTCAACGGGCCGTTGAACGGCGACCTGGTCGGGCAGGCGCTGCAGGGCGTCAAGGTGCCCGGCCGCATAGAGCAGATCCGCACGTCGCCGACGATCATCCTTGACGGCGGACACAACGTGAACGCGGCCGAGGCGCTGCGCAAGGCCATCCTCGCCGTCCTCAACCGGCATGGCATACGCGCCTATGACTGGCAT
>ENA-OWPP01002556-OWPP01002556.1-human-gut-metagenome-genome-assembly--contig:-NODE-2556-length-12223-cov-3.291749_pt1 | contig 12223 bp, 10 predicted proteins | sample MGYA00248265_ERZ651848 | MGnify/ENA primary metagenome ERZ651848 (study PRJEB26924, sample SAMEA4378233) | human gut metagenome | biome: human gut; feature: human-associated habitat; material: faeces... | reverse complement strand
CGTTGGAAGCGCGGCGTTTCGCTGGTCAACGGCATTTGCGGCGAGGATGTGGGCCGCGAATATGTGAAGAGGCACTTCCCCGAGTCGTCGAAGCAGCGTATGGAACAGCTGGTCGGCAATCTGATCGATGCCTACCGCGTGTCCATTTCCAACTCCGCCTGGCTTGGCGAAGAAACCAAGCAGAAGGCGTTGGAGAAGCTCTCCAAGTTCGTGCCGAAGATCGGCTATACGAACCATTGGCGTGACTATTCCGCGCTTGACGTACATGAGAATGCCGGTTTTGCCGAGAACATGCGTGCCGCCAACTTGTATGAGACCGGCTATCAGCTGGCCAAAGTCGGCAAGAGCGTCGACAAGGACGAATGGCTGATGAATCCGCAGACGGTGAACCCCTATTATGAGCCGACCATGAACGTGATCGTGTTCCCGGCCGCCATTCTGCAGCCGCCGTTCTTCGATCCGAACGCCGAAGACGCCGCGAACTATGGCGGTATCGGAGCGGTGATCGGCCATGAGATCGGCCACGGCTTCGACGACCAGGGCGCACAGTACGACGGTGACGGCGTGCTCAACGACTGGTGGACGACCGACGACAAGGCCAACTTCGAGAAGCGCACAAAGGCGCTCATCGAGCAGTACAATGCCTTCGTGCCTACGCAACTGGCCGAGAAGTACGCCGACGAGCCGAACAAGGCGCCGCACGTCAACGGAGCGCTGACCATCGGCGAGAACATCGGCGACCTCGGCGGCGTGAACATCGCGCTGAAGGCCTACGCGTTCGCGCTCGACGAGGCCGCGGGACGCGACAAGGACGGCTCCGCGAAGGCTATCGAGGAGTCACTGTCCGCGGCCCCGGTGATGGACGGATGGACCGGCCTGCAGCGTTTCTTCCTGAGCTACGCCTCGATCTGGCGCTCGAAGAACCGTGACGAGCTCGCCGAGAAATACCTGCAGATCGACCCGCACTCCCCCGCCGAATGCCGCACGAACGGCATCGTGCGCAACGTGGACCTGTTCTACCGTGCGTTTGATGTGACTCCTGACAGCGCCATGTGGCTCGACCCCGATAAGCGCGTACGCATCTGGTAATCCGTTGCCGGCAGGCAGGCTGAACCGCGCCTACCTGCCGGCAGATCATCAGAATTCGGCTTCTCCCGCCGGCCGCATGTCCTCGGTCGTCGACTCATCGAGCGGCGATTCGGCGAATCCCGAACCGAACTCCTGCGCCTGTGAGGTCTCCTGCGTCTGTGAGGTCTGCGGATTATCGGTCGGGGTTTCTTCGTCCAGATTATCGAACGTCACCGGCGTTGGATGCACCGGGTGCGCATCCGCCTGCTGTCCCGCGCCCGCCGTTGCCGTGCCGCCGCCCGGCGATGGCGGCAGGCCGGGATTCGCCGGCGTGCCGTTCCCCTGCGCCGGGGCGTCACGATCCGATTTCTGGAACTTCTTCAGTTCCGACACCCCGTAATTGATGTCGTGGCCGATATTGGTGGCCTCCACAACGATGCGGGAGCGCCTCTCATCGTTCTGGGTCGTCCATTCCTCCGTGCTGAGCACACCGGTCACGATCGCCGCCTCCCCCACGTGCAATGACATGCGAGCGTTGGACGCGAGCGTCCTGAACGCCTTCACGGTAATCCATGTGGTCGGCAGGTTGCGCCATTCACCGGTTCCGCCATCCCGGTACCGCCGCGTGCTGCCCATCCGAAACGAGCATCCCTCGACTCCCCCGCTGCTCCCGAACGGCACCGGCATCGATCCGACGAACCCGGTGATGGTCACCGTCCCCTGTTGTATGGCCATGTCGGACTCCTTTCCTTCCCTGTACTGACGTTGGACCGCCGATCCCCCTTCGGCGGTGTACTCACTATCGCAGATTTCCCGCCGGCATCACATGGTTTTCGGACAATGTGGTCGAAGGCTACCCCTTTGGCGTGTTGTGGACAGCATGTGGATAGAAAACCGGTTATCCACAATCACGCCGTCAATGCCCGGCTCATTCATGACCGGCTATGCTGGGTTCGGTATCGCAGACGAACAGCAAGGAGAATTCATGGGCAAACCGCCATGGATGCGACAGACCCGTGTCACCGCCGACGGGGAAACCGAATTCCACGACACCGGCTTCCCCACCAGTTTCCTGTCCATATTCATCGGCCTGAGTATGCCGAGGAATCCCCGCAAAGCGTTCTCGATGCACCGGGCCGTATGGTGGACGGTCGCCTGGCTGGCACTGTTCGCGGCGTTCACCGCCATACAGGCATGGTATACATTCCAGACCCGTGACAGCGCGCGGATGGGGGAATGGTATCTGCACATGTTCGGCATCACCCTGGCGGGCGACTGGTGGCCGATCGCGGTTCTGCCCGTGCTGTTTGGCCCCGGGGCGTCGTGTTATGGATATTGGGCGGCGTCTTCAACAATCGGCCCTGGATCGTCGCCATCGCCAATGTTCTCGTCCTGCAATTCATCATCAGCGCATTGGGCGCTTCCATCGGACACTTCGCCATGTTTCTGACGTTCGGTCCGCATGTGCCGGGACTGACCGATTCGACCACCGGCCGCGCAGCAGAGCAGCTGTATGTCTCCAGCTCACCGCAGACATGGATTCCCGGTCTCATCACCGCCGGCATCGCCCTGACGCTTGCCGTAATCATGGCCGCTGTCACTGGGGCGAGCAGCGCAAGGCAGAACGGCACGGCGATGAATCGTCTGCGCATCATCGCGTACGTCTTATCCTGCCTGGGATTCGTCGCATTGCTCATAGCAATCTGCATAGTGCTTGCATTTCTGCGCAACAAGCAGACCAACATCCTGCTGGCGGTATTGGCGTTCCTGACGCTGATCGCATGGATTCCCGGAGAAATGAAGTCGATACGCCGCTGCGTCGCGGAACAACGTGATGCTTCATGGCAGTGCGTCGCGGGCAGCTTCCTGGCATTGGACCTGATATTCGTGCCGATGCTAGCCGCCACCGCCCTCACCTCATGGTGACAGACATGCGCCAGTCGGGCCCCCATCCTGCGAAAGTCCCATCCGAGCATGCGTAAACGGGACTTTCGCTGGGTGAAGAAGGAATAAAACGCAGAAGTGGGGGGGTCTTTCGCATGAAAGACCCCCCACTTCGAGCGATCAGGAGAAGCAGCCGGACTACTTGCCGAGCAGCGTGTCCAGACGCGACGCCAGCGTCTGCGCAGCGTCGGCGACCGGCACGGCGACGGAATCGGAGCTGTCACGGTTGCGGATCTCGATTGTTCCGTTATTCACGGTGTCACGGCCGGCGACTGCAATCAGCGGCACGCCGATCAGCTCGGCGTCCTTGAACTTGACGCCCGGGGAGACCTTCTTGCGGTCGTCGTAGATGACCTCGATGCCGCGCTCCTCCAGTTCTGCGACCAGCTTCTCGGCCGCGTCGAACGCCGCCGCATCCTTGCCGGTGGCGACGACGTGCACCTGGGCGGGCGCGATGACGGCCGGCCATGCCAGACCGCGCTCGTCATGATGCGTCTCAGCGATGCAGGCGAGCACGCGGGAGACACCGATGCCGTAGCAGCCCATCCACACGGGCACAGTCTTGCCGTTCTGGTCGAGCACCTTGAGGTCAAGCGCCTTGGAGTACTTGAGGCCAAGCTGGAACACCTGGCCAATCTCCACGCCGCGCTCGAAGCTCAGCGGGCCGGAACCATCCGGGCTCATGTCGCCATGACGCACCTCGACCGCCTCGACGGTGCCGTCGGCCTTGAAATCACGGCCGTACACGGCGTGGAAACGGTGCTTGCCCGCCTCGTCGCCGCCGATGATCCACTCAGTGCCCTCAGCCACGTGCGCGTCGATGAAGAAGCGCACCGGTTCGGCGACGCCCGCGGCCTCGCCCTGCTTGCCGAAGACCATCGGCCCCATGTAGCCGGCCACCATCTCGGGATGGGCCTTGAGATCGTCCTCGGTGGATTCCTCCAGCTCGGCGGGCGCGAACTGCGCCTCAAGACGCTTCATATCGACCTGACGGTCACCGGGCAGCGCCACGGCGATGACCTCGCGCCACGGCCCCTCATGATCATCGTCCTCGGGGTGCAGCACAGTCACGGCCACGGTCTTCAACGTGTCGGCGGCAGTCCATTCGCGGCCGTCCTCACGCGGGTACAGACGGTTGGCGGTGGCGACCAGATCCTCGATGGTCTTGGAATCCGGGGTTTCACGGCTTTCCATCGCGGGCACGGCGGAGCTGTCCACGGCCGGCAGCTCTGGGGTGGTCAGCGCCTCGACGTTCCACGCCTTGCCGGAGGGCGCCAGCGCGAACGTGTCCTCACCAATCGCCATGGGAGCCAGGAACTCCTCGGACGCGGAACCACCCATCGGGCCGGACATCGCGAACACGGGCACGTACTTCAGGTCGAGACGCTGGAAGATGCGCTCGTAGGCGCCGCGCTCGTCGTAGTACGCCTTCTTCATGCCCTCCTCGTCGATGGTGAACGAGTAAGCGTCCTTCATGATGAACTCGCGGCCGCGGATCAGGCCCGCGCGCGGGCGGAACTCGTCGCGGTACTTGGTCTGGATCTGGTAGAGCGTGACTGGCAGGTCCTTGTACGAGGAGTACATATCCTTGACCAGCAGCGTGAACATTTCCTCATGCGTGGGGGCGAGCAGGTAGTCGGCCTCGTGACGGTCCTTCAGACGGAACAGGTTCTCGCCGTATTCCTCCCAGCGGTGGGTGGCCTCATACGGCTCGCGCGGCAGCAGCGCCGGGAAGTGGACCTCCTGGGCGCCGATGCCGTCGATCTCCTCGCGGACGATGGCCTCGATCTTGTTGAGGACCTTCAGACCCAGCGGCAGCCAGGTCCAGATACCGGGAGCCGCCTTGCGCACATAGCCGGCGCGCAGCAGCAGTTTCGCCGAATCGGTGTCGGCGTCGGCGGGATCCTCGCGCAGCGTGCGCAGGAACATGGTGGACATTCGAAGTGCTTTGGAACTCATGGGTTCCAAGGTATTCGCGTTCGGGGACATTGCGGGCCCGGTTCAGTTCGGCAAACCCGCAGTATTGAAAAAGGCCACCCACCCGGAGCTCACCGAGCGAGCGGCCTTCGTATTGGCCTCGCGGCCGTGCCGCGCTTACCGCGTCATCCGGCGCAGCCGTTCGAGGGTAATGCCGGCCGCCAGCATGGCCATCGCCAGGACGGTCACCAGCGACATGTCGATACCGGTATGGGCCAGCGAATCGGCCGCGGACGTCTTGCCCCCGGCAACTACGCCCGTGTTCGCGCCCGGCTTGGCGGAAGACGAGCCACCCGACGTGCCACCCGGCACGGTACCGGGCTTGTTCTGCTCATTGCCGCCCGGCGCGGTGCTGTTCGGTCTGGGCTGCGTGACGATAGCACTGCGGGCGGTTCATCAGAAAGGCCGTCAACCGTTGCGCGCATGGTCCCTGTACGCCTCTTTCTCTTTGCCCGTGTCGCTGATTGCTGTGCGACCTGCCGATGCTGCCGAGATACATGTCCGAAGCCGTCAGCGTGGCTGTCTTCACTATGCTCGCGGGAGCCGCCTGTCTTATCGGCCCGGGCAATATGTCGCCGAGCGCATCATCGTCGCCTTCATCAGCGCTTTGAGCCTTACCGTCATCGCGATCGCCGATTTCAGCAATCGCATGGTTGAGAAAACCTCGTGGCGATTGCCGCATATGTGCTGCTGCCGGCATTGGCCGCCACCGCATGGCTGCGTACATGCCATCCGATGGCCGACAGCGCGACCCGCAACCTGCGCTGGATATTCGGTGCCGCCGCGCGCTACGAGGCAAGCCTCGAATCGGTGCAATCGCTCGGAAAACGCATCTCACAGCTGCGCTAGCGCACCGCTACCCGGCGAAAGTCCCATCAGCACCATCTCAAATGGGACTTTCGCGGGATTGATGTCTTCCTCCGCCCAATAACAGTCCCATATCCGAAAGCAGCCACCGCTAGAACAGCTCGGCTTGTTCGAATTCGCCAGCAGGCTCGTCCTCGTGAGGCGTTTGCGGCCGGAACGCAGCCACGCCCTCGTCGCCCAGCCGCGCGCTGGCGGCCTGTGACCCGCCGCGCAAATCGCCGTCGAGCATCACTGCATCCGCCGAAACCGCGAACATGCGCTCGTTGACGCCGGCAAGATACAATCCGCCCATGCGTTCCACACGCGAGAGCGCCACATATCCCATGCCGGGCGCGAACGTGCGGCTCAGATCCATCACCGCCCGGTCGAGGGTCATCCCCTGCGACTTGTGGATGGTGATCGCCCATGCGCATCGCAACGGCACCTGCGCCACGGACGCCATCACCGTGTCGCCGTCCATCATCTCCCACGTGGCCTGCTTCATCGTGACGATGTTGCCGTTCTCGAATTCCACGATGGGCCAGCCGCCCTTGTTCTCGTTGGCGAAGCCGCGCACGGTACCGAGCGAACCGTTGACATACTGGTGGTCGGCGTCGTTGCGCAGTGCCATGACGGCTGCACCGGTCTTGAGCACGAGGCACTCCGGTGCCAGCATGTTGCGCTTGAGCCGTTCGACCAGGTGGGCCGGCCCCATCTGCTCGGCATGGAATTCGTGCGGCTCCTCGCCTATCCGCGCGAGCCTGGAATCGTTGAGATCATCGGCCTGCCGGTTGACGGGGAACAGGTGGACCGCCACCTCGCCCGGCTTCGGTGTCACACCGAGCCGCGTGACGAGCGCGTCACGGTCATCCTGATCCACGCATCCGGCGCGGATGTCGGTGAGCACGTGCAGCAGCCGGCCGTCGTCCTGACGATGCTGCTCGGTCAGATAGCAGATGACCGGCGCGAGTTCGCCCCACACCAGCGATTCGGTGACGAATCCTTCCGGATTGAGTCCGGCCTTCGCGTACCGTTCACGGGACGCCACGAAATCCGGGCCGGGCGGCAGCACGTCGCGGTCGCGCCCGGACACGGAGACCGGCGGCAGCTGGAAGAAGTCGCCGGACAGTACCACTTGCAATCCGCCGAACGGCCGAGGATCATGCCGCACTTCACGGCACACCTGATCGACCATGTCGAACAGCCAAGCGTGCATCATCGACACCTCGTCGATGATGAGCACGTCGGCCGCCTGTATCTTGCGCCGACGACGGGTCTTGATGGTCTTCAGCAGATTTGGCGTCAGCACGTTGGCGAGTCCGACGCCGCTCCACGAGTGGATGGTCTGGCCGTCGATATGCGTGGCGGCGATGCCCGTTGACGCGGTGACGGCCACGTTCGCGCCGTCTGCGCGCGCCTGCCGGATGAACTCGTTCAGCACGTACGTCTTTCCTGCGCCGGGCGCACCCGTCAGGAACACGTTCGCGCCGGCGTTCAGAATCGCGAGCGCCTCAGACTGCCGCATATGCCCTCCTTAAGCTCATGCATCATGCACGATCCGCGCGCCCTGGCGTATGACATCGCTCGCCCGCGGGCTCAGACCAGCCGGCGGACCACCTGCAGCACGCCGTGCTCGGTGTTGGCCGGCGCGATGTACCGCGCCGCGCGTTTCAGATCCGGATGCGCGTTGGCCATGGCGAACGACCATTCGCCGGCGTCGAGCATCTGCAAATCGTTGAGATAGTCGCCGAACACCGCCGTCTGCGCGGGCGTGACGCCGAGATGCCGCTGCAGCGCGACGACACCCTGCCGCTTGTCGGTTCCGGGATTCATGATATCGACCCAGTGCGCTCCGGATACCACCACCTGATGGGTGCGTTCCACATCGCCCAGCAGGTCCGCGGCCATGCCTTGCGCGTCGCCGAAATCGAAGATCGCCAGTTTGAGCACGGTTTCGTCCTCGGTCTCCAGCACCTCGTGCAGGTCGTCCACGATGCGCAGCGCCTTGTAGTATTTGGAGCATTCCTCGACGAACGGCCTGTCCTGCCGCTGGATGTACGCCGTGTTCAGACCGCATATCACGAGTCCGATGTCATGCGAGCCCGACGCCACCGCGGCGTCCACCAGATCGATCAGCGTACGCGTGATGTCCCAGCTCACCCCGTGCACGTCGATGACGTTGTCGTCGGCGACCACGACGTTGCCGTTCTCCGCGATATACGACATGGCGCCGTCGACGCGGTCCGCGAACATGGATCGCAGCGTGGCGAGCTGGCGGCCGGAAGCCGGCACGAACTCGACACCCTTGGCGTGCAGCTCGTCGAGCAGCGGCCAGAAGTCATCGGGGATGTTGCTGTCGCCGTCCAGCAGCGTGCCATCCATGTCCGCCACGATCAGGCGGATGTCGCGCGGCTTGTCGCAGATGGCGGTCCAATCGTTCGCGGTCATGGTGTCGTTCCTCTCAGTCGTGTGCGTGACGTTTTCTGTTTTTCGAGACCGGCCGTCTACTTATTCAGCAGGCTGGTGGCGACGATCTGGTCGGCGATGGCCTTCGACTCGGCCTCGTTCGGCCCGGGAGCCGGCGCCATGAACGCCTGACGGTAGTAGCGAAGCTCGTCCAGCGACTCGATGATGTCGGCGAGGGCGCGGTGCCCGCCGTTCTTGGCGGGGCGGTTCTCATACACCGCGGGGTACCAGCGGCGCGCGAGCTCCTTCAGCGTGCTCACGTCCACGCTGCGGTAGTGCAGATGGCTCATGAGACCCGGCATGTAATGGTCGAGGAATTTCTTGTCGGAGCCGATGGTGTTGCCCGCGAGCAGCGGCCTGACTCCGTCCGGCGTGAACCGCAGCACGTATTCGGTGACCTTGCGTTCCGCCTCTTCGAGGCTCAGGCCGTGCTCCCATTCGTTGATGAGCCCGGAACGGGTGTGCATGGCGCGCACGAAGTCGTTCATGTGCGCGACGGCGGCGTCGGACGGCTTGATGACGTAGTCCACGCCTTCGTCCAACACGTTGAGGTCGAAATCGGTAGGCACCACTGACACCTCGACGAGCTCGTCGCCACCGAAGATGTCAAGTCCCGTCATCTCGCAATCAATCCAGATCAGGCGCGAATCCTTCGCGCTGTACGTTTCCGCATCATGGCTGTCGACCATCGCAAGCCGCCTTTCCTGCTGTGTTTTCCTAGGGAACGTTACAGGCTATAGCAGACCGGGGACGCGCCGTCAGGCCAGCGGGAAAGAGAGCAGCATCGTAGTGCCGGACGGGGACGAGGACTCCACCGCGACCGAGCCCCCATACCGGTTCGCCACGTCACGGGCGAGCGCGAGGTCGAGCCCGTACCCTTGGCGCGCGGTGCCGTCATCGTCCCGGGCGAAGCGGCGGAACAGTCGTTCGGGATCGCCGCCGATGCCCGGCCCATGGTCGGACACGCGGATCTGCGCCCATTGGCGATGACGCGCGTACCCGAGCGACACGGCCACCGTCGCTCCCTCAGGCGAGCCGATGCGGTATCCGCGGCCGCGTACCGTTTCGATGATCGTCCGCGTGGTCTTGCCGCGCAGATATGACACGTATGCATCGACGGTTCCCATATCGCTGCCGTCAGAGAACACCTGCGACAGCAGCTCCTCGCGAGAAAAGACATGATCCGGTGCGGCGGCGAGCACCGACAGCAACCTCGTCTCGGCATCGGTGAGCGACACCGCACTGCCGTCTGGATCCTCGATGATGCCGGAGTGCGGCTTGAGCAGCCAGTCGCCCACCATCACGCTGGCCGTCTGGGCGTTGAACCCCCGCAGCAGCGCGCACAGCCGGGCCTGCAGTTCAATGAAGTGGAACGGCTTGGTCAGGTAGTCGTTCACGCCGCAGTCCAGCCCTTCCACGATGTCGTCCACCTGCGCGAGCGCGGTCAGCATCAGCGCAGGTGTAGTGACGCCGGAGCCGCGCAGGGTGCGAATCAAATCCAGCCCGTCGCCGTCGGGCAGCCGGCGGTCGACGATCAGCGCGTCATGCTCTTGCCCTATCCAATTATGACCCCGCTAAAGCGCCGCTAAGAAGACACGCGGGCACGACGGAAGCTTGGTGTCGCGGCACGACATGACCCGCCGCTTCGGGGGAAACGGGACGGATATAATCTTGGACATTCGGGACGCGGCCGGCCGCGCGCCATTACGGCAGCGCAGGAACGGCAGCGGTACATGCATACGGCCAGGAGGACTACATGGCAGAGGAAACGCAATCTATCACGACGCGGCACGACGCCGAGATCGACCCGGCACTGTGGTGGCGGCAGGCCGTGGTCTACCAGGTCTACCCGCGCAGCTTCCAGGACACCACCGGCTCCGGTCTGGGCGACATCAATGGCATCACCGGGCGGATCCCCTATCTGCGGCAGCTGGGCGTCGACGCGATCTGGCTGTCGCCCTTCTACCCGAGCAAACTCGCGGACGGCGGCTACGACGTGGCCGACTACCGTGACGTGGATCCGAAGCTCGGCTCGATGGACGACTTCGACCGGCTGGCCGCCGCCGCGCATGCGGCAGACATCAAAGTGGTGGTGGACATCGTGCCCAACCACAGCTCCCACCTGCACCCCTGGTTCCGTCAGGCGCTGGCGGACGGCCCCGGCTCCCCTGCGCGCGACCGGTACATCTTCCGCGACGGCAAGGGCCCGAACGGTGACGAGCCGCCGACCCGCTGGCAGAACCATTTCGGAGGTCCGGCATGGACGCGCGTGGACGACGGCCAATGGTACCTGCACATGTTCACCAAGGAGCAGCCCGACTGGAACTGGAGGAACCCGGACGTGTGCGCCGATTTCCTTGAGACGCTGCGTTTCTGGTGCGATCACGGCGTGGACGGGTTCCGCATCGATGTGGCGCACGGGCTCGCCAAGGACCTCGACCGCGACGACCTCGACGACTACGTGGTGATGAGCACGAACGACATGCCCGCGGACGGATCCCACCCAGTGCTCGACCGCGACAAGGTGCACGACATCTACCGTGAGTGGCGCCGCGAGGTGTTCAACCGCTACGATCCCCCGCGCTTCGCGGTCGCCGAGGCATGGGTCCGGCCGGAACGCCAGTACCTGTACGCGTCACCGGATGAACTGGGGCAGGTGTTCAACTTCGAGTTCGCCAAGGCGGATTGGACCTTCGACGCGATGAGCAAAGCCATCGACGAGGGGCTGGCGTGCGCCGAGAGGTCGGGCTCGACGTCCACCTGGGTGATGAGCAACCATGATGTGCCGCGCCACGCCACGCGTTACGCGCTGCCGCAAGTGCCGACCGGCGAATACCATCAGATCGCCAACGACTGGCTGCTGCGTGACGGCACCACCTATATTGAGGATCGCCAGGCCGGCGCATTGCGGGCACGCGCCGCACTGATGCTCGAAATGGCGCTGCCCGGCTCGGCCTACGTGTATCAGGGCGAGGAGCTGGGCCTGTTCGAGGTGGCGGATATTCCATGGGACCGCATCGAGGATCCCTCCGGCCTGCGCACCTCGCGGGCGCAGTCCACCAAGGGCCGTGACGGCTGCCGCGTGCCGCTGCCCTGGGTCGCGTCCGACGTGCCCGAGACGTACACGTCCGACAAGAGGCACGTCCATGCCGGCTCGTTCGGGTTCTCCCCTGCCGTCAGTGACGCCGAACCACACCTCCCGCAGCCCGCGTGGTTCAAGGATTTCGCCATGGACATCCAGGACGCCGACGACGGCTCCATGCTGAACTTCTATCGTCGCGTGCTGCGGCTGCGTCACGAGATGCAGACTCCGGACACCAGTTGCACGTTGCTTCCCGAGAACCGTCCGAGCGGCATGCGCGACGGCGCCGACGGCCAGCCCGGCGGCGTGATCGCCTACCGTCGTGCCAACGGTTGGGCGAATCTGACGAATTTCGGCGCCACACCGGTTTCGCTGCCCAACGGCGAGGTGCTGCTCTCGTCCGCGCCGCTCACCGATGACGGCCGGCTGCCGCAGGATACGTCCGTCTGGATGCGGCTGCGGTAGGCCTGCCCGCGCCCGCCACGACGCGGGCGGCGGAGCCGATTCGACGCGGTCGGGCCTATATGCAAGATGACGGGCTCCCCTCGCAAATCGTGAGGGGAGCCCGCCATCATATTCATATGAGCCGAATCCTATGAACCGATCGGCATCGGCCTATCAGTTGTGGAAGCCGGTGTAGTTCGGCGCTTCGGTGGTCATCACGATGTCGTGCGGATGCGACTCGCGCAGGCCGGCGTCGGTGATGCGAATGAAGCGGCCCTTCTCCTGCAGTTCGGCGATGTTGTGCGCGCCCACATAGAACATGGACTGGTGCAGGCCGCCGATCAGCTGGTACAGCACGGCGTTCAGCGGCCCGCGGTACGGCACCTCGCCCTCGAC
>ENA-OWPP01002553-OWPP01002553.1-human-gut-metagenome-genome-assembly--contig:-NODE-2553-length-12241-cov-2.596340_pt1 | contig 12241 bp, 7 predicted proteins | sample MGYA00248265_ERZ651848 | MGnify/ENA primary metagenome ERZ651848 (study PRJEB26924, sample SAMEA4378233) | human gut metagenome | biome: human gut; feature: human-associated habitat; material: faeces... | reverse complement strand
GCGATACCGACCTTCCACGTCTCTCAGGTGCAGGAGCTGGTTCACGGCTACGACTTTGCGCGCCTTCTCACCATGTACTGGCGCGCCCACCTCGAGGGTGACGACGAGACCAAAGCCAACGTCACCAAGTGGTTCCGTGGCGAGTACCGCAACAAGACCGAGGCCCGTCGCGAGCTGGGCGTCGGCATCGTGATTGGTGATGAGGACTGGTATGACTACCTCAAGATTCTTGCGACCTTCCTTGTGGGGGCCGGCTACAAGGGCCTTGTCATCCTCCTTGACGAGATGGTGAACCTATACAAGATTCCCAACGCGGTGAGCAGGCAGTATAACTACGAGAAGGTGCTCACCATGTACAACGACACGCTCCAGGGCAAGGCTCACCACCTGGGCATCATCATGAGCGGAACTCCCCAGGCGGTGGAGGACAGGCGGAGAGGGCTCTACTCGTACGAGGCGCTGCGGAGCCGTCTCACGCAGGGGCGCTTCTCGCAGGACGGCCTGGTGGACATGCTGGCGCCAGTCATCCGCTTGGAGCCGCTTACCCATGAGGAGCTGCTGGTGCTGGTCGAGAAGCTTGCGGACATCCACGCGGGGCTCTTTGGGTACCAGCGCACCATCACCCAGGACGAGCTCGTGCGCTTCCTCGAGACCGAGTATGGTCGTGTGGGCGCGGACTCCCACCTCACCCCACGCGAGGTCATCCGTGACTTTGTCGAGATGCTCGACATCCTCTCGCAGAACCCCGGTGTCACGGTTGAGCAGCTGCTTGGCAGCGAGCAGTTCACGTCGCCGGTGAAGGCGCCGGTGGAGCGGTACACGGCGTCTTTTGCTGCGCCAGGAGGCGGACAGGTCCCAGCCGCGCAGGACGAGTTTGCCGAGTTCGACATCTAGGCCGCCATGGACGCTTTCGACCGCTACGCGCCGTTCATCCAGGACTTCATCTACGACCACGACTGGCAGAGTCTACGGGCGGTGCAGGTTGCCGCCGCAGACGCCATCTTCAACACCGACGAGAACGTCCTGCTCACGGCTTCCACCGCCTCGGGCAAGACCGAGGCTGCGTTCTTCCCCATCCTGACAGAGCTCTGGGAAGACCCGCCGGCCTCGGTGGGCTGCGTCTACATTGGCCCGCTCAAGGCGCTGATAAACGACCAGTTCCTGCGTCTTGAGGACCTTTGTGCCGAGGGCAACATACCCGTGTGGCACTGGCATGGCGACGTCTCCCAGTCGCACAAGGCAAAGATGCTCAAGCATCCCTCGGGCATCCTGCAGATCACGCCGGAGTCGCTCGAGTCCATGCTGCTGCACCGGCACAATGCCATCCCGCGCATCTTTGGTGACCTGCGCTTTGTCGTGATAGACGAGGTTCACTCGCTCCTGCGGGGAGACCGCGGCGGCCAGACGCTTTGCTGCCTCGAGCGCCTCTCGCGCCTGGCGGGCGTGGTGCCGCGTCAGGTGATGGACACCCAGATGCTGGAGCGCGTTGAAATTTTCAAAGGAGCTAACAGCCTGCTTAACGGTGCGGCCAGCAGCGGCGTCGGCGGGATGATTAACCTTGAGCCGAAACGGGCGGAAGATCTGCCGACCGCGCGCGTTGGCGTCGACTATACCTCTGATTCTCAGGTGGGCGGCACCCTCGACCTGGGACGCCGTTTCGGCGACAACAACCAGTTCGGCGCCCGGGTCAACCTGGTGCATCGCGAGGGTGAAGGCGCTATCGATAATGATAAACGTCGTACTACGCTGGCTTCGCTGGGGCTTGATTACCGCGGCGACCGTTTCCGCTCCTCGCTCGATTTCGGCTACCAGAAGAAAACGTTCCACGGCGGTACGATGGGCGTCAATATCAGCGGCGTGGATTTCGTTCCGGCGCTGCCGGACAACAGCAAAAACTACAGCCAGAAGTGGGGCTATAGCGATATCGAAAGCGAATTCGGCATGGCGAAGGCAGAATATGACCTGACCGATAGCTGGACGGTATACAGCGCCCTCGGCGGCCAGCATTCGCATGAAATTGGCACCTACAGCGCGCCGAAGCTTCTGAATAAAAACGGCGATGCGACGGTGGGCCGCCTGGATACTAACCGCATTATTGACGCGATCAGCGGCATGGGCGGGGTACGCGGCGATTTCAATACCGGCGCGATTTCGCATAAGGTGAACCTCGGCTATGCGGCGCAGGTGCATACCGATGCTACCGCCTGGCGGATGTCGGCGAAGAATCCGACCACCAATATCTATGACAACCGTGATGTGGCGATGCCGGATAACGCCTATTTTGGCGGCAACTACCACGATCCGCTGGTCACCTCGCGCAGCCGTACGCAGGGCTGGCTGCTGAGTGATACCCTCGGCTTCTTTAACGATAAAGTGCTGTTTACCGCCGCCGCTCGTCATCAGAAAGTGGTTGTGCGCAACTACAGCAACGCCACCGGGCTGGAAGATACTTCTTCGCGTTATACCCAAAGCCGCTGGATGCCGACGTTTGGCCTGGTGTACAAGCCGTGGGAGCAGCTGTCGCTGTATGCTAACCATACCGAAGCGCTGCAGCCGGGCTCTGTGGCGCCGACGACGGCGGCCAATGCCGGGCAGAGTACCGGGATCGCGCACTCGAAGCAGGACGAAGTGGGCGTCAAGATCGACTACGGAACGATCGGCGGATCGCTGGCGCTGTTTGAAATCAAAAAACCGAACGCTATTTCCGATACCGCTGGCAATTACGGCCTCGACGGCGAGCAGCGTAACCGCGGCGTAGAGATGAACGTCTTCGGCGAGCCGATGCTGGGGCTGCGTCTTAACGCCAGTACGGTGTGGCTGGATGCCAAACAGACTAAAACCGCTAAAGGCGCAACCGACGGTAAAGATGCCATCGGGGTGGCTAACTTCTACGCGGTGCTCGGCGCCGAGTATGATATCAAGCCGGTGGAAGGCCTGACCGCCACTGCGCGCGTCAATCATAGCGGGTCGCAGTATGCCGATGCGGCCAATACCAAGAAGCTGGATAGCTACACCACCCTGGATTTAGGCCTGCGCTATCGTATGCGCCTGAACGCCGACCAGAACGAAATGACCTGGCGCGTCGGGGTGACCAACGTGACCAACGAGAAGTACTGGTCTGGCATTGACGATACCGGTACCTATCTGTTCGAAGGCGATCCGCGTACCGTGCGCGTCTCAATGAGCTACGACTTCTGACGCTAAAAAAGCGGGGCGGGCAGATCGGAAGGGCGGCTGACGCTCGCCCCACGCAACTTGCGACAATTCCCCCTAAGTGATAAAAGGTGCCCCTTCACAAAAACACACAGGGGAACGACGTGAAAGACGCGTCAACGTCGTCGGATGCCGTAGAAGAGAGCGGCCCGACGCTTCATCGCGGTTTACAGAACCGACACATTCAACTTATCGCCCTTGGCGGCGCGATTGGTACCGGCCTGTTTCTTGGCATTGGTCCTGCGATTCAAATGGCTGGCCCGGCGGTCTTATTGGGCTACGCCGTGGCCGGGATTGTCGCTTTTCTGATCATGCGCCAGCTGGGCGAGATGGTGGTGGAAGAGCCAGTATCCGGCTCCTTTGCCCACTTTGCCTACAAATACTGGGGCCCGTTCGCTGGTTTCCTGTCCGGCTGGAACTACTGGGTGATGTTCGTGCTGGTAGGGATGGCGGAACTGACCGCCGCCGGGATCTACATGCAGTACTGGCTCCCCGACGTGCCCACCTGGGTTTGGGCGGCGGCCTTCTTCCTCATTATTAACGCCGTCAACCTGGTCAACGTCCGTCTGTATGGCGAAGCGGAGTTCTGGTTCGCACTGATTAAGGTGCTGGCGATTATCGGCATGATTGCCTTTGGCCTGTGGATGCTGTTTGGCGGCCACGGCGGCAGCAAAGCCGGGTTCGACAACCTGTGGAAACACGGCGGCTTCCTCGCCACCGGCTGGCACGGTCTTATTCTGTCGCTGGCGGTGATCATGTTCTCCTTCGGCGGGCTGGAGCTTATCGGCATCACCGCCGCCGAAGCGCAAAACCCGGAAAAGAGCATCCCGAAAGCGGTGAACCAGGTGGTTTATCGTATCCTGCTGTTCTATATCGGTTCGCTGGTGGTGCTGCTGGCGCTCTACCCGTGGGTGGAGATCAAATCCGACAGCAGCCCGTTTGTGATGATTTTCCATCATCTCGACAGCAACATGGTGGCCTCCGCGCTGAACTTCGTCATTCTGGTGGCCTCGCTGTCGGTGTATAACAGCGGTGTGTACTCCAACAGCCGGATGCTGTTCGGCCTGTCGGTGCAGGGCAATGCGCCGACGTTCCTCGCCCGCGTCAGCAAACGCGGCGTGCCGGTGAATTCGCTGCTGCTGTCAGGCGTCATTACCTCGCTGGTGGTGGTGCTGAACTACCTGCTGCCGCATGAAGCGCTGGGGCTGCTGATGGCCCTGGTGGTGGCGACGCTGCTCCTGAACTGGATCATGATCTGTATGGCGCACCTGAAGTTCCGTGCCGCCCAGCGCCGCAAAGGGCGTGAATCGAAGTTCAAAGCGCTGCTGGCGCCCGCCAGCAACTACTTCTGCATTGCTTTCCTTGGGTTGATTCTGGTGCTGATGTGCACTATCGACGGCATGCGCCTGTCGGCAATCCTGCTGCCGGTGTGGATCCTGTTCCTGTTTATCGCCTTCAAACTGCTGCGCCGCCCGGCGTAAGCGAGACGTCCCGCCGTCCGGCGGGGCTGCCTGCCTTTTTATTGTGATCCTCTTCGCAGGTGGGGAATTTGCCTGACGATCTTCTTTTTGTAATCGATTACTTTTGTGTTGAGAGATTTTGTAATCGATTACTTTTCTGAGGGCGAGCAACATGGTCACAACAACAGAAGGTCGGGAAAGTGTCCGCGTGAGCCACCGTTTTCTGGTGCCGCGGTTGTCGTTAATGATGTTTATGCAGTTCTTTATCTGGGGCAGCTGGTCGGTGACCCTGGGGCTGGTGATGACCCGCTATGAGATGTCACTGCTGATCGGCGATGCGTTCTCCGCCGGGCCGATCGCCTCCATCCTGTCCCCCTTTGTGCTGGGAATGCTGGTGGACCGCTTTTTCGCCTCGCAGAAGGTGATGGCGGTGATGCACCTGGCCGGGGCGGCGATCCTGTGGTTTGTCCCCCAGGCGCTGGTGGCGCAGAACGGCGCCCTGCTGATTGGCCTGCTGTTCGGCTATACGCTGTGCTATATGCCGACCCTGGCGCTGACCAACAATATTGCGTTCCACAGCCTGGCCAATATCGATAAAACCTTCCCGGTGGTCCGCGTGTTCGGCACCATCGGCTGGATTATCGCCGGGATCTGCATCGGGGTGACCGGCATCTCTGATACCACCGGCATCTTCACCGTGGCGGCGCTCTGTTCGGTGGCGCTGGCGATCTACAGCCTGACGCTGCCCCATACCCCGGCGCCGGCCAAAGGCATGCCGGTGCAGTTTCGCGATCTGCTGTGCGCGGACGCCTTCGCGCTGCTGAAAACCCGTCACTTCCTGATTTTCTCCCTCTGCGCCACCTTAATTTCCGTGCCGTTAGGCACCTATTACGCCTATACCGCGTCGTATCTGGCGGATGCCGGCGTCAAGGATGTCAGCACCGCGATGTCGTTCGGCCAGATGTCAGAGATCGTCTTTATGCTGGTGATCCCGCTGCTGTTCCGTCGCCTCGGGGTGAAATATATGCTGCTCATCGGCATGGTGGCGTGGTTTGTCCGCTACGCCTTTTTTGCCCTCGGGGTCAGCGAAGAGGGGCGCTTCCTGCTCTATCTGGGCATTTTGCTGCACGGCGTGTGCTATGACTTTTTCTTTGTCGTCGGTTTTATCTACACCGACCGCGTGGCGGGCGAGAAGGTCAAAGGCCAGGCGCAGAGCATGATTGTGATGTTCACCTACGGGATCGGCATGCTGCTGGGCTCGCAGATCTCCGGCGCGCTGTATAACCATCTGGTGGCCGGCCAGAGCGTGCCGCAGGCCTGGGTGACCTTTTGGTGGATCCCGGCGGTGGCCGCCGCGGTTATCGCGCTGATTTTCCTTTTCTCTTTCCAGTACAACGAGAAAGAGCCGCACTAATTTTTCAGGAGGGGGTATGAAAACGATTAAGGGACCGGGCATTTTTCTGGCGCAGTTTATCGGCCCGCAGGCGCCGTTCAACACCCTGGCGGGGATGGCGCAGTGGGCCGCCGGCCTGAGGTACAAGGCATTGCAGATCCCCTGCAACCACCCGGCGATTTTCGATGTCGAGCGGGCGGCGGCGAGCCAGACCTACTGCGACGAGGTCCGCGGCACCCTGGCGGAGCATGGGCTGGTGATCAGCGAGCTGTCCACTCACCTTGAAGGGCAGCTGGTGGCAGTGCATCCAGCGTATGACGCGGCGTTTGACGCCTTTGCCCCAGCCGCGTTACATGGCGATCCGCAGGCGCGCCAGCGCTGGGCGGTGGAGAAAGTGCGGCAGGCGGCGGTAGCCTCCGGCCGCCTGGGGCTGCAGGCGCATGCGACCTTTTCCGGGGCGCTGGCATGGCCCTTTTTTTATCCGTGGCCGCCGCACAATCAGCCGCTTCTGGATGAGGCCTTTGCCGAGCTGGCCCGGCGCTGGCGGCCGCTGCTGGACCACTTCGACGAACAGGGCGTCGATGTCTGCTATGAGATCCACCCCGGCGAAGATCTGCACGATGGCGTGACCTTTGAGCGTTTTCTCGCGCTGGTGGATAACCATCCGCGCTGCAATATGCTCTATGACCCGAGCCACCTGCATCTGCAGCAGATGGACTATCTGACCTATATCGATATCTATCACTCGCGTATTAAAGCGTTTCACGTCAAGGACGCCGAATTTCGTCGCAACGGGCGCAATGGCGTCTATGGCGGATACCAGCCCTGGCAGCAGCGGGCCGGGCGTTTCCGCTCTCCTGGCGACGGGCAGATCGACTTCAAAGGGGTGTTCAGTAAGCTGACCGAATATGATTTTGACGGCTGGGCGGTGCTGGAGTGGGAGTGCTGCCTGAAGGACGCCGAGACCGGCGCGCGCGAGGGCAGCGAGTTTATCCGCCGCCATATCATTCCCGTTGCCGGACGGGCCTTCGATGACTTTGCCGCCGGCGGGAGGGAATAACATGATTCAGGTTGCGATAATCGGGGCAGGGTTTATTGGCCCGGCGCATCTGGAGGCGCTGCGGCGGCTGGGAGATGTCGAGGTCGTGGCGCTGTGCGACAGCCGCCTTGAGGCGGCGCAGCGCAAGGCGCAGGCGCTGAACATTGCCCATGCCTACGACAGCGTGGAGGCGCTGCTGGCCCATCCGGGGCTGCAGGTGGTGCATAACTGTACGCCGAACCATCTGCATGCCCAGATTAACCGGCAGATCCTCGCCGCCGGGCTGCACGTCTTCTCGGAAAAGCCGCTGTGTATGACGGCGGAGGAAGCGCGGGAGCTGGTGGCGCTTGCCGCCCGGGCCGGCGTGGTGCATGGCGTCAGCTTCGTCTATCGCCAGTTCGCCATGGTCCAGCAGGCGGCGGCGATGATCCGCCATGGCGATGTTGGCAGGATCTTCGCGGCGCACGGCAGCTATTTACAGGACTGGATGCTGCTGGAGACCGACTACAACTGGCGGGTCGATTCGGCGCAGGGCGGCGCGTCGCGGACGGTGGCCGACATCGGCTCCCACTGGTGCGATACCGTGCAGTTTATGTCCGGTCGGCGGATTGTCGAGGTGATGGCGGATCTGTCTATCGTCTGGCCGACGCGTAAAGCGCCAGTCAATGGTAAAGCGACCTTCAGCGCTGTTCACGAGGCGCAGGCATATGAAACCCGGCCTGTCGATACTGAGGACTTTGGCTCGGTGCTGTTGCGTTTTGACGATGGCAGCAAAGGCAGCTTGATGGTCTCCCAGGTGAGCGCCGGGCGGAAAAACCGTCTGGCGGTGGAGATTAACGGCAGCCTCTGTTCTCTGGCCTGGGATCAGGAAGTGCCCCAGCGACTGTGGATCGGCCACCGCGAGCAGCCGGATCGCCTGCTCAGCGACGACCCGAGCCTGCTGCGGCCGGAGGCCGCCGCCAGCGCCCATTATCCCGGCGGCCATATTGAGGGCTGGCCGGATGCCTTCAAGAATATGATGGGGCATTTTTATCAGGCGGTGCGCGCCGGGAAGATGCCGGAGGCCGGGGCCCGGCGCTTCGCCGCTTTCGACGACGGCGCCGATGTGATGTACATCATCGAGGCGATCGTCAAAAGCCATCAGCAGCAGCGCTGGGTCAGCGTCGAACGCTGAGCGCAGGCGGGGCGCAGGATTATTTCACCCCAAGATAGCCGTCGAGATAGGCACCGGAGAGCTCGTTGCCGAACAGGACGGCATCTTTATTTTCCATCGCATTATCCCATTTGTCGCTGGCGTTGCCGGTAAAGGCGTGCTCGGTACGGGTGCCATGCGCCGCCTGTTGTTTGATGGCCTCAGCGGTGTGGCGGGCGTCGCTTTCACTCATGCCAGCGGCTTTATCCTGCTGGCCGCGGGCGTACATTGCCGTGAAGGTCGGCAGGTTTAAACGGTAATTTTCCTGGCGGTTGACGGTGAAATTGCCGCCGACAAAATCGGAGCGGTGGGCGACAAACGCGTAAGCGTGGCGTTCCGGTGACGATTTTGACGAGGTGCAGCCGGTGATCGTTGCCAGGGCACAGCTGAGGGCGAGAACTGCGGTGGAGAGCCTCATGGAGATATCATCCTTAATCATAAATGAAGAAATAGGGCGCCAGGGGGCTGTCGCCAGAGCGCGAACCGGGTGGAACGGCAAAAGGATGCGCGTTAACGGCGTGGGAGAGAAGCCCTGATTTTTAATAGTTTTCTCGTGCGTTCCCGCGCTTTCGCGCCAGGCTGGCAGGCTGACCAGAGGTCATTTATGATAGCCTGCAGGATCCACCTCTATCGCAGGAAGTGCAGGGTTTATGTCTATTCAGAAAATTGCTCGTCTGGCCGGCGTCTCGGTGGCCACGGTGTCGCGGGTGCTGAACAACAGCGATACGGTAAAAGCCAAAAACCGTGAGCGCGTGCTGCAGGCGATCAAAGAGAGCAACTATCAGCCGAACCTGCTGGCGCGTCAGCTGCGAACCGCTCGCAGCAATATGATCCTGGTGATGGTCTCCAATATCGCTAACCCCTTTTGCGCCGAGGTGGTGAAAGGGATAGAAGAAGAGGCGGAGAAGAATGGCTACCGCATTCTGCTGTGTAACTCCGGGTCGGATCTGGCCCGCTCGACCTCGGGCCTGCAGCTGCTCTCCGGCAAAATGGTCGACGGCATTATTACCATGAACGCGCTCTCCAGCCTGCCGGAACTGACCACCATGATTGGCGATGCGCCCTGGGTGCAGTGCGCGGAGTATGCCGACACCGGCAGCATCTCCTGCGTCGGGATTAACGACGTCGAGGCGGCTCAGGGGGCGGTGTCCCGACTGGCCGATAGCGGCCGCCGCCGCATTGCGCTCATTAATCACGACCTGAGCTATCGCTATGCCCGTCTGCGCGAGCGCGGCTATAAAAGCGTGCTGCACGTGCACGGTCTGGTGTATCAGCAGGTGACTTACGCGCAGGATCTTAGCGCGGCGGCCGGTAAACGGGCGATGGAGCAGCTGCTGTCGCAAGACGAGCAGCCCGACGCGGTGTTTGCCGTTTCGGACTCACTTGCTGCCGGGGCGCTGCGGGCGATTGACCAGGCCGGACTGCGGGTGCCGGAGGATATCGCGGTGATCGGCTTCGACGGCACCGAGCTGGCGGAAGTGGTCTCCCCGCAGCTGACCACCGTCGAACAGCCCTCCCGGGCGATCGGCCGCACGGCGGTGGATCTGTTAATGAAACGCATCGACGATCCCGACGCCGCCGTCGAGCGGGTGATGATGGACTGGCGCGTGATAGCCCGCGCCAGCGCCTGAGGATCAGCGGGAGAAGGCGCCCGCCAGCGCGCGAATGTCGTTGCCGGTGGGCGTTTGATGAATGCGTAAGCCAAACTCCTCCACCACGGCGAAGACATGGTCGAAAATATCCGCCTGGATCCCCTCATATTCCGCCCACACCACGGTGTTGGTGAAGCAGTAGATCTCGATGGGCAACCCGTTGGCATCCGGCGCCAGCTGGCGCACCATCAGGGTCATATCCTGGCGGATGCGTGGATGATGGCGTAAATACTCCTGCAGATAGGCGCGGAAGGTGCCGACATTGGTCATTCGCCGCTCATTGAGAACCGACTGTTCCCCGGCGTACTGCTGGTTCCAGGCGCTAATCTCCTCGTGGCGCGAATCCATATAGGGCTTAAGCAACTTCGCCCGGATCAGGCGCTGCTGCTCCTGTTCATCAAGAAAATGAATGCTGGTGGTGTCGATGTTGAGGCTGCGTTTGATGCGGCGGCCGCCGGAGGCCGACATGCCGCTCCAGTTTTTAAACGAGTCGGAGACCAGCGACCAGGTTGGAATGGTGGTGATGGTGTTGTCCCAGTTGCGTACCTTGACCGTGGTGAGGCCGATATCGATCACCGCGCCGTCGGCGCCGTACTTCGGCATCTCCAGCCAGTCGCCAAGCTTGAGCATATCGTTGGCAGAGAGCTGGATACCGGCCACCAGACCGAGGATCGGATCTTTAAACACCAGCATCAGCACCGCGGCCATCGCGCCGAGCCCGCTAATCAGGATCGCCGGTGACTGGCCTATCAGCAGCGAAATAATCAGGATGCCGATAATAATCGCCGTCACCAGCTTAATCCCCTGGAATATGCCCTTCAGCGGCAGCTGTGAGGCGGCGGGAAATTTCTGCGCCAGCTTTAAGATCACATCCAGCAGCGAGAAGAAGGACAGCATGGCATATATCATCACCCATAGCTGAGCCACGGTGGTTAATATTTCCGCGGCCTCGCTGCCTTTTTGCAGCCACAGCACCGCCTGCACGTTGACGATGATCCCCTGCAGGGTAAAGGCCAGTCGGTGAAAGAGTTTATTCTGCGTGATGATTTGCAGCCACAGATGGCTGCTGGCCAACGCCCGTTTTTCGAACGCGCGCAGGACCACTTTGTGCAATATCAGATGCACGACCACGGCGGTGAATAAGATAATGCCGAAGATAATCATCAGCGAGCGGGTGGGGGTTATTTCGATTCCTAAGGCGGCAATTTGCGATATTAATTCCTGCATAACGTCTCCTGAATATCCAGCGGGTATGATGACCGCTGGATAGCTATTATGCAAATCACCGCCGCCGGTATTACGACGCTACCGTCGCTGGCTGTCGGTTGAGATGATGGCGCAGCCACAGCGCTATCGCCCCCAGCAACAGCATCATCGCCACCTCGACCAGCAGAAAATCAATCAGCGCCTGCGGATAGTTTCCGCCGCCGCGACGGGCCAGCGCCAGGAACAGCGAACCAAGGATAGCCGGTCCGAGACCGAGGGTCGCCTGCTGCAGGGTGCTGAGGATGGCGCTCCCGGCCCCGGCGTCGCTGGCGCTGATATCGCGCATGCCAATCCGGTAAAAGCTGTTGACGATCAGCGCCTGGCCATAGCCGATCAGCGCCGTGGCGGGGACCAGCGTCAGGGCGGTGGTGGCGACGCCGAAGCGGGAGAAGGTGGCGCACAGCAGCAGTAGCCCGGCGATCTGCACCGCCAGACCGGTCAGCAGGATCCGCCCCATGCTATAGCGGGCGATAAGCCGCGGGGCATACAGCGCCGAAATAAAATAGGCCACGCCGAGGGCGATAAAGCTATTGCCGGACTGCCACGGCGCCATCCCCAGCCCCTCCTGCATGGTCAGCGCCATGCAGAACATAAAGCCGGACCAGGCGCTGAAAAACAGCAGGGCGATGGCCATGCCGAAGCGGATGCTGGTCAACTGCAGCAGACGCGGCGGCAGCAGGGGATGGTCGCCGCGCTGCTGCTGGCGCAGGGCGCTCTGACGCATGGCGAACAGCAGCGGCAGGACCGCCACCAGCATCAGCTGCAGCCACAGCGGCCAGTGCAGCTCCGGACCGAGGGCCATCGGGAACAGCAGGCAGCAGAGGATCAGCGCGAGGTACAGCGTGCCCAGCCAGTCAATACGCGACGGCGTCTCGCGACGGGTTTCCGGCACATAGCGGCGGCTCAGAGCCAACACCAGCAGGCAGATCGGCACATTGATAAAAAAGGCGTTGCGCCAGCCCAGTCCGGCGATGTCCGCCGATACCAGCCAGCCGCCGCCCATCTGTCCGACAATAAAGGCGATCC
>ENA-OWPP01002552-OWPP01002552.1-human-gut-metagenome-genome-assembly--contig:-NODE-2552-length-12241-cov-7.729280_pt1 | contig 12241 bp, 13 predicted proteins | sample MGYA00248265_ERZ651848 | MGnify/ENA primary metagenome ERZ651848 (study PRJEB26924, sample SAMEA4378233) | human gut metagenome | biome: human gut; feature: human-associated habitat; material: faeces... | reverse complement strand
CAGCCGCCGGAGCGGTGCTTAAGCCGTAAGGCGGGAATTATGCGGTGTTGCCTTAGCTTTTTGCGTATTTTGGGGATACTGTTTGGCGGTTTTGGGGCAGCTTGTGCATCATATTCTAGGGGGTATCTGAAAAGCCGAAAATTTAGAACATTTCTACAAACGCGGCTGGATTCCACGTTAAAAAATATCCCCCGGCTTTGCCGGGGTGTTCGTAAGACAGTTAATGTCAACAAGAATAGCTGCAAAGCAGCGCAAGGGACGCAGTCCCTTGTTCGGAACATAATGACGCAAAACAGTCCGGACATTCAGGTGTCCGGACTGTTCGGTCTCACGGAGCACACATACGGGGAGTACCTGTATAGAAGTGCGCCGTTGTACCGTTGTATCTGTTCGACAAATAGAAATTGATTTCATCAATGATATAGATTATTCTCCACATAAATCATCATCTTATTGTGCTGATAACAGTGCCCAACAACTGCAAGTATAGGTAATAAGCCTATAAGCCAAGGCTTATGAATTACAAACGGAATTATCAAGGCAGCAATCAAAATAAGTCCAATAATTACGAAAAGGGATATATGTTCTTTACGCCATTTCTTTTTGAAATAAGTCTTGCGCTCATCGAAAGAAAAAGCGCTTGATGCCGCTACTGCGATAATATTTTCGTCTGCCTTTTGTCGGAAGTCCTCATCTGGTATTTTTTCTCCTGCCAGCAAGTCGTTGATGCTGACATGAAACTCCTTGGAAAGCAGCCCAAACATTTCGATGTCTGGCATATAGTTTCCATTTTCCCAGCGAGAAATGGTTTTGTTCGTTACACCTAGTTTCTCGCCCAGTTTCTCTTGCGTGAGTCCTGCCTGTCGGCGAAGGAGTGCGATATACCTTCCGATTTTCATTTGATCCATTGTTCTGCACCTCCTCAGAGAGGATATCGCCTTTCCTGTGAGAAGTCTTCCTCACAAACAGCGAATTGAGGTAAATTCTGATTTGTAAATATGTTCGGCTTCATATTATCACATAACAGCACAGAACGCAAGCACAGCCACCGCAGATCAAACTACGGTAGCTGTTAACTGTGTTACGGACACCCGCCTTTTGCCGGGGGATATTTTTTTTGCTTTTTGCGATGAAAATAGGGCCAGTTCTAACCGATTTTATCCAGTAGGCAAAAGCCGCTGCATATTTGCTGCAATGCCTTGCTTTCTTTTGGTATTGCAATATAGGTACGGCGTTTTACAGAGAATCTTTGTGGGATTTTTAATCGTTATACTTTTTTGCAAAAAACAGTCAGCCGGGTCTTGCCGCTGTAAGTGCAGCTGTACAGCACCAGCGGGTAGCCGCTGTTCTGCACAGCGTCCACATCATCGGGCTGCAAAATGCTGGTGAAGGTATAATCCCCTGCGCCCTGCACGGTAACGCTGTACTGGCCGTTCTGGGCGCCGTCCGGCATGGGAGCGTTATCCACTGCCTGCAGGCAGAGGGTATACGCCGCGTTGGGTTCCGGGTCAGCCCCAGCAGTGCGGATGCTGACCGGCAGTGTTACCGCCACACCGCCCTGCGCAAATGCAGCGGTTGCCAGCAGCACCGCGCACAGGGCTGTGCCCAGCAGTGCGGCAACAAATTTTTGCATGCTTTTCATAACAGGTTCCTCCTTGGGGTCATTCAAGCTGCATTGCGGCCAGAACAACGGTTCTTGCATCCGTATAATCACTGGAACAGGTGGACATGCACAGCACCTTGGGGTTCTGCGCGGTGCGCAGGTCATCCATGGCGGCCTGGTCCACACACAGGGCATCGGCCTGTAAGCGGTCCAGCATGGCGGGCACATTGTCCGCCTGCCACTGCAGCGGCTGATAGATCAGATCATCCGATGCCGAAACCACAATGCAGGCAAACACACGCAGCGCATATCTGCCGCCCGGCACCAACAGGGTGCCGGTGTTGGTCTGCTGCAAAAAGTCCACGCTGCGGTATTTGTCCAGATCACCAAACATCTGGCTGTTCTCCATATGGTGGCCGTACAGCAGGCTGAACACATCCGCAAAGGTGCTGCTGTTGCGGGAATCCAGAAAAATACTGCCCGCGAGGGCAAAATTGCCGTACACATCGGTATTGATGTAGCTCAAGTTGCTTTCCCCCTGCAAAACAGGGTAATCAATATTGGTGCCGTCCAGCGTCAGCCAGGCGCACACATCGGGGTTTACGGCAAGCAGCTCATCAAAGGTGGGGCCTTCGGCGGCGGTGGGGTCTGCCTGGGGTTTCAGGTGCAGCATACTGGCTTGAACGTCCCCGGCCGCGCGGTACACCTGGCTGTTATCCCACAGCGCATATACCGAGAACGCCCCGGCTGCGCACATGGTTAAGATAACCACCAGGCTGACGCAGAAATTGGCCGCCTTGAGCAGTACCTTTAATGTCTGCATTGCATCTACTCCAACTATGGTGTTACTAACACCTTAAGGCAGCGCCGTTTGGGGGCGGCTGCCGGAATTTTCAAAATAAGATGGGGCGCGGTGGGTTGCAATTCCCCGCGCCCCTGGGGTTCAGGCGGTGCGTATCACCGCCCGGCTATGGGGATATGAAGAAAAAAGATAAATGGGAATGGCTTTGGAAAGGGTGATGTTGCTTTGGTTGGGGTGGTAAGTAAGTGGTTTCAATGAACCTTCGGTAATCTTGGTTTTGGGGTTGTATTCCCAGATCACCCTAGCCAGCTCAATGCCCGGCAGGCCGCACAGGCAGGTATCCAGGAACGCATAATCCAGCTTGCGGTGCTCCTGCTCGTTCAGATAGGTCAGTACCTGCGTTACCTCGCAAAAAGCGGCAATTTTGGCGGAGGGATAAATGTCCTTGATTTCCTGCCGCAGATTGTACAGCGCATTTTCATCATTATCTACTGCCAAAATTTTACGGTCCGTGTTCACTTTTGTTGTACCTCATTGTTAAAAAATGTTGTTGGAGCGTTCGTCCATCTGGTTTTAAGTAAGTATACTCCATAATGTACAGCATTTGTGCAACAGCTGTACACCCACTGCAAAACGCTCAGGAATTATTTTGTTGTGGTTTTGTTGTCTGCCTGTCGCCAGTCTTATTGTAGGGCGGGTGCAGCGGTCTAATTTATCAAAATCTGGAAGCGAAGCACATTACTCTTCAACTTTTACCATCATGATAAAAACAAAAATTCACCCGCATGCTTTGCTGGTACACGGCTGGTCTCTGTTTTGGTTTATAAAAGCAAAGAAAATCACGGATATTCCGCAAACACAAGCAGGATTTAAGGCAAAGAGCCTTGGAATCCTTTGTGGATTCCAAGGCTTTTTAACGCATAATCCGGCTGTGTTTGTAGAAATAGAAGATATTTTCGACTTTTCAGATCCACCCTGGTCAAAAACACATAAATGCTCTCTATATAGCTTTCAGTGTTTTTATTTCACTGTTCGCTATATAGGGAGCATATCAGATCCCACGGAGATTTTATTCAAACCATTTTTCAACCGCTGGCCGCCAAAGGTTTCGCCTGTAAATCATATTGAGGGGGGTGTAAATCCATTTCCCCATATGGTATGATAATATCAAATTCTTTTACATCGAGATCCACCCGAGGGCATTCGCCACAGAACTTACCAGAATGATGGCAGCAAACACCGGGCAAAGGGTGCGGATCATAAAATTGAAAACCTTTTTTCGGCGGAAAGGTTGACCATTCTGGGTCACCTCTTCCTCAATCTTTTCCACGCCGATCACGCTGGTCACCAGCAGGCAGATTGCAATGGCCGCAATGGGCATCATAACTGAGTTTGTCAGGAAGTCGAAAAAGTCAAGGAACTGCATCCCGATAACGGTCACGCCCGACAGCGGGCCATAGCCAAGCGCCGACAAGCTTCCAAGCAGCACCATAATAATCCCAATCACTGCCGCAGCCTTTTTGCGGCTCCATCCCAGTTCATCCTCAAAAGTCGATACTGCGCTTTCTGTCAATGCAATGGAGCTTGTCACCGCTGCAAACAGCACCAGCACAAAGAACAGCACGCCCACCAGCGAACCAAGTTCCATGCTTTCAAAAACTTTCGGGATCGTAATAAACATCAGTGCGGGACCGGCCTGCAGGGTGTCCGGGTCACCACCAGAGAACGAAAACACCGCCGGAATGATCATCAACCCGGCCATCATTGCAATCAGCGTATCAAAAATCTCAACGTTCTCGGTAGATCCCTCAATGGACACATCTTTTTTCATGTAAGAGCCGAATGTTACTAAAATACCCATTGCGATGGACAAAGAATAGAACATCTGGCCCATGGCTGTAACCACTGTCATCCATGAAAAATTGGCCGGATTCGGTACCAAAAAGTACTTCACTCCTTCCAGCGCACCGGGCCGTGTTACTGAATAAGCTGCAATAATTACTGATAACACCACCAGTACCGGCATCATCATCCGGGAAACACGCTCCACACCATTGCGGACACCGGCAAAAATGATGCCCAGTGTAAGCAGGGTAAAGAGCAGAAATACGATTTCCACCGAAGCGCCATTGGCGATGAAAGAGGAAAAATACCCATCCTGTGCCAGCTCACTGCCATGACCGGTAATATACCCCACCAGATACTTGATAACCCAACCGCCAATAACCGAATAATACGGCACAATCAAAATGGGAATTACCGCGTTGATCCATCCTCCAAATGCACGCCAGCGTCCCTTTCCAGAAGCTGCAAAGGCCCCAACCGGACTTTTCCGGGTCATCCGTCCCAGCGCTGTCTCTGCCATAATCATTGTATAGCCAAAGGTGACCGCCAGCAGAATGTAAATCAGCAGAAAAATTCCACCGCCGTATTTTGCCGCCAGGTATGGGAACCGCCAGATATTGCCCAAGCCAACCGAGGCGCCGGCTGCCGACAGGACAAAGCCAAGTTTGCCGGAAAATGAGCTCCGGCCGCTGTGCTGTTTTTCCATTTATTTTTTCTCCTAACCATTTTCACACTATTATTTTAGTGTAGCATAACCGCCAAAAAACTGCAATCTACACCACAAACAATCGCTTTCATAGGGAGGGGCAAAGTCGTTGCTTTTATATCCCTGTCTGCCATTCTATAAAAAAGCTTCCACCTTACGGCAGAAGCATTTCTTTGGTGGGCCATCCAGGGGCCCAACACCCACGGACTAATGAACAGTCCACTGGACTGTTCATTACCTCGCTCTCGCTCGGCCGTCCTTTCAAGTCCTGCATGGCCTTTTTATAAAAAAAGCTTCCGCCTTACGGCAGAAGCTTTTCTTTGGTGGGCCATCCAGGACTTGAACCCAGGACCAAGCGGTTATGAGAACGTCGCTAATTTTGAAATTTCATTTTTCTTGTGGAATCTTGTGACTATCTCATAATTCCGAAAAAACATCTTTGTGTACTTTGACGTAACTTTTGGTGTCTTTTCGTGTCTAAAATGGCTCTTTATACCCAGAACCGTACCCAAGAATTTTTGGGTACGAAACTCGACACTTACTGTTACTATTTTGCTTTTACATGGCTCACTTTCAAAAAAGGAGGTGAGCTTTTTCTTTTGTAAAAATCGGAAGGGAGGTTTTCCACATGAACAAGCACTCACAGTTGAAAATCCGAGGTCACACCAAATGACGCTGGACTACTTCTACGGGCAGTCGGGCGAGCTGTTCTCCTATCATGGAACAGATGAAAGCTACCGAGGGCGTGACAGCGGAATTAAAGTGTACCTGTCAAATGGAATGGGTACAACGATATAATAACATCCATAACCGGGCAGAAGAAATTGATTTGCATGTGATGGTTTATTCATAACAGTATCGCAGAATGAGTATGACAAGCATAATTGGGGGAGCGATAAAACTTGCTGTTGATATGTAAATTTAGAGGTTGTTTTTTCTGTATTCAATAGGAGAAATCCCGTAAACCTCTTTAAATTTACGGCAAAAATAAGGCGCATCGTGAAAGCCGCATTGTTCTGATATGGTTATAACCTTCATTTCCGTGGCTGCCAGTAGTTTTGCGGCTTTTTTCAGCCTGTATTGTATCAAATAAGAAATAGGAGATTGACGGATACCATTCTTGAATATTTGCATACAAGTGTTCTTACTTACATGGGCAAAATCTGCGATGTCATCAAGTTGGATCTGGTCGGCATAATGACTATGAATAAAACTCATCATCATTTGAAGGCGAGACGTATCGCTGTTTTTTTTAACGGTTTGTCTTTGTAGAAACATGGATTCCATATTTCCGTACAGCAACTCCCAAATGGTTGCCAACAATCGCATGGTTGTCAGTTCCCTAAAATTTGCTTGTTTCTGCGTCTCAAATATCTGATTTAGTAAAGAAAGTATCTCTTTATGCCACAGGGTATACGGCTCAAAAACCAAAAAGTCAATATCTGAAGTAAGCACTGGCTTAATATATTGCTGGTATATCAAACTCTCCTCTGAAGCCAACAGCAAAGGGGAAAAAACAATATTTGGAATCAATGTGGTTTGTTTTGCTGTTAATTGATGAATGACTTTCGTGTTGATAAATAAACCACTGCCTGCTGGTAACGAGAAATTATCTTTTCCGATATAACATTGCACTTCACCGCTTTGCACATATATAAATTCAATTTCCTGATGCCAATGCCAACCGATTGTATGGAAGTCGAAGTCCCAGATATCTTCTAGATAGTATTGAAACGGAAATACCGATTGTCCGTGGGTTCTTTTTTCCATGAGAGTTTCATCTGTAATGATTTTTAATTCGCTGGTGTCTGCCAATGATGCCCCCCTCCTTTGTATTGTGATATTATACAATAAAAACGTGGTAAAGTCCATTGCTGTCCAAACAAAAGCATGATATCATTCGATGTAGTTTGAAAGGAGGGCTTTGTGCTATGAAGAATTATAAAAAAACATTAAGAGCCTGTTATCTCGGACTTATCACACAGGCAATCGCAGCTAATTTTGCACCATTGCTTTTTTTGACGTTTCATTCAGATTTCAACATCTCACTGGGACAGATTGCCTTAATTCCCGCAGTATTCTATGTAACACAATTAAGCGTAGATTTAATTTGTGCAAAATATGTGGATTCTATTGGATACCGAAAATCCATCGTGGCTTCTCAGCTGTTTGCAGGTCTGGGGTTGATCGGACTTGCGGTTTTGCCCAATATAATATCTCCATATGTCGGAATACTGATCGGAGTGTTTTTTTATGCACTCGGAAGTGGTCTTGTTGAGGTGTTGTGCAGCCCTATTGTGGAAGCCTGTCCCTTTGACCATAAGGAAAAAGTGATGAGCCTACTTCATTCCTTTTACTGCTGGGGCAGTGTGGGCGTGATTTTACTTTCTACAATTTTCTTTTCCGTTTTTGGTATTGACAAATGGAGGATTTTAGCCTATTTGTGGGCAATGATTCCTTTGTACAATATTTACAATTTTGCCACCTGCCCTATTGAGCATTTGGTAGAGGACGGTCAGAGAATGTCGTTGCGTCAATTGCTGAAGATGCCTATTTTTGGAGTTGCAATTATCCTAATGATTTGCGCTGGAGCTTCTGAAATGGCAATGGCGCAGTGGGCATCAGCTTTTGCAGAATCCGCATTAGGATTAACCAAATCCGTTGGCGATTTGGCGGGTCCGTGCTTGTTTGCAATCACAATGGGCATTGCCCGTGCGCTGTACGGCAAATTTGGTGAAAAGATAGATTTGACAAAGTTTATGCTGGTATCGGGAGTTCTTTGTGTATTGAGCTATCTTTTGGCTGGTCTATCTGCAATGCCGATTTTGGGGTTGATTGGATGTATCCTATGTGGCTTCTCAGTTGGTATTATGTGGCCCGGAAGTATCAGCATTACTGTTCCGAGGATTCCAAAAGGAGGTACAGCCTTGTTTGCACTGTTGGCTGTAGCTGGAGATATGGGTGGTGCTTTTGGTCCGAGCATGGTAGGATATTTTTCACAGCAGGCAGGAGATAATCTTCAGGTAGGTTTGTTGACGGGATGCACATTTCCTTTAATTATGTTGGCAGCTTTGATTGCAATGCGAAAAATGGCAAAAAATGATTGATACTGCGGTTACGCTAAGGCAATATCATCACAGTCGCAAGCATCATATCACGGACAGTGGAAATCCAGAAAAAAGCTGATAGATGCAAGCTGGCAGAAGCCGGACACGCGCAGCCCAGCACGACCCTTGCGATCTACACGCAGGTCTACGATAGGCGGCGTGATGAGATTCGCAACCAGATGAGCAAGGAACTGTACGAATGAGAAAAAAAAGAAGCACGAAGGCCGAAACCTTCGTGCTTTGTGGTGGGCCATCCAGGACTTGAACCCGGGACCAAGCGGTTATGAGAAAGCATCGCTAGCAATAATTCTAGAATCGCCGTAAAATTTTGTTGGTATTCTACAAATAAGAGCAACTGATTTTAGGTAATGTGTAGTAATTTTCGCAGCGTTTCTCAACCAAAATGCAGAGCCGTAGATAAATTGGTAGATGAGTTCGTAGATGGGTTTTGTAGCAAAGCAGGATTAAAAGTCACACACAGAAATTAGAGGTTATGGCCGTAAGGCTAATACCTGTGCAACAAACTCATCCTCAGTCTGCACAAAGTGATAGGGCGCGTATTCCCCATAGGCTTCGGGGCGGCTGATGGTCATAATCTCTACACCGGTATTTCCAAGGGCTTCATTCAGCGCCCATTTCAAATCGGCTAAATGTTTCCCATGTACGGTTTCAAATGCTATGCAGCCGTGGGCATAACGGTCTTTAGCAATAACGTAACACATTTGTTTACCCTTATTTTTGGCCCGGCGCAAGAAGATTCAGAACGTCAGGCGATTGCGACCAATTCACTAAGATTGGGATACTCGTCAATATGATTTCGCACATATGTACGGGTGAAGCCTGCAAACTTATGGCTTCTGTTCAGCATTCCACGCAGGGTTCTGTAATTTCTCTGGCTGGGATTTTGTTTGTAATTTGCAAGACAACGATATAATGTTGTCATAGTAGTCTGTAAAGCGTTTACCCGTGTTTGGCATTCAAGGATTCGGATTCCGGTGTTCTCTTTTTCAAAGCACTCAGTTAGTAACCCTGCTGTGCGGATAGCATCCTCAGTGGATTCGATTGCGGTCACGACTACATGACTGTCTACAAGTTCTTGCCGGATGGATGCTTCGGGGTCTTCTTTACAGCAGTCGATGATATGCTCCTCATATTTTTTCTGGTTCTTTACACTGTTGCAATGTGGACAAGAAAGAAACAGATTATTCCAATCAAACATCAAATCACGGTCTTTACCATGATGCGGCTTTAAATGTTCAATGTGGATGCTTTGCAATTTGTCAATTTCACAGAGATAGCACTTTCCGTTAAAGTCCTTGTTTAGCTGAAAAACAACATCTCGTTCTCTATAATTTTCGGTTCCCTTTTCCTTTTCAATCGCAAGCGATGCGGGAGCCGTTTTAGTACGATTTACTTTCACCATACTTATTACTCCCGGTTCATCAATTCCAACTTGAGGCGACTATATTCTTCCGAAAAATCAAGTGCCAAGTAATCGGGAACCTCATCCAAATAAGTCTCTAATTCCGATGCACGAGCAAAATCTTCATCCGTCAATGTGGCCTTTTGGACAATTCCCTTGTACTCGGTAAACTTCTGACGAAGTTCAGCTGATAACAAATCCGTATCGAAGTACCCTTCAACAACGCCCTCGTAAGGCAGGTCGGTTAAGCCATCTTTTACCAGAAGCTTCTTTTCCAAGTCATAGACGACTGCATTCGCGGTGGAGTTTAAGACGAACGGAGAATGTGTGGTTAAAATAAATTGAATATTTGGGAACAGCTGTGTCAAAATCGGAACGATTTTCTTTTGCAAATCAACATGGAGATGAGTTTCGATTTCGTCAATCAGCACAAGGCCCTCTAAATCATAGCGATGCTTAGATTCCATGCGCATAATCAAGTCGCCAATGATGTCAAAAACAGCAGCATAGCCCATTGACAGAGTGGTGAAATCAAACGGATCATGCCCTGCCTGACAAATGGTAAAGGCAAAGGTTTCGATGTCGAATTTCAGTTCAAGAGTATCATCGGAATAAATGGAGCGCAGAACATTTTGGAATCTGTCAAACCAAGCATGGATTTCGGCGGCGCGGGCTTCATTCCCGTTAGTTTTAGCAAAGGCTTCTGTTGTTTTTAGGTTGACAAGATATTTGACAAGCTGCTGGCTGGGATGGTCTTGGAGAGAGTAGACCTCCTGCAAATCAACTTTTTCAATATTTTTGGAAATCTGAACCTTGATTTCACGGTCGTCGCCGTAATAGGCGAGGATGTATTCGCCCTTTAGGTATTTCTCACGCAGGTCAGCATAGGATAAATATTCGGCAACAGTCCCATCAATCCAATGGTCTAGGAACTGAGTCCAGAACGCGATGTCCCTTTCAATGCCTTCTCGATTTTGCTTATCTTGTTCAGAGTTGTCTAATTCTTGGAGCCTTTTTTGGTTAAAGGTAACACTCTCTAAACAAGCTGCTTGTGAGTAGAAATTACTAGAAACCACATAAGTCAGAAAGTCAACAACACTTTTCAAAACGCTCGTTTTTCCGCTGCCATTTTTACCGGTCAAAACTAAATGCTTAGGCTGGCTGTTAGAAAGAGGTATCGTAATATCCTTTAAATGGCGAACATGGTTGATGCGAAGTTCTGTCATGAATGTCTTGTCCACAATAACCCCAACTTTCATTGCTATACTGGCATACACTAAGTATAAACGTTTTTCTGCGAAATAACAACATGAAATTTTGAAAGAAGCATTATCGTGAAATAGAGAGTCGGGGCACCCTATATTTATCCACCGATTACTATTAAAAGCGTGACAATTTGTCACGCTTTTAATAGTAGAAAACTATATCAAAGTAAATTCGACAACTCAATGTAGACTGACGGAAAATATTTGACAAGAGAGACCCCTATCTGCAATTTTACCCCGACAAGCTGTATCGAGCCATCTACGAAATTGAACTGTACGATGTTCTTGCGCAATGATGTTTTTTCGACCAATGAAAGTATACAGCCGATTTAATTCTAAGCGCTCACCTATGCGGGCGCTTTTTTATTACAGCGTAAAATTTCGCCGCTGGTAGGGTGATTTTGAGAGTGGAACACCAGTGGTGGCGGATAAAACGCTACCATTCTCGAAGAAAATTCCGGCGAGGGAGATAAGGTCTCCCCCACCGTTTATTATACATTCCCGAACAATTTTAAAAAGAAAGAAGGTATTTCCCATGAGCATCATTATCGGCATTGACCACGGCTATTACGCCATCAAAACAGCCCGCTGTTCATTTCCGGCTGGGCTGACAAGCTACGGAGAACACGAACCCTACACCCGCCAAGGACTCTTAGAGTTTGGCGGGTGCTTTTTTGTTTGCGGTTATAGAGGAGATCAGATCAGGCCGTTTTCGGCGCAGAAATGGTAGATGCCGTCCTCGGCGCAGGAGCCGCAGAGGTGGGTGGCAGCGGCCTTGAGGTCGGCAGAGCCGTTGGCCATGGCCACACAGGTGCCCACGGCCCCGAACATCTCCAGATCGTTGTTGCCGTCGCCAAAGGCCATGGCGTCGGCTTTCGGGATGCCATAGGCCTGCAGCACGGCGGCGATGCCGTTGCCCTTGCCTCCGGCAGCGGGGATGATGTCCACGGCGCGGTCCCACCAGGCGGCGATCTTGGCTCCGCGCACATCCTGCAGGATGCGGCTGTACTCGTCCTTCCGGCCGCCCATCATGATCTGGTACACGGTGCCGGAGGCAATGGTGTCAAAGTCAGGCGTTACCGGAACGGGGATCTTGGCCACGGCAAAGTAATCGTCCAGATCCTGCTCGTTGCCGTTGGCGGCAAGGGTGCTCTCGGTGGCCACGCACAGGGGGCGGCCCAGGGCGGCGGCGTTCCGGCGCAGCGTGCGCACGTCCTCTGCTGGGATGGGGCTGGCAAACAGCACCCGGTTCTTATCGTAGCAGTAGGCACCGTTGAAGGTGACCAGTACGTCAGACCGCACACCGGGGAAATCCCACAGCGGGACCGTCATGGGGGAGCGCCCGGTGGCGATGGCCAGCCGGATGCCGTTTGCCTGCAGCCGGTGCAGGGTGTCCAGCATGAGGGGCGTCACCTGCTTTTTCTCCATGTCGATGAGGGTGCCGTCAATGTCGAAGAAGATGATCTGAGGCTTGTGCATCGCAAAGCTCC
>ENA-OWPP01002546-OWPP01002546.1-human-gut-metagenome-genome-assembly--contig:-NODE-2546-length-12264-cov-11.461954_pt1 | contig 12264 bp, 7 predicted proteins | sample MGYA00248265_ERZ651848 | MGnify/ENA primary metagenome ERZ651848 (study PRJEB26924, sample SAMEA4378233) | human gut metagenome | biome: human gut; feature: human-associated habitat; material: faeces... | reverse complement strand
GCGGCGCTGCTGCTCCCGCTGGATGCTGCCGAGGCTGACGGTCTCCTCAATGGCGGCCACGTCGCCCAGACGGAAGCTGGACACTTCCTGACCGGCAGCGTCCGTCAGGGCGCTGCCGCCGGAGGACGTGCTGCCGCCCGCCAGCGCAGACATTCCCCCCATGGAGGAGGTGCTGCCGCTCATACCACTTATGTTACTCATACTGTCCAGATTCGTACCACTGGACGGGGTGATCTCCAGATCCATGAGCTTTTCACGGGTCATGCGGCTCTCCTCCGGGGACTGGACGGAAACCTCCATCTCCAGTCCATCCAGCGTCAGGTCGGAGGCGGTGGAGGTGTTGGTCAGGGCAGAGGCCACCGCCATATACACCTGCGCCACGGTGACGCCCTTTTTCATGGCGGCGTTGCGGTCCACGGAGATGTGGAGGGCCGTGGTGGCCTCCTCCAGACCGTCGGACACCTCGCCGGTGCCCTCCACGGTTTTCAGGGTCGCCGCCAGCGCCTTGGCGGAGGACTGGAGGTCCTCCATGTCGTCGCCGTAGACCTTCAAGGAGACGCCGCTGCCCGCCAGATAGGTGGACATACTGTCCATGGAGCCGGAGGCCGTCACCTGACAGGGCAGGTCGGCGCACAGCTCCTCGATGGCCTTGCCCGCCTTGGCACCGGAGGCCCCCTCCGGCATGGTGACGTAGGCGGTGACGTCATAGGCACCGCCGGAGCCGCCCATCATGCTGCTCATATCCATGCCGCTGCCGGAGGACATCATGGCACCCACGGCATCCACATTTTCCACCGTCCCGGCACGGCGCACCACCTCGTCCGCCAGTGCCACCGCCTCCTCCCGGCTGATGCCCTCCGGCATGGTAACGGTGAGGCTGACGTTATTCATATCGATCTGGGGCATGAACACGAAGCCCCGGCTGACGGCACCCCACGCAGAGCCAGCCAGCAGCACCACCGCCAGCAGCAGTACCACGGCCTTATGGCCCAGCGACCAGCCCACCGCCCTGCGGTAGGCGGGATAGACCCGCTCCAGCAGGCCGGCCTTCACGGCCTTTTCCTTTTTCAGCATCCCGGAGGCCATGGCCGGCACCAGTGTCAGGGCCACGATGAGGCTGGCCAGGAGAGAATACGTCATGGTCAAGGCCAGATCGGTGAACAGCTGCTTGGTGATGCCCTCCACGAACACAATGGGCAGGAACACGCACACCGTGGTCAGGGTGGAGGCGGTGATGGCCCCCACCACCTGCGCCGCACCGGACACCGCCGCCTGAATGACGGTGGCTCCCTTGGAGCGCAGCCGGTAGATATTCTCGATGACCACCACGGAGTTATCCACCAGCATACCCACTGCCACCGCCAGACCCGACAGGGAGATCATATTGATGGTGACGCCGGAGAAGTACATCAGCACCACGGCGAAGATCACACTGACGGGGATGGAGCAGAGGGTAATGAGGGTGGGCCGCAGGTCCTTCAGGAACAGGTACAGGATCAGCACCGCGAACAGAGCGCCCCAGCCCAAGGAGGACAGGATGGAGTTGATGATGATATAGATGTAGTCCCCCTGATCCATCAGCGGCACGAAGTGCAGGCCGTCGTACTCTTTCTCCAGCGTGTCGCAGCGGGCCTGAATGTTGTCGGACACCTCCGCCGTGGCGTAGGCGGACTGCTTGTTGAAGGAGACGATGACGCCGTTGTCGCCGTTGAGCTTGGCGTAGATCGCATCGGAGTTATCCGTCACCACGATCTCCGCCACGTCGGAGAGCTTCACCGGCTCCACGCCCTCCAAGCCCAGATCAAAGAGTACCATGTCCGACAGCTCCTGACGGGAGGAGATGCTGTCGCCCACGGAAACCATATAGTTCACGCCGTCCTCCTGCAGATATCCGGCGGGCATGGAGAAGTTCTGCGCCGTCAGCAGGGCGGTGATGGTCTGGATGTTCAGAGCCCCGGAGAGGTCCGCCTGCTCCAGCGCCGAGGCACGGGAGGACTCCAGCGTCCGGAGACCCTGCTCCAGCTGGGTCAGGGCGCTGTCCAGCTGCACATTGGCGGAGAGCAGCTGGGTGACGCCATCGGCCATGGTGATGACTCCCGCTGTTACCTCATCGGCAATGGAGGCCACCTCGGAATCATCCTCCAGCCGGCGGATCTGCTCTTTTAGCTGCTCCAGCGTCTCCTGCCACCGCTTGGCGTCCTCCGCCGCCTGCTCCCACGAGGTGTTCAGTGCGGCGATTCGCAGCTCCAGCTCCGCAAGGTCCGCCTGCAGCTGGATGTACTCCGGGTCGTTTTCGATGGCGGCCAGCTGCTCCGCCTTCTCCTCCTCCGTCAGGGAATCGTCCTGCCGGATGGCCTCCATCCGGGCCTGATAGACGGCGTTTTTGGCATCCAGCTGCACCTTCAGCGCCTGAATCTCCGCCAGCTCCTTCAGGTTCGCCTCCAGCCGGCTCTGGCTGCTGCGGAGGGTGGTCAGAGACTGCTGCACGGCGGTCAGGGCCTGCATGGCGGCCTCCCGGACGGCGGACTCCTCCGTCGAGCGGATGGCCCCCTTGGCGCTCTCCAGCTGGCTGCGGGTCCCCTCCAGCTGGCTGGCCGTCTCGTCCAGTGTCTTGCCGATGGCCTCCCGCAGCGTGGCGGTGAGGGCGTCCAGCTTCTCCTGACTGAGGATGATATGGGCCTGCCGCTGCACCGTGCCGCTGACGGTGACGCTGGCTACGCCGGAGATGCCCTCCAGCTTCTGCGTGAGGGTGTTTTCCACAAAATCCGACAGCTCCGTCACATCCTTGCCGCTGTACGACACCGCCGCCACCTGCACCGGCAGCATGGAGGGGTTGATCTTCAGCACATAGGGGGTGCCGACGCCGTCGTCCCAGTTGCCCTCCAGCATATTGATCTTCTGCTGGATGTCCACGCTGACGGTATCCATGTTCACGCCGTCCTCAAACTCCAGCACCACCATGGAGACGCTGTCCTGCGAGGTGGAGGTCACGGACTTGATTCGATCCAGCGTGGACATGGACTGCTCCATGGGCCGGGTGACGGCGGACTCCACCGCCTCGGGGCTGGCACCGGGGTCGGTGGTGACGATGACCACATAGGGGAAATCCATGTTGGGCAGCAGATCCGGTGTCATTTTCAGATACGCCACCACGCCCAGCACCAACACAGCCAGCACCGCCACAAAGACGGTCAGCGGCTTTTTCACGCTGAATTTGACCATAGAACGCTCCTCCTTGGGAACTGCACTGCATAATAGATAAAGTGTAGCACCCGGTCCCGGCGAAAGCAAGCGCCCCGCCGCAGGATTCACGGAATCGTTACAAACCGAAGGGAGCTTCCCCGTGAGACAGAGCGTCGGGGCCGTCACCGGTATGGCGCCCCGTCGGCGGAGACGGCGGTTCTGAATCTGATACCCTTCTTTCCCCCCCTTATAGGGCAAGGCCCCTCAGCCAAATGACTGAGGGGCCTTGCCTGTCGATGGAGCGCAGAAGGCCGGGAGCGGGGCCGAAACGGCTCCGCTCCCGGTTTTGTATGGTTTGGGTGAAAAAGAGGTTTACTGGGCAGCCTGATCCTGCTCGTACATATGCCGCAGCATACGAACCACCATGTTGCTGTAACCCCACTCGTTATCGTACCAGGCGATGAGCTTGACGAAGTCGTGATCCAGCATGATGCCGGCAGTCTCGTCGAAGATGCAGGGGCAGGGATTGCCGATGAGGTCGGTGGACACCACCTGATCGGTGGTATAGCCGATGATATCCTTCATGTACGTCTCCGAGGCGTGGCGGATGGCATAGCAGATCTCGGCATAGGTGGTGGTGCGGGACAGGCGGGCCGTCAGGTCTACCACGGACACGTCCGCCGTAGGCACACGGAAGGCCATGCCGGTCATCTTGCCCTTTAGGGAGGGAATGACCCGGCCCACGGCCTTGGCGGCGCCGGTGGAGGTGGGGATGATGTTGTTGAGGATGGAGCGGCCGGTGCGCCAGTCACTGCCGCCACGGGAGTCCACGGCCTTCTGCTTGGCGGTGGAGGCGTGGATGGTGGACATGAGGCTCTGCTCGATGCCGAACTCCTGATGCACCACCTTGGCCAGCGGGGCCAGACAGTTGGTGGTGCAGCTGGCATTGGAGACCACCTTCATATCCGGACGGTACAGGCTGTCGTTGACGCCGAACACGAAGGTGGGTGTCACCTCGTCCTTGGCAGGGGCCGTCAGCAGCACCTTCTTGGCGCCGCCCTTGAAGTGGCGGGAGGCCTTCTCAGTGGTGTTGTTGGCACCGGTGGACTCGATGATGTACTCGGCGCCGCACTCATGCCAGGGGATCATGGCGGCGTCAGACTGGCTGAACACCTTGATCTTATGGCCGTTGACCACCAGATCGCCGCCCTCGTGCTCCACCGTGCCGTTGAAGTTGCGGAATACGGAGTCATATTTCAGCAGGTACACCATGTAATCCACGTCCGCCTTGCGGAGGTTGATGCCGCAGATCTCATACTGCTCCGGATCCTCCGCCAGAATCCGCAGCACCACACGGCCGATACGGCCGAAGCCGTTGATACCAATTTTGATGGCCATAATCCTTTTCCTTTCACCCTGTTGCGTTTTCGCCGTCCGGGACGGCTCTTTTTGTTCCGGGTATATTATACCAAACCGGCGGCGGGACTGTCTGCGGCTTTTGGGCAAAATGGTACACGAATTTTCTGTGCGTTTTCCATAAAAATTGAACATATGAGCCAAAAATATTGAAATTTTTAGCCAAATATTCCATACATTTCAAACGTTTTTGGCAGGTTTTGCGGCTCTCGCAAAAGGCCCCGCTGCGGCGATGCCGCAGCGGGGCCTTTTATGGGTGCGTGGTTGGTCGGGGGGCGATGCCCGGAGCGCTGCACGGCTTAGCCGATATACTCCGACGGGTCAATGATGACGCCGTCCTTGGCCACGGAGAAGTGCAGATGGGGGCCCATGCTGCTCTCGGCGGCAGCGGTGCTGCCCACCAGGCCGATGATATCCCCCGCCGCCACCTGCTGGCCCTCCGTTACCGGAGGCTCGGCCTGCAGGCAGCTATACTGGGTGGTGTAGCCGCCGGCGTGCTCGATGACCACGGTGGTTCCCATGAGCTCGTCGCTCTTGATCGACACCACCATGCCGCTGGCGGCGGTTTTGACGGCGTCACCCTCGGCTGCTTGGATATCCAGCCCGTTGTGGGTGCGCCAGTCCGCCATGGTTTCGTCATACATCAGTTCCGTGGTGCTGAACACCGTGACGGTGGTGCCGTCCAGCGGAGACACTACCTGCGGCAGCAGGTCCTCCGGCTCCGGGGCGGGCTCCTCCTCCACGGCCGGGACCTCTATGGGCTCCGGCTGGAGCACCGGGGCCGTCCACTGGGCGTCATTGCGCTCGGTTTGCCGGGCGGGCGGGGTGGGGTCGTCGATGGTGACGTTGGCGGGGCGGATCAGGGTGAAATAGCCAATGGCTCCCACTGCCGCAAGGCAGAGGGCAAGGGCTATGTAGAAGCCCTTGCCGCCGGCGGAGCGGGACTTGGAACGATCGATTCTGCTCATAGCTGCCTTTCCGTTCCGGCGCAAAGCGCCGGAAGCCGCATGGTTGACGGTGTGCGGCACGCCGAAATGGGACACAAAAAAAGTCTCTGCCCTCAGTATGCACAGGCAGAGACTTTTTTAATCATTTTTTCGGCGGAAAGGCGTTTTTTCTCACCGGACGATGAGGCTCTTACCGTCCATCTCCGGCGGGCAGGCCAGACCCATCACATCCAGAATGGTGGGGGCGATATCCGCCAGACGGCCGGTCCGCAGCTCCGTGCCAGCTCCGCAGAGGATAAAGGGTACGGGGTTGGTGGTATGGGCGGTCATGGGACTGCCGTCGGGCTGGCGCATCACCTCGGCGTTGCCGTGGTCGGCGGTGATCATGGCGATGCCTCCCATTTTCAGGGTGGCCTCCACCACACGGCCCACACAGGTATCCACCGTCTCCACCGCCTTCACGGCGGCCTCCAGTACCCCGGTATGGCCCACCATATCGCAGTTGGCGAAGTTCAGGATCACCACGTCGTAGGCCCCGGAGTTGATGCGCTCGACGCACTTGTCGCACACCTCATAGGCGCTCATCTCTGGCTGGAGGTCATAGGTGGCCACCTTGGGGGACGGCACCAGCACCCGGTCCTCGCCGGGATACTGCTTCTCGACACCGCCGTTGAAGAAGAAGGTGACGTGGGCATACTTCTCCGTCTCAGCGATCCGCAGCTGGGTCAGGCTCAGTGAGCTGAGGTACTCGCCCAGCCCGTTCTTCACCGCCACACGGGGCCACGCCACCAGCACGTTGGGCATGGAGGCGTCGTACTCCGTATTGCAGACGTAGGTGGTGGGGAAAAACTCCCGCTGAAAGCCGGTGAAGTCCGGGTCCACGATGGCTCGTGTGATCTCTCTGGCCCGGTCGGGACGGAAGTTGAAGAAAATGACGCTGTCGTTATCGGAGACGGTGCCGTCGCTGTCGCAGACCACCGGCTCCATGAACTCGTCGGTGACGCCCGCCACATAGGACTGGGCCACGGCATCCACCGGGTCGGGGTTCTGGTTGCCCTCGCCGTAGACCATGGCGTCATAGGCCAGCTGCACCCGCTCCCAGCGGTTGTCCCGGTCCATGGCATAGTAGCGGCCCATGACGGTGGCAATTTTGCCTACCCCCATACGGCGGCAGGTCTCGGCGCAGTCCGCCACAAAGCCCTTGCCGCTGGTGGGGGACACGTCACGTCCGTCCAGAAAGGCGTGGATATACACCCGATCCAGCCCCTTGCGGCGGGCCAGCTCCAGCAGGGCGTACAGATGCTGAATATGGGAGTGGACGCCGCCGTCGGACAGCAGGCCGCACAGGTGCAGCCGGGTCCCCTTTTGCAGGCAGTCATCCACCGCCTTGTTATAGGCTTCGTTGGCAAAGAACGTGCCGTCCTCGATGGCACGGCTGATGCGGGGCAGATCCTGAAACACCACCCGGCCGCCGCCGATGTTGGTGTGGCCTACCTCACTGTTGCCCATCTGCCCCTCCGGCAGGCCCACGTCCAGTCCGCTGGCGGACAGGGTGGTGTGAGCATGATCCGCCCACAGGCGGTCCAGCACCGGGGTATTGGCCAGACTGACGGCGTTGCCGGGGCCGGGCTGGGTCAGGCCGAAGCCGTCCATGATGATGAGAGTAGTAGGCGTTTTACCCATAGCAGTTCCTCCCGCAGGCTTATTCCTGATTGGCGGCGTTGACGATCTCCACAAAGTCCGCCGCCTTCAGGGAGGCCCCGCCGATGAGGCCGCCGTCGATATCCGGCTGGCTCAGCAGCTCCGCTGCGTTGGCGGGCTTCATGGAGCCGCCGTACTGCACGGTGACGGAGCGGGCGATGCGGGCGCCGTACAGGTGGCGCACGGTGGTGCGGATGAAGGTGCAGACCTCCGCCGCCTGCTCGGCGGTAGCGGTCTTGCCGGTGCCGATAGCCCAGATGGGCTCATAGGCGATGACGCACTTGCGGACCTTTTCCGCCGGTACGCCGGCCAGAGCGGACTTCACCTGCAGCGCGATGAGCTCCATGGTGATGCCCAGCTCCCGCTGCTCCAGGCTCTCGCCCACGCAGATGATGGGATGCAGGCCCGCCTCCAGCGCCGCCAGCACCTTCTTATTGACGGTGAAGTCAGTCTCACCGAAGTACTGCCGCCGTTCGGAGTGGCCGATGATGACGTACTTGACGCCCAGATCCTTCAGCATATCGGCGGACACCTCGCCGGTGTAGGCGCCGGACTTCTCATAAAATACGTTCTGAGCGCCCACGGACACCCGAACGTCCTTGAAGGCCTTCATGGCGGCGGGGATATTCACGGCGGGGACGCACACCACCACGTCGCACCACTTGGCCTTGGGCAGGATGGCCTTCAGCTCCTCGGCAAATTTCTTCGTCTCGCTGGCAGTCTTATTCATCTTCCAGTTGCCGGCGATGATGGTCTTACGGTATCTGCGATTCATAATTTCTCTTGCTCCTCTTTCCTTACATATCTTTCCCTATATATCATAGAACACACAACGCTCTGTGTTTACTTATCCAGCAGGCACGCCACGCCCGGCAGCTCCTTGCCCTCCAGAAATTCCAGAGAGGCGCCGCCGCCGGTGGAGATGTGGGTGATCCTGTCGGCAAAGCCCATCTGCTCCACGGCCGCCGCACTGTCACCGCCGCCCACGATGGTCACGGCGCCGCTATCGGCCAGCGCCTGCGCCATGGCACGGGTGCCGGCGGCGAACTTCTCGAACTCGAACACGCCCATGGGGCCGTTCCACACCACGGTGCCGGCACCACGGACGGCGTCGCAGAACAACCGCACCGTCTCCGGGCCGATGTCCAGGCCCTCCATATCGTCGGGGATGGCGTCGGTGGGGACCACACGGCTCTCGGCATCGGCGGCGAACTCCGTGGCGGCCACGGTGTCCGTGGGCAGCAGCAGCTTCACGCCCTTCTCCTGCGCCTTGGCGATCATCTGACGGGCGTAATCCAGCTTGTCGTCCTCGCACAGGCTCTTGCCGATGGAGCCGCCCTGCGCCTTGGCGAAGGTATAGGCCATGCCGCCGCCGATGATGACGGTGTCAGCCTTATCCAGCAGATTGTTGATGACGTTGATCTTGTCGGAGACTTTGGCGCCGCCCAGCACCGCCACGAAGGGGCGCTTGGGGTTATCCAATGCACCGCCCATGACCTCCAGCTCACGGGCCACCAGCAGGCCGGAGACGGCGGGCAGGAAGGCCGCCACACCGGCGGTGGAGGCGTGGGCCCGGTGGACCGTGCCGAAAGCGTCGGAGACGTACAGCTCCGCCATGGAGGCCAGCTCCTTGGCGAAGGAGGGGTCGTTCTTCTCCTCACGGGGATCGAAGCGCAGGTTCTCCAGCAGCATGATCTGGCCGCCCTGCAGGGCCGCCGCCTTGCTCTTGGCATCCTCGCCCACGATGTCCTTGGCGAAGATGACCTCCTGACCCAGCAGCCGGCTCAGCCGCTCCGCCACGGGAGCCAGCGTCAGGCTCTCCTTCCACTGGCCCTTGGGCTTGCCTAAATGGGAGCAGGCGATGACCGCCGCCCCACGCTCCAGCAGATACCGGATGGTGGGCAGGGCCGCCACGATGCGCTTGTCGCTGGTGATGGCGCCGGTGGCCTTATCCTGTGGGACGTTGAAGTCGCAGCGCAGCAGGATCTTCTTCCCCGCCACGTCTACATCCATGATGGTCTTTTTATTGTAGTTCATATCGGTAGACTCCTTTATGAAAGATAGTACTTATTCCGCCATCTCCCCCGTGCCGGTAAGGCCGGGGAAGCCGTTTTGGCGCAGGGCCTCGTAGGTGAGGATGGCCACGGAGTTGCTGAGATTCAGGCTGCGGGCCTCCCGCCGCATGGGCAGACGGATGCAGCGCTCCCGGTGGGCCATGCGGAACCACTCCGGCAGCCCTGCCGTTTCCTTGCCGAAGAAGAGCCAGCTGTCCGGCGTGAAGCGGGCCTGCGTATAGTCCTGCGGGGCCTTGGTGGTGGCCAGCCACAGTTCCTCCCCCGCCTCCGGATGTTGGGCAAAGAGGTCCGGCAGGCTCTGGTAGTCCTGCACCTGCACCAGATGCCAATAGTCCAGTCCCGCCCGCTTCACGGCCCGGTCGGAGATATCAAAGCCCAGCGGGCGGATCAGGTGCAGGCGGCTGCCGGTAGCGGCGCAGGTGCGGGCGATATTGCCGCAGTTCTGGGGAATCTCCGGCTCCACCAATACGATATTCAGCACGGAGCCGCTCCCTCCCTTCCCGCCCCTGCGGGCGCATCGTTTCATCGATTCATGTATTGTAATGCAATCCGCAAAAAAATGCAACTATAACTTGCAGAATCCACATATTTTTTCTTAAAAATATAAAATTTTCCTTCGCTTCACCGCAAAAACCGTCGCTTTTTGCGGCTCCCTCTCCTCCATGAGAGAGATTTCCTGCCCTGAGAAAAATTATTGCCGGGAAAATATGTGAAAATACTGGATTTCTTTGTAAAGTCTGTTATAATAGAGGCAGTATGCAGAGAGGGGGAGGATTCCCATGGATCGTAGTGTGGTATTTTTGGATCTGAAGGGCGGCTGCGCCCCCTGTGACAAACCGCTGATGCTGCGGCCGATCCTGTTTTGCCCGGTACTGACCTGGGTGGCACAGGAGTTGACGGTCTGCGGCGCTCAGCGGTTTTTTATTGTGTGTGACGAGGCGTGGCAGGACGAGGTACGGGAGGTCATGGAGGGCTTCGACACCCGGCTGTTCGCCTCCGCTCAGGAGGCGCTGGCCGATGCAGAGGGTGAGGTCATCGTAGTCCCCGGCCCCGTGGTGCCGGTGTACGGCCCGGAGGACAGCCGCAGCGTATACGCCGCCGAGGTCGGGACGCTGAAGGCTCGTCTGGAGAGCGGCATCCCTCTGACGGACTGCCCGGCGGAGGCCTGCGGCATCCGCAGTTTGTGGCAGACGCAGGCGCTGCCGCCGGTATTCCGCCCGGTGGCAGATGAGGCGGCGCTCAGTGCCGCCATGCCGGATGCCCGTGAGCTGCTGCTGCGGCGCATGACGGGCGTCACCGTCGTAGACCCCGCCACGACCTATATCGATCCCCGCTGCTCCATCGCTCCCGGCGTGACCCTGCTGCCGGGCACTATCCTCCGGGGCCATACCGCCATCGGCTCCGGCTGCGAGATCGGCCCCAACGCCATGGTGCGGGACTGCATCGTGGGAAAGGACACCACCATCAACGCCTCGCAGGTCAATGAGAGCACCATCGGCAGTCACACCACCGTGGGGCCCTTCACCTATGTCCGGCCCAACTGCCGTATCGGTGACCACTGCCGGGTAGGGGACTTCGTGGAGGTGAAGAACTCCGTCATCGGAGACGGCACCAAGATCAGCCACCTGACCTATGTGGGCGACAGCGACGTGGGACAGCGGGTGAACTTCGGCTGCGGCACCGTCACCACCAACTATGACGGCCACAAAAAGCACCGCTGCACCATTGGCGACGATGTGTTCCTGGGCTGCAACACCAACCTCATCGCCCCCGTCACCGTGGAGGACCGGGCCTACACCGCCGCCGGATCCACCGTTACCGACGACGTGCCGGAGGGCGCTCTGGCTATCGCCCGTCAGCGCCAGACCAACATCCGGGGCTGGGCGGACCGGCTGCGGAAAACCTGGAAGAAATAACGTGAGTTACGACGGCAGTCGTCTCAATATACCTGCACCAAGAGAGAGAAATTTTTGGAATATGATAGAAAGCGAGTGTGTAAAACAATGATTTCTCATGGCAAGGACATCAAGCTCTTCACCGGCAACTCCAATCCGGCGCTGGCGGAGGAGATCTGCAAGCTTATCGGCACCAAGCTGGGTGAGGCCGAGGTCAAGTCGTTCGCTGACGGCGAGGCCTCCGTCTCCCTGTATGAGTCTGTCCGAGGCAGCGATGTGTTCCTCATCAACTCCACCTGCAAGCCCGTCAACGACAGTCTCATGGAGCTGCTCATTATGATCGACGCCTGCAAGCGGGCCTCCGCCGGTCGTGTCACCGCTGTGATCCCCTACTTCGGCTATGCCCGTCAGGATCGCAAGGCCAAGAGCCGCGATCCCATCTCCGCCAAGCTGGTGGCCAATATGCTCACCGCCGCCGGAGCGGACCGTGTGCTGACCATGGACCTCCACGCCAGCCAGATCCAGGGCTTCTTTGACATCCCTGTGGACAACCTGCTGGGCAACCCGGTTTTCGTGGACTACTATGCCAAGAAGTTCGGCTCCAAGGCCGAGGATATGGTGGTGGTGTCCCCGGATGTGGGTTCCGTGGCCCGTGCCCGGACCTTCGCCCAGAAGCTGCATATGAACCTTGCCATCGTGGATAAGCGCCGCCAGAAGGCCAACCAGTGCGAGGTGATGAACGTCATCGGCGACGTGGCCGGCAAGGACTGCATCCTCTTTGACGACATGGTGGATACCGCCGGTTCCCTCTGCAACGCCGCCAAGGCCATCGTGGAGGTGGGTGGTGCCAACCGTGTGTTTGCCTGCGCCAGCCACGGTGTGCTGTCCGGCCCCGCTCTGGAGCGGCTGGAGGCCAGCTGCATCGAGGAGCTGGCGCTGCTGAACACCATTCCGGAGTCCATGGGCGAGGGGTGCAGCAAGATCAAGTATCTGTCCGTGGCCCCCATGTTTGCCGAGGCCATCGAGCGCATCTATCAGGAGATCTCC
>ENA-OWPP01002542-OWPP01002542.1-human-gut-metagenome-genome-assembly--contig:-NODE-2542-length-12290-cov-5.846833_pt1 | contig 12290 bp, 9 predicted proteins | sample MGYA00248265_ERZ651848 | MGnify/ENA primary metagenome ERZ651848 (study PRJEB26924, sample SAMEA4378233) | human gut metagenome | biome: human gut; feature: human-associated habitat; material: faeces... | reverse complement strand
CTAGCGTTCAGAATGTTTTCTGCTGTCTGCTGTGGTGTTTGGTTGGAATTGTCCAGCCAAAAGCCGATCCGTGGTGTTGTCTGCATAAATGTATCGTATAAGGTTTCAACCGTAAAGCCGGAATAGCCTGTTTTCTCCCTGTATCGTTCCCTTTCTTTTATTGTTTCCACATCTGGACAAAGAACGACAACCTCAACAGGGTATTTATGCAGATAATTTATCATTCGGTTTAATTCATCACCGTAGTAGTTATCTTGGATCACTACAGAAAAGCCGTTGTCAAAGTATGACCTTGCCGCATCAGCAGTCAATTTGTATCGAAGGTACAGCTGGCGGACTGCTTCCGCTGATGGGGTAGCTGACATATTTTCTCTGCCTGAAATAATCATTTTTCGGAACACATCACCACGAAGATGGACGCATTTTTCTATTGATTTTGCCAGTAAATCGGAAACTGTAGATTTTCCAGAAGCCATTAAGCCTGTAATGAGATAAATTTTTTGTTTCATTTCACTTCCTCCGGCACAAAAAATATGTACATGTAACTAATTCAACACATTTATAATTTGAATAGGGACATTATAGCATTTACTAAATACAAATTCAATGTATACGGAAAGAAAGATATAAGGAGTGGGAGGGATTCCGCCGTAGTCGGCATTGTAGGAAAATCCAAAAGTTTAGATTTTCTCAAAATGCTTATCTTTTGGTCTTTGGTTCGGAATAGTGTAGTGCTGGCGGTCTATCTATTGTTTTCGGTTGCTTGCTTCTTTACCGTACATGAGCATTTAAGCACGGGTGATATTGTGCTTGATTTTTTCTCAGGCTCAGCATCGACCGCCCATGCCATGTTCCTGCAGGAGCTCGGAAAAGATGATCGCTATCAGTTTATCCTTGTCCAGCTTCCAGAGCCTTGTGACCCGAAACGCGACGCCTACAAGGACGGGTATGAGACTCTCTGCGACATAGGCGAAGGACGCATTCGCCGCGCAGGCGACAAAATCAAAACCGAGCTCGAGGAATCCAACCGTCAACTCAAGCTTGGCGAGGGACCCAAGCAGCTTCCCGACATCGGCTTCCGTGTGTTCGAGCTCGATGAGTCCGGCATTGAGAAGCCCGAGCCCGGTCAGCTCCTCTTCGACGTGGTCAAGCCCGATCGCTCCGATATGGATATCGTCTTCGAGATGATGCTCAAATGGGGCCTCGAGCTCACGCTGCCCGTCGAGAAGTCTGAAGCCGCGGGCTATCCCATCTGGTCCGTCGCTTGCGACGAGCTCGTCTGCTGCATGTCCCGAGGCCTCACCATTGAGGCGCTCGAGGCCATCGCCGACATGGAGCCCAGGCGCGTTCTCATCCTCGATTCCGTCCTCGACGACACCCTCAAGCTCAACGCCGTGCAGATCTTCAAGCACGCCGGCGAGCGCATGGGGGTGACGCATAATTTCTTTCGCAAATTGACAACCGCATAGCGGAACACGGCCCGCGCCCCGTCATATGATTTCTAGCGGCTAAACAACAAATCAACGACGAAAGGGGCACGGGCCGTGTCTGCGAACATCGTAACAGTCGACGAGGAGTCGCTGCGCAAGGACATAAAGAATCTGGTGAGGAAGACCGTCGAGGAGACGCTCAACGCGCTGCTCGACGAGGAGGCGTCCGAGCTCGTAGGGGCCGGGCGCTACGAGAGGACGGCAGGCCGGGAGGCATACCGCAGCGGCCACTACGCGAGAAAGCTCGTCACCGGGGCAGGAGAGGTCGAGCTCAACGTGCCGAAGCTGCGCGGCGCGACCTTCCAGACGGCCGTTATCGAGCGCTACCGCAGGCGCGAGACTTCGGTCGAGGAGGCCATCGTCGAGATGTACCTCGCGGGCGTCTCGACCAGGAGAATCGAGGACGTCTCCGAACTCCTCTGGGGAGCGCCCGTGTCCTCCGGCACCGTCTCCAACCTCAACGAGAAGGCGTTCGCGTCCATCGAGGCCTGGCGCCAGAGGCCGCTCGAGGGCGATTACCCTTACGTTTTCGTCGACGGCATCTACCTCAAGCGCAGCTGGGGAGGGTCCTACGAGAACGTGGCCGTTCTGGTGGCCATCGGCGTCAACTCCACCGGCGACCGGGAGGTCATCGGCTGCGCGGAGGGCTACACCGAGTCGGCGAACTCGTGGCGCGAGTTCTTCTCGTGGCTCAGGGGGCGCGGGCTCTCCGGCGTGCGGCTCGTCACCGGCGACAAGTGCGCGGGGATGCTCGGTGCGCTCGAGGAGGTGTTCCCCGGGGCACGCTACCAGCGCTGCACGGTCCACTTCTACCGAAACGTGTTGGGAAGGGTGCCCGTGACCAGGAGGAAGGCCGTGGCGCGCATGCTGAAGGCGATTCACGCGCAGGAATCGCGCGAGGCGTGCTCGAGGAAGGCGGCGGAGGTGGCGGACGAGCTGGACGGGATGAGGCTCGGCGCGGCCGCGAGGACGGTGCGCGACGGCTTCTCCGAGACTCTCGCCTACACGGACTTCCCGCCGGAGCACTGGCGCAGAATCCGGACCAATAACGGTATCGAGCGCATCAACCGCGAGATCAGGCGGAGGACGAGAGTCGTAGGGACCTTCCCGGACGGCAACTCGGCCCTGATGCTGGTGACGGCGAGGCTGAAGTACATCGTGGAGCACGAATGGGGCAAGAGGAGGTACCTGGACATGTCGAAGCTGGAGGAGATGGACGAGCTGAGCAAGAAGGCGGAGGGCTAGAGCAAGGCGGGGCCGAGGCCGCCTCGATCAATTTGCGAAAGAATCTTGACGGTACCCGCATGGGCTGTGAGATCGAATTGAGGACGGTCTAGCATGGCGGCGCTCGAGTTCAAGTTCTCATCCGACCAGCAGCACCAGCTGGAGGCCATCGAAGCAACCTGCGACCTGTTCCGCGGACAACAATTTATTGGCAGCGTATTCTCCGCCGATTCCGGCCGCAAAGGCCAGACGGCAATCGGCGAGCTCATGGTCGGCCACGGCAACGAGCTTCGCGTGGCGCCGGGCCAGCTCCTCGACAACCTGCACGCCGTGCAGGAGGAGGGCTGCCTCCCGGCAACCGACGTCCTCACCGATGGGCGCCTGCGAGACTTCACCGTCGAGATGGAGACCGGCACCGGCAAGACCTACGTCTACATCCGCTCCATCTACGAGCTAAACCGCCGCTACGGCATCACCAAGTTCGTTATCGTCGTGCCGAGCGTGGCCATCCGCGAGGGCGTCCTCAAGAGCCTCCAGACCACCCGCAGGCACTTCGAGACGCTCTACGACCGCACGCCGCTCGACTACTTCGTGTACGACTCGAAGGACATGGGGCCGGTGGGTAACTTCGCCACGTCGAGCTCCATCCAGGTCATGGTCATCAACATCGACGCGTTCAACAAGGGCCTCGAGAAGGATGGCACCGCGAAGGAGGGCAACCTCTTCCACCGTCCCAGCGAGAAGCTCACCGGCGGCTTCAGCCCTCGCGAGCTCGTGAGCGCCTGCAAGCCCGTCGTCATCATCGACGAGCCCCAGAGCGTCGACAACACCAAGCAGGCCAAGGCCGCCATCAAGAGCCTGAACCCGCTGTTCGTGCTGCGCTACTCGGCCACGCACAAGCAGGCCTACAACATGATCTACCGCCTCACGCCGGTCGACGCCTTCGAGCGCCACCTGGTGAAGGGCATCTGCGTGGACTCGATCAAGGCCGAGGCGAACCTCAACGGCGCGTACGTGAGGCTCGAGTCCGTCAAGTCCGACCCGTTCTCCGCCAAGGTGTCCATCGACGTGCGCCAGGCCGACGGCACGCAGAAGCGCAAGGCCGTCACGGTGAAGACCGGCAACGACCTCTACCAGAAGAGCGGCGAGAACAGCGACTACGAGAGCGGCTGGGTGGTCAACAACATCGGCGCCGCAGTGGGCGACGAGTTCATAGAGTTCCAGAACGGCGAGGTGCTCGAGCTCGGCGAGGCGCTGGGCGACGTCAACGAGGAGGTCGTCAAGCGCGCGCAGATCCGCCGCACCATCGAGGACCACCTGGCCCGCCAGTTCGAGCTGTGGCCGCGCGGCGTGAAGGTGCTCTCGCTCTTCTTCATCGACCGCGTCGACCGATACCGCGTCTACGAGCCCGAAGTCCACGGCGGCCTGTACGCCCTGATGTTTGAGGAGGAGTACGCAGGTGCCCTGAACTCGAAGGCGCCTCGTCGCATCGCAAAGGCGGCGGGGATCGGCAAGGGCACGTGGCTCGAGTGCTACGAAGCCGTCGGCGCCCCGCTGGTGCGCGACCCCCACGCCGTGCACCAGGGATACTTCGCCAAGGACAAGAAGGGCAAGTTCAAGGACTCCAAGGGAGCCGCCGGCACCGCCGACGACGCCGGGGCCTTCGAGCTCATCATGCAGAAGAAGGAGACGCTCATCTCCTTCCCGGACGGCAAGGACGCGGACAAGGACGTCTCTTTCGTCTTCAGCCACTCCGCGCTCAAGGAGGGCTGGGACAACCCCAACGTGTTCCAGATCTGCACGCTCGTCGAGACAAAGGACAACCTGACCAAGCGCCAGAAGATCGGCCGCGGTCTGCGCCTGTGCGTGAACCAGGATGGCGAGCGCCTGTACGACCCAGAGGCGAACGTGCTCACCGTCATCGCGAACGAGAGCTACGACGACTTCGCCAACGGCCTGCAGAAGGAGCTTGAGGCTGAGGACTTCAAGTTCGGCGTCATCACTCCGGAGAGCTTCACGAAGGTCACGGTCAAGGGCGATGATGGCGTCGAGGAGCGCCTGGGCTACGAGAAGTCCAAGCAGGTCTACGACCACCTCGTCGCGACCGGCATGGTCGACGACAAGGGCGCGGTGACGCCCGAGCTGAAGGCGGCCGCCGAGGAGGGCAAGGTCGAGCTCCCCGCCGAGCTCGAGCCTGCCAAGGAGCAGGTCGAGGCGATCATCATCCACAAGTCCCAGAGGGTCCAGATCCGTGACAAGGCCAAGGAGGTCTCGGTCGAGCTGCAGAAGGACGTCACGCTCGACCCTGCGTTCCAGGCCCTGTGGGACCGCATCCGCCAGCGCACGCGCTTCCAGGTCGAGGTCGACTCCGGCAAGCTCATCGAACATGCCATCGAAGCTGTCGACGGCATGCTCGCCGTGCGCCCGCCCCAGGTGACGAGCGAGCGTGCCTCGCTGGGCATCGACGACGCGGGCGTGAGCGCCGAGGGCACGGGCACCTCCGTGGTGTCCGTTTCGGGAAAGGTGAAATACGACCTTCCCGACCCGATCGCAGAGCTGCAGGACGCCGTCGGGCTCACCCGCGGCACCATCAAGGCGATCCTCGAGGGCTGCAGCCGCCTCGACGAGTTCGAGATCGACCCCGCGACCTTCCTCGCGCAGGTCGGCGACAAGATCAACCGCGTGAAGAACGACCTCATCGCCCAGGGCATCAAGTACGTGCGCCTTCCCGAGGACGAGTGGTACACCATGCGCGACCTCGAGCTTGACGACTACACGGCCTACCTTGGGCAGAACGCGTGGAAGCCGGACATGACGAGCAAGAGCCTGTACAACTACGTGGTCTACGACTCGGCGGGGGTCGAGCGCTCCTTTGCCGAGGCTCTAGACAAGCAGGAGGAGGTTCTCGTGTTCGCGAAATTGCCCTCGGCGTTCAAGATCGACACGCCGCTCGGCAGTTACAACCCCGACTGGGCGTACGTCGAGGAGGCCGACGGCGAGCGCCGCGTGTACTTCGTGACCGAGACCAAGGGCGGCAAGAACGGCGAGCCCGCCCTGCGCGACGCGGAGAAGATCAAGATCGGCTGCGCCAAGAAGCACTTCGAGGCGCTGGACCTCGGAAACGACTTCCATTACAACGTGCGCACGACCTACCAATACGAGGCGGTGAAGGCTTAGGATGTCGAAGCTGCCCGGAAAGATGACGCGAAAGCAGCACTGGGTGCCGCGGTTCTACCTGCGCCATTTCGCGGATTCCTCCGGGCAGCTTCATGCCTACAGCAGACAGAAGGGCTCCTTCTTCCGCACGAATTGCGAGAACCTTTGCAGCATGCGCGATCTTTATGAGGTCGAGCATGCCGATGCGACAGGCGATGCGACAGACAGATTCTATGCGCAGAACCTCATCGAGGTTAAGCTATCTGAGCTCGAGAGCCGCATCGCGCCGCTTTACGATCGCTTTTTGGAACGCCAGAAAGAAGACCAGTGCGAAGACGAAGGGTATTCTGATGGGAAAGCCGCCGTTTGCGAGCTGGCAGCAAATATCATCGTCCGGCACCCTATCAGTATGCGCGTCGACAAGAAATGGTCACGCGAGACTGCCGAAGAGCTGCTCAGAAACGTTCATCTGACACCCTATGAGCTCGGCTTGCTCGATTGGTCGGATTGGCGCGGGGATTCCCAAGCGGTGGTCGAGCTTGCCGCCGCCGCAACCATGCTCTTCTCCAACGATGATATTGTGCCAGTTAACCGTATTCGAAAGGCTTTTTTTGAGAAGAGCTTCTCCATCCTTAGGGCACCCGTCGGCTCAGGGTTCGTTACGACGTCGATGCCTATGTTCATCATCGGGCCCGAGGACGACTCGTACGATTTTCATCTCGCGTATATGCCGTTGAGCAGTGAGTATGCTGCGGTCTTTTCAGATGACCCTCTATTTCCGCCGTTTGCGAGACTCGGTTTTTCGGGCGTCGAGTTCATGAACCGACTTCTTCTGCTTAACTGCGAGCATTGGGATGTCGCCATATCGAGGGGAAGCGGCCCGCTCGAGCACGCGGTACGCGATTGAAGTCAAGCGAACAGTGCCGAATTCATGCACGAGATGTTCACGCGCGACGGCAGGGAGCTATCCCTCGACACAGTGATCTACGACCGCTCGAAGAAGAAGGGGCAGACGATGATCGATACCATCGACCGTGGCTGCCTCGAGGGCGGCTGCCTTGATGACGAGGACCTGCGCATCATCTTCGAGCACCTTCTGGGGAGAAGACGGCAAGGACCGGGAACATTAAAGGGTCAAGCAGCGTATTGATAAAATTGACCCCGCCAGCAATAACCGCAAAGGATAGATAGGGCTTTAAGGATGGATGCAGGAAAAGCAACGATAAGCGGCGTGTTCAACGGATCGCGCCTGCTCGAAATACCTTTTTACCAAAGGGCGTACGTCTGGGGAGAAGAGCAATGGGAGCGTTTCCTCGGCGACATGGAGTTCGTCACGGCCTCGAAGCGGCCCTATTTCCTGGGCTCCATCATCCTGAAGCAGGCCTCCTCCGGCAACACCTGGTCCGAGGTCTCCGAGGTTCGCACCGTCATCGACGGCCAGCAGCGACTCACGACCATGGTCATCTTCTTCAAGGCACTCTGTGCAAAAAACGGCACCAACAATTTGTTTGAGCGAGATTTCGTCCTGGAGACCGGCGATGTCGCCTTGCGGCACGGCAAGTACGACCGGCAGGATTTCGAAAAGGTCGTCAGCGCCACGGGCTGCGAACCCCTCGAGGGCTCCTCGGCCATCGTCCTTGCCTACAACTACTTCCTCAAGAATATCGACCCGGAGAAGGTCGACAGGAACACGATCAAGTCGAACGTCCAGTTCGTCTGCATCGATCTTACCGAGGGCGAGGACGAGCAGCAGATATTCGACACCATCAACTCGCTCGGGGTGCGCCTGACGACGGCGGAGCTCCTTAAGAACTACTTCTTCAACCGCGAGAACGAGCAGGCGTTCAAGGAGTGCTGGGAAGACGTCTTCGAGCCCACGGCTGAGAAGAGGGAGTATTGGGAGCAGGAGATCGTTACCGGGCGCATCAAGCGCACGCTCGTCGACCTCTTCTTCGACGCGTTCCTCCAGATTCTGGTCCAGGACAAGAGGCGTGGCGTCACGACCGAGGACAAGCTCTTCTATTCGCGTACTTCGAACCTCTTCCAGTCCTACAAGGATTTCATCGGCAGGTACTGCAACGGCGACAAGGTCGAGATTCTCGACAACATGAAGGCGTATGCCGAGGCGTTCGAGTCCACGTTCGACCCTGGCTACTGCGACGCGGACATCCCCTCCGCTTCCGGCGTCGAGCGCCTGAACGTGCTGATATTCGGCCTCAAGAACTCGACGCTCATCCCGTACGTGCTCTACGTTCGAAAGAACGCGGAGTCTTCGAGCGAGGAATCTAAGATCTACGCCCTGCTTGAGAGCTACATCGTCCGCCGAATGCTGGTTCAGGCGACCACGAAGAACTACAACAGGCTGTTCACCTCGCTGATCTTGAACGAGGTGAAGGACGCGGAGGCGCTGAGGAAGGCTCTCGAAGCCAATGACGAGGCGACGACGTACATGCCCGGCGACGCCGAGGTTCGAGCGGCATTCGAGGAATCGTGTCTGTACAACCTCCAGTCCAAGGGCGTCCTCTATCTGCTGGAAAGCGCCATTCGTCCGGGCATGAGCAGCACGGCCCTGCTCGGGTTCAACCAGTACACCCTCGAGCACATGATGCCCAAGAAGTGGCGCAACAAATGGGGAGCCCTCGACGATGAGGCTGCCACGCGAAGGGACCGGAAGCTCCTCACGCTCGGCAACCTCGCCATCATCACGCATTCGCTCAACGCCTCCATCCGCGATGCCGATTGGCCCACCAAGAAGCAGGGAAAGGGATACAAGGACGGCCTTGCCCTCTGCGCCGCCGGCCTTGCGACCATGGCCGGCGCCCTAGAGAAGGAGTCTTGGAACGAGGGCGATATCGCCGATCGCGCCGAATGGCTTGCGGACAAGGCGTTGGAGGTCTGGCGCTAGGCCCTACCTGCGTCCCATCTCGAAGATGCTTGCGGTGTCGGAACCCGCATCGATGACGGATGGAACCGGCTCTTCCAAAAACGTAGTTCGTGGCGATGTCTCTTCCGTCGGCGCGTCAAGAGGCTCGCCGAGCGCTAGGAAGAACCTCATCACGTGCTCAATTCTCTGTTGCAGGGACTCGCTCAGCTCGCCGTAGGAGGCCGCCAGCCGCACCTCCTTGGCCAATTCCGCCATCGAGTCCCTCAGTGCCTTCTGCACGCTCACGGAGGGCCTCACCTCGACCTGGGTATCGGTGAGCTTGGCGATGATGTAGTCCTGCCTGTTCATGCCGCTCCAGGCTGCCATCTCGCATATGAGCTTGCGCTCCTCGGGCGTGCAGCGGAACGCCATCGTCTTGCTGCGCTTGCGGGCGCTGTTCTCGCACGGCATCCTTCTTACCCCCTCGCCCCGTCGAGCGCGGCGGCCATCTCGTCCTGCTTCGTGGGGAACAGGTGCGCGTAGCGGTAGGTGATGTCCACCGCCTCGTGGCCCATGCGCTCGGCGATGGCCAGCGCGGAGAAGCCCATCTCTATCAGCAGGCTCACATGGCTGTGGCGTATGTCGTGTATGCGGATGCGCTTCACGCCCGACGCCTTGCACCCGCGCTCCATCTCGTGGGCCAGGAAGTGCTTGGTCACGGCGAACAGGCGCTCGTCGGGGGCGACGTCGTCGCGCATCTCGATGAAGTCCGCCATCTCGTCGCGCAGGAAGGCGGGCATGACGATCGTGCGCACGGACTTGGGCGTCTTGGGGTCGGTCACGGTGTCAACGCCGTTGAGGCTCTGGTACGACTTGTTGATGCGCAGCCGCGAGCTCTCCAGCATGAAGTCGGACGGCGTGAGCGCCAGGAGCTCGCCGCAGCGTATGCCCGTCCAGTAAAGCAGCTCGAAGGCGTGGAATGAGAGAGGCTTGTCCATGACGGCCTCGCTGAACCTCAGGTACTCGTCCTTGGTCCAGAACTGCATCTCGCCGCCCTTCTTCGAGCCTATCTTGTCGACCCTGCGCACCGGGTTGTCGCTGAGGCCGTAGTAGCGCTCGGCGTGGTTGAAGATGGCGTTGAGCTGGTTGTTCACTGTGCGCAGGTACGTCGGTGCCCAGGGCTTCCCGTCGGCGTCCCGGTGCTCGGTGAGCTCGTTTTGCCACCTGATGACGTCGATCGGCCTCACGTCGCACATGCGCATGTCCCCGAAGAACGGCACGAGCTTGTCGTTGATGATGTACTCCTTGGTGATCCACGTGTGCTCGCGTATGCGCGGCTTCACCTCGGAGGCGTACACCTCGACGAACTCGGAGAACGTCATGTCCATGGCCCCGCCGTTAAGGCTCTTGAACTGGCTCTCCCACACTGCGGCCTCCACCTCGGAGGAGAAGCCGCGCTTCGTCTTGTGGCGCTTCGAGCCGCGGGCGTCGCGGTAGTAGCACTGCACGTAGAACGTGCCGTTGCCGTCGTCCTTGTACACGGGCATGTCAGTCCACCTCCGGGAAGTACAGGGCGTCGAAGACGTCGCTTCGAACGCGCCCGCGGATGACCACGCGCCCGCGCGCCTCCTGCTCGGCGTTTATCTTCCTGATCACCTCGTAGGCGCTGCCTTTCTTGATCCTCAGCAGCTCCGCGACCTCGTCGGCGTCCAGCATGTGCGGCCTCGGCGTCTTCGCCACCTTCTCGTCCATGGCTCCTCCAATCAATGGCGTACGGATACGTACGGTTCACAGATTCAGAGTAAACGTACATATCTGTACTGTCAATAGAATTGCGTACATTTGCGTACGCTGATAAGATGTGCTGGTACGTAATTCCAGGAGGAGGGCTCATGTCCGTAGGCGAGAACATAAGGCGGTACCGCAAGTCGCGCGGCATGACGCAGGCGCAGCTCGCCGAGGCGGTCGGCCTGACCGAGGGGGCCGTGCGCCACTACGAGAGCGGCATCCGCGCCGTGAAGCCCGAGCTGCTCGAGTCCATCTCCGCGGCGCTCGGCGTGTCCGTCAACGCCCTCAAGGATTACGGCGTCGAGACTGCGGGCGACCTCATGTCGCTGCTCGTGCGGCTCGAGGACTCCTTCGGCATCGTGCCCGCAGCCGACGGCACGGGCCTCTCCCTGAACCCCAAGGCGCCGCACGCGCCCAAAGCCGACATGATGGACAGCAGGATGGCGGCAGGCACGGAGACCTGCATGCCCAGCGTGTTGGCGGCAGCCAGCGTCATGATGGTGATGGTAATGGCAGCGCCGTCCATATTGATGGTTGCGCCCAGCGGGATGGAGACGGAGTAAATATCCTTATCCAGGCTCAGCTTTTCGCACAGAGACATGTTGACCGGGATGTTGGCGGCGGAGCTGCGGGTGAAGAAAGCGGTCAGGCCGCTTTCACGCAGGCAGCGGAACACCAGTGGGTAGGGGTTGCGGTGCAGGTAGATAAAGATGATGAACGGGTTGATCACCAGCGCCATCAGCAGCATGGTGCCCACCAGCAGCAACAACAGGCGCCCGTACTGGGTAAAGATGGACAGGCCGTTGTCCGACACGTTGGTAAACACCAGGCCCATAATGCCAAACGGCGCCAGGTTGATGATCCACCGCACAATGGTAGAAATTGCATCCGCCGTGTTGGCCATAAAGTTCTTGGTGGTATCGCTGCCCAGCTTTTTCATGGCAAGGCCGAACAGGCAGGCCCACATCAGGATGCCGATATAGTTGCCGTTCATGATGGAAGCAACCGGGTTAGAAACAATATTGGAAAGCAGGGTGTGCATCACATCACCCAGGCCCTGAGGCACCACATCCGCCGTGGCAGCTTCCGCCAGAACCAGCATCTGCGGGAACAGCTTGCTGGTCACAACGCTGAGCGCAGCCGCCACAAAGGTGGTGAGCATGTATAGCCAGACCACCGTACCAAAGCGGCGGTCCAGCTTGGAGGAGCCCTGCGCCAGTGCACTGGCAACAATAACAAACACCAGCACCGGTGCAACGCCTTTCAGCGCGCCGACAAACAGGTTGCCGAATTCTTCGATCCATGCAGCACCGGGGCAGATCAAAGCCAGCACCGAACCGACCACCAGGCCGATTGCAATGCGCAGGATCAGGCTGGTGGAGTTGTACTTGGCAGCCAGCGTTTTGGCCGCTTTTGTGAGTTGATTCATAACGATTCCTCTTCCCTATTTTAATTGGGTTTGGCAGATGTTCCGCACCTGCCCATTCCGCAGCCGCCCGCACAAACGGTTTCGCGGAATGTTTTCCATTATAACGCAATCGTTCAAGATTGCAAGAGGCGGACAGGTGTGCCCTGTGGAAAAACAATCCATTTTTATCGTTGATACGAAGTAAAAAATATTTAAAAAATGTTTTTGTGAACAGTATATCTGTGTTTCGTCCGTGGACATTTCATTGTATGAAAGAGGGCAGCATACGAATGCACTGCCCTTTTATCTTGGGCAACACCGCACAATTCCCGCCTTGCGGCTTAAGCACCGCTCCGGCAGC